>Ga0315286_10005993_pt1 | contig 11778 bp, 3 predicted proteins | sample YL17G10_0_MG_FD_205038 | JGI IMG/M metagenome (GOLD analysis project Ga0315286, IMG submission 205038) | Sediment microbial communities from Yellowstone Lake, YNP, Wyoming, USA - YL17G10_0 | ecosystem: Environmental > Aquatic > Freshwater > Lake > Sediment | place: USA: Wyoming | collected... | reverse complement strand
GCCGCTCCCCCAACTCTCTCTCACTATAGGACGATACGAGCAGAAATCGATCGACGTAGACGGCGTCCGCTATGGACTTTACATCCTGGCGGGGCATGACCGGTTCTCCGCCCAGCTCAAGGACATCGCTCCCGAGGTCCCCCAGCTCATCAAGCAGGTCAAGGACGCCTATGAAGTCCTGCTGGGGCTGAATTATCCGTTCCATCAATTTTCCCTGGTCGAAACCCCTATTCAATTCACGAGCTACAACCGGCTCTGGACCATGGCCCAGGAACATGCTCAGCCCCAGATCACGTTCCTGCCCGAAATGGGCGTCTTCTGCACCGGGGCCAATCTCCGAGTGGGCGGCGGCGCGGGAGCGGCCCGGGGAGCGCGGGCGGGCGGCGGGGGCGCGGGCGCCCGGGCCGGCGGCGCCCCGGCCGGTCCGAAGGACATCCAGCGGATGCTTCTTAACCGGTTCATCCAAGGCAACCTGTTATCTGCCGGGACGACGGCGTTGCCCGGGGCGGGCGTCGGAGGCGCAGGACTAGGCCGGGGCGCGGCCCCGCTTGGAATTCAAGTCGATTCGAATTCTGAATCCTCTTTCAATATCTTTCCCAATTTCCTGGCCTTCACGAACCACTACGACATTCCGGAATGGCCGCTCCTCGGCTTCGCCACGGAATCCTACGTCCGCGAGCGCATCGGAGGGCAGACCGCCGGAATCATACGGATCGCCCTGGGCAATTCCACCCAGGACAACATCAACAAATACCTGACCGACCATTCCCTGGAGGACGCCGTCCGGACGGCCGGCCAGGGTAAAGAGCCGATCACACAGATCCTCCAGGAAAAAGGGAAGGCCCTCCTGATCCTCATCCGGGCCAAGCTCGGGGCCGAGGATTTCGACGACAAGCTCCTGCGGTTTCTCAAGGACCGGCGCTTCCAACCGATCGCCCGGAAAGCGGTCGATGACCTGATGGCCGGCCTTGGCCGCCTCGATCTCGACGCGACCATCGCCTCCTGGTACCGGGACAAGGGACTGCCCGGGTTCCTGTTCGACGACGTCGAAACCTATCGGGTCATCGACAAGGAAAAGACCAAGTTCCAGATCAAGTTCCGGGTCACGAATCCGACCGACATGGAGGGGGTCATCAAGATCAACCTCGCCACCCAGGGCGGATTCGGGGCGCGCGGCGGCATGGGCGGCGGCCTCGGCGTCGCGGCCTCGGCCCCGGAAACGCGGACCGTCCTCGTCCCTCCCCGAACGGTCAAGGACGTCGGGATCGTCCTGGAGAGGGCTTCGGCCATGACCACGATCGACACCAGCATCTCGAAGAACCTCCCCGGCGTTTTCACCCTCCCCTTCAGCAACCAGCCCACCAAGCCGGGCGTCAAGGCGTTCGACGGGGAGACGGCCCGGCCCTACGTGCCGCCCGTTCCCGGCGCGGACGGGGAGTACATCATCGACAACGAAGATGCGGGGTTCAAGCTCCCCGAGAAGGGCCGGGAAAACTGGCTGCGGAGCGCGGTCCGCCGCGTCGTCGCCCCGGACTCCGGCGAAGGGGATTATGCCTCGGCTATCGGCTTGATCAATCCGCCCGACAATTGGCAGCCGATCATCCTCCAATCCTTCTACGGCCGGTTCGTCCGATCCGCTTTCGTAAAGAAATCGGGCAGCGGCGCGAGCAAAGTCGCCTGGACCGTGGATCTCATGGCGCCCGGAACGTACAATCTCTATTTCTCTTACGCGGGCCTGGGCGGGGGCATGGGCCGGGGAGGGGCCATGCGCGGCATGGCCCCCGGCGGGGGCCGGGTGATGGCTGGGACTCAAGGGGCCCCCGGGGCCCCCCCGACGGGCGGACAGGGCGGCGGAAGAAATACGGCCGCGCAGGGTGCCCGCGGGCCCAACGCCCCCCGGATGCAGCCCGGCAAGAAGCACTTCCTGGTCCGGCACGGCAGCCGGACCGAGGAAATCGTAGTCGATCTCAAGGAAGCCCAGATCGGATGGACCCTGATCGGCAGCTTCCCGCTCGAGGCCGGCCAAAACCAGATCGAATTGACCGACAAGAACGAAGTGACCCTCGTCCTGGCGGACGCGGTCAAGTGGGTCCTGCAGCGCTAGCGGCCGCCCGAGGTACGCCATGTTTACAGGAGCAACGGTCATGACATCGAACTCGAACGAATCCTCTAAGCCACGCCCGCAGGGGTGGTTGGGAGTTGCGGCCCTGGCCGCAGGCCTCGTTCTCGCGGCCGGCCCTCCTCTCCGGGGACAGGACATTCTGACCCTGGACAAAGCCCTGGATTTCGCCTTCAAGAACAGCCCCTCCATCCAGACGGCCCTCTACCGGCTCCAGAACAGCGGCGAAAACCTCAAGGCCCAGCAAGCCGGTTTGAAATCTCAATTCAGCCTGACCCTCAATCCTCTCAACATCTCGAATACGAGGACGTTCAGCGAGCTGACCTCGAGCTACAACACCCAGAGCATCACCCGGAGCGCCGCGAGCTTCTCCGTCCGCCAGCCCATCAAGTGGACGGACGGCACCTTGACCGTCACCAACAGCTTCAACTGGCAGGAATCCTCGAGCTCGTTCGTGGGGGGGAATAAGGCGGGCGCCTTCAACAACTCCTTGAACCTGAAGTTCAGCCAGCCGCTATTCACCTACAACCGGACCACGATGCAGATCAAGGAGCTCGAGCTGTCACTCGAAAACGCGCAGATCAACTATGCCCTCCAGAAGCTCTCGATCGAGCGCCAGGTCACCCAACAGTTCCTCAACCTCTATTACAACCGGGAGAGCGTCAAGATCGCCCGGGACGAGTCCAAGAATGCCGACGAACAGCTGAAGATCATGGAGAGCAAGGTCCAGGCCGGGATCGCCGCCCAGGGCGAGCTCTACCAGGCCGACTTGACCCGGTTGAACAGCCAGGCGTCCCTCGAAAACAAGCAGATCACATACGAAAACGCGCTGGACACCTTCAAGGTCCTGATCGGCATGCCGCTCGAACGGGCCATCGAAATCCTGACCGACATCCGGAAACATCTCACGGATGTCGACCTTCCGAAGGCCCTGAGCCATGGTCTCCAGAACCGGATGGAGCTCCGCCAGAAAGACATCTCCATTCAGACCGCCCTGGACGACCTTGTCCGGGCCGGCGCCCAGAACGAATTCAAGGCCCAGCTCGACCTCTCCCTGGGATTGACGGGCGTCAACCAGGCGTTCAAAAGCCTCTACGACTCCCCCAACGTCGACCAGATCTTCGCCGTCACGTTAAACATCCCGGTCTTCGACTGGGGGCAGAAAACCCACGTTCTGGCGGCCAGTCAAGCCACGGTGGACACCCAGCGGGTATCCCTGGAAGACCAGAAGAACCAGATCCAGCTCGACATCCGGCAGGCGTTCCGCAACCTGCAGAACCAGAAGCTGCAGATCGAGATCGCCGAGAAGAACACCAAGAACGCCCAATTGACCTACGACATCAACCTCGAACGCTATAAAAACGGCGACCTGACGTCCAAGGACATGCAGTTCTACCAGCAGCAGCTCTCCACCCAGAAGCTCAACGAAGTCTCGGCCCTGATCAACTACAAGCTGGCCCTCCTCGACCTTAAGATCCGGTCCCTCTGGGATTTCGAGAACAACGTCTCCATCGTCGGAATACAGTAGGAGTCTCACCGTGAAAAAAACGATGATCGTCCTTTTCGGCCTGGCGGCCCTCCTGGCCCTCGCGAGCTGCAAGGAGGAGCCCCTCAGCGTGAACGTGGAATCGACCATCCCGGTCAAGGCCGCGGAGCTCAAGCCCAAGGCCATCCAGGAATTCGTGACCGCGACCGGGACGGCCTTTCCGATCCGGGACGTCCAGCTCAAGACCGAGCAGGCGGGCCGGTACCTTCTCCATACCGACACCCGGACGGGGCAGCCGTTTCGGATGCACGACGCCGTCAAGAAGGGCGAAATCCTCGTCTCCCTGGAGAACCCCGAATACATCAACCAGATCGCCTTCGATTCCAAGAAGCTCCAGCACGAGTCCGCCCAACGGGAATACACCAAGCAGCAGGGCGTCTACGAGAAGGGCGGAATTACGGTCAAGGACCTGGCCGATGCCCAGAAGGCCTTCGTCGATTCGACCTATAGCTTCGAGAATGCGGGTCTGGCCCTGAAGAAGCTCGAGGTCGTAGCTCCGTTCGACGGGATCATCGTCGACCTGCCCCATTTCACGGACGGCCAGTGGATCGAGACAAACGCGGCCGTGATCCGGATCATGGACTATTCGCGCCTGTACGCCGACCTGACCCTGCCCGGCAAGGAGATGGACCGCCTGGCCCAGGGCCAGCGGGTGGTCATCACCGACTATGGCCAGGCGGCCGTCACCGCGGCCGGGATCGTGACCCAGATCTCCCCGGCCCTCGACGCCGAAAGCCGCATGTTCAAGATGCGGATCGAGATCCCCAACGGCAGCTTCCGGCTCAAGCCGGGGAGCTTCATCAAGACGGACGTCGTCGTCCAGGAAAAGCCCGCGGCCCTCGTCATCTCCAAATCGATCATCCTCGACCGCCGCGGGGCCAAGGCCGTGTTCGTCGTCGAGCGCGGGATCGCCCTCGAGCGGCGGATCACGACCGGGATCGAGAATATCGATGAGGCCGAAGTCGTCACCGGCCTCAAGGCGGGAGACCGCGTCGTGACCGAAGGCTTTGAGACGCTCCGGGCGAACGCCCGGGTCAAAATCATCGAATAGGCCCCCGATGTTCAAGCTCGCCCGGTTCGCGGTCAAATACCCGACGACGGTCGCCATGGCCGTCCTGGCCGTCCTCCTCCTCGGGTACATCTCCTACCAGAGGCTGGGCATGGACCTCCTGCCCCGGATCAACAACCCCCGGCTTTATATCGAAGTCGCGGCCGGGGAGCGGCCGCCCGAGGAAATGGAGAAGCAGTTCGTCGAGAAGATCGAATCGCTGGCCTCGCGGGGCCGCAACGTCACCAACGTCATCTCTCTGTCGCGGGTCGGCAAGGCCCTGGTCACCGTCGAATACCAGTGGAACGCGGACATGGAGGAGGCCTATCTCGACCTCCAGAAGGCCGTGGCCGATTTCGGCCAATCGAGCGGCGCCGACAGCCTGACCGTCACCCAGCTCGACCCCAACGCCCAGCCGGTCATCACCGCCGTCCTGACCCACGACGAGATCACCGACCTGGACAAGCTCCGGCTGACCGCGGAGAACAACATCCGGAACGAGCTTATCCGTCTGCCGGGCATCGCGGCCGTCGATCTCCTCGGCGACCGCAGGCGGGAGATTGAGGTCAAATCGGACGCTTCGACGCTCGAATCGTGCGGCCTGACCATGGACCAGCTCGGGGCAGCGATCCAGAACTTCAACCGGAACCTCTCCGGCGGGGCGATCGTCGAGATGGGGATCCGCTACACGATCCGGGGCATCGGCCAGCTGACTTCGCTCGAGGACATCAAGAACCTCATCGTTGCCTACAAGAACAAGGCGGCCACGGGCCAGCAGCCGGCCGAGCGCACGCCCCTCTATCTTCGCGATGTGGCGAAGGTCGGCTATGTCTTGAGCGAGCCGAAAAACGTCGTCCGCTTTAACGGCCGGCCGGCCATCGCCCTGGAGATTTACAAGGAGGCCGGGTCCAACACGACGGCCGCCTCCCAGGCGATCAAGGACGAGCTGGCGACGCTCGGCCGGTCCCTTCCGGGCTACCACATCCCCATCATCCAGGACCAGGCGATCTTCATCCAGGAGGCGATCGGCGAAGTGCAGCAATCGGGGATCTTCGGAGGCATCCTGGCCATCCTGGTTCTCTTCCTCTTCCTCCGGAAGCTCGGGGTCACGGCTATCATCAGCCTGTCTATCCCGATTTCGGTCGTCGCGGCCTTCAACCTGATGTATTTCAACAACCTGACCCTGAACATCATGACCCTCGGCGGGCTGGCCCTCGGCCTGGGGCGGCTCGTGGACGACGCCATCGTCGTCGGAGAAAACATCTTCCGCCACGTCGAGGCGGGAGTCCCCGTCGCAGAAGCGGCCGTCCGGGGGACGGGCGAGGTGGGCGGGGCCATCACGAGCTCCACGATCACGACGATCATCGTTTACCTGCCCATCGTCTATCTCCACGGCATCGCCGGGGAGCTTTTCAAGGACCACGCCCGGACCGTGGCCTATTCCCTGGTCTCGTCGCTTTTAGTGGCCATGACCGTCATCCCGATGCTCTTTTCCCGGACGGTCAAGCCGCGGAGCATGCTCGCCGCCACGAAGTCCGTCCGGTTCCAATTCTACGGGCGGGCCCTGGCCGGGATCCTCCGGCGGCGGGGACTCGTCATCGCCCTGACTCTCGCCGTGATCGGGGCCGCGGTCTTCTGCCTCCGCTTCATCGGCAGCGAATTCATGCCCCAGCAGGTCCAGAACGAGCTCATCATCAACGTCCGGCTGCCCGAGGGGACCGGCCTCGACCGGACGGAAGGCGCCGTCCGGAACCTCGAAGCCATGGTCCGGGACAAGGCCGGCGACCGGATCGAGAACCTCTACGCCCGCGTCGGGCCGAAGGGGACCGCCCAGACCGCCGCCGAGGCGCTCGAGGACGAGAACAACGCCGTCCTCCAGATCGGCTTCAAAAAGGAGTCCCTCCGCACCCTTCCGCCCGTGATCGCCGCCCTGGAAAAAGAGATGGCGGAAATCCCGGACCTCTCCGTCCAGTTCGTCAAGCAGCAGACGACGCTCCAGGCGGCCCTGGGAACGCAGGACGCACCGCTCGTCGTCGAGATCAAAGGCAAGGATCTCGACGCCCTGGCCAAGCTGGCCGACGAGGTCAAGGCCAGGCTCGCCCGGCTCCCTGAGCTGGCCAATGTCGAGACGAGCTTCCAGGCCGGTCGTCCCGAGATCGACATCCAGGTCGACAAAGCGCTGGCGGCCCGGTACTCTCTGCGGACCGATACCATCGGCAACCAGATAAAAGCCGTCCTGGCCGGCAGCGACCTGGGCGAGCTCGAGGACAAAGGCGAATACGTCAAGATCATGCTCCGCAATCCGAAGATGTCCGTCGGGAAGCTCCAGGATCTCGTCCTGGTGGCCTCGTCCGGCCTCCGCCTTCCTCTCAGCGACGTGGCCAAGCTCGTCCGGACGGAATCTCCCCGCGAAATCATCCGCAGCAACCAGACGCGCGTCGCCGAGGTCCGGGCGCAGCTCGCGGGCCCGGCGCCGTTCGACCGGATCGTCGCCCGGGTCAAGGAGGCGATCAAGGACACCGCCCTGCCCGAAGGCTACCTCATGTCCATCACCGGCGAGGAGCTCCTCCGCCGCGATTCGTTCAAGAACTTGAAGTTCGCCCTGCTCCTGGCGATCATCCTCGTCTACATGGTCATGGCCGCCCAGTTCGAGTCTCTGATCCACCCCCTGATCGTTATCCTCACCATCCCGCTCGCCGGCGTCGGCGCGATCTTCCTCATGCTCGTCCTGGGGGTGCCGTTCAGCATCATGTCGATCATCGGCCTCATCATGCTGGCCGGCATCGCCGTGAGCAACTCCATCGTCCTCGTGGACATGATTAACCAGAACCGCCGGGCCGGGATGCCCATCGATGAGGCGATCATCTTCGCCGGCCGGCACAGGATCCGGCCCATTCTCATGATGAGCCTGACGACGATCCTGGCCCTCCTCCCGTTCATCCTGGGCGTCGGCGCGGGCTCGTCGCTCCGGGCCCCGATGGCCGTCGCCGTGACCGGGGGGCTGATCAGCTCCACGATCATGACCCTGGTCGTGATCCCGGCCGTCTACCGCGTGTTTGGAAAACGGTCCCTGGCGCCTGGAGATCAGCCCTCATGATCGAGTTTTTCATCCGGCGCCCCGTCTTCGTGGCGATGGTCCTCGTCGGGCTGTGCCTTCTGGGGGTGATTTCCTACTTCCAGCTCCCCATGGAGCTCTTCCCCCAGTCCGAATCGCCGCGGATGATCGTCACCGTTCGGGGCAGCCAGACCTCGGATCCGGCCTACGTCGAACAGCACGCCGTCATTCCCCTCGAGAGCGCCATCGCCGAACTCGATAAGATCGAGCGGATCGAGACGCAGATCGACCAGCGTCGGGCCACGATCTATGTCTACTACGGGAAAGACGTCAACCTGAAGTACGCCTACCTCAAGCTCGCCCAGTGCGCCTCGACGGTCCGGGCCGCGCTCGGGACCGAGTTCGCGTTCACGGTCGCGAAATCGGACACGGAACAGCTCTCCAACCGCTACATCGTCCTCCAGGCCCGGGGCGAGGGCGGCCTCGACCAGATCCGGGCCGTCATCGACGAGAAGATCACCCCCGACCTGCTGAGCATCGACGGGGTGGCGAGCGTCGAGGTCTACGGCGGGCGAAAGCGCTCGGTCGAGGTCCTGCTCGATGACGACGCCCTGAAATCCTACGGCTTGACCGTGGGCCAGGTGCAGTCGAAGATCTCCGAGCAGTCCGGGAAGCGCCTGTATCTCGGGCAGACCCAGGATGCCCGGAAGGAATACTTCGTCAATCTGGTCAGCGAATACACGTCCCTCCCGGCCATCGGGGACCTGATCGTCAAGGACAAGGGGCCGATCGTCCTCAAGCAGATCGCGAAGATCTCGGAGGGCGGCGCGGAGCAGACCACGATCTCGCGGATCAACGGCCGGGAGGCGGTCACCCTCTCCCTGCAGCGGAGCTGGGAGGCCAACCTCATCAGCCTGGCCCATCGGACGCGCGATGCCGTGGGGCGGCTCAACGAGAAGGTCAAGCCCGACGGGATCGGCCTGGTCATCCAGGCGGACGAGGCGAAGACGATCGAGGACAACCTCCAATCCATTTTCTGGCTGATCGTGGCCGGCGGACTCCTGGCCATCGCCGTCCTCTGGCTGTTCCTCCGGAACGCGGGCCTCGTCGTGACCGTCTCGGCGAGCGTGCCCATCTCCATCCTGATTTCGATGAACGTCTTCTACGCGCTCCACATCACGATCAACACCTTGACCATGGTCGGCCTGGCCATCGCCATCGGGATGCTGGTCGACTGCAGTGTCGTCGTCCTGGAGAACATCGTCCGCCATTTCGACCGGACGGCCGACGTCCGCCGGTCCGTCGTCCTCGGGACGAAAGAGGTTGGACGGGCGGTCTTCGCCTCCACCCTGACGACCATCGGCGTCTTCCTGCCATTCCTCTTCTCGACCAACGCCGAGGTGAAGACGCTCGGCGCCCAGGCCGGAGCGGCCATCATCACCACCCTCCTCGTGTCCCTGGCCGTAGCCTTCTTCCTGATCCCGGTCCTGGCCGGTTGGTTCTTCACCCGCCGGCAGAAGAAAAACCCCGGCGCCCCGCCGGCCGTCCAGCCCATGGGCCGGATGCGGCAGATCTACGTCGTCCTGCTCAAGACGAGCCTCCGCTATCCGGCCCGGACCCTCGCGGCTACGGTCGCGCTCTTCTTCCTCACCCTCGGCCTGTGCCTGACCCTCAGCGTGAACGTCCCGCGGGAGGTCCAGCTCACCACGTTCAACATTTACGCGGTGATGCCCTCGGGGACGACGCTCGAGGCCGCCGACGAGCAGGTGAAGGCCATGGACGGTCTTCTGCAGGACATCCCCGAAGTCTCCGACCGCCTGGCGACGATCGAGGAAGACAACGTCACCCTCGCCTTCAAGCTCGTCGACGACTACGCCCGAAAGTCCGTGCGGACCGTCACGGAGATCAAGGACGACATCGTCGACCGCCTCTCCAAAGCGTATCCCCGGATCGAGTTCACGACGACGGAGCCCACCCAGAATTCGCGCTACATGGGCGGCGGGGGCGGAATCGGAGGAGGCGGAAGCGGCGCCGCGGGCGCCGGCGGACGGCAGAGCGGCGCAAGCCTGACCCGGATGCTGGGCATCGGGACTTCCCAGGAGAAGGTCTTCGTGCGCGGGCAGAACCTGGGACTCCTCCGGTCCGTGGCCGAGGACGTCCGGTACAACATCTCCAACCTGGACACGGTCCAGAGCGCCCAGATCAGCGTCGCCAACCAGTCGCCGAGCATCGATCTCCTCCTCGATCAGGCCTCGATGAGCCATTTCGAAGTCAGCCTCCAGTCGGTCCGGAACGAGCTGTCGGGCTTCCAGAAGGAGACGACGTCCGACATCAAGTTCAAGGCCGGAAACGAGGAGATCGACATCATTCTGAAGAGCGCCGTCCAGAAGGATAAGAAAACCGAAGACCTGCGCCGGCTTCAGTTCCCCTCCGCGGCCGGCGGGCTTGTCCCCATGCCCCAGGTTTCGCGCCTCGTCTATTCCACGGGATATTCGAACATCAGCCGGATCAACCAGGAAAAGCAGGTCCAGGTGACCTACCGGTTCTCGACCGACATCGAACAATCCAAGACCCTGCTCGAGGCGGCCCGGGCCTCAGTCGAGGACATCGTGGCCGGCATCACCCCGCCCCCCGGGGTCATCATCGAGGCCGTGCGCGACGAGAGCGACATGTCGGAGTTCTATTACCTGATCGCCCTGGGGATCCTCCTGCTCTATATGATTCTCGCCTCGACGTTCGAAGGGTTCCGCACTCCCCTGGTCATGATGTTCACCCTGCCGCTGGCCGGGATCGGGGCTTTCTCGGGGCTCATCCTGACCTCGAACTCGCTCTACAACGCCAACGTCCTGATCGGATTCCTCCTCCTCTTCGGCGTCGTGGTCAACAACGGAGTGCTGCTGATCGATTACGCCCGGCGGCTCGAACAGCAGGGTCAGCGGCGGACGCGCGCCCTGATGACCGCCGGATTGACGCGCGTCGGCCCCATCCTGATCACGGCCATCACGACCATCCTGGGCATGCTCCCGGTCGCCCTGGGCAAGCAGGAATACATCTCCCTCATCGGCGCCCCGTTCGCCGTCACGGTCATGGGCGGCCTGGGGGTCGCGACACTCTTCACCCTGGTCCTCATCCCGACGTTCTCCCACGGCCTTGAAAACGCCCTGACCTGGTGGCGGGGGCTGAACGGGAAGATCCAGGCCGGGCAGGGTCTGGCCTTCGGCGCCGGCGTATGGTTTCTGATGGCCAACATTGATTCCCTCCTCTGGCGGATCGCCTACGCCCTGATCCTGTTCGTGGGCATCCCGGCCTTCACCTTCTTCGCCCTGACGAGCCTCCGCCGGAGCCGGTCGAAGCTCATCCCGCCCGGGATCCCGGTGACCGTCACGATCCGGAACATCAGCAAGCTCTATGACGACTTCGCCAAGTTCACCAAAGAGTGGCGGAAAGGCCGCCATGAACGGGAGCACCGGGTCGTATCCGGGTCGGTCCGCCGCCGGGAGCGGTTCCAGGCCTTCCTCTGGGCGGTCCCGGCATGCGCCTTCCTGATCTACTTCACGTATTTCTATCTTGAGGGAAACGCCGGACTCGTCATCTTCGCCGTTCTGGATTACGCCCTGGCCGCATGGGGCCTCGAGGCCTGGCGGCGCGGGAAGCCTGACCGCGCCGCGGCGAAGATCGGGCGGGGTGCGGCGGCCCTGCTCTTCTGGGGCCTGCCCCTCGCCAACGGGCTCTGGCTCCAATCCCGGTGGCAGCGCCTCGGCGCGGTGAGCGTCGTCCTCGTCCTGTGGTATGCGGTCCTGGTCGTCTATCGGACTTCGCGGATGATCGAGGAGCGGGCCATAAACGTCAACCGCATCACCGGCCGTGGACGCAAGGCGAGGACGGCCTTTTACCGGTTCGTGTTGAAGATCCCGGTGATCGGCGCCCGCCGCTCGCCGTTCCAGGCGCTCGACCGGATCTCGCTCGAGATAGGCAGCGGGATGTTCGGTCTCGTCGGCCCGAACGGGTCG
>Ga0315286_10005992_pt1 | contig 11778 bp, 11 predicted proteins | sample YL17G10_0_MG_FD_205038 | JGI IMG/M metagenome (GOLD analysis project Ga0315286, IMG submission 205038) | Sediment microbial communities from Yellowstone Lake, YNP, Wyoming, USA - YL17G10_0 | ecosystem: Environmental > Aquatic > Freshwater > Lake > Sediment | place: USA: Wyoming | collected... | reverse complement strand
CCCAAGAAACGACCGCGCAGGGCTTCCGCCCTGCGCAGCCATTCGCCCCGGCTATCCTGATGAGGACAGGCCTTACGCCCCTCGAACCACCTCGATCCCGTTGAACTTGCAGAAGGTCTCAAGCGCGTCGGCCACGGCGGGATCGTGGATGAGTACCCCGTGGTGGATGATGCCGTGCTCGACCATCTTCTGCTCCCAATCCATCGCATCGGCCACTTTCACCCAGCCATACGAGCCGCGGGTGTGTGGCGGCATGTCTACGATTTCGCCATTCCCGATGAACATCGTGAACCACCCGTCGTATTCAACCAGCCGGCAGCAGGTCACCGGGCCGGTCTTCAGCTTGAACTCGCGCGTGCCCCAGGAGGGGCGCACCGGGAGGATCATGTGCTGGTTGATGCACATCTCACATCCCTGCTGGCAGAGGCTCGGCGGCGCGTTGCCACAGTGCCAGGCGAGCCAGACGTTCTCTTTCTCCGGGTGCAGCTCGGTCCAGTCAATGAAGTGCGGCGGGGTCTCTCCCAGCCCGGCCGCCGAGGCCGCCAGCATGCTGCAGGCGCCGTAGACATCCACCTCGCACGCGCACAGGTATCCGGCGTCGGTCAGGCGCCCGAGCACGGAGCAGGCGCAGATGCCGTACCGCATCTGCACCTGGGTCCAGCAGTTGACCGCCATCGCGTTCAACTCTTTCTCTTCAGCCAACCGCTTGATGGCGACTTCGAGACGGGCGAGGGTGGAGACGTACTGCTTCGCCTCGTCCGGTATGGTGGCCCCGGCGCTTATCTCCTTCGCCGCCTTCTTGACCTCCGCGTCATCGGCCGGGGTGTTGTCCAGCCGCATGAAGATGTCGGCGAGGTCAATGGGCACGACGGTCTGGTTGAAGTCACGCTGGAGCGAGGCCTCGTCCCACCATACCGATTCGAACTCCTCCGGCCGCGCGCCGAGCTGGCCGATGCGCGCGCCGCGGAAGGCCTGAGTCGCGGCGCAAGCGCGGGTGAAGCGCGACACCCACTGATGGAAGACCGGCTCCTCCGGCAAGCAGGTCGGGATGTGCTCGAAGGCGATCTCGCGGCGCTTCAACGCCGAGGTGATCATGAACTGCCCGCACCATGAGTCCGACGGGCGCGTCCCGTCCTTGGCAACCATGCCCTTGGTAGCGAACTGGAGTACCGGCGTGCCCTTCGGCATGCCCGCGATGGTGACGCCGACCGCGGAGGTTTCGTGGCCGAAGGTCATCCCGCCGACGATCACCCCCGCAACCTCGTTCCTCTTGAAGAGGTCGAGCGTCTTCCTCGCGTCGGCGAGATTCCGCACTAGCCCGTTCTTCGTCGCGGATTGGGCGGGGACGACAACCTCGAGGCCTGGCACCTTCTTCATCTCGGCCAGGCAGCGGCCGCGCATCTCCTTCGCCCACTCCTCGCCAAACGGCTCGCGGTGAGATGGTATGAAACCGATCTTGACCTTCTTCACTCTTCGTGTCCTTTGTGCCCTAGTGGTTCGACCCCTACGGCAGCACTGCCACCCTGATCGCGCCCTCACCTTTTCGCTCTGCCAACTCGAACGCCTCCTGCGCCCGCTCGATCGGGAACCGGTGCGTCAGGACCGGCTCCAGCCTGATCCGCCCTTGCCGGACCAGCTCGATCGCCTCCGGGTAGTTCTCATTCTGCCGGCGGACAAACCTCAGCGTCATCTCGTGGCGCCGCAGACTGGACGGCGTCAGCCGGTACTCGTCCTCCGAGGGAATCCCGATCACCACCACCTCGCCCGCCGGCCGCACTGCCTCCAGGCATTGCTTCAGGGCTTCCTGCGGACCCGCCGCCTCAAACGCGATGTCCACGCCTCTGCCATTGGTCGCGGCGAGCACCTCCGCCACCGGCGCCTGTCGGCCGACCTCGATGGCGAGGTCAGCCCCGAGTTCGCGCGCCGCGGCCAGCCGTTCGGGCACCGGATCGGTGACGAACACCCGTTTCGCGCCGTGCAGCTTCGCCATCTGGAGCGTGAACAGCCCCACCGCCCCGCACCCGGCAATGAGAACATCAGCGCCCTCGGGATGCGATGCCAGCTCCAGCGCGTGCACCGCGACGCAGAGCGGCTCGATCAGCGGAGCCAGCGTCAGGTCGAGCGACTCCGGCAACGCGAACGCTCGGTTCGCCGGCCAGACGATAAGCTCGCGCATCGCGCCGTGCACCGGCGGAAGGTCGAGGAACTTCAGGTTACGGCAGAGGTGGTACAGCCCCTCGTTGCACATGTCGCAGCCGAAACAGGCGACCGCCGGGTCGAGCACGACCGGGGTGCCCTCTGCGAAGTGGGTTCCGTTCGGGTCTTCGACGATCCCCGCGGCCTCGTGCCCGGGGACAAAGGGGCCATCCCAGGTCACCCCGCCGACATTCCCCTCGGAGTAGATGTGCAGATCCGAGGCGCAGATGGTCACCGCGCGGACGCGGATCAGCACCTCGCCGGGGCCGGGGACAGGCGGGATCATCTCCTCCAGGCGGACATCGTGAACACCATATTGAAGCACCGCGCGCATGTAGGTTTACAGTTCACGGTTTACGGTTCACAGGTTACGGGGTCGGAGTCGCACGCTGTCTGCTGCTCGAATGTCGAATGCGCCGTTCCGTAAACTGTAAACTGTCAACCGTGAACCTACTTGATCTCCTCAAACATATCCTTCGGCACACCGCACTGCGGGCAAACCCAATCGTCGGGCACGTCCTCGAAGGCCGTTCCGGGCGCGACGCCGTTGTCGGGATCACCCTCGGCCGGATCGTAGACATAAGTGCAGGCGAGACAGCGCCATTTCGACATCGCAGATACCTCTCGTAGGAGCGACACTTGTCCGCCTCAGGCGGATTCTTGTCGCGACCAAGCTCGCAAGACAGGGGCTTCGCCTCCTGCTCGGGACGGCCCGGTCAAAGTACCAGAGCGCGCGGAGGGTGTCAACCGCGGTACGGTGTAATCCGCAGATTACGCAGATTGCGCCGATCATCCGCCTGCGGCGGACAACAGTCTTTGCGCACTTTGCGCCTTCGCGGTGAATCCTCTACCGCGACAATCCGCCCCCGATCGCGATATACTCACCGGATGGCTCGCACCGACCCCCAGCCCTGCGCACCCTTGGCGAACCACGGGCTGCCCTGCCCCTCTCCAGACTTGGAGAGGGGCAGGGGGGTGAGGTCGGAGAGACAACGTGGCAGAGAAGGCCGTGACCGAACCCGACGCAATCGCCGTTGATGCGGTGGACGCGCACGCAGACGACACGCTGATCCGCGGCCTGCGCGAGGCCGCGCCGGCGGCTTGCTCGGAGCTGTGCCAACGGTTCGGGCCGAGGCTACACCGGTTCGCCGCCGCCCGCCTGGGGTGGGACGGACAACTGGCAGAGGACATCGCCATTCAGGCGCTCGCCGACGCGATCAGGAACATCCGGCAGTTCAACCCACGCAAGTCCACTTTGAGCGCGTGGCTCTACGGCGTCCTACGCAGGCAGATCATACGGGAGCTGCGCCGCCGGGGTCGGCAGAAGTGGGCGCCTGCGGAGGCGCGGGTTCCATTCGACCACCTCGATGAGACGACTCTGGAGGCCGACCCAGCAGGTCGGCTCGACGCGCAGCTCGACGCACGAAGACAGGTAACGGAGGTCGCAGCTATCCTGACCAACATCGAGTTCGAAGTGCTCGTGCTGAGCGCGGTTGACGAGCTGTCGGCACGAGAGATCGGGCAGGTAGTGGGCCGGTCGGAGCGAGCCATCCACTCACTCCTACACCGGGCCAGGACGAAGGCCCGAGAGAGGCTGGTGCGTGATGAAGACTGACCGTGTAGATGAGAGCATGGCGCAGTTGCTTGAGACCGCGGCTCCCGAGTTGAGCGCGGGGTGGGAGGGGCGGGCGATGGCAAGGCTGACGGCCACGCGTCCCGCCCGCGGCATCTCCCGGCGACTGGTGCTCGCCGCCGTCGGCGTCGCCGCGCTTGTCGGCCTGGGATTCGTGCCCATCCCGATGGGCAGCGCGGCGGGGGCGTTGGAGAGGGCGCTGGCACAGGCGGAGCAGGCGACAACGGTGCACATGACGGGACACGCGTGGAACCCGGACGGTGACTACGACTTTGAGATGTGGGCCTCGGATGACGGGTTCTACCGCACAGACAAGCTCGCGGGTGGTCAGCCGGTTTCGGTGACGCTGATCTCGGGCGCGAGAAGGCTCGATTACGGGGTGGCTGATGATGATGGCAAGCAGTACGCCTCCGAGCTCTTCGATCCGACCACGCACCATCTCGGCGGCCCGAAGATGCCTGACCGGTCGTATGTGGAGGGGTTCTTCCAGTCGTTCAAGCGCATGCACGAGCAGCTGGGAGTGCCAGCGCCGGATATGAAGATCAGTGAGCGCCGCGAGCGCAGCCTGTTGGGCATCACACGGGATGTCATTGATGCCGAATGGACAGTTCAGGGGGACGGCAGCATCAGTGGCGTGAACTACCGGGACGGCGACATGGTGCGTATGAGATACGAAATCGACCCTCATACGGGCCGGCTACTGCGAGTGAAGCAGTACAAGTTCGAGGGCACTTGGGAGCCTCGCTACGAGGCCGAATACGTGTGGGATGTCGAGATACCAGTGAACGTGCGGGACTTCCAGCCGCCGCAAGGAACGAAGCTCACGAGGATGCTGTGGTGGGAGAAGCGCGTGGACCAGGTCGTGGCGCAAGCGGACACTGATGACTGGGGAGTGTCTCTGCACTCCCTGGACGTCAACCGCGAGGGAGACATCGTCTTGTCGCTGAGTCGACAGTGGAAGGATGAGAGCACGCTGTCACGCTACATGGACTCCGCACCAGTCATATGGGTCCAAGCGGCCGACAACGCGGGCGGGCGATATACGCAACTGAACCGCTTCTCGTGCTACAACACCGGCACGGTTGGTTACTGGACGACGACGCTCCAGCGGAGCAGCGCTGCTGGAAATCCGAGCACGGTGACCTTGACTGTCTACCCGTACGTGAGGAAGGGAAGGAGCCCGGGCCAATCCGTCTCCTTCCGCAACATCCCCCTGCCTCCGCGCCAGAACACCGACGACCTCTTCGCCGCCGAGACGGAGGTGATTCAGTACTGAGATCGTAGCCCACCCCTCGCCGACCGAAGGAAGGCGAGGGGTGGGGCTGTCCCGTGAGTCGAACTGCCCCACCCCGGCTGCGCCGGGGTGGGCTACGCGTCTGCGGCAGCGGTTCCGCCGTTGCCGTTCGGCCGTTGCCGCCGCAGGCGGCCGAATCCGTGTTCATCGGTGTTCATCTGCGGATTCCTTGCCTCCAAAACTTGAGGCGGCAGACTGGGGGAGTCTGCCGCCTCGTGGTGGGGTGGGGTTTGGGGTGGGGTTAGCTTTTCACATATCAAACTCGCCGAAGCGAGTCGTTTTCACCTGACCGGCGCCCAGTATAGCGGCACGGCTGCTCAGTGTCAAGTGGAAAACCGGCGGATTTTCCAGGAGGCTTTGCAGCCGGCAGCAGACCGCACGGGAAGAGCTTGGCTGCTTGTAGGTTCTCCCTCGAGATGCACTCGGGGCTGTCTGCGTCCACCGCCGACCACCCATCTTCCGTCCGTCTGTAGGCCCGAACCGACGAGGGAGAGCCTGCGACGTTGCTCCTGCCCTTGTTGGCAGCCAAGCGATGCGCTATACTCGTCGTGTTGCGCCTCATAGCACGCGGCGCAGGCCAGGAGGCAGGAGCGTGCAGGTGCGCAGGGCCGAAACGCGTGCCGCGAAGCCGCCCACGAGGAAGATGCCGCAGTGGGTGGCGAAGCTGCTTGAACACGTCCTCCTCGTCGCCTCCATCGGCGGGGTTCTCAGCCTCGCCTACCTGCTGTTCGTGATCTTCTCCGGGGGACTCTCCTACCAGATCGTCGCCGGCACCGCGCTCGAGCAGGTCAGCCGGAACGTCAACCTCACCAAGGGAGTGTTCCTCTGGTGCCTGTGGATCGTGGTGTTCGCCGCCATGATCCGGCACTACAAGACCGAGAGCATGGGGTTGGTCGTCATGCTGGTGGGCGCGGCCTGCTGGGCGGCGCTCCCCCTCATCGTCAGGAGCCGCACCGAGGCAACCACTGCTCGGGAGCTGCTCGAGCTTGGGCAGTCGCTCATCATCAGCTTCCAGGCCTCCGGGAGCGCGATGTTCGTGCTTGGCTTCCTCAGGTTCGCAGTCGGCCGGGTCATCGTACTCGCCTCCCCCACCCGGGCGGCAGCTCGGCTTAGCACCTCCTCCCCCGAGTCGGCGGCGATCGCGGCCGAGCGAGCGCTGGAGAAGCCCTCCCTGATGCGGAAGTGCTACGAGATGCACTTCTGCCGCACCAGCCTTCGCGCGAATTGCCCCCGGTTCCTCGAGGGCACTTCCTGCTGGAAAAGGAAGAGCGGGTGCTACTGCGACCAGGGACTGGCGACGCGGCTGCTTACCGGCGTCGGCGCGAACGCCCGCGCGGCGATGGCGGAGGAGCTTCAGGCCGCCCAGCGACGGGCCCGCCTCGAGTCGAAGAAGCGGAAGAAGCCGAAGGCGCCATGTAACGAGTGCCCGGTGTACCTGGAGCACCAGAAGCACAAGTACCGGGTCGTTTCCTGGCTAGCCTACCCGGCGGCAGCGGCGATTATCGGGGGCACGGTTGCCCTGCTCCGGCAGGGCTATGCCGAGGTGGAGTATCGCCTTGGCGACTTCCTCGCCCAGTTCCAACTGCTGCCCCATCCGCTCTCCGACAAGCCGCTCGAGGCAGTCGCCTGGCTCTCCGCAGAGAACGCGGCCATCATCCTCATTGGCGTGCTCGTGCTGGGCGCGCTGCTCCAGATCACCGAGCTGCTCATCTTCCGCGTAAAGCTGTGAGAGCATGGCGGGTTCTGCCGCCCCGTTCTTCGGTTGCCGCGCACTGCAGGATGCCCGCTCCGGCCGGTGAAGCTCAATCTTACCTGTCGCATCGTCCTCAGGAGTTGTCTCATGCCCGAGTTCAGACTGCCAGCAGTGATCCACTTCGGTTGGGGCGCGGTCGAGAAGCTTCGCACAGAAGCGCCAACGCTCGGCCGCCGCGCGCTGCTCGTTACCGGCCGGTCTGCGATGAAGCGCACCGGTGTCGCCGACCGCGTCTCCGCCCTGCTCGCCGATTCGGGAGTCCAGGTGGTGACCTTCAGCGAGGTGGAATCCGATCCGAGTAGCGCCACCATAGACCGAGGAACCCAGCTTGCCAGGCAGGAGCAGTGCGACCTCGTCATCGGACTCGGAGGCGGCAGCCCGATGGACACCGCCCGGGCTGTCGCTGGCATGGTGGGGATGGAGGGGTCGGTCCTCGACTACGTGAGGGGGAAGCCCATTGACCGGCCCGGCCTTCCCCTGATCAGCATCGCCACCACTTCGGGCACGGCGAGCGAGATCACCCAGGTCGCAGTCGTGCTCGATGAAGAGCGGCGCATCAAGATCGGCCTGCGCAGCCCCTTCTGGTTCGCCCGCGTCGCCATCACCGACCCGGAGCTGACGCTCTCCATGTCGCACGAGCTGACGGCCGCTACCGGGATAGACGCCCTCTCTCACGCCATCGAGTCGTACCTCTCCACGGGGGCGACGGCGCCGGCGGAGCCGCTTGCGCTTCGCGCCACCGAGCTTGTCGGCCAGCACCTCCGGGCCGCCGTTGCCGATGGAGCTGATCGGGCTGCCCGTGAGTGGATGGCGATGGCCAGCATGATCGCGGGCATGGCCTTCGCCAACACCGGTCTCGGGCTTGCCCACGGGTTCGCCCACCCGATCGGGGCGCGCTATGGCATCCCCCACGGCGTCTGCTGCGGCCGGCTCCTGCCGCATGTCATGCGGTTCAACGCCTCGGTCGTGCCGGAGCGCGTCGCCGCGGTCGGCGCGGCGCTGACGGGACAGCGCACTGGTGACCCCGAGTCCGCGGCGGTTGCCGTCGAGTGCCTGCTGCGAGACGTCGGCATCCCATCAGGAGTGGGCGACCTCCACATCCCGCCGGAGGACGTGCCGACTTTGGCCAGAGACACGCTTCTGGTAGGAGCTGTCAGGACGAACCCCCGGCCGGTGACGGAGGACGATGCGCTCGCGGTGCTCGTGGCCGCGCTCCGCTAGTAATTGGCGACGCGACTTCCATCATGCGGGAAATCCCCTCTGATCCTGCTCAGCGTCGCCAATGCGCCGTCGGGGTATGATAGGACTTCTGCCACCAAGCACTAGCAGCGACACTGCTGTCACGACTCGGTCGGCGCGGCAACGCGCCTTCTATTCGCCCAGGCGCTCGAACAGGCGAGCGGCGCGCCTGTCTTCCGGGTCGAGCTCAATGGCGCGGGTCAGGGCGGCGAGCGCCTCCGACCTGCGGCCGTGCTTGGCGTGGAGCGCGCCGAGTTCGTAGAACGCATCGGCGAAATCAGGCTGGAGCTGAGCGACCTTCGCAAACTCAGCGATCGCCAGTTCATCGCTTCCAGCTAGCTTGTAAGCAACCGCCAGGTTGTACCTTGCAGCAGCATCGTCGGCCTTCTGCCCGAGAGCTTTGAGGGCGTCCTGGATCATCGCCGCGATCGCCGGCGAGTGCAACGAGCCCCCGCAGGCGGGGCAGAAGTTTGCCCCCGCCTCGACCTCACGACCACAGGTTGGGCATTGTGCCATCTCTCGGTTCCCGCCTGGGTTAGCCCGTTTCAGCAATCGTACCATGCCTTGTCCTGGCCGGCAACGCGAGAACGAGTGCAGGGCTGCTGCCGTCCGAGGGTCGCGCGTGTACCGACTTCAGATTGACTGTGTCTTTGTGCTGTGTTACCATGAGGCACGGTCGGGGCGTAGCTCAGTTTGGTAGAGCGCACGGTTCGGGACCGTGAGGTCGGCAGTTCGAGTCTGCCCGCCCCGATTCTCCCCCTGAGAGCGCGGTGTTGCCGGTTCGCCACGGCCGACCCGGGACGAGGTGGGGCGTGAGCCGAAAGGTAGTTACGCTCCAGCGCGGCCGGTATATGCCGTATAAGAACTTGGAGCATACGTCAATGAGCTGCTGCTGCCGTCCATCGGGGATCGCTGTGGTTTCCCGGCGACTTGGCCTGCTCATGGTGCTCGTGTTCGCCTGCGGCTGTGCCCCTAAGCCGGGGCCGGGAAAGGCCAAGGTCAACAGAGATCCGAACCTGTTGGTGGTCTACACGGCCTGCGCCGTCGCGCCAATGGTGGAAGCTGCCCGGGCCCAGTTCCTGACAGAGAATCCGGGGAAGCTAGTTGACGTCGTCGCCGATGAGCCGGTGAAGCTCGCCCGACGTGTCAACGACGGCGCGGTGCCCGACATCTTCGTCTGCCCCGGGACCGCAGAGATCGGCACGCTCGAAGCGGAGGGGCTGCTTGACACCGGCTCGCAGCGGGCCTTCGGCGAGCTTCGCGTTGTGATCGTGGTGCCGAAGGGGAATCCGGCGGCTATTCATGAGCCGGAGGACCTGCTCGACCCGGCAGTCAATATCATCACTATGGCGACACCGGGACCGACCTCTCCCGGCACCGACGCGAAACGCGAGTTGGAGCGGCTGAGGTTGTGGGCGAAGCTGCAGGACAAGCTTCTGCTGTGCGAAACCCCTCTGGCCGCGCTGAAGGAGGTCGCCGCCCGCAAGGCCTCCGCGGCGCTTCTCTACGACCCGTGCATCAGGTTGGCGATCGAGGACGGAGTGCCGCCCGATTCGGTGGAAGCGGTCTCGACCCTGACGGTCGAAGGCGAACGAGGGACACGGATCTACGCGCTGCTGCATAAGGAGAGCCCTAACTCGCTCCTCGCCCAGCGCTTCTTCAAGGCGCTGTCCTCGCAGGAGCACACCGCGCCGGCACCAGCCGCCGCCACTGGCGAATCGGCCGCCGGCAGGTAAGCCGCGGGCTGCGGTTCAGCCGGACCTTCTCCTGCCGGCATCGCGGGCCCGCGCCCTGACTTCGCGCCCGGCAACCACTCCGCTTGCGGAGGCCTGAAGCAGCCCTCTGGTGACGCCCGCGCCATCGCCGACCGCGAACAGATTGGCCACTTCCGTCTCGAGCGCGGCGGTCAGCCGGGGCCTCGCCGAGTAAAACTTCACCTCCACCCCATAGAGTAGGGTGTGCCGCGAGCCTGTGCCCGGCGAAAACCGGTCGAGCGCGTCCAGCGTCTCGAGGATGCTCGATAGGTAGCGATACGGCAGGACGAAGCTGAGATCGCCGGGCGTCGCGGCGGTCAGCGTTGGCCGTACCAAGCCGCGTTCGATCCGCTCGCCGGTGGAGCGCCGCCCGGCGCGGAGGTCCCCGAGTCGCTGACAGATCACGCCGCCACCGATCAGGTTCGCCAGCCTGGCCAGGTAGCGCCCGTAGGCGATGGGGTCGTGAAAAGGCTGGGTGAACTGCGTGCTCACCAGCAGGGCGAAGTTGGTGTTGTCCGTGCGCTGGTGCGCGTAGCTATGCCCGTTCACGGTGACGACGCCCTCATTCTCCTCGGTCACGACTTCACCGTACGGACACATGCAGAACGTCCTCACCCGATCGTCGAAGCCCTTGGAGTAGAAGATCAGCTTGGACTCATAGGCGATGGCGGTGATGTCCGCCATTACCTCCGCCGGCACCTCCACCCTAACTCCCACGTCAACAGGGTTATCGGCCCGCCCCATACCCAATCGGGCGGCCTCGGCCACGAACCACTGGGAGCCCTCTCTCCCAGGAGCGGCGATGACGTAGTCGGCGCGGTAGCGCTTGCCATCTGCGCTCTCCACCCCGCTGACCGAACCATCCTTGACGAGGATGCGGGCAATCGCCTCCTCGGTGTGAACCTCCACGTTGCTGCCCAGCGACCGCCGCATCTCCCGCAGGACGACGGGGCAGCGATCCGTGCCGAGATGGCGGATGCGAGTCCCGATGAACTCCAGGTCTGCGCGTGCCGCCCGGCGCGACAGCTCGGCCATCGCGTCCTCGTCCGCGCCGTATACCTCCTCCGGCGCGCCGAAGCCGACCCACATCTCGTCAACCTCCCGCAGCAGCGCGTCGAACTCCAACTGCGAGAGGTAGCCCGAGAGCTGGCCGCCGATGGCGGGCGAGAGTGTGAGCTTTCCGTCCGAGAACGCCCCTGCGCCGCCCCACCCGCACAGCAGCCACTTCCGATCCTGCTCCTTGCCGCGCTTGTGGGAATTGGCCTGCCGCGCGTCGATGTCCGGGCCCTTGTCGAATATGCGTACCTGGACCCCGGGCGCGCCGGAGAGCGCCAGCGCCGCGAAGATACCCGCCGGCCCGGCGCCGATGACAGCTACGTGTTGGCTCGCCCTCTTGCGCGGCGGGCTAACCATTGCTCTCTGCCGCCATCCTTCGCAGACCCTCCAGGGTCTCGCGTGCGCTCCGTTCAACCAGCCTGTGCAGCAGCTTCCTGATGAGCGCTCCGATCAACGGCACGTCGTAATCGTAGCTGATCTGGAGCGATACGTGGGTGTCGCCGCCCCGCTCCGCGAAGGTCCACACACCTTCGTAACGATCCCAGTCGCCCGAGATCGCCCGGAACTCGCACCGGCGCGCCGTGTCATCCCACAGGTCCTCTTCCACCCACGCAACCTTCCGCCTGAACTCGGGGATGAGGCCGACCCACTCGCTCACCGTTCGACTGCCTTCGCGAAGCCGAACGGTCACCTTCTCGACGCCAGGCAGGAACTCGGGCAGCCTCTCGACCTCCTTGGCGAGCGAATAGACGCGGTCCGCAGGCGCTCCGATCACAAGCTCCGCGTGGACATCTGGCACTTCGGGACTCCCTCATGCGACGCGTGCGCCGCGGTGGGTGCTGCGGCGCCGGTT
>Ga0315286_10005991_pt1 | contig 11778 bp, 8 predicted proteins | sample YL17G10_0_MG_FD_205038 | JGI IMG/M metagenome (GOLD analysis project Ga0315286, IMG submission 205038) | Sediment microbial communities from Yellowstone Lake, YNP, Wyoming, USA - YL17G10_0 | ecosystem: Environmental > Aquatic > Freshwater > Lake > Sediment | place: USA: Wyoming | collected... | reverse complement strand
GCCGATGCCCTGCGATGGGTCGTTGACCTGAATCTCCTCGGCACGATCCTCCCATCCCAGGTGTTCGGACGCGTGATGGCCCGGCAGCAGCGCGGGACCGTGCTCAATATCTCGTCGATGAACGCCTTCCGCCCCCTGACGCGCATCCCGGCGTACTCGGCGGCCAAGGCCGGCGTGAGCAACTTCACGCAGTGGCTGGCCGTGCACCTGGCGCAGGAGTACTCGCCGCGAATCCGCGTGAATGCGATTGCCCCCGGGTTTGTCCTCACGCAACAGAATCGCTTCCTGCTGACCGACGAGAAGACGGGCGCCCTCACGCCGCGAGGACAATCCATCATCAGTCACACACCGATGGGCCGGTTCGGCCAGCCGGAGGATCTGCTCGGCGCGGTGCTCTGGCTGCTGTCGCCAGCCTCCGCCTTCGTGACGGGCATCGTTGTCCCGATCGATGGCGGCTTCTCCGCGTTCAGCGGTGTGTAGAGAGACGCGCAACCTGGTTATTCGCAGCGCCGCTGACGGAGCATCCACGGTGAATACGGTCGCACAATCGCCACCCGGTTCGGTGCGCGAGGTCATCGGTCGAGGCGCCGCCTCGACGCACCTGGCGCCGGACGACGTCCGGGCCGTGGTGCGCGAGGCGCTGGCCTCTCTGCCGCTTGATGGCAAACGACTCCTCGTGATCATCCCCGACGGCACGCGCACGATGCCGATGCCGCTCATGTGGGACGTGCTGGAGGCCGAAGCGGGGCCGCGTGTGGCGGCACTGGACTATCTCGTGGCGCTCGGCACCCACCAGCCGATGACCGACGCGCAACTGAGCCGGCTCGTGGGCCGGACGGTGGTCGAGGGCCGCGCCGGTCGGACGCTGATCGTCAATCATCGCTGGGATGATCCGGAGACTTTCGCCACGCTCGGCGCGATTCCGGCCTCCGAGATTCGGACGCTGACGGGCGGCCTGCTCGATCGATCGGTCACCGTTTCGCTGAACAAGCTGATCTTCGGCTACGACCACGTGCTGATCTGCGGCCCGGTATTTCCGCATGAGGTCGTCGGATTTTCGGGCGGCAACAAGTACCTGTTCCCTGGCATCGCGGGCCCCGACATCATCAACTTTACGCACTGGCTCGGCGCCCTCATCGGCAACTACCGCGTGATCGGCGCGGCTTGCACGCCGGTGCGAGCCGTCATCGACCGCGCGGCATCGCTGGTCACCGTGCCGGTCAGCTGCCTGGCGCTGGTGGTGACGCGCGGTGGCCTCAACGGCCTCTATTTCGGCGCACCCGGAGATGCGTGGCGGGCGGCGTCGGCCCTGTCTGCGCAGACACACATCCTCTACGTGGACCGGCCGTTCCGCCGCGTCCTGTCGATCATGCCCGAGATGTACGACGACCTCTGGACGGCGGCGAAGGGGATGTACAAGGTCGAGCCCGCCATCGCCGATGGCGGCGAGGTCGTGATCTACGCCCCGCACATCACCGAGGTGAGCTACACGCACGGCCGCGTGATAGACGAGGTGGGGTACCACTGCCGGGACTACTTCCTCGGCCAGTGGGCGGGATTTGAACAGTACCCGGGTGGAGTGCTCGCGCACTCGACGCACGTCAAGGGGCTGGGTCGCTACGACGCCGCGACGGGGGTCGAAACGCCGCGCATCACGGTGACGCTGGCCACGGGCATCCCGGAGGAGCGGTGCCGGCGGATCAATCTCGGCTATCTCGATCCGGCGAGTGTGAAGGTTGGCGAGTGGGTGGGACGAGAGGACGAGGGTGTGCTGGTCGTGCCGCACGCCGGAGAAATGCTGTACCGACTGAGGGGTTGAAGACGGGATTCCCGCCTTCGCCTTCGGCTACGGCGTGGCAGGCGGGATTCGGGATTCGATTGGGCATCGCGCCGGAAGCCGGGCTGGAGCCCGGCGATCCCAGGGGTGTCACGCTGACCGACTTTCCGGTCCGTTGCGAGCCTGGGATCGCCACGCTCCAGCGTGGCAGGCGGGATTCGGGATCTGGGATTGCGTATCAGGGGCGCGATTTATCGCGCCCTGGGGGTTCGAAGCATGAAGTGCGATATCGGCGTGGACAAACCGGGCGTGTTTCACACGGAGTGGTAGACCATGGCACACGGACTCAATATCCGGCCTGACGGCGCATTGGATTTCGTGTCGCTGGGCGCGCTGGTTCATCGTCTCGATCCTGGCATCGTGCCGTTCCGCAAAGCCACGACGTGCGCGATTCACGTGAGCGGCGGCGAGTTCAACTGCGCGGCCAACCTGGCGGATTGCTTCCGTCTGAAGACCGCGATCGTCACGGCCATGGCCGACTACCCTGTCGGCGATCTGATCGCGGAGCGCGTGCGGGCGATGGGCGTCGTCCCGTTCTACAAGCACTTCGCGCACAACGGTGTGAACGGCCCCAACATGGCCACGGTCTACAGCGACCGGGGATTCGGCGTCCGCGCGCCCGTGGTCTTCTACAACCGATCGAACGAGGCGGCCGCGCTGCTCAAACCGGGTGACTTCAACTGGAAACAGCTCTTCGGCGGCGGCGTGCGCTGGTTCCACAGCGGCGGCATCTTCGCCTCGCTCTCGGCGACAACCGGCGAGCTGATTGTCGAGGCCATGAAGGCCGCGAAATCCGCAGGCGCGGTGACGTCGTTCGACCTCAACTTCCGCGAGAAGCTGTGGAATATCTGGGGCGGTCAGGCCACGGCGGTCGACGTCGTCAGGCGCATCGTCGAACACGTTGACGTGCTGGTGGGCAATGAGGAGGACCTGCAGAAGGGCCTGGGCATCGCGGGCCCGGACGTGGCGGCGACGTCGACGCTCGATCCGAGCGTGTTTTTCGCGATGATCGATTCGGTCGTCAAGAAGCACCCGAACGTAAGGGCGGTCGCGACGACACTCCGCGAGGTGCACTCGACCAATCGGCACAGCTGGGGCGCCGTGGCGTGGCTTGACGGCAAGACCTGCGTGTCGCCTACCTGCGAACTGGAAATCATCGATCGCGTCGGCGGCGGCGACGGCTTCGCATCCGGGTTCATCTACGGTCTGCTTGCCGGCGAACCGCCAGACGAGGCGGTCAGGCTCGGGTGGGCGCACGGCGCGCTGCTCACGACATTCCCGGGCGACACGACGATGTCCACTGTGGAACAGGTGCGCGCCTTCGCGAAGGGCGGGTCGGCGCGGATTCAGCGGTAGCTGAGTGCCGGGTCTGAAGACCCGGCCTCCAGCAGGCGGCCCCGGTCAGTGCGCCTTCGGTTTCCACGACACCGTTGTGGCACAGGCGCGATGCGCTGAACGGAAAATCCGGTCTCCCGACTGGATGCTCGAACGTGACGGGGGCTTCCAGCTGGAGGCCGGGTCTTGAGACCCGGCTGACGCGTCAGGGATCCTCTCCCCCTCCCGCGCCGTCTTACCGGGAGAGGTGCTTCACAACATGGACAAGAAGGTCATTGCGATTGTGGGCGCGACCGGCGCCCAGGGCGGCGGTCTGGCACGGGCCATCCTGAACGATCCAAGCGGCGGGTTCGCCGTCCGCGCGGTGGTGCGCGACCCGAAGAGCGAAAAGGCACAGGCCCTGGCGACGCTCGGCGCCGAGGTGGTCGCCGGCGATGTGGACGATTCCGAAAGCCTGAAGCGGGCGTTCAAGGGCGCTTACGGCGCGTATTGCGTCACGTTCTTCTGGGCCCATTTCTCGGCCGAAAAGGAAATGGCGCACGCGCGCGCGTTGGCGGAAGCGGCGAAGCAGGCCGGCGTGCGGCACGTGGTCTGGTCTACGCTCGAGGACACGCGGAAGTTCATCCCGCTCGGCGATGCCCGTATGCCCACGCTCCAGGAGAAGTACAAGGTCCCCCACTTCGACGCGAAGGGCCAAGCCGACCAGTTCTTCAGGGACCTCGGCGTGCCAACCACGTTCCTACTGACGTCCTTCTATTGGGACAACCTCATCTACTTCGGGGCGGGGCCGAAGAAGGGAGCTGACGGCAAGCTCGCGTTCGTGCTGCCGATGGCCGATCAGAAACTGCCTGGCATCGCCGTCGATGACATCGGCAAGTGCGCCTACGGCATCTTCAAGGCGGGTTCGACCTATATCGGCAAGACCGTCGGGATTGCCGGCGAACACCTCACCGGGCAGCAGTTCGCTGACACGCTCACCCGGGCCCTGGGTCAGCCCGTGTCCTACAGCTACGTTCCCCCAGAGGTGTATCGCACCTTCGGGTTCCCGGGCGCGGACGAGATGGGCAACATGTTCCAGTTCAACCGGGATTTTGCCCGGGAGTTCTGCGCCGCGCGCGATCTCGGCGTGTCGCGAACGCTCAACCCGGAGTTGCAGACATTCGCGCAGTGGGCTGCGGCGAACAAGGATCGGATCCCGATCGGCTAGCGAAAGACAAGGTGGGGAGTCACGGTCACGCTCGCAGAGCGCGGTTCATCGCGCCCGGAGCCGGGCTGGAGCCCGGCGATCCCAGGCTCGAGTCCCCAGCCCAGAGGGCGCAGTCCCCAATCCCTAACAGCCGAGAGGGCGCAGTCCGCAATCCCTAACTGCTCTCCGACCTCCCCATCGTCACGCGGCAGCCGATGCTTCACGTGACGGAGGCTTCTCACTGGAGGCCGGGGCTTCAGACCCGGCGCTCGGGAGCGGCTGCTTTGGTCCGGACGCGCGGCCTACCGTCACGCGGCAGCGGATGGTGCGGCCGGCTGACTCGGCGAACGCGGCGTCCATGAATCCGTTCCGGCACGGTTCGCTGATGCCGAGGCGCTGGACTGGGGCGGATGTGGCCGGCGCCTCGAATCTCAAAACGCCGGACTCGCGAACGATGTCCGCGACGTGGTCACGAATCTTGATCGCCGATTCATGCGCGCCATCGCTCGACAGGAACGGGTAGATCTGCCGCACGCCAGCGATGTCGCCTTCGACGACGTGCTCGATCTCGATGACGCCCCGAGCGCTCACGGTCACGCGCTCCCGCACGGCCGTCGCGCCGCCGCGCAGTTTGCCTCGGTAGGTCGCCTCGAATTCGACGCGCGTGGGCGACGCGCTGGTCGGCGTGAATCGCGTCGGTTCAAGATCGACGCCGGCGTGATCCGCCAGCGCGTGCCACTGGCCCGCCCGGTCGCGCCAGGCAGGACCGAGCGCCAAAGTGCGTGAAGGCTTGGCAGGGACCTTGTAGTCAGCTGTCGTGATCACGCCGTCGGACAGTGTCTCCGGCGGCAGATCTCGACGATGGATCCGCAGGATGCCAGTTGGGTTGTAGTGCGGATCTGCCCCGGTGTCGATCTCGATGTACGTCCCGCCGGCGTTGGCGAACGCCTTGTGAAACGCCGGCTGCAGCGCGAAGCCGAACCCGCCAACCTCGGCGGGGCACGGCCGCTCGACGACGCCGTCATCGGCGCGCGACCACGCGATGGCCAGCATCGCGGCAGTGAGAAGGTTGTACTGCGAGTGGAACGAGTAGTACTCGTAGCCATGCCGCAGGCTCGGGTCCACCCTGTTCTTGACGATCCACAGCTCGCCTGACGGCCGCACCCAGCGGCCAATCGAGCGCAACGAGAGGCGCGCCGCCCGCTTGAACGCGCCCGCCACGGCCGTGTCGCCGCGGCGGGCGGACCGCCCCGCGAACGACTCAAAGGTGACCGCCTGCTCCGCCTCGTTCCACTGATGATGCGCGCTGCGGCCGCCGCAGGGCAGTTCGCCATGTGGCGATTGCATGAAGAGCGACGCCCAGGCGCCGCGTTCGAGCAGTCCATTGAGCGTGGCCGCCATCGGACCCGAGTACCCCTCATCGATGAGATCGAGCACCCACAATCGCGCGAAATGATCGTAGGCCAGCGGGTCGCTCGGATCGCGGTACATGCCGGCCGGCGTGAAGCACTCGAGTTGGCGCCCGACGGACGCGTCGATCCACGCCTGGCTCGTGCCGAAACGCTCACGGGTCCGTAACCACTCACCTGCGGCGGCGACGAGATTCCAGTTATTGACGCTCGCCGCCGTCGGCTGGCGGCGATAGATCTTCTCGGGATCGATCCTCGCGAGGTCGCGGCGCCACGCGGCGGCCGCCGACTCGGGCACCTTCCTGCGAAGCAGCAGGTCCGCATGCACGAGGAGCACGGTGAAGAAGTCGGCGTGGCCGTCGGCCGCCTTCCCATCGGCAAGATCGGCACACGCCGCAGTCATCGCCTTGACCGCGGCCGGCAGCAAATCGAGATCGTGTCCGGCCGCGCAGAGGGCCGCGATGCCCAGCGCGAAGGCTGGCGTCGAGTACTGCCGCTCCTTCTTCTCGTAGGGATCGATGATGGCGCCGCGCGCGTCCTGCAGCGGCGCAAAGAAGCGGACAATGCCGCGAATCAGACGCAAGTACTCGTCGCGATTGAGGCCGCTCGGCGCCCAGCCCCGGACGGGCTTGCGCTGATCATCCCGAAAACGCGCAACCAGCCCGGCCATCGGAAATTCCCCGAACCGCCCGACTGCCGCATCCTCGACACCGAATCGCCCGCCCAGACCCAGCCCGGCGACGCCGGCCGCCGCGGTCCCGATGAACTCGCGCCTGCTCCAGTTGCTCATGACCAGACTCTCGGACCCGGCCTGCGATGCAGCCCGCCGATCGCTGGCGACCGTGCTCACTTCACGAACACGACGTACATGGTCGCGACCTTCACCGCGCCGCTCTCGACGTTGGCGCCAAGCGTGAGGCTCTCGTCGCGCTCGGCGCTCCGATGACAACTGCTCGCTCAGCACGAAGCCCTGAGTTCGCAGGTCCGCAGCAGAACCTACGAGCCGAAGGGCTTCGCCATCTTGAAGATCTCACTGCCAGCCGAGAGCAACGCGCCGACGCCGTACACCTCAGTGGTGTCCGCAGTCGTGGCTCCCGGCTTGTCCCCGATGCGCTGGACCCAGCCGAGCATGCCGTCGGGACGGACGGACCTGACGAGAGCAGCCCATCCACGTCGGACGTTGGGCTCGTAGCGAGCCCTGTCCAACAGGCCGTTGTTGATGCCCCACGCGAGGCCGAAGGTGAAGAAGCCGGTGCCGCTGGTTTCGGGATTCGGCAGGTTGGCCGGATCCAGGAGGCCCGCTCGCCAGTAGCCGTCTTCGCCCTGGATGGCGGCGATTCTTTCGGCCATCTCCTTGAAGAGCGCCACGTAGCGGGGGCGGTCCGGATAGTCGGCCGGCATATCCTGCAGCATGCGCGCCAGACCCGCGAACACCCAGCCGTTGCCGCGGCTCCAGAATACCTTCTTGCCGTTGGGCTCGCGCTGGTCGAAAAACCGGCTGTCGCGGAAGTAGAGCTTCTCGGTCTTGTCGTAGAGGTAGTCGGTGGTCTTCCACCACAGGCGGTTCGCGAGGTCGAGGTACTGGCGGTCGCCGGTGGCGACGCTCACCGCAGCGAGTGCCGGCGGGCCCATGAAGAGGGCGTCGCACCACGCCAACTCCCGCGTCTCGATGCGATTGCCCCAGACGAGCGGCTCGTCGTACTTGCGGGTCACCAGAAAGTTGAACAGCGCCAGCGCCGGCGCCAGCATCGTCTTGTCGCGATCGCGCTGGAAGATCTGCGCATAGGTGGCGACAACGGCGTAGTCGTCGGCATGGCCTGGCCGAAGCCCGGGCCGCCACTGATTGCGCTGGCCCATCGCCTTCATCGCGTCGAAGTACTTCGGGTTGTCCGTAACGCCGGCAAGTGCCATCGCGCCCGTGTAGAAGGCTGCCTGCGTCCAGTCGTACGGCGCATGATCGGAGGGATGATCGAGCTGCCAGTCCGCGGCCGCCATCATCACTTTGAGGATCGCGCCTTTCTCGAGATCGGCACTGAACGCCGTTTGCGACGGCTGCGCGGGTTGCGCTGGCTGCCCGGGAGCCGCCGACGCCCCCATCAACAAGACTGCCAGGATTCCGCAGACGACGAATGCAACTCGTGTCATAGCAAGACGCCTCCACACCATCCGACCCGTGTCACCATCCGTTCTCGCGGCCCTGGTGCGGGCCGCCGAGGCGGGTTCAGAAATCGTCCCCAACTGAACATTCGGTCGGACCGCTGCCCGCGCGCCGGGCGTGGCTGCGGACGCCGGCCATATTATCTCCGATTCTCATCAGACTGCCGAAAGCGTATACTTCGGGCCGCGGAGGCCGCATGAAGCGATGGGGATTTCTGTTGATCAGCGTTGGTGCGGCGCCTATCTGGCTGACAGGGAGCGCGGGGGTGTCGGCCGGCAACGGGGGCGCTCCGGCCGCCTCACGGGCGGCTGGCGCCGGCACCGGGCGGTCGGACCAATCACAGATTCAGGCAGCCCGTCGGTTCGATCTGAGCGAGGCCGACCGGCGGCGCGTGATCCAGACCGCCGAGGCGTACCTGAAGGAAGCTCCCGTGACGGTGACCGCCTCTCGATCGCCCCGGAGCGCGGGCGGCCGTCACGACTTCTATTCCGAAGGCGACTATTGGTGGCCGGATCCGGCCAATCCCGCCGGCCCGTACATTCAGCGCGACGGCATGTCGAACCCGGATAACTTCGTCGATCATCGCCGGGCCATGATCCGGCTCAGCGAACACGTCTCCACGCTGGCGTCCGCGTATTTCCTGACGCTCGACGAGCGCTTCGCCACGCACGCGATGACGCATCTGCGCGCCTGGTTCACAGACGAGGCGACGCGGATGAATCCGAACCTGCTCTACGCGCAGGCCATCTACAAGAAGGCCACCGGCCGGGGCACAGGCCTCATCGACACGATTCATCTGGTCGAAGTCGCGCGCGCCACCGAACGCCTGGCGACGGCCAAGTCGACCCGACCTGCGGACATCGCCGCCGTCAAGGACTGGTTCTCGCAGTATCTCGTGTGGCTGACCACGCATCAGTACGGCATCGACGAGCGCGACGCGAAGAACAACCATGGCACGTGCTGGGTGATGCAGGTGGCGGCGTTCGCCCGCCTGACCGGCCACACGGCCCTGCTCGACGATTGCCGCAGGCGGTACAAAGAGGTGCTGCTGCCCGGCCAGATGGCCGCTGACGGCAGCTTCCCGCTCGAAATCAAGCGCACCAAGCCCTACGGCTATTCGCTCTTCAACCTCGACGCCTTCGCGACCATCTGCCAGATCCTGTCGACGCCGGACGCCTCGCTCTGGACGTTCGCGCTCCCTGACGGCCGGGGGATCCGGAAAGGCATGGCCTTTCTCTTCCCGTACATGCAGAACAAGGCCGCGTGGCCGTTTCCGAAGGACGTGATGTACTTCGACGAATGGCCGGTGCGGCATCCCAGCCTGCTGTTCGCGGGGCTTGCGCTGAGCGAGGGCGCCTACCTCGACTTGTGGACGTCGCTCAACGCGTCGCCGTCGTCCGAGGAAGTGATCAGAAATCTGCCGGTCCGCCATCCGCTCCTGTGGCTGGACCTGCCTCCGGCTGGCCGATATTGATAGAATTCCCTGCGCACGTCCTGTCACGCCCCTGCGTTTATTCGCCTGGACGGATTCACACTGATGGACATTGATATTGCTGTCGTTCCCGTGGCCGGTCTCGGCACGCGCCTGCTTCCGGCCACGAAATCACAACCCAAGGAGATGCTGCCTGTCGGCCGCAAGCCGGTCGTGCAGTATGTCGTCGAAGAACTGACCCGCGTCGGGATGAAGCGCGTGCTCTTCATCACCGGGCCGGGCAAGGCATCGCTCGAGAATCACTTTGATCTGAACGGCGAGCTGATTCAGACGCTGCGGGAGACAGGGAAGGAGGAACTGCTGGCCGAGTTGGAGTTCGAGCGCGCCGCGGTTCAGTACTTCTACACCCGCCAGCGGCAGCTGCTCGGGCTTGGGCACGCCGTGTTGTGCGCGCGCGCGTTGGTCGGCCGCCAGCCGTTCGTCGTGGCCCTCGGGGATTCCATCATCGGCATGCACGCGGAAAGCGACGTGGTCGCGCGAATGACGCGCTACTTTATCGACCACCAGGCGGCCGCCGTGATCGCGTTCGAGGAGGTGCCCGACGCCGAGGTCTCCAATTACGGCATCGCGCGGCCGCGAACACACGGAGACGTCTTCGAAGTGGCCGACCTGATTGAGAAGCCGGCCCGGCACGAGGCCCCGAGCAACCTGGCCATCGCGGCCCGCTACGTACTCTCGCCCCTGATCTTCGACGCGCTCGACAAGACCCCGCCAGGCCGTGGCGGTGAGATCCAGCTGACCGACGCCATCAGGTCCGTGCTGCGCGATGGCGGCCGGGTGTACGGCGTGCAGTTGCACCATCACGAACGCCGGTACGACATCGGGAACTTCGAGTCCTATTTCGAAGCCTTCGTCGAATTTGCGCTCGCCGATGCGAAGTTCGGCCCGGCGCTGCGCCGCCGCCTGGAGGAGCTGCTGCATGTTCCTCACGCGTAATCGCGCCTACGCAAGGGCCGGCCTCGTCGGCAATCCTTCCGACGGGTACCACGGCAAGACGATTTCGATCAGCGTCCGGAACTTCTGGGCCGAGGTGGTGCTGTACGAATGGGACTCGGTCGACATCGTGCTGGCCGAAGGCGACCGCGCGACGTTCCGGTCGGTCGACGACCTGGCCCGCGACGTGCGGCTGCACGGTTACTACGGCGGGATCCGGCTCATCAAGGCCACGATCAAGCAGTTTGTCGAGTACTGCCAGAGCCGCACGCTGACGCTCCATGCGCGCAACTTTTCGGTCCGCTACCAGACGACAATCCCGCGGCAGGTCGGGCTGGCCGGCTCGAGCGCGATCATCGTGGCGACGCTGCGCAGTCTGATGGATTTCTATGACATCCGGATTCCCCTCGAGACGCAGCCGAGTTTCGTGCTGCGCGTCGAGCAGGAGGAACTGGGCATCACCGCCGGACTCCAGGACCGCGTCATCCAGGTCTACGAGGGCCTGGTCTACATGGACTTCGACAAGGGCCGCGAACGGATCGTCGAAGGGCTGCCCTGCTATCACTACGAACGCCTCGACCCGGCCCTCCTGCCGAACCTGTACGTGGCGTACCACGACGCGCTCAGCGAACCGACGGAGGTGTTTCACAATAGCATCCGGGAACGCTTCAACCGCGGCGAACAGAAGGTGGTGCAGGCGATGACGCACTTCGCGAGCCTGGCGGCCCAGGGACGCGACGCGCTGCTGGCGGGCGATACCGGGACACTGGCTGCGCTGATGAACGAGAATTTCGACGTGCGCCGCAGCATCTACCAGTTGCCGCCGTGGCAGATTGCGCAGATCGAGACCGCCCGGCGCTGCGGGGCGAGTGCCAAGTTCGCGGGATCGGGCGGCGCCATCCTTGGCACGTACCAGGATGAGGCGATGTTCGACAATGTTCGCGCCAATCTGTCCCTGGTGGGTTCACGAACGATCAAGCCCATCGTCGCGTAGGGAGGAGGGATTCGGGATTGGGAATTGGGGGTTGCCGCCGTCGCCGGGTGTTGGCGCCACCGGCTTCAGCGTGGCAGGCGGGATTCGGGAGTCGGGGCTCGGAAGACGGAAGCGGCAGGGGCCTCGCACCGGAGGCCGGGTCTTCAGACCCGGCGATCAGGCACGAGGCAGCGCGCAAGGCGCTGCTACTTTCGCGGAGGCGGACAGCCCGGCCTGCTGTTCTGTCAGCGTGACCCGCCTGGGATCGCCGGGCTCCAGCCCGGCCCGCAGTCCGGGCAGCGTGACCCGCCTGGGATCGCCGGGCTCCAGCCCGGCCCGCAGCCCTGTCGGCGCGACCCGCCTGGGATCGCCGGGCTCCAGCCCGGCCCGCAGTCCTGTCGGCGCGACCCGCCTGGGATCGCCGGGCTCCAGCCAGGCCCGCAGTCCTGTCGGCG
>Ga0315286_10005990_pt1 | contig 11781 bp, 8 predicted proteins | sample YL17G10_0_MG_FD_205038 | JGI IMG/M metagenome (GOLD analysis project Ga0315286, IMG submission 205038) | Sediment microbial communities from Yellowstone Lake, YNP, Wyoming, USA - YL17G10_0 | ecosystem: Environmental > Aquatic > Freshwater > Lake > Sediment | place: USA: Wyoming | collected... | reverse complement strand
GCGCAGGGACGCTTGAAGGTCCTGGAGCTCCTTGAGGATGGCGGTCGAGGCCGGTTCGCTTGAGGCTTGATCCTTGAGTATAAGCACGTAGGCGGCGGAGTGGGGTCCGGGAAAGCTGGTGTCGATGTTCACGACTGTGAACGGGCTCCGGGCGATGATGTCCAGGAACTCCTGTCGGGTATACGTCCGGTCTCCGCTCGGCCCTATGGCCTTCGGCGTTTCGGCCTCCCATTCGTGGATGATGACTTTGGCCCCAGATTTCAGGCTCGCGACGAGATTCCCGAGCAGCTCGACCGGCTTTCGGACCTCATGAAAGGAGTTGAGGAAGAAGACCAGGTCGAGGCTGGCCTTGGGAAAGCGGGGATCCTCGTCCGTGCCTAAAATCGTCTCGATGTTCGTGATCCCTTTCTTCATGGCGCGGGCGCGGACGACCTCGAGAGCCATCTCCTCGACGATATCGTTGGCGTAGATCCTTCCCGTAGCGCCGACCCTGGCCGCCAAGTGGAATGTCAGGTAACCGTCGCCTGCGCCCACCTCCCCGATGATCATACCGGGCTTGACCCCGCCGACGTCCAGGAGACGGTATTGTTGGAACTTGTCGTCGCGCTTCCGCTCGAGGGCGTCATAATCGAGCTGGGACAATTTTTTCCTGTGCTCCTCCCGCCGGAGGAATCCGGCGATGGCGTCGGCCATCAGGCGGCAGCTGTCTTCCGTCTCGCGCTGGGCCTTCGAGGCGTCCAATTTCGCCGGATCGCCCAGATAGCCCTGCGGCGTCACCTTTTTCATATCCTTGGCCCACTCGCCGAGCTCCTTGACCGTCACTTTTGTCGGCTGGAGGGTTCGGGCGAGATCGACGTTCACCTGGCTGGGGAAGTAGGCGGCGATCAGCCCGGTTTCCGCGGCGCCGGCGTGGAGATCCAGGTATTCCTGGGATTCGCCGCCCGAGGGAGGCGATTTGTGGATAAGTAAAAAGGGTTCGTCGCCGGCCAATCCCGAACGCTTGGCATCCTCTTCCGCCATAAGATAGCGGACCTCAAGATCGAGGGTTTTGCGGGCTTCGATGATGGCTCCGACCGCTGTGCGGATGTGAAGGCCGTCCCCGTGGGCGTTGATGTTGAAGACGTGCTTGAATCCCATGGCTTTAAGGGACGAGAGCATGTCGAGCAGCACGGCCTTCATCGTTTCCGGCCGGACGGTAAAAGTCCCCGGGAAAACGTGAGAGGTCCCATTGATTCCCCAATAGAACGGCGGAGCGATCACAGCTTTCACCCCCCTCGTTTCCAGTTCGCGGCGGGTGAGCTTGCACATCAAGTACCCGCCGTAAGCGTCGATGCCGCAGCTCATGTGAGGGCCGTGCTCTTCGATCACGGCCGTCGTCATCAGGACGACGGCGCCTTCCTTGGCCGCTTTCTCGACCTCCGGCCAGGTCATGTCGACCATCGTTTCGTGAAAGACGGAATACCCGCCCGACGTAACGGCGGTCGCTTTCCCCGCCGGCCCGGCTTGGCCTCCCGCGAAGCCGAGAAGCCACCCCGCGGCCAGAACGGCGGCGACGGCCAAAAGCCACGGCCTCGAACATCGAAATCGGGGCCGGCCGATTCCATCCGAAACAGAGGCCGAATAAAATCCGGGCATCTTTGCTTTCCTTGTCATAAGATTTCTCCTCCTCCAGTCACTTCGCTTTTTCCACGATCAGGAGGAAATCGACTTTGCCCGCTACCCCATATATTTGAGCCAGGGTCGTTTTTCTGAAATTGGGAATGATGGCGACGACGTCCCCTTCCAAATGATTGAGGAATTGCTCTAATTGGCCTTGACCGTTTTCCTTGATGATGTCCAATCGATAAACTTTGTATTTCATAGGGATCTCCTTCAAACCTGAAATTCCTTTTTCGCTTCGAACTCCCGTCTCATCGCCGCGCTCAGCGGCTGACCAGCTTGACCTCGCTCGTCCGCTTTTGCGTCATTGGGATGGTTACGCTATGGGGTCCGGTGACCGCGATGGTCAGTTCGCTCACAGCTTCGGACGTCGATTTGACGAACCGGCCTTCTTTAGGCGCGAAGTACCAGATATCCGTTCCTTTAGTAGTTCCCGTGATCAGCAAATCGGCGCCTTGCTGGCCCCCCTTCCCGGAGACGGCGCCCGTCAATTTCGAGACGATCCGTACGCATTCCATCCCGTCCACCGTCTCGATGGCCTCGAATGTGTTCACGATCTGAATTTCGTTCCGGCGGTTCATGGTCCCGGCCTTGTCATCGATCACAAGGCTCGTCGGCCAGGAGTCTCCCAATTTGACCGGCTTGTCGGGCAAGTCAGGGAAAAATATCTTGAATCCGGAGGCGAGATTGCGGACAATCCCGGCGATCTGGAACGTCAGGGATTCCGCGGCGGATACATCCACCTCCACGCCCTTGGGGGACAGGACCATATCGAAGCCCTTTCCCCGGATCGAGCTCAGGTCCGGGGACAGATCGCCCTGGGGGCTGATGATCGACATGGCCGCGTCGTCGATGGTGACGCTAAGGATATAATCGCTTCCCTTGAGTCCTTTGGCCTGGAACGATTGCAGGCCGGAGTTGGTCGCGACGGTTTCAGAGCTCTGCCCCATGACGTTCGTACTTTCGACCGTTTTGCCCGCATCCTGATAGCGCAGGATCAGGCCGGCCGGCATTTTATACTTGAGGACGATTCCGGCGGGGCCCGTCGCCGGAGCGGCTTGAACTCCTCCAGCTAATAACGACGCCGTTTTCGCCGCGTAGCCCGTCAAGATAAGCGCGCCTATAAGGATTGAGATTGAGGTGAGCGACTCCGAAGAATGCCGTTTTATCCCGATCACTAGAGCCGCACTCGAATGCGTCATTTCCCCGTTCCGGCGGCCTTCATGCCCTTGTCCAGATAGGACTTGAGGAGGTCCGGCCTCTTGTTCAGAGTCTCCAGGTATAAATGAAGGCTGACGACTTCGGAAATGATGGCGTCGGCGATGAACCCCAACCCGACGCCGGCACCCCCGTGGTCGTTGACGATGAACAGCACGTCTTTCCATTCGGGCATCTTACCGGTTCGCTCCTCGACGAAGTCCATAATGGTGTGCCGGTACATCGGCCAGTACAGGACTTCGGGATCCATGAGAACGGCCTGCCGGACGGCGCTCAGGAGCCGCGCATAGCGAACGGCGAACAAGTCGTCCACCTTCTTCGCCGCCTGGGCTGATTTCAGCTCCTTGGCCAGGGCGACGATGCTCGATCCCGTGTCCGCGGAGCCTCCACCGGGCGCCGCGGCCTTGACGATCAAAACGACCAGACGATCCAAGAGTTGAAATCCAGTTTGGCCGGGGCCGGCTTGAGCGAAGCTCGCCCGTGCGGACATGGCGAGGACAAGCATCGTGACGAGTCCCGCTGCGAAACATCCCTTCGTTTTGCTCATTTTGTTCTCCTTGTCATCTTTGTTTGATCTCCACGACGTGCAATTCCCATTCGTCGGTTTTCTCATTGTCCTTGATGTAATAAAGCTTGCCGTCGCGAACCGCGTAGTAATTCACGCCGTATAAATGGACTATGAGAGGAGCCATATCCACCCGGGGCAGGTCCGCTCCGCCCAATGAGCGGCCCCGGAGATCCAGGATCTCCCACCGCTCTTTGTCGCCAAGCGTCTTCGCGGTCCGGACATAGATCTTCCCGTCCGCGGTCGTCAAGTCCTTGATCGGGGGGAGAACCTCCGGCCAGACGAATTGACTGAAGGCCTGGAACTTCTCTAGGCTCATCCGCTTGACGAAGGGATCGCTTTTGAACTTCTCCAAGGATTCGTTTTGATGATCTTTGGTGACCCGGATCTTCTCGCTCGGACGCTCGATCCGGGCGAGCCGCGATCCTTGTTCGTCGAACACGTCGATGACGAAGCCTTCCCGGCTCCTTTCCACATAGATGCGGTTCTCGAATACCGAAAAATTCAGGACGTCGGGGATCATTTCGGTCCTCCTCCCCATCGACTGGATCGGCGACTCCTGCCGGCACAGCTCCTTCAGGAATTTCAGGTCCGAATCATACAGATAGAGGCATTCAAACTGCACATCCCCCTCGAGGTGATCGAGCTTGGCGCCGACGAAACGGCTCCCCAAGGGCGCCATTTTGCCGATCCCGATCGGCTTTTTCATCTGCTTTACGAACCTGCCGTCCTTAGAAAAATAGACGACCTTGTCGTATCCGTCGAGAAAGAGATGCTCTGGCAGGACGGTCAGCGTGTTGTACCAATAGTCCAGGACTTTCAGCTCTCCCGGACCTTCCCCTTTTCCTCCGATTTTAGTTTTAAGGCGCAAATCCGACAGGGAATAAACAAGGACATTCGCTCCCTCGACGATGTAAAGCGAGCCGTCGGCGATCCTGATCATTTCGGGCTCGAAAACGCCGGCCAAGGTTCGCTGCGCGGTGCCTACCGCCGCCCCGCCCGGTCCGAGGATGACCAGGGCCAGGCAGGCCGCCAGGAACCAGGCTTTCGTCTTTCCGGCTTTCAGCTCATGATCCATGTCTGTCCTTCTAAGTTAAGCGTTGTCTGCAGAAACAATATAAGAGAGACGCCGGCTGCTGTCTGTAGACAAACATCCCATTTCTTCGGATAGAACTTTCGCTTATTCGGCGGGGCCCCAGGCACCCCTCCTCATCCCCGGGGGACAGGAACTCCGACGGGCGCCGCAACGGCAAGGGGGGCTCTCCTCAGCGGCGGACCGCCGTCAGAATCCGGTCATACATGACTTCCATGGGTTTATTCTGTTCGGGCATCGTCTTGGCGTCGCCCAGGACGACCACGACCATGTCGTGCTCCGGGATGATGAAAATATTCTGGCCGCCGCGCCCGCGAGCCATATAGACATCCTGCTTTCCGTTTCCCCGAGGATCCGGGGCGCCGATCCACCAGAGATAGCCGTATCCCGAGGGAGGTTGGCCCGGCGGTGCCAGATTGACATGACTCCGGAAGGATTCGCGAACCCAGATTTCGGGCACGACCTGCTCGTTTCCCCAACGGCCGTTCTTCAGATAAAGAAGGCCGAACTTGGCCGTGTCCCGAGCGGTCAAGGCCAGGCCGCCGCCGCAGTGGGTATGGCCGTCCAGGTTGAACAGCCAGAATTTTTTCTCGATGCCGAGCGGTTTGAAGAGAAAGCGTTCGGCGTACTCGTGGGCGTGCATCCCAGTGCGGGCTTTGAGCATGGCGGACAACAGGATGACGCCGCCGCTGTCGTAGTTGAATCGCGCCCCCGGCGGACCGAGCATCGGGCGGTCGAGATAGTAGTGATCCCAGCCTGTCTGCAGCCGGTTCAGTTGTTCGTGGGGAGAATTCGGACCAGACTCGTTATAATCGACGCCGGTCCGCATCGTCAGGATGTCCTTGAGCCGCATGGACGCTTTGCGTTCGTCCATGTTCGCGATCTCTTTCATGTCGGGGAAGAAATCGAGGATCTTCTCCTCCACGCCCTTGAGTTCGCCCCTGGCGATGGCGATACCGACCAGGGCCGAGGTGAAGCTCTTGGAAACCGACTGCAGGGTGTGGATCTGATCGGCCTGCCAGTTGTTGAAATATTCTTCGAGCACCAACTGGCCGCGACGGATGATCAAGAGGGCGTGAAGACTCGGGCAGAGCTCTCCCTTTCTGATTTGGAGGACGAGTTCCTCCAGGCTTTTTGAATCCAATCCTTGGGCTTCGGGCTTCGAGACCGGCCACTCCCAGAGATGAGCCTGAGACCCGCCCAGGGCGGCTTCCGCCGCCGCCCTGATTCCCCCCGTAGACGAAAAGATATGGCAGGTTCCCCAGATTCCCAGGAATCCAACCAGCCCGGCGGCGAGAGATCGAAGATATCGTTTCACTGCGCGTCTCCTTTGTCCTTATCGTCAGCCTCACGCATCCCGGCTCCCCGGCGCATTTCCCGGCCTAGACCCTGGAGCTTGAGGGGATAATATTAAGGCGGAAAGCAGTCGCTGTCTGTAGACAAAAGTCCCATTTTTCCGGATAGGAGGTCCGCCCAGCTGCGCCGGCCCGGCTAAGCCTTGGTCTTGGCGTCCTTGTGGATCCGGTTGATGAGCTCGATCCGGTTTTTCACGCCGAGCTTCTGATAGATATTGTAAATGTGGTTCCGGACCGTGCTCGCGGAAATGAAGAGCTTTCCTTCGATCTCTTTATTGCTTGCTCCCCGCAGGATGAGGCGGAGGATTTCCTTTTCCCTGGCCGTCAGCTCGTAGCCGTCGATCACGCCGTCTGCCTGGTCGCCGGCGACCGTGTACGCGGATTTGAGCTTTTGCCGCAACCGGATCACGATGGCGGCGCCGGACGCGGCGAACAGAAGGATGAGGATCGCGAACCAACTCGTCCGCCAAAAAGGCCGTATCCATTGAATCGCGATCTCGATCGCATCCTCGTTCCAAACGCCGTCCGGATTGGAGCCTTTGACCCGGAGCCTGTATGCGCCGGGCTCGAGACGGGATAAAGAAACGGTGTACGTTGTCCCCAGGGATATCCAGTCCCTGTCGCGAGGCTCCAAAGCGTAGGCGAACCGGTTGAGAGACGGATTTGAATAGCATAGCGCCGCGAATTCGAATTCGTAGGACTCGAACCGGGAGGAGAGCTTCAGGGAGCGCGTTTGCGCAAACGGAGTCTTGAACCTCATGTTCCGGCCGTTCCGGGTAAAGGCAGTCCAGGCCAGGGGCGGGATATATGGATTGTCCTTGACCTCTTCGGGCAGGAAGGCGTTGTATCCGTTGACCCCGCCGAAATACATCCGCCCGTCGGCGCTCTCGAAGAACGCCCCCGGATGGAATTGATCCCCCTGAAGTCCGTCGTGCGGGCCGAAGGCCGTGACCTGTCCCGTCCCCGTGCTGTACCTTGCCAGACCCCTGTTCGTGCTCAACCAGAGCCGGCCGGATGCGTCCTCCAGGATGCCGCAGACCACCGAGCCGGGGAGTCCATTCTGCGTCGTTAAATACGTCCAGCGGTTCCGGGCCGGATCGAACCGGTTGAGGCCATTATTGGTCCCAGCCCAAAGGGTTCCCGAACGGTCCTCATATAGACAATTGATGATATTGTCGTTGGGGCCCGTCCCGGATGCCGCGTTGATATTTCCGACGTACCGTTCGAATGTCCCCTTGGCTTTGTCCAGCCGGCTAAGTCCCGAATGGGTTCCCACCCAGAGGATGCCGGATCCGCCGTCATAGAGAGCCGTGACGATATTCCCGCTCAGGCTGGCCGCATCCGATGCGTTATGGAGATAGCGGGTGAAGCGGCGCGCCCGCGTGTCCAGCCGGTTCAAGCCCCGCTGGGTTCCGATCCATAGGATACGCGGATCGCCGCGATCCGGACAAATCGCGTAGATCCTGTTGTTGGAAAGTGTCGCGGTATTTGCCGGATCGCTCACATAGTGGTCGAGGCGGCCGGCCCTTGGATCGAAACAGTCGAGGCCGCTCTCGTCCGTTCCCGCCCAGATCCGCCCCCCGTCGTCCCCGTGGAGCGCGAGCACGGCGCCGGAACTCGAGTTGCGGCCGTCTGCCGGATCGTTCGGGAACCGGCGGATTCGGCCCGACCGTTCGTCGATTTCATCCAGCCCTTCGTCGGATCCCACCCAGAGCGTTCCCGTATCGCTTTTCCACAGGGAATAGACTTCGTTCCGGCTGAGGCTCCGCGGATCATACCGGTCGTGCTTGAAATGAGGGAACTTGATCTGGCCGACTGGACACTTCTGGATCCCGCCCCGGGCCGTGCCGATCCAAATGATCCCTGCCGCATCTCGCAGAAGGGACGTGATGTTGTCGTCATCGATCGAATCCGGATCCTGGGAGTCGTGCTTGAGGATCCGGTATTCGCCGGTCTTGGTATCCCAGATCCTAAGGCCGCTCCAGGAGGTGCCGATCCAGAGCCGGCCTTCGCTCTCCTCGGCGATGGCCGTGATCGCGGGCGAGACGAGATCCTGGGGATGATCCTTGTCGCCCGTGATGCGGATGAATTCATTCTTCTCCGGGACGAATCGGTTCAAACCTCCTCCGCGCGTCCCGACCCAAATCGTCCCCTGCCCGTCCTGGAAGATCGACCAGACGGTGTTACTGCCCAGGCTTTTCGGATCGCCGGGATCGAAACGGAAATTGTCCTTATGGCCTGACGCCGGATCCAACCTGTACAGTCCTCCGTCTTGCGTTCCCGCCCATATCGATCCCTGCCGGTCCGCGAACAGATCCCAGATGGCTCCGGCGTCCGGATCCAAGGGGACGAGGCTAAAGGATTGCCTCGCCCGATCGAAACGGTTGAGGCCGTGGAGCCGCGTGCCGACCCATAAATTCCCGCTCCTGTCCTCCTGGATAGCGAGGACGATATCGCCACTGAGGCTCGAGGGATCGGCCGGATCATGCCGGTATTGGACGAACGTTTCATTGTTTTTATCGAACCTGAAAAGCCCTTGGCCGTCCGTCCCGATCCAAAGATTTCCCCGGCTATCCTCCATGAGCGGATAGACGATGGTCGGGCGGGACGGCTCCGGATCAGAGGGGCCGGCCGAAGGCTGAAAAAAACGGAACCGCCGCCCATCGTACCTGGCCAGCCCAGCGATCGTGCCGAACCAGAGAAATCCCTCCTTGTCCTGGTGGATGCTGGAGACTCCCGTAACGGGCGCGCCGCCGGTTTCGGGAAGCAGGCGTTCGAACCGGAGGTATGGAGAGAGGAGGGAGGCCGAAAAAGCCGGCGATAGAAGGATCGCTCCCAAAGCAAGAAATGACGCTAGACCTCTTGTCTTGTTACCTCCCATGACATTGATGAGGATAGCCGCGACGGCCGCCCGAAGTCAAGATGGGATCTATCGTCTCAAGGCCGCCTAAATGACTGTTACCGAAATTGCAGCGATTTTATACTGTTGTCATTCCGGACTTGATCCGGAATACAGCTTAAAAGGCCTGGATTCCCACCTACGTCAAGGGACGAGCCTTCGGCTCGCCACTCGCCCGTGGCTTTTAACCACGGGCGAGTACTGCGGAAAGGACCCCCGGGCAAGCCCGGGGCACTCACCCGCGATGTAAATACGCGGCTGGGTACGGCGGAAGCGGATCCCCGGGCAAAGCCCGGGGCCCCTGCCGCCGCCCCTGCCGCCGTGGGAACGACGTCTGGATCCCCGCCTGCGCGGGGATGACAAAAAAAGGGGCGGGGATGACGGTTACGGGATTCTGGATTCCCGCTTTCGCGCGAATGATGAAAGGGAGAGCGGGAATGACAAAAGAAGGGCGGGTGGGAGTGACGAAAAAGAAAGGATATCCCCTCGGTCTCTCCCGTCATCCCCTCGCTCCTTCCCGTCACACCTGCACTTCTTCCCGTCATCCCCGCGGAGTCAAGGGACGAGCCTTCGGCTCGCCACTCACCCGTGTCTTATACCAACGGGTGAGTACGGCGGAAGTGGATCCCCGGGCAAAACCCGGGGCCCCTGCCGCCGGCGGGGATCCAGGTTCCTGGTCGTACGGGCTGTCAAGGGACGAGCCTTCGCGGCGGAAGTGCTCACCCGTATCTTATACCATCGGGTGAGTACGGCGGAAATGGATCCCCGGGCAAAACCCGGGGCCACGGCCGCCGCCCCGGCCGCTGTCGAATGGCCTGAAAGGCCGTCAGTCGAAAAGGAGCTCGAATCCGCGCGGGGCGATGATTTTCGTTTTTCCGTGTTTTTGGATCGCTAGAAGATCCCGGTTTCCGGTCACCAGAAAATCGGCTTCGTTCATGACGGCGCAGAAGAGGATGAGGTTGTCGTTCGGATCATTGACGACGCGCGGTGTCTTAGCCGGGTCTGGGAATTTTTCCGCCAAAATCCCCACTTCCCGAATAAGCGCGACCGCATTTTGGATCTCTTCTTCCGTAGCGGACAGTTTCTTTTTGAGGACCGCCCTCAATTCCTCAACAATGACGGGACAATGGAGAAAAGTGAAATCTCGTTTATTGGCCCTTCGAACGAGCTTTGAGCAGAGGCCGTCGGCCGCAAAGGCCGAGACCAGGACGTTCGTGTCGAAGACGACCCTCACGAAATAGCCCTGAAGACGTCATCGTCCGTGACGAGGCCCTTGGCCTTAGACTTGCGGGTGAGGCTTTTCCTGAGTCTCGAAAACCGCTCCTCCCACAGGAATTCGCGGAGGGCTTCCTTGATGAGGTCGCTCTTTGTGCGTCCCGATTCCCGTGCGATCCGGTCGAGCTCTTTGGCCATATTTTCTGGAAAACTGATGGAAATGACCGCTCTCATGGGCGCCTCCTGTATTACATTCTACTACACTTGGACAGGAAGTCAACCTGGGAGCGGACGACCCATTTTCGGCCTCCCTTGTAACAGACGATGGGGCTTGAGAATTTTCTCGCGGAAACACGATCTTTTCGAGATTTCGAGGTCGTCATTCCGGACTGGATACGGAATACAGCTTAAAAGGCCTGGATTCCCATCAACGTGGGAACGACGTCTGGATCCCCGCCTGCGCGGGGATGACAAAAAAAGGGCGGGAATGACGGTTACGGGATTCTGGATTCCCACCTACGTGGGAACGACGTCTGGATCCCCGCCTGCGCGGGGATGACAAAAAAAGGGGCGGGGATGACGGAAAAGAAAAGGATATCCCTGCTGTCTCTCTAGTCATCCCCGCGCTCCTTCCCGTAACACCTGCACTCCTTCCCGTCACACCTGCACTTCTTCCCGTCATCCCCGCGCCCCCCTCGTCATCCCCGCGAAGGCGGGGAACCAGGACTGCTGGTTTGGTCGTAACGTATGTACCCGTACTTTTTCATGTTTTCTGGATTCCCGCTTTCGCGGGAATGACGGAAAAGAAAGGTCATCCCCGCACTCCTTCCCGTCACACCTGCACTTCTTCCCGTCATCCCCGCGGAGGCGGGGATCCAGGTTCCTGACTGAACGGGCTGGATCCCCGCCTGCGCGGGGATGACGGAATAAATAAGGGGAGTGACGATTACAGATTAAAACGCGACACTAGCGCGGGTCGGTCCGGATGAAGGACAAATAGGCGGCCGCGAAAGCCCCGACCGCCATCACGAGCAGAACGGTCAAGGGGCCAAGGGCGCTCCTGAACCGGGCGGCGAGCGCTTCTTCCTTGTACTCGAAGCGGGGCATGTCGCTCACGTCCACGGCCGTGTTCCACCAGTCCACGGCCGGGTCCTTCTTCTGAAGGGCGGCGGTCTTGGCCCGCGCATATTCGCCGTAGGAGCGGCCCCAACGATCGGAGAGGTCTTTGAAATGAGAGATGTTCCGCAGTCCCGTCGAGGTCAGGTCCGTGGCCCAGTAGGTGAAATCGGTCAGGGGCGAAATCATTGAGACGATCCCGGCAAGCCGTGTCTGCGCCGCTTCCTTCCGATTGAGCTCCGCCCGCAGCACCTCCGCCTTTTCGCCCTGGATCCGGTTGGCCTCATCCCATACCTCCTGGATCTCACGCGTTCGGGCCGCGACGGCCTCTCGGAAAGCCGGATCCTTCTCCGCTTTTGTCTTGGCTTCGGCTTCGGAAATAGGGTAGGCCAGAAGGGGATAACGTTTGACCAGATCGCGCATTTTATCCGCCCGGAGTTGCTGGCCCAGCTTATCCCGCTCGACATCGGTCAGTCGCGAGACTTCCCGATTGACCTTGATCCGCGATGGCGCGGGCGAGAGAAGAGAGGCCAAGTACGGGCTCAGGTTCGGGATGACGAGGACGAGAAGAACCCAGAGGCAGAGCGAGGTCATGATCGACGCGGAGGATGAGTGATGGCGGGAAGAGATCAAGACGCCGAGCGCCTCAAAGAAAAAGATG
>Ga0315286_10005989_pt1 | contig 11781 bp, 12 predicted proteins | sample YL17G10_0_MG_FD_205038 | JGI IMG/M metagenome (GOLD analysis project Ga0315286, IMG submission 205038) | Sediment microbial communities from Yellowstone Lake, YNP, Wyoming, USA - YL17G10_0 | ecosystem: Environmental > Aquatic > Freshwater > Lake > Sediment | place: USA: Wyoming | collected... | reverse complement strand
AAGTTTGGATCAGTTGGAGCGCGTCTTCAAAAAGAAAAGGCCTTTTTTACTTGGCTCCAAGATTGAAGGGCTGTAATCCTATCGAAATATTGAAAAAGGGAGAGTTACATGCCAGCAATTGCATCCCTTGAAGATTTAAGAGCTGCCCAGAAAGAAGGTTTGAGTATTTACGCTATGCGCTATGCCTGCCTGCCGTAGGCACGGCGCTCTGCTCTATGCGAGATGTTGCTAAGTGGCTCCAGACCAATTGAAAGGAGAGGGTAGATGAGATTTCTGAAACAAAAATAAGTGAAAGAATTCAACTACGTCCCCCGGATACACGTATGCTCTTGACAAAGGGGGTAGAATTGCCCCCCATGTTAAGGGGGATTTCCTATTTTGATAATGTAATGAACAAGATAGTAATTGCCCTAGGCGGAAATGCCAGTATCCAGTGGGACGTGAAGGGGATTAGAAGGAGGTTAGCCTATGAGGTCTCATCTAGCTGTTTTGGCGATGGGGGGCAATTTTCTTATCAAGGATAAGAACCACATAGCCTTGTCTTTCCAATATGAAAGGGTCAAGGAAACGGCCAAATACATTGCCGAACTTATCGCAGATGGCATCAGTCTGGTGATCACCCATGGGAATGGCCCGCAGGTGGGATTTTTATATCGAAGAGGTGAGTTGGCCCAGAACGAACTGCCTTTGATCCCGTTGGATATATGCGGTGCAGACACCCAAGGAGCAATTGGGTATATGATCGAGAAGGCTCTATTGAACGAGTTTCGGAGAAGAGGAATTGATAAAAAAGTGACTGCAGTAGTGACCCAAACGATCGTTGATAGAGAGGATAGATCCTTTAAACATCCCGCAAAACCCATTGGTTCGTTTATGTCGGAAGAAGAAGCCCTCGCCAACAAGAGGGGTTTGGGCTGGGAGGTTGCAGAGGATGCTGGTCGGGGTTACAGGCGGGTTGTCCCTTCCCCGATGCCGAAGAAAATCATCGAACTGGACGTAATCGAATTGTTGGTACAAAGTGGATATATTGTTATCGCTGCGGGTGGAGGTGGCATCCCCGTGATTCTGAATGAGCAGGGTGAAATAGAAGGCGTCGAGGCCGTCATTGACAAGGATTGGGGATCCTCAATCATGGCGAGTGGCCTCGGTGCAGACACTCTTATTATTTCTACGGCGGTTGATGCCGTCTATCTCAACTTTGGCCAGAAGGACCAAAGGCCTCTCAGCCGTGTCTTGCTCCCTGAGATAAAGCGATATCTGGAAGAAGGGCATTTCAAGCCCGGTTCCATGAAGCCAAAAATCGAGGCCGTCATACAGTTCCTTGAAAACGGAGGTGAAAAGGCGATCATTACATCACCTGAAAATCTTCTAAGAGCGTTCAAAGGTAAGGCTGGAACTACCATCACGAAGTAAATCCCTTCCGCCCTTCTTCGACCATCGACCCTTTGACCATCGAGGTGATGAAGGAGAAAGGTACTGATGTCTCTTATAAGCGACCGGAGGAATGGAGTGACCTCCCTCCTATCGAAACGGATTATCTCATCACTCGGGGGGTGTGAAGAAACATGTCCTGCCGCCCCACGCCTGTTATCACTTAAACCGATGCGACAACAGCAACTCCTAACCACAAATTCTTCATAGCCTCATTCTGTGTGATTTGAATTGGGGTAAGGTTTCATCGTTCACTCATTTGCCCACTTCAAAAAATGTAATAATCACTCGGATGATCTGCAGGTGGATTAAGAATTTACATCTTGCTTCGTGTCATCAGTGATCTTTCGCAAGCGGGGAGGGAGAACGGTGTACTTTTGAAGTTTAGATGACCCTCGAAATTTTTCTATTACCTGAATTTTGCATGATTTTGATAAAATCTTGTGCAAAAAATTTTTTTGCACGGCCAAAATGAATTGTATTATCAATGGGTTGTAACCACTTAAAAAACACATGGTCCTAAATGTCCCTATTTTTCTGGGTCTTCAGGAGGTCGCATAAAACCTCAATTAACGAGGGTCTGCGAGGTCCTTTCTTTTTCGACGTAACCCATTTGGTTAAAAATAGAATATGCATGAGTTCCCGACATGGCCAACGAGGGCAAGGTTCTTGTGATAGCATAGTCTTTTACGGGCGATTACATGCAAAATTCAGGTATTAACAAAAGAAAGAATTTGTGCTAAAAACTTTTTATGCCTACTGCAACTCCATTTTCCCCTCTCCTTGCCTTGCGAGGCATTACCAAGTCATTTCCAGGCGTGATGGCCAATGATCACGTCGATCTGGAGATTTACAGCGGTGAGGTCCATGCCCTGCTGGGAGAGAATGGAGCCGGCAAAAGTACACTCATGAAGATATTGTACGGCTTTTACCGGGCGGACTCGGGAGAGATCCGACTGAAGGGTCAGCCTGTGCAGATTCGCTCGCCCAACGACGCCAAGCGATTACGTATTGGTATGGTCTTTCAGGATTTTACCTTGATTCCCGCAATGACCGTTGCTGAAAATATTGCACTCTTTCTGCCCAGCCTGCCTTTCGTTCTAAATAAGAGGGGGATGATCAGACGAATCGAGGAGATTTCGAAACGATTCGACCTTCAGGTGGATCCATCTGTCTCTGTATGGCGACTGTCCGTTGGGGAACGGCAGAAAGCAGAAGTGCTCAAACTGTTGCTAGCAGACGCACAGATTCTCATACTCGATGAGCCCACACGGAGCCTAGCACCACACGAAGTGGAAGGACTCTTTCGAGTCTTCACCCATTTGCGCCGCGATGGATACGGCGTGGTCTTTATCACCCACAAGCTGAAGGAGGTTCTTGCTTGCGCGGATCGGATCACGGTGATGCGCCGTGGTCAAGTCACTGGCACGCTCAATGTTTCCGAGGCAACGGAAGATGGACTTGTCTCTTTGATGTTCGGCAAAGGGATCTCTGAGTCAACGCGCGGCCCCGGTGAAAGTTCCCAAAAGAATCTTCAGCCTCTCCTCGAATTGAAACAGGTCAGTACTCCCGTTGAGGGCCAAGCAACAGGCCTCAAAGAAATCAATCTAACCATCCTGCCGGGCGAAATTGTTGGTGTTGCCGGCGTTTCGGGGAACGGGCAGAAAGAGCTTGGAGACGTGGTCCTGGGACTGGAAAGGTGTGACAGCGGGGTCAAATATCTGTGGGGTCAAAATGCGACCCACTGGTCCGTTGCTCGAATACGCTCAAGTGGAGTGGCTTTTATCCCCGAAGACCCGTTGGGAATGGCTGCCGTTGCAGGTCTGACTGTGGAAGAGAACATGGCGCTCAGTAATACGCGCAGGTATGCCCGCTGGGGTGGCCTTTCGATGGACTGGAAATTGGTTCGGGATGACATCGAACGGTCCCTCACGCGCCTGAGCTTTGAAATTCCATCCTTGGATAAACCGGTGGGAGCGCTCTCAGGAGGAAACCTCCAGCGCGTGATCCTGGCACAAGAGATGGCACGGAACCCCAAATTGATTCTCGCTTTCTACCCGACACGCGGTTTGGATGTGCAGAGCGCCATCGCGGCGCGGGAATTGTTCAGGACATCACGCAACACGGGAGCTGGCGTGCTCCTGATTTCGGAAGATCTGGAAGAACTTTTCGCGCTGAGTGATCGTCTGGTGGTCTTGTTTCGTGGACGGATTGCGGGTACTGGCACGCCGCACGATCTCACGATCAACGAGGTGGGTTATCTGATGACCGGTTCGAAGGGAGAATATGGGACTAACAGGTGAACAGGCCAACGGGGCTTTCCGTTTTCGAAGTAGATGGTGGGGGAGCTCGATCCGTTTCTTCGGACTCTTTGGGCTCGCCTTTTTAGTCTTTGCCATTCTGTTGTTGGCCTTCGGCAAAAACCCAATCAAAGCCTATGTGGATATTTTCTCCAGTACGCTCGGTAGCACCTACGGTTTCTCTGAAATCCTGGTTAAGATGATCCCTCTCACTCTTACAGCCGTCGCTGTGGCAGTGCCGTCCAGGATATGGCTCATCAATGTAGGAGGGGAAGGTCAACTCTACATCGGAGCTCTATTTGCAACCTGGGGGGCCCTTACTTTCAACAGCCTGCCCACATGGATCCTTTTGCCTTTAGTTTCCGTACTCGGGTTTCTCGGAGGCGGATTGTGGGCTTCGATCTCGGGAATCCTGCGTGCCAAGGGCTGGGTGAGCGAGACGATCTCTACCTTGTTGCTGAACTACGTGGCCATCCTGCTGGTGAATTTCTTTGTCTTCGGTCCCTGGAAAGACCCGGAAAGCGCTAACTACCCGCAGACTGCCGAGTTTGTCGATGCCGCCACATTGCCTGCCATTGGCGGTACACGTGTTCACATGGGGTTCATCTTTGTCCTCGCCGCGCTCACCCTATTCTATTTTGTTCTTTCCCGGACGCGGTGGGGTCTCGAGATGCGGGCGATCGGCGGCAATCCAGAAGCGGCACGGCGGAACGGAATTCCGATCGCCGGCTATATTACCCTGCTCATGTTTATCGGCGGCGGGCTCGCCGGGCTGGCAGGAATGATCGAGGTCTCTGCAATTCAGGGCCGTCTTCGACCAAGTCTCTCGCCTGGCTATGGGTTCATCGGTTTTCTGATCAGTTGGATGGCCGGCGGAAACCCTTTGGGCATCGTGGCTGCGGCCTTCCTCCTCGCCATCGTCACATCAGGTGGCGACATTCTGCAGATGGCCCATGGGCTCCCGGGCTCGGCGGTAAACATTCTGAACGCCCTCATCCTGTTCGTCGTCCTTTCTCGGCAGGGCGGAAAGGTGGGAGTCAAATGGTAGGATCTTCGTTGCAAGGTCTCCTGTCAGGATCGATCATCGCTGGAACACCACTCCTTTATGCCACCCTCGGGGAGGTCATGGGTGAGCGGGCGGGCATTGTTAACCTGGGTCTCGAAGGCGTGATGCTCATGGGAGCGGTGGTAGGCTTCAGCACGACGGTCAAGACGGGCAATCCTGCGCTAGGTGTTTTCGCAGCCGCTCTGGCAGGGGCTCTCTTCAACATGATATTTGGATTTCTGGTGATCGAGCGCAGGGCGAATCAGCTGGCGAGCGGACTGGCGCTCATGTTCTGCGGCGTGGGGCTCAGCGCTCTCCTGGGCGCCCCATACATCGGCAGCCAGATCAAAGGTCTGAATGAGATCCGACTCCCAATACTCTCAGACCTTCCCGTTGCTGGACCAATCCTCTTCCATTATGATATACTGGTCTACCTTGTCATCCCGATCGCCATTCTGGTATGGTGGGCTCTTTTCTACACGCGATGGGGACTGAGCTTGCGGGCAGTCGGAGAAAAACCCACTGTTGCCTTTGCCGCGGGGAAGCATCCTTACAGATTGCAGTACCAGGCCCTGTTCATCGCTGGGCTCCTCGGTGGCATCGCCGGAGCGCATCTCTCATTGGCGGTGGCCAAGACATGGGCAGAATGGATGACAGCGGGCAGAGGCTTTGTTGCCGTTGCTTTGGTGATCTTCTCAAAGTGGCATCCGCTCCGGGCGATCGCCGGAGCATTGCTTTTTGGCGGCGCGATTGCCCTGCAGCTTCAGATGCAGGCAAGGGGAGTGCCCGTTTCACCATTCTTGCTTGACATGCTTCCACACCTTTTGAGCCTGGGAGTCCTTGCGGTCTGGGGCGGTGCACGACGGCACGCAGCGCCAGCCAGTTTAGGCCAGGTCTTCCGAGGAACGGAATAGGCACCGAATCTTAACCACCATCTAGGATCAGAAAAAATCGCGCTGGAATATCCAGCTATCAAGAAAGGGGAGGGAAAAATGAACACAAGAGGATCAAGCAATGGGTTTGCGTTTCTGGTTATTTTAACCGGGCTTATCATGGTCATCGTCCTCAACCTTACTGGAACACCATTCGCACAGCCAAAATTGAAGGTGGGCATCTTGCATATTGGCTCCATCGCAGACGCGGGCTACAACCAGGCCCATGCCGAAGGTGCGCAGGTCATGAAGAAAAATCTTCCGAACGTCGAACTGATCGAAGTCGAGAATGTCCCGGAAGGCGCCGATGCAGAGCGCGTGATGGAGAACATGATCAAGCAAGGAGTCCAGCTCGTCATCCCCGCAAGTTTTGGCTATCTGGATCCAGCCTTGAGAGTGGCTAAAAAGTACCCGGACGTCAAGTTTGAACACCCCGGGGGATACAAGCTCGCGCCGAACTTAGGCACTTACTGGGCGAGCACGCCGGAGGCCTTTTATTTGATGGGCATTGCGGCCGGCAAAACCACTAAGACAAATAAGCTCGGCTATGTGGTCGCCCTTCCCATCAGTTTTTTCCTGGCGAACGTGAATGCCTTTCACCTTGGAGCACAGTCCGTCAATCCGAAAGTGGAAACCCGCGTGGTCTTTACCGGAACCTTCATAGATCCGGGAAAGGAAGCTACCGCGGCAAACGCCCTCTTGGATCAAGGTGTGGATGTTCTCGGAGTGATTGTGGACTCTCCCATTACGGTGGTGCAGGTTGCTGAAAAGCGGGGAACCTTCTCTGTAGGCTACCATTACATCGGCGTACAGAAGTTTGCTTCCAAGGGCTGGATCAGCGGTATTACCTTTACCTGGGGTGAACTCTACACCCGGTTTGCCAAGCAGGTCATGGACGGTACTTGGAAAAGCGAGGCCCTGTTAGGCGACTTGACGAGTGACTATCTCACCATCGCACCTTTCGGCCCAGCCGTCCCTTCTGCAGCGGTGGAGCTTGTCAATGTGAAGAAAAAAGAATTTATCAGCGGAAAACTGAATGTTTTCCAAGGCCCGATCAAAGATAACAAGGGCGTTGAGCGGGTGAAGGCCGGCGAGGCATTTCCCATCGCGGCCCTGGGGAAGATGGACTGGCTGGTTGAGGGCGTCATCGGTCAGGCGAAGTAAGATGCGGGCCACTGCGGAATGTTTTGATTTTAACGAAAAAGAGAGGCCTCTTCTTTGTCCTGCAAAGCAGATTGGCTCAAGGGCCAAGGCTCTGCTTGCTCTACCCGGTTTCTCAGGGAAAGTGCTCGCCGTCCTTTCCAGAACAATATACTTAGTGAGCAGGGATGGAGAGGTTTTGTGGTTATCACGGGAAAGACTGCCGATGCATAGGCGCTGCATTCTGGTTTCGTTCCGGTCGAGATCTATTTGCGTTGGCCAAGACTTTTATGTTCATGGTCCATTGTTGCGAATTCCAGAGGAAGTAACCATTGATCTGGATCCGGCGACTGAATGGAAGCCCTCCGGCGTAGGGCCCAAGTACGCAGAGCCACTCACTGTCATTCATGCGTGCACCCGCCGGTTGCTTGAGGCCGTCACGAAGCTTGGGAACGCAAAAGGGTTCGGCCAGATTATTCCACTGATTTCATCGCTCGTTGACGGCACCAAGCAGGCGATCTCTAACGCAGATCCCCTGCTTGCCAAAGCCCGCAATTCAATTCTTAATCTTGCAACGGCCTGTTTAACCTTCGATATGACGGAGGTGACACGGAGAGGCAGGGAACTGGTTGGCCTCGGTCCAGGTCTGACGCCTTCAGGAGATGATTTTCTTGGAGGTCTGCTCTTCGCGGCTCATTCGCTGAAGACAGCCCATCCTCGACACTTTAACTGGGAAGAGGAACCTGTGACGGACCTGATCGATTGGGCGTCCACACAGACCCATCCCATCAGCCATGCTATCCTCAGAGATCATGCCTTCGGCCACGGACCAGAACCACTCCACGATGTGGTCGCGTCGTTGTTGAAGGGTCAAGACCTGGGTCGCACCATGGGAGGAGCCAAGCGTTTACTTGGGATCGGCGACACATCTGGATGGGACATCCTGGTGGGAATGCTGACCGGCATGCTCCTTGTCGAAGGAAAATTGAGTGCACTCCCTGCTCGTTCTCTCCCTTTTGAGAAGGGAAGGTCGAAGATATGAATGGAGGAGAACTTTGACACCTGCAGAAGACATCAAACAGAAGATTGAAGCCGCCAACTTAGAGGCAGTGAGACGGATCAATGCCGCTGATCCTGTGCTGGTGGATATTGCACCCGCAGGAGAAGTCATCCCGGGTCTTGAAGATCGAATGATTCTGCACTCCGGACCGCCTATTGATTGGCATCAAATGTGCGGTGCTCAAAGGGGTGCTATGATAGGCGTGGTTCTTTTCGAAGGCTGGGCCAAGAACGGAGAGGAGGCGTTGAAGCTCCTCGAGAGTGGAGCCATTAAGATTGAACCCAATCATCACCACCATGCTGTCGGTCCAATGGCGGGCACGATCTCTTCATCGATGCCCGTGTGGGTCGTCGAGAATAAAGCCTTTAGGAATCGGGCTTTCTGTCGCCAGGTGGAAGGACGCCAGCAGTTTGGCGATTACAGCGATTCGGCTCTTGAAGGCCTGCGTCTCTGGCGGGATGTCTGGGCACCATCCCTCAGAAAAGGCATCCTCCAAATGGGAGGGGTGGGGTTGAAACCGATCATTGCTAAAGCGCTACAGATGGGCGATGAGTTGCACAATCGATCCATCGCTGCATCCAGCCTTTTTGCAAATACCCTGACGAGGCCGATGATTGAATCAGATGTCGCGAGAGACGATCTTCTGAGTACACTGGGTTATATCACCAACCATGAGCTGCTCTTCCTCGGTCTGTCCATGGCCTCCGGCAAGGCTTCGGTGGACCCAGCGGTTGGCATTGCGTATAGCACAGTTGTTGTGGCGATGGCCCGCAACGGCACCGAATTTGGAATTCGGGTCAGCGGTCTGGACGATGAATGGTTTACAGCACCGTCGCCGAAGGTAGATGGACTGTACCTACCCTGCTATACCGAAAAAGACGCAGGTGCAGATATGGGAGATTCTGCAATCACGGAGACTGTAGGTTGGGGTGGGTTCGTTCTGTGTGGTGCCACAGGAATCCTGAGTCTGGTCGGTGGCACGCCTGATGAGGCTATGGCGTATAACCGGGAAATGCGCCAGATCACCGTTACCACCAGTCCCAACTACCGCATGCCTGTGCTTGGTTTCCAGGGTGCTCCGGTGGGCATCGATATACGTAAAGTGGTGCAGACTGGAATTGCTCCCATCATCGATACAGCGATCGCCAACAAGAATCCCGGTCATTCCATTATCGGAGCGGGACTGGTCCGAGCTCCAATGGAATGCTTCAAGAAGGCCCTGTTGAGCTTTGGCCGAAAATACGGACTTGGCCGATCCTAATGGCGAATGCGGAATAGGGAATAAAGAATTCCCCGATCCGAAATCCTAGCCCACAGGCCCCGGTCCCTACCGTGGAGGGGACAGGCAGGGGTAATCCGGATTGAGCTGGAGAAGAATGAATGGTGACGGGATATGTCATCAGGAAGAACGAATACCATGATTCTGTTTTTCTGATGCGGGTGGCGAAGCGTCTGTCCGAGCAAAAGGGTATTCTGCAGGCTGCAGCTCTCATGGGAACAGAAAAGAATAAAGTCCTGCTTGCCGAAATCGGAGTGAGGGGGGCGGAGATTTCGGAATCCAATCCCAGCGACCTTATCATAGCGGTAAATGCGGACAACCAAGAAGCTCTGACCTCAGTGCTTGAGGATATAGACCGGTGGCTAACGATCGACCTGGGTTCTGCTCCACGGTACGATATCCGCATGCTGGATGAAGCTGTCGCAATGCAACCTCGTTCCAATCTCGCGGTTATTTCTGTTCCAGGCTCCTATGCGGCCCGAGAAGCCCGGAAGGCGCTGGAGCATGGCCTGAACGTATTCCTGTTCAGTGACAACGTTCCTCTGGAGAGTGAAATCTCGCTCAAGGAGTATGCTCGTGAACGTGGTCTCATTGTCATGGGGCCCGATTGCGGCACAGCCATCGTCGGGGGGAAGGGAATTGGCTTCGCCAACTCGGTTCGTCGCGGCCCCATTGGTGTTATCGGCGCTTCCGGCACAGGGATCCAGGAGTTTACTTCCCTCGTTCATCGGGCCGGCTCGGGGATCTCTCATGCCCTAGGTATTGGCAGCCGGGACCTTTCGGATGCCGTTGGCGGCATCTCCTTTCTTTCTGCCTTAGACGCCCTCGAGTCCGATAAGCAGACTAAAATCATTGCGATCTTATCCAAGCCGCCTGGACAACTGGCTCTTTCCAATTTGATTCCAAGAATTCTCCAGTGCCACAAGCCGATTGTTGTCTGCTTCCTGGGCCCTAAACAAGATTCTCCTCACGCGAATTTCCACTCCAGGACTGCTCACACTTTGGAGGACGCCGCCGCGCTGGCACTCCAAATCGTGACCGGCAATCTGCTGCCCCGCTTTAATGCCGACTCCCCCAGAATCCAGACTCTTATCCAAAGAGAACGAGCCAGCAAGAACCCGGAGCAAAGATACCTCCGCGGAATCTTTGCCGGTGGCACATTTTGCTTCCAGGCTCAGCAGATTCTGCAGGACGCAGGCATCGCCGTCCACTCGAATGCCCCGCTCAATGGAAATTTGAAATTGGCCAATCCCATGAGAAGTGAAGAACACACCCTGGTGGACATGGGAACAGATGATTTTACGGTTGGAAAACCCCATCCCATGATTGACTCCCGTCTGCGCCGTGAACGCATTCTGGCTGAGGGCCAGGACCCGCAAGTGGGAATTCTCCTCCTCGATGTAGTGCTTGGCTTTAATGCTTCCCCTGACCCAGCCGGCGAGCTGGTCTCTACGATCGAAGAGGCCAAGCGTGAAGCGAAAAAGAGAGGCGGATCCCTCAGCGTCGTTGCTTCAATATGCGGAACGGAGGGAGATCCGCAGAACTTTCAGCAGCAGGTCAAGTTGCTCAAAGGAGCAGGGGTCATCGTTTTCCCAAGCAGCGCCCAGGCGGCCCAATTTTGTGCGCTACTGGCGGCCAGTCTTTCGGAGGTTATTGGTGTCAAATAAACTGGAGGATCTCCTTCAACAGGGCCCGATCGCAATCAATATCGGAGTATACGGTTTCGCTGAAAGCCTTCAGATTCAGGGGGTACAAGTGGTTCATGTGAATTGGACCCCGCCCGCAGGCGGCGATCCAGAACTCATGGAACTACTGGACCAATTGCTGTAGTGGGTAAGAAATTTGGTGTTATTCAAAAAATCAAAAAAGGGACAAAAAAAGCCCGTCATTTCAGGAGGGCTTTTGCTAAATTAATCTCGGCAACACCCTACTCTCCCACACAGTGGCCCAGGCAGGACCATCGGCGCTCAAGGGCTTAACTTCCGTGTTCGGAATGGGAAAGGAGTGTTTGAAGGTAGTTCCCTGAAAAAGTCGGACAACAAAAAATATTTGGAGGTTCCCGTTGAAAAAGGTACTGTTGGCAGAGCCCATTGATGAAGCAGGCATGAAGGTGCTCATGGGAAAGGTGGACATTATGATCAGTCCCGATCCCTCAGGGGAATCGGTGGGTCAACTTTTGAAGGAAGTCCATGGCCTCATCGTCCGTACAGCCACCAAAGTCACTCGATCGATGATCGAATCGGCACCCCATCTTGAGGTAATCTCCCGCACCGGAGGAGGACTTGACAATGTGGACATTGAAGCGGCCACGGAATGCAGGGTCGTGGTGTGCGGTATGAAGGGACCTCAGGATCGTTTTGTTGCAGAGCATGCCGTGGCACTCATGATGGCTCTGGCAAAACAGATCTTCTATCTCGACAAAGAAGTGCGAAAAGGAAACTTCAAGTCACGGTACGAATATCGCCCGATGGGCCTTGTCGAAAAAAGGGTCGGCCTCATTGGTCTTGGCAGGATCGGCAGGAGGGTGGGCTGTGGGGTCGAATCTTTATTTTTGATTCTGCTGCAAAACCCCCTATTTTCAGGATAATCGGTCG
>Ga0315286_10005986_pt1 | contig 11787 bp, 11 predicted proteins | sample YL17G10_0_MG_FD_205038 | JGI IMG/M metagenome (GOLD analysis project Ga0315286, IMG submission 205038) | Sediment microbial communities from Yellowstone Lake, YNP, Wyoming, USA - YL17G10_0 | ecosystem: Environmental > Aquatic > Freshwater > Lake > Sediment | place: USA: Wyoming | collected... | reverse complement strand
CACTGGAAGGCGATGTTGGCGAGCGCAAAGACGAGGAGGGTCACGGCCACGGGCGCCGGGGCGGCGACGAGCGCGGTCCCGGCGACCCCCGCGAGGACGAACGGGACGAGAAAGCGTCTCTTGCCGTACCGGTCGGCGAGAAGTCCCAGAAACGGGGCCGCGATCGCCACCGCCGCCATCGAGAGGCCGAACGTCACCGAGAACTTCTCGTTCCCTCGCGGGACGCGCGTGGCGACGTCGAGCGGGAAATGGAGCGAGAGAAGGTTCATGGCGAAGCCCGTCGCGCCGAGCTCGTAGAGGCTCCAGGCCACGACCGTGCCGGGGAACGGGGAGGGACGCCCTTTGCCCACGGCGTCAGACGATCCGGTAGCGCGCGGGCGGGCGCCGTCGCGGCTTCTTCAGGAGGACGAGGAGCGCGCCCGCGACGAACCCGCCGACGTGCGCCCACCAGGCCACGCCACCCGCGTCCGGCCGCCGGGCGGCGCTGGCGAGGTCCGCCGAGCCCATCCAGAACTGCATCAGGAACCAGAAGAGAAGGTAGATCGCCGCCGGCACCTCGACGAGCGGAAACAGGAAGAAGAGCGGGACGAGCGTCACGACGCGGGCGCGCGGATAGAGGACGAAGTAGCCACCGAGGACCCCGGCGATCGCCCCGGAGGCCCCGACGTTCGGGACGGAGGAGGCCGGATTCAGCACGGTCTGGAGGACCGCCGCCGCCACGCCGGACGCGAGATAGAAGACGAGGTAGCGGAAGTGGCCGAGCGCATCCTCGACGTTGTCGCCGAAGATCCAGAGGTAGAGGAGGTTCCCCGCGAGGTGGAGGAAGCCGCCGTGGAGGAACATCGCGGTGAAGACCGTGGCGAGGCTCGCCGAGAGGGGCATTCCCCAGGCCGCCGGGTGGAGGAGCCGGTCGGGAATGAAGGCCCAACGCGCCAGGAACGCCTCCAGCGCCGGCCCCTGCGAGAGCTGCAGGAAGAAGGCCGCGACGTTCAGGGCGATGAGGAGGTTGTTGGCGAAGGGATACGTCCGCCGCGGGACGCTGTCGCGCAGCGGGATCACGCCCTCACTTCTTCTTCCGGTTCAGGAGGTCGCGCAGCTCCTTCCCCGCCTTGAAGCGAACCGTCGTCGAGGCGGGAATGCGGATCGGGGCCTTCGTCCGCGGATTCACGCCCGTGCGCGCCTGCCGTTCCGCCACGCTGAAAGTCCCGAGGCCCGGTACGGCGACTCGCTGCCGCTTCCGGAACGCGTGGTGCATGAAGCCCACGACGGCTTCGAGCGCCTGCGCGGCTCCCGTTTTCGTCATCCCCGCCTCGCGGGCGACGGCCTCGAGGATCTCGGCTTTTCCGGGCATGGGAAGCCTCCTTCGGAGCGGACTCGGAGAAGGGCCGGAGCATCCGGTCGGGGTGTGTGGCGACTCTAGGAGGGGCGCCGGAGCCTTGTCAACGGAGCGCCATTCGCCGGATGACGAGGAGGGAAAAGCCGTCATTCGTGGCCCCGGGGGGGACGCGGACGAGGCCTGACGGCCGGAGGCAGGCGGCGAGGGGCGCCGGGAGGGTCGCTCTGTCGGGAACGACGCGCGCGAAACCGGATCTACCTGCGAGGACCGCGTCGACGACCTCCTCGTTCTCCTCCGGCTCGAGGGAGCAGGTCACGTAGGCGAGCGTGCCGCCGGAAGCCAGGAGCGAAAGACCCGCCGCGAGCAGCCGGCGCTGCGTCGCAGCGGAGACGGCGAGGTCCTCCGGACGGAGCCTCAGCCGGATCTCGGGGTTCTTCCGGAGCGTGCCCGTCCCCGAGCAGGGCGCGTCGAGGAGAACGGCCTCGAACCGCCCGGGGGGGAGCGGCGGCCGCGCCGCGTCGGCCCGCACGACCAGCGCCTCCGCGCGCCGCCCCGCCCCGGCGAGATTCGACGCGAGACGCGCCGCCCGCGAGGCCGACTTCTCGATCGCGACGACCCGTCGGGCGATCCCCCGCGCCAGGAGCGTCCGGGTCTTGCCGCCCGGCGCCGCCGCGAGGTCGACGACGATCCCGGCCGGCGGAAGCGCCTCTACCATCGCCTGCGCCGCCGCGTCCACGACCGCGAGGGCGCCGGACCGCACGAGGGGGTGGCCGGCCGCGGCGCCCGATCGGACCGTCAGGGCGAGCGGCGCCCAGGGCGACGGCTCCGCCTCGATTCCCGAAGACCGCAGCTCCGCGCGAAGCGCTTCGATCCCGCCGAGCCGCGGGTCGGCCAGGAGGTCCATCGGCGTGTCGATCTCGTCGGCCTCGAGCGCGGCGCGGGTCGCCGCGTCGCCGAGATCGGCGAGCCAGCGCCGGACGAGCCATTCGGCGTGCGACGTCTCGAGGGCCAGCCGGGCCGCGGCGTCCGTATGTGCCGGAAGAAGGACCCGGCCGGGCCGCTCTTCGGAGGAGGCGACGCGCCGCAGAACCGCATTGACGAGGCCGGCGGCGCGTGGCGCCATCTCCTTCACCGCTTCGACGGTCTCCGCGACGGCGGCGTGCTTCGGAATCCGGTCCATCAGAAGAAGCTGAGCAGCCCCGAGGCGGAGGGCCGACCGGGTCGCCGGATCGAGCTCCTCGACGGGCCGGTCGAGATGCCGCGCCAGGACGTGGTCGAGGCGGATCGCCCCGCGAAGCGTCCGCCTCACGAGGGCCCGAAGGAGGTCGCGGTCCCGCGGCGGCAGGGACGCGCCCCGCGCGTCGAGGAGCGGGGCGGCATGCGCCCCGTCGCGCTCGACCCGGACGAGGATCCCGAGGGCGATGGACCGGACCGATCTCGAGTCGGGCGCCGCCCAGGCGCGCGTCATGACGGCCAGACTTCGCCCGGGGCCACGCGCTCGCCGCGGACGAAGTCGGCCGCGGATAGCCGCTTCCGCCCTTCCGCCTGAAGCGCCGCGACGGCCACCGCGCCTTCGCCGCAGGCGACGACGAGAGACGGAGAGATGGAAATGACTGTTCCCGGAGGCAGTCCGGACGGCCCTCCCGCGACGAGAGTCAGGCTCGCGAGCTTCAAGCGCGTTTTTCTTCGAAAGGTGAAGAGCCCGGGCCAGGGGGCGAAGGCCCGATCGCGACGGACGAGTTCGCCCGCCGGCCGCCTCCAGTCGACGAGCCCGTCCTCGCGGGTGATCTTCGGGCAGTACGTCGCCCGGGAATCGTCCTGAGGCGTCGCCTCGCGAGGAAAGGCGGCCAGCGTCCTGACCAACAGGCCCGCTCCCATCTCGGCGAGCCGAGCGCCGAGCTCCGCGGCATTCTCGTTCTCGCCGATGGCCGTCTCCTCCGTCGCGAAGACCGGGCCGGTGTCCATGCCGGCCTCCATCTTCATGATCGAGACGCCGGTCGTGGCGTCGCCCGCGAGAATCGCCGCCTGCACGGGCGAGGCTCCCCGCCAGCGCGGCAGGACGGAGCCGTGTACGTTCACAGCGAAGAGGCCCGGAAGGTCGAGAACGCGCTGCGGGAGGATCTTTCCGTAGGCCGCGACGACGAAGAGGTCCGCCCGGCCCCCGGCGAGGCGTGAGACGGCCTCGTCCGGCCTGAGGCTCGCCGGCTGGAAAAGCGGAAGGGAGAGCGACTTCGCGAGGCGCGCCGCGGCAGGATCCGAGAGGTGGCCGTGCCGCCCGACCGGCCTGGCCGGCTGCGAGACGACGAGCGTTATCTCGTGCCCCGAGGTCACAAGCGCCTTCAGCGACGGGACGGCGAAATCGGGCGATCCGAAGAAGACGAGGCGCACGGCCGGAAGTCTAGCGGGAGCCCCGTTCCGCGGACTTGACGATTTCCTTCGGGAAGTCGCGGTTTTCGTGTATAGAATCGCGAAGCCTTCGGGCAACAGTTTCGAACGAAAGGACGGATTCCATGGCTGGCATGACGAAATCACAGATCGCGGAGCACCTCAGCGAGAAGACCGGCACGACGAAGAAGGTCGCCGCCCAGTTCCTCGAGGAGCTCGCGAACCTCGCTTACAAGCAGGCGAAGAACTCCTTCACGATGCCCGGCCTCGGCAAGCTCGTGCTCGTGAACCGCAAGGCGCGCATGGGCCGCAACCCGGCCACCGGCGAGGCCATCAAGATTCCCGCCAAGCGCGTCGTGAAGTTCCGCGTCGCGAAGGCCGCCAAGGACTCGATCCTCGGCCCCAAGAAGTAGCGGAAGGGGTTCGGGGAACCCGGCTCCGGGTTCCCCGTCATTCCGGTTCCACTTGACACGGTGCCGCGGGTCGTCTACCTTTTGCGGACCGTGAAGGGCACCCGCTTCCTCTCCCTGCGAATGGTCATGCCCATGTGCATGGCTCCCATCGCGGAGAGGGAGAAGCGTGTCGCCGCTGCGTAGCCACCGAAGCGAGACATGACGCCGGCCAGACCGGCACACTTCAACCGGCCCTCTCCCGAGGGCCGGTTTTGTTTTTTCCGGCCCCCGGGCGAGACCGCAGAGGAAACAAGGAGATCCCGATGTCCGAAGCCCAGACCGCCCCGCCCCGTCTCCGGCCCGGAACCCGCGCCGTTCACTCGGCCCAGGAAGTCGCCGACCCGACGACGCGCTCCCGGGCCGTCCCGATCTACGCGACGACGTCGTACGTCTTCGACGGGCCGGACCACGCCGCCGACCTTTTCGGCCTGCGGCAGTTCGGAAACATCTACACGCGGATCATGAACCCGACAACCGACGTCTTCGAGCGGCGGATGGCCGAGCTCGAGGGGGGCGTCGCGGCCGTCGCGACCTCGAGCGGCCAGGCCGCCGAGACACTCGCCATCCTGAACCTCGCGAAGGCGGGCGACTCCATCGTGTCGTCCTCGACGCTCTACGGCGGCACGCACTCCCTCTTCACCCACACCCTGCCTCGTCTCGGGATCACGACGCGCTTCGTCGACATCCACGACCTCCCGGCCGTCGCCGCCGCCATCGACGCCACGACGCGCGCCGTCTACGTGGAGACGATCGGGAACCCGAAGCTGGACGTCCCCGACTTCGAAGCGCTCGCAAAGGTCGCCCACGCGGCGGGTGTCCCGCTCGTCGTCGACAATACCTTCGGCACGCCGCTCCTCTGCCGGCCCTTCGAGCACGGCGCCGACATCGTCGTCCACTCGGCCACGAAGTGGATCGGCGGCCACGGGACGGCGATCGGCGGCGTCGTCGTGGACGGCGGGAAGTTCGACTTCGGGAAGGCCCCACGATTCCGCTCCTTCTTCGCCGACCCCGAGCCCGCCTACCATGGCCTCCGCTTCGCCGAGCTGTTCGGAAATGCCGCGTACGCCATCCGCCTCCGCGTCGTCCTCCTCCGCGACCTCGGCGCCTGCGTCTCGCCCTTCAACTCGTTCCTCTTCCTGCAGGGGCTCGAGTCGCTCCACCTCCGGATCCGCCGGCACTCGGAGAACGCCCTCGCCCTCGCGCAGCACCTCGAGCGCCACCCGGCCATTGCCTGGGTCAGCTACCCGGGCCTCACGTCCCACCCGAGCCACGCTCGCGCGAAGAAATACCTGGACGGCGGCTTCGGCGGCGTCCTGACCTTCGGCGTCAGGGGGGGCGAGGCCGCGGCGCGGAAGACGATTTCGAGCGCCAAGCTCTTCTCCCTCGTCGCGAACGTGGGCGACGCCAAGAGCCTGATCATCCACCCCTGGAGCACGACGCACGAGCAGCTCTCCGAGACCGAGCGCCGCGCCGCGGGCGTGACACCCGATCTGATCCGGGTTTCGGCCGGCATCGAGGAGATCGAGGACCTGATCGAGGATCTCGACCGCGCCCTTGCGGGAGCCGCCTCGTGAGCGCCGCCCCGGTCGTCCTCAAGTTCGGCGGGACGTCGCTCCAGACGACGGCCCGGATCCGGCGCGCCGCACGACGCGTCGCGATCCGGGTCGCCTCCGGGACGCCGGTCGTCGCCGTCGTCAGCGCGCGCGGCCACGCGACCGACCGGATCCTCGCGGACCTCGCCCGCCTCGGCCGCGACGGCCGCGGCCGCCGCGCCGACCGGGAGACCGACCGGGCTCTCGCCACCGGCGAAGACCTCTCGGCCGCCCTCTTCGCGGCGGCGCTCGCGGCACTTGGCGTCCGCGCGGTCAGCCTGCGTGGCGCCGAGGCGGGCATCCGGACCGCAGGCGGCTTCGGCGCCGGGCGGATCGAGGCGGTCCGGCCGCGGAGGCTGCGTACCCTGCTCGACGGCGGCGTCGTCCCGGTCGTCAGCGGCTTCCAGGGGGGCCGGGCCGACGGAGAGATCCTCACGCTGGGCCGCGGCGGGTCGGACACGAGCGCCGTCGCACTCGCCGCGGCCCTCGGCCCGGTCTCCTGCGAGATCGTCACCGACGTTCCCGGCGTCTGCGACCGCGACCCTCGGCGTCACCGGCGGGCGCGCCGTATCCCTTCGCTCACCCACGCTGAACTCCGCGGCCTGGCCGAACGCGGCGCGAAGGTCGTTCACCCCGAAGCCGCGCGGCTCGCCGAGCGCTGTGGCGTGCCGCTCCGCGTCTACTCGTTCCGGGCCCCGCTCGCGGACGGCGCCTGGGGAACCGTCATCCTCCCCGAGCGGACCGCGGCGGAGGAGGAGAGTGCGGCATGAGCAAGCCCCGCGTCGAGACCGTCACGTTTCCGGAGTTCCGGCTCGACTCCGGCGTCCTCCTCCGCGACCTCCGCGTGGCGTACGGCCTCCTCGGGGAGATCGAGCCGGGCGGCGGCAATGTCGTCCTCGTCTTCCACTCCCTCACCGGCGGCCCGGCCGACCTCGGGGGCTTCTACCCGGAGGTCGTCGGGCCCGGCCAGCCCGTCGACACGGGGCGATGGGCGGTCGTCTGTCCGAACCTCCTCGGCTCCTGCTACGGCACGAGCTACCGGGAGGCCGCGGAGGATTCCGGCCGCGCCGCCCCGACGACGCGCGACATGGCGCGGCTGACCGGCCAGCTCCTCGACGCCCTCGGCGTCCGGCGGGTCGCCCTGGCCACGGGCGGCTCCCTCGGGGGGATGGTCGCCCTCGAGTGGGCCGCGACCTTCCCGGAGCGTTCGAACGCCGTCGTCGTCTTCGCGGCCCCGGCCGCGCACACGGCGTGGGGAATCGGCTGGAACCACATTCAGCGCCTCGCCGTCGAGAAGCTCGGAGCGGAGGGCCTCGCCATCGCGCGGATGGCGGGGATGCTGACCTACCGGACGCCCGACGAGCTCGAATCGCGCTTCGGGCGAAAGGCGGGGACGGACGCGCCGTTCGCCATCCAGTCGTACCTGACGCGGCACGGCGAGAAGCTGGTCGCCCGCTTCGACACGAAGAGCTACCTCACGCTCCTCGACGCCATGGACACCCACGACGTCGCCCGCGGCCGCGGCGGCCTCGCCCGCGCGCTCGGCGCCTTCCGCGGGCGGCTGACCGGCGTCGGGATCCCCGGCGACGTCCTCTACGGGCCGGACGATGTGAAGCACTGGACCCACCGGGCGGGCGCCGCCTTCCGGCAGATCCGGTCTCTTCGCGGCCACGACGGGTTCCTTCTCGAGCTGGCGCGCGTGGGCGACCTTCTGGCCGGCGAGCTGGCCTCCGCCAGCGCCCCGGCGCGCCGGCGCATCGCCGGCCTCAGGGGCTGACGGCAAGAGAGGCCCGACATTCACATAGAATGACTTCATGGCGCCCGGCGTCTCTCACGACCGCGAGGACGAAACGACCGAGGCAAAGGCTCTCTGGTTTCAGAGCCTGACACTTCAGGATAGGCTCGAGCTCTTCGAGGAGATCACGGAGCTCGCCCTCGAGTTGAATCCCGGGCTGGCGAACGGATCCGATGCTGAAACGCCTTCTCAGCGTCTTCGCGTCCTTACGCTCCCACGACGTTAGATACGTCGTGATCGGGGGGATCGCGGCGATCGCTCACGGCGTTCCCCGCACGACGTTCGACCTCGACATCCTGATCGAAGCCACCCTCGAGAATGCGACGCGGCTCGTCAGGGCACTGGAAGCGGCCGGGCTCGGGACGACGGCCCTGACAAGCCCCGAGGACGTCCTTTCGCGCGAGATCACGATCTTCAGCGACCGCGTCCGGATCGACGTCCAGACGCTCACGCCGGGCCTTCTCTTCGAAGACGCCTGGAAGCGAAAAGTCGTGATGTCGTATCAGGGACAGGAGTTTTTCGTGGCCTCGCGGGAAGACCTCATCGCCTCCAAACGGGCGGCCGGCCGGCCGAGGGATCTCGAGGACGTCAGGTTGCTCGAGCTGCCACGGCGGACCGACGACGGCCGACCCGGCACCGAAAAGCGCTGATCCCTGTCGCGTTCTGCTCCATACCCGTTCCCGGACCCACGTTCGAATCGCCGACCAGCCGGGTGAGGGCGCGGGCGACCTACCGACGGTTCCGGTCGATCTCGTCGAAGTAGTCGGGCGGGACGAGGACCTCGCGGCTCTTCGAGCCGCCGGCCGGCGGGCCGACGATGCCGTCGCGCTGCATCATGTCGATCAGCTTCCCGGCGCGAGAGAAGCCGATCTCGAGCCGCCGCTGCAGGAAGGAGATCGAGGCCATCCGCTCGCGCGCCACGAGCCGCACCGCCTGGTCGTACATCGGGTCGGCGTCGTCGGCCGAGGCGCGGCCGCCGCGCGAGGCGTCGGCGACCACTTCCCGGTCGGCTGTCACGCTCTCGTCGTAAATCGGCCTCCCCTGCTTCTTCAGGAAGCGGGAGATCTCCTTCGTCTCCTCGCCGCTCACGAAGCCGCCGTGGACGCGCATCAGGTAGGACGTTCCGGGGGCGAGGAAGAGCATGTCCCCCTGCAGCAGGAGCTGCTCCGCCCCCATCTGGTCGAGGATCGTCCGCGAGTCGATTCGCGTCCGCGTCGTGTAGGCCATCCGGCACGGGAGGTTCGCCTTGATCGTCCCGGTGATGACGTCGACCGACGGGCGCTGGGTGGCGAGGATCAGGTGGATGCCGACGGCGCGCGCCTTCTGGGCGAGGCGGGCGACGGAGTCCTCGATCTCGCGGGGAGCCGTCATCATCAGGTCGGCCAGCTCGTCGATGACGATGACGATATAGGGCATCGGGGCGATCGAGCCGTCGACCCCCGCCTTGAGCTTCTCGCCGATCTTCTCCCGCACCTCGGCCAGCGCCTTCGGGTCCCGGATCGCCGCGTTGTACTGCTCGATGTTCCGCACGCCCGACCATTCGGAAAGCAGGCGGTAGCGCCCCTCCATCTCCTCGACGGCCCAGACCAGAGCGTTGGCGGCCTTTTTCGGCTCCGTGACGACCGGCACGAGGAGGTGCGGCAGGTCCTCCCAGTCCTTCATGTCGTTCATCTTCGGGTCGACGAGGATGAACTTCACCTCGTCCGGCCGCGCCTTGAAGAGGATCGAGGTGATCATGCCGTTGATGCCGACGCTCTTCCCGGCGCCCGTCATGCCGGCCACGAGGAGGTGCGGCATCCGGACGAGGTCGGCGACGACCGGCTCTCCGTGGACGTCGAGTCCGAGGCCGATCGTCAGGAGCGACGGCGACTTCCTGAAGCGCTCGCTTTCGATGACCTCCCGGAGGGCGATGATGTCCCGGTTCCGGTTCGGAACCTCGATCCCGACGGCGGCGCGGCCCGGGATCCGCTCGATCCGGACCTTCTCGGCGGCCAGGGCGAGCGCGAGGTCGTTCTCGAGGTTCGCCACGCGGGCGACCTTGACCCCCGCCGACGGCTTGAACTCGTACGTCGTGACGACCGGTCCGGGCGTGAAGGTGTCGATGATCCCTTCGACGTCGAACTCGAGGCACTTCGATGCGATGAGGTCCATCGTCTGCTGGAACTCCGCCCGGTCGCGCTCCCGGTCCCGCTTGGGCGCCGGCCGGAGAAGCCGCTCCGGCGGGAAGACCCAGCCGTTCGACTCCTTGGGCGACGGGAACGGGAGAATGCGCTGCGGCGCGTCGGCCTTCTTCATCTGAGCCGGCCGCGCGATCGGACGCGGCGGCTCGGGCGCCTCGCCGGCCTTCCCCGTCACGCTCTTCTGAATGGAGAAACGCCCCGCCCCCACCTTCTCCTTCACGCGGAGCGTGGCGACGGACGGGATGTAGACGACCTCCCCCTCGGGCTCCGGCGCCGCAGGCACCGGCGGCCGCGACGCCTCCTCCTTTGCGCGCTCGAGGTGCTTCCTGACGACGTCGCGGCGGAGTCTCTCCTTCAGCGTCTGCTCCTTCCGCCGCCGGCGCTCGAGGAGCCAGCCCCGCCACCAGCCGGAGAGCCGGACCCTCCCCCGCGACACGCCGTCGCCCAGCGAAAGCGAGGTGGTCAGAAGGAGGCCGATCAGGAGGAGCGACGCGAGAAGGATCGTCGCTCCCGGCCCGTTGAGGCCGCCGACGAGGAACGATCCGAGGACGTCGCCGACGTAGCCCCCCGCGCCGAGACCGCCGCCGAGGAGCCGCGGCCGGCCGAACGCGAGGTGCGCGAGCGGCGCCGCCGTCAGGAGGACGACGAGCAGGCCGACACCGCGAGTCCCCCAGGCTCCGGTGGGCCGCGACCGGAGCCGCCGCACCGCGGCGCCGACCAGAACGAGGGGAAAAACGAACGCGGCGAGGCCGAAGAACTGCAGGGCGCCGTCGGAGAATGAGGCGCCGAAGCGGCCGGCCCAGTTGCGCGGGTGGACGGAGGGGTCGTGGACCGACGAGAAGAGCGACGGGTCCTGCGGGTGGTACGAGACCAGCGCCGCGAGGAGGAGGACCCCGGCGGCGAGGATCAGAATGCCGAGGAACTCGTCGCGGCGTCTTTCGAGAACCGTCTTTTCGGGCGGTGCGGGCGCTGCGGCCGCCATCGCGTCAGGCGCTCTTCACGAGAAGAAAGAGCCCGAGAAGGCCCGTGTAGACGATGAAGGGGACGAGCCGCATCGAAACGACGAGCCGGAGGAGCGCCGCGATCGCCGCGTAGCCGACGACCGCGGCGACGGCCATTCCGACGAGGTAGACCGGCCACGCCCCCCCGCCGAACGCCTCCGGATGATGGCGGAAAGCCGAGACGTTCTCGGAGGCCGCGGCCGCCAGGATCGTCGGGACCGACAGAAGGAAGGAGAACTCCGCGGCCGTCTTCCGCGACATGCCGGAGAAGAGGCCGACGGAGATCGTGTTCCCGGAGCGCGAAAGGCCGTGGAAGACCGCCGAGGCCGCCTGACAGACGCCGACGAGGGCGGCGTCGCGGTAGCGGATTTCGGAGAGGGTGCGCCCCGCCGCGCCGCGCCGCCGGCCGACGGCCTGCGCGGCCGAGAGGAGAAGCGCCGTTCCGCAGAGGGAGGCGCCGATCATCCTGAGGTCGGACATCGTCTGGACGGCGAAGTTCTTCAGTGGCAGGGCGACGGCGCCGGTCAGGCCGACGGCGAGGACGAGGAGGGCGACGAGCTTCCAGGCGGCGCGCCGCTCGGCCGGGTCGGCCGCGACGAGACCCGACGCCGTCATCGCGATCCGTCCGCGGAAGTACACCACGACCGCCACGAGCGTGCCGACGTGAAGGAGGACGTCGAAGAGGATGCCGGGCTGGGCGAAACCCGGAATGAGCCTCTGCGCGAGCGCGAGGTGCGCCGTCGAGGAAACGGGCAGGAATTCCGTCAGACCCTGCAGGATTCCCAGCAGGACCGCCTGCCCGACGGTGATGGACATCAACGAATTGTAGCAGGGGCACCGCGACGCGAACGCGGTGCCGGGCCCGTCGGAGAGGCCGAACCGAGCGCTTCCGACAGCTCGTAGAAACGCCCGAGCGGCAGCTCTTCGGCGCGTACGACGGACGAAAGCCCGAGACGCACGAGGACCGCCGCCACCGCGTTCCGGCCCCAGCGGGGCGAGAGTCCGTTGAGGAGGGTCTTGCGCCGCGCCGTGAACGCCGCCGAAGC
>Ga0315286_10005985_pt1 | contig 11789 bp, 5 predicted proteins | sample YL17G10_0_MG_FD_205038 | JGI IMG/M metagenome (GOLD analysis project Ga0315286, IMG submission 205038) | Sediment microbial communities from Yellowstone Lake, YNP, Wyoming, USA - YL17G10_0 | ecosystem: Environmental > Aquatic > Freshwater > Lake > Sediment | place: USA: Wyoming | collected... | reverse complement strand
CGTGCTGCAGATCCCCGCCCAAGGGCAGGCCCCAGTCCTCCTGCTCGAAGGGGCGCTCGAACTGCGCGAATGGCGCGAAGCGCTCGCCCACGGCACGGGCTGCCAGGAGCAGACCGCCCGCGCCCAGGGCCCCGGGCAGGCGTCCCTCGAGGCCTGCGGAGACTCGGCCGGCGCCGCCGGTGTGACCTTCGTCACCCCGGGCAGAGAACGTATTCGGGTCGAACTTCGAGACCGCGCCCTCCAGCTCGAGCTGCAGTGCCCCGGCCTTCACGCCGGCCCCGAGCGACCAGAGCTGGTGCGACTCGGCGAGTGGCAGTGCGCGCGGGCCCGTGACCACCCCGACGCGAAAGGCCCCGCGGAACGCGCCCGTCCAGCGATACACCGGGCGCCCCGACACCTGGATCGAATCGTAGTCCCCCAACCCGGCACCCACGCGAACGAACTGCACGCTGAAGTCTCCCTGGTCGGACCCCGCGTAGGCGTAAGCGAGAGTGTCGGCCGAGACCCGCACGGTGTCGTAGTCCGCGCCCGGCCTCACCGCCAGCGCCGCGGAATCACCGGCCGCGGCCAGCACCGCCAGGTCCTCCGCGCTCAGCACAAGGTCGAGCGGGCGGCCCGGGTCGTCGTTCTCGCTGATTCCCTCGGTGTGGAGACGGAATCGTCCGGCCTCCCAGCGGCCGGCGGCGCTCACCAGGTTCCGGCGGAAGCGGTTGAGGGTGTATTGATAGTCAACGGTGATGCGCGAGGTCGCCGTGATGGGCCGCTGGTTCGTGAAGGTGAGGCGCGCCCGCTCGTAGTCGATCGCGTAGTCCGCCCCCTCGCCGCGGGCCATGCGCGTGCCGTCCACCGTCACGACCTCGCTGCCCGCCACCACCGAGATGCCCGCCTTGCCGCTGCGGTCACGGAGCTGGTAGGGGCCCTGCAATCCCTCGGAGCCGTAGAACTGCACGCGCAGGTATTCGCCCTGGGAACTGGCCGCCGCCACGAGCCCGCGGAAGCCGCCCGCCGCCCACTCTCCACGCACGCCCTGCACCCGCCGGTCGAGCCGTCCGAACTCGCCCTGCTGGAGGCTCAGCGACACGTCGCCCAGCGCGGCTGAGCCCCGCGGTGCCGTGAGCTCGATCATGACGCGGTCGAGCGACTGCAGGTCCTGCGTGCTGCCCGCCGAGGTGAGCGGCAGATTGCGGTCGGAGAGCACACCCGTAAGTTGCACGCCCGGGGACAGCGTCCCGCTCACCGCGAGGTCCAGCGACTGGCGCAGGAAGGCGTCCTGGCTCGAGCCGAAATCCACGGCGATGGTCTTGTTCCCGTTCACGGCGAGGCTCGCCCCCGCGGGCGCGACCAGCGGACTCCGGGCGGTCGCCGGATGCGCCCCCGGAGCCGGGCCATCGCGCGGCGGCGCGGCGGCGCTGTCGAACGCGCCGGGCGGGCGCGCCGGGCGGTAGCGCTGCATCTCCCATTCGAGCACGGGCGGCGCCAGCAGCCAGCAGGCCGCGACCCACACCGTGTCTCCAGGCAGCGGCGGGCGCAGCAGCCGCAACTCGCCTTGCAGCGGCACGATCAGGTAGTCCGCGCCACGCCGCCAGGGGCCCGCGCGACTCCAGACCGAATCGCTGCCCGCCCGCAGGAAGGTCCGGGGCAGCCGATACAGCAGCGCGTCCGCGCGCTGCACCACGACCAGCGTGCCGCAACCGGGATCGCGCTGGGGGGACGCGACGGGCGCGACGGGCGCGATCCCGGGCGGCGCAGCCGCGGAGACCGCCGCGAGCAGCACCGCGCCCAGCGCCAGCGCCACGGGCAGCACGCTTCAGCGCCCGGGGCGCGTGGCTGTCCTGCCGGGATCGAGCGCAAAGCGGCGCACTCGGCCCGCCGCGCCCTCGGCCACGAGCAGGCTGCCGTCCGGGGCGAAGGTCACGGCGCGCGGCGAGGCCAGGTCCGCGCGCGCGCCCAGCAGGCGGCCGGCGAGGTCGAAGAGCCACAGCCGGCCGGAGACCTCGTCCGCCACCGCGATGCGCGTGGAGTCATCCACCGCCACGGCCAACCGACCGCGCCCGGGTCGGACCGGGAGCGGCCAGGCGGTCAGCGGGTTGCCGGCCGCGTCGAGACGCTGCACGCGCGCGCCCGTTCGCTCGGCGGTCACCAGCCCACCGTCGGGACCGGTGGCGAGGCCCGCCAGTCCGCGGAACGATCCGGCACCCACGCCGAAGCCCCCCAACGAGCGCACGTAGCGGCCGGAGAAGTCCAGCACCAGCACGCGGTCGCGGTCCGCGTCAGCGACGTAGAGCGCGCCGCCACGGTCGGCCGCGAGCGCCATCGGGTCCACTCGGCCGAGCTCGTCCTCGAGTGCGGCGAAATCGGCGAGCACGCCCACCAGCCGTCCGAACAGGTCGTAGAGCACGACGCGCAGGTTCTCGCGGTCGAGGACCGCGACGCCGAGCGAGCCCACGGCGGCCACTGCAGCCGGGCGGCGCAGGTCGCCCGGGCCGCTCCCCAGCGCTCCGGCTTCGCCCAGCGAGGTCCCCCGCGCGTCGAAGCGCACGAGGCGGTGCTGTGAGGCGTCGGTGACGTAGACGCGTCCGAAGGCGTCCACCGCAACGCCGCTGGGTTCGACCAGCACGGCCCGCTCGCCGCCCGCCCTTCCCAGCGTCTGCACCGGCACGAGCCGCAGCGCGAGCGTGTCCGCGCCGGCGGAGTCCGGGTGGACGATGGCCCTGGTCCCGGCGACTGCGGCTCCGGTGCTGTCCGGCGCGCCCGGGGTCGCAAGCGCACCGCCGGCGCTCCCGGCCAGCAGTACCGCCAGAGCACAGAGGCGCGATCGTCGCCGCATGGGATGGCCGCTCGAGCCCGCGTCAGAACCGCGCGCGCACCCGGAACTGGAAGGCCGTCGCGTCTTCGCACGCCACGGGGACGACCTCGAACTGCCACGCGCGGGCGGCGGGCGCCGGGCGCCCGGCGACGCGAGCCGCGTGCAACGCGCTTGCGATCCGGTTCACGACCGCCACCGCCAGCGCGGTGTTCGCCCGCTGGGCGGCGCGCTGGGCGTTCTTGCGCAGGTCTCGATAGCCGCGCTGAACCTCGGCGCTCGACCAGTTCCAGGTGTCGGCGCCCTTGAGCCTGTGTTCCTCGAGGTAGGCGCGGTAGCCGACATAGTCCGGCGCGGCCGGGTCGGACAGGTAGAGGTTCGCGGCGTCGCGAGCCACCACCAGCAGGTTGTATTCATCGCTGCTGCCATATCCTCCGACGATGCGCCGCCACTCCTCATCCCGCCCTCGAAGGTCGATGCCGGCATGAAGCCGCGCCGTGCGCAGAAAGGCGTCCTCGCGCATCGCGACCTGGATGCGGAAGGCCGTGAACGTCCCCCAGATCGCGGTCTCGGTCAGCCCGAAGAAGATGGCCGAGGTGCGGCGGCCGAGCGTCGCCTGCCCCCAGCCCGGCAGCGTGAGCGAACGCAGCAGGATGCGGGCCCGCTCTGCCCCCAGTGCCCCGGACGGCACCGTTGGGCGCGCGGCGCGCGGCGTCCGTGCGCCTCGGCGGCCGAAGGAGAGCGCGAGCGGTCCGTCGGAATCGCCGAGCGGCTCGTCGGAAAGGAAGGATGCCAGCGGGCGGGCCAGCGCGAACGTGCCCGCCACGGGCTCGCGACAGGCCACCGCTCCCGGGATGAGCTTCGCACGCGGCCCTGCCGTGCGCTCCGGACCGACTGGCGACGGAGCCACGGACCCGGTGGCCGGGGCCGCGCCTCCACCCAGCAAGGCCAGCAGTACGGAGGTCGCGAGCCACGGCCTCAGCCAGATCCGCATCAGAACCTCCTCACGAGCACCGCCGTGACGGCCGGGCGACCGCCGTGCCAGGAACTCCGGAGCCTGAACTCCAGGTTGTTCTGCAACATCACGTTGTGAAGCCGCGCCGCACGCAACGCATCGACGGCGGCGAGCAGGTGGTTGAGCCAGAGCACGTAGCCCGCGCTGGACGCCCGGTCAGAATGACCGCGCGCGGCGTCGCGGATGCCGAAGAACTCGCTGCGCGTGGCCTCGGGCTGGCCATTCCAGCCAGCCAGGTAGGCCGGATCACGCGCGATCATCTCGTAGAACGCCTGCCGGTCATGGGCCCACACGGTCTCGAGCTCCGCGGCATCCTTCCCCGTGGCCTCCGTGAAACGCTGGAAGGACCAGGCGCTCGTCGCGTCGGTCGGATCGCCCGCAAAGCGGGCCGAGCGCTCGCGCTCGGTCTGCGCCTTGTGCAGGTAGATGCGGTTCGCGGTCCAGCCCGCCACCTCGGCCAACGCGAACCACACTCCACTCCCCTCCCCTGTGTAGAGCTGGCCCGCACCGGGCACCACCGCCGAAAACCCCGCGGCCAGCCCCTCGGAGCGCCACTCGGGTACATCCACCTCGGAGTAGGTGGAGTCCTCGGAGAGTCCCCACGAGCGGTCGATCGCGCGCTGGGCGAGACCGAACTGCGGCCGGCCGTGGTCCGTGATCATCGGCAACGCCAGCGCAGAGCCGCGGATCACCGCACCGGCCGTCCCCGCGTTCAGCAGGACCCCACCGGCCAGCAGCAGCGCCAGGCCGAGGGCCCGCAGGCCCGGGGCGCGGCGGGGCATCATCGCAACACCCCCACCTGGAGCACCCCGACCGTCTCGCTCGTCGCCCCGCGGAAGCGCAGCCGCGCCAGGTAGAGGCCCGCGGGCAGCGCGCCCGGATCCCAGACCTCCCGGTTATCGGCCTGCAGGCCGGGGCGAGAGAACGAAGCCACTTCATGACCGGAGGTGTCGAAGATGCGGAACTCGACATCCCCGGGCTCCGTGAGCTGGAAGGCGAAGAAGACCGGTTGCCGGCGCGCGGGATTCGGGAACGCCATGAGCGAGCCACGCACGAGCGGCCCGGCCGCGGGCAGCGGAGCCGCCGGGGTGGCGAGCGCCGCAAGCGCAGAGCTGCGCCCCGCATCCCCACCCAGCATCGTCCACGAGGTCGCGACCGGGCCGCCAAACGAGATCGGCAACGCATAGGCGAGGAGCTGCCCGAGGCGGTCGGGCACCACCAGGTCGAGTGCGCCGTCGCGATCCAGGTCGGCGGCGACCGGCGAGCCGGTGGCGCCGCTGCCGCTGGCCAGCGGCCAGCCCTCGGGAATGCGGCCGTCGGCCCGCAGCGCCGCCACGATCCCGCTCGCGTTCATGCCCACGATCTCGCTGCGAGCGTCGCCGTCCACGTCGAGCGCAAGCGCCGGGCTGCCGGTGCGCAGGTCCTCGGCCGTACCGCGCTTCGGCCACCCGGGAGAGGGGTACCCCGTGCGGTCCACGAACGCGAGTCCGGAGCGGACGTTCTGCGTGAGCACCTCGGGCAGACCATCGCCGTCAGGGTCGCCGGCGCCCAGGCCCGCGACGATGGTGTCGCCGAAGGAGTGGCCCCAGCCGGCGAGCGGCGTGCCGTCCGGGCAGAAGGCCCAGAGACGATCGGCATGGTGGACGACGAGCGCGGGCACCCCGGCGCCACAGACCTCGCCGCTTCCGGCAGCACGCGCAGCGGTGGTCGCCAGGCGCGGAGCACCGTCGAGGGGGATCCAGATGAAGTCGGGTGTGAGGGAGTCGAGCTTCGCCGACATCTCGCGCACCGCGCTGTGGTCGTCCGCCGCCTGGCGGGCCAGACCTGTCGCGATCCATCCGTCGCTGGTGCCCGCCGCGACCCGCCACAGATCCCCTGGCCCCGGCGCGGGCGCGACCGCGAGCCGGCCGGCGACCGGCCCGCTCGCCTGGTCCGAGACGCGGAAGGAGTCGACGACTCCGCCGTCGAGGTCGAGGCCGTAGACGGCGCCGTCCGCGCAGCCGACGAACACCTCCGCACTCGGGTAGTGCCCCGCGATGACCGGCGGTGTGGTCACGATCGAGGGCAGGGCCGGCGGCCAGCCGGGCAGCGCCGCGCCCTGGTGGTCGAGCAGCCACACGCGCCCTCCCGGACTGCTCGTGTCAGCGCCCGCAGCGTAGGTCGAGACCGCGAAGTACGCGGGGCCGGTGGCGGGCAGGCCCTCGAGGTCCGTTGCGCCGATCGGGAGCGCGGCCAGCTCGGGCCGCGGCCTGCGGTCGAGCCGCGCGAACGCGTACGCGGATGCGCCATCGAGCGCAGACCCGTCCGGGCGTACCGCGAAGAGCGCGGCGCTGTCGGGGTTCCCCACGCGCCTCACCGTGCCCGCCAGCATCACATCGATCGAGTCGCGACCGCCCGCCCAGCAGATGTCGAGATCCCGGTCGCCATCCGCGTCCACCGCGAGCAGCGCTGGCCCGCCCGGGGGAAAGTCCGCGGCGACCGGCCAGCCCTCGCGTTCCCACATGCGCTCGGCGCTGAAGTGCATCACCAGCGCAGGATCGTCGAGGAAGTCGAGCCGTTTGTGCGGCCGCGTCCCGGTGTGCGGGATCAGGTTCGGGAAAGTCGAGTCGGACAGCGTCGCGTTGTTGCTGAGGAACCAGGGGTCGGAGGGCGCGCCGACGAAGTAGGGCGAACCGGTATCACCCAGGTCCTGGAGCCCGTCGCTCTCGATGACCGAGACCCCGAGGCGCTGGGGGTTCGTGTTCAAACCGTAACCCGGATTGACGCGCAGTGACGTCTCAAAGGGAATCACGCTCTCGTCGATGTGCCAGACCAGGATTCCGCTGCCGGGCAGGAGCGCGTCGTACTCCAGGCTGTCCGGGAACACCGGCCCGAGGATGACGCGGCTGATCGAGTCCCGGTCCAGCGGCAGCGTGTCCCCCGGCGCGAAGTACCGGTTCTCGAGCAGCAGGTACTCGTCGCTCGAGAGCGCGACGCGCCGCACGTCCGGGTGGCGCTCGCTGTTCTCGAGCGCGATCGAGCCGCCACCGTAGTCCACCTCGGGGAACGCCAGGATGTCGGTCGTGAAGGCGCGCTGCCACGGGTCCACGCTGGGGGGCAGCAGGCCGGTCGCGTAGATCTCGGTGTTGTCCTTCAACACGACCCTCGCACCCAGCAGGTTCCCGCTGTCCATCAGGCTCCAGTAGCCCACCACCGGATAGCCCGTATCGACGTTGTAGAGGTCCGCGAGACCCAGCAGGTTGTGTCCCGCCTCGTGCGCGATCACCCCGTTGATGGCGCCGTAGTAGCCATCCTGCGCGGCGAGCTCGGGCAGGATCGTGGCCCGGTCGATGGTCGTCGAGTCGATGATCGTCGAGCCCCCGATGATCGTCGTGTCCCGGAAGACGACACAATCGGAACAAACGGAGTCGCGCACGCCGATCGTGAACGACGGGATGTCCTCCTTGCTGTCCTGCCGCACGTCGCTCTGCAGGTCGCTCCCGGCGTGGATCAGGAAGAAGCGATCGTAGTCGCGCCACGGGATGGCGTCGCCGCGCGCAATGGACTGCGTGTCAGCGGCGAAGAACATGTCGCGGAACATGTGCACGGCAGCGCCGTAGATCTCCTGGCTGAAGGTCCAGGGGCCGTAGTCCGCCATGTCACTCAGCGAGTAGGCCCCGATCGCATCGCGGGGCCAGACCTCTCCGACCACGACCAGACGTCCGTACGAAGTGGCGGCGTAGTACCGCGAGAGCGCCTCGAGATGGGCCTGGAAGAAGGCGCGGTTGTGCGGCGGCGGGTCGATCGGGACGGCATTGGCGTCGGGACCCGAGAGGTCGAAGCGCCCGTTTCCGGTGGAGGCGTCGCCGCCGCGATCGGCGAGGAAGTCGATGCGGATGAACGCGACCCGCAGGGTCTCCGGCGGCGTCTCCGCGACCGCGCCGACCGCGCGCGCGGCGGCCGCCCGCGGGTCGCGCGCCCGCCGCGCGTCGGGCCGCCAGCCCGCGCGTCGCTGCCCCTGCAGCGACCAGTCCACACCGGGGGCGGTGAGCACGTCGCGCATCGAGCGCCAGCGCCGCTCGCGCTCGGCCTGGATGCGCAGCTCCTCGGGACGGGCTGCGAGCGGGACCGGCAGACCGAGGCGCTGCAGGCGGGCGACCGCCTCGGGACTTGCGACCCGGCGCACCTTCAACGTTCCTGCCGTCCGCGCGGAAGGTGCCACGGACGGCAGGAGTACCAAGGTCAGCAGGACTGCGAGGAAGGCGCCGCGCACGGGTCGTTTCCCGATTCCCCCGGGGCGCCTCAGAAGCGGTAGCCCAGGCTGAACTTCTCGACATACGGGAGCGTGGTGGCCTGCGGCACCGAGCCGTAGTCCAGCGTCAGGCTCCCCCAGCTGAGGCCCAGCCCATAGGTCAGGTTCTTGATCTCGCCAAGCGGATCGTAGTAGTACCCGAAGCGGCCGGCGAGGCCGATCCCGCCGGTCCCCTTGCCCCCATCGGTCGCGTACTTCAGCTCGAGCCCGCCGTGGTAGGTGCGGAAATGCTGGGTCACGAGCGACTGGTTGAAGTCCGCGGCCACCGTGGAGGTGAGACCGCTGCCGCTGATCGCCTCCCAGGCAAAGCCGGTCTTGATGTTTCGCGAGAGCGGGCTCGCCTGGTCCTCGTTGATGAACACCATGCTCGGGCCGAGGTTCTGGATCGTGGCTCCGAGCCGCAGCCGCGCGGGCTTGAGGCGATACAGGCACCCCAGGTCAAAACCCAGCCCCGACGCCACGCCCTGCAGGCGGCTGGGCGCCAGCTGGATATGGATGTACTTGACGTTGGCACCGATCGCCAGGTCCGACAGCAGCTCGACACCGTAGGAGAGGCCCATGGAAGCCTCGTAGGAATCGAATTCGCCAAGCAGCGAGCCGGCCACGTCGGTTTCCTGGCTGGTCCCATAGGAGAGAAACGCGAGCGAGAGGGCCAGTCCGCCCCAGCCCTCCATGGGCTGGACATAAGCCAGGTGGTTGTAGGCCACGTCGTCTGCAAGCCCGGGCACGAGCTTGGCGTTGGTCATCTGCACACCACCGCGCTTGGCAAATCCCAGGCCCGCCGGGTTCCACCAGGTCATACCCGTGGCGTCCTCCGCGAGAGCAACGCCCGCCCCTCCCATGCCGTTCTCCCGGGCACCGGGCTGGATATCCAGGGAACGGCCGGTCCCCTGCGCGAAAGCCGACCCTGCAAGCAGGAGCCCGGCGATGAGAGCGAGTGCGGCGGCATTTAAACGCATAGTGGGTTCTTCCTCCGTCAAGACACTGGTTCCCCCGCGCGGGCGGTCCAACATACTACACTAGACCCCCGCCGGGCGTTCCAGGTCTTTCGAGCCGAGGGGCCTGGCGGGTCCACCGCCACCCCGGTCTCCCCGGCCCGAATCCATTGCCGGGAAACAGGATGGACCGGGAGCGGAGACCTACTTCCGGTTTACAATGACGAAGCGTCCGTTGGCGGCGACCTTTTGTCGTGGGCTGCTCCTGCCATCCGGGTCCATGGGATTGACATGCACCCGGAAGAAGTAGACACCGTTGGCCAGCGGCTGCCCCTCTTCGTCCAGCCCGTCCCAGGGCACCTGTACCTGCTCCAGCCCGCGGAAGACGCTGAGGGTGCGGATGAGCCTGCCCGTGGCCGTGTAGACCCGCAGCAGGACGTTGACCGAGTCGCCCGGTGCGTCAATCACGAACTGCCCGCCCCCGCTCCCCGGGCCCGACTCGGTCGGATTGGGGAACAGGTAGGCCTGGGCGATCCGCAGCCTCGGCTGGTCAACCACGGTGAAGTCGAGGCTCGACAACGAACGATGCGTCCCGGCGCTCAGGCCCGCCGCCAGGTTGTCGGCCGCGCTCACGCTCACGACGTGCGGCCCCAGCGCCAGCCCGGGCAGTTGGAAGGTCGCCCTGCCCGACTGGTAGGAGTCCGCTGCGTAGCGGAACGATTCGGTGATGTCCGCCCGGCTCGTGGTGTTCCCATCCACGGTCACGATGATGCCATTCTGCGGCGTGTGGTCGGTGGTGAGTATGCCGCTCTGGTCGTAGAGGTCCACCCTGAGGATCGCGTCGGCCCGTACGTCGGTCGAGCCCCCGACGAAGGAGAGCGTGATGCGCGGACCCGTGACATCACCCGCAGGCGCATCCCCCGGCGAGACCTGCGTGGCCGCGTACCCGGCGCCGTCGGTGTCGAAGCCCTCGCCCACGACCCGCCCCTCGACATAGGCCCGCAGGCGTCCCCGGGTCCCCTCGCGTGCCTCCATCGGCACCACGAAGCGGCCGCCGAATTCGCCGTTCGTCACGCCGATGTCGCCGCGGTAGATGGCGCCGGCCCGGAAGTTGTACTTGAGGGCGCCCACGGCGCCGATCTCCTGGGAGTCCTCGATGAGCATCCCCACCACCCCGCCGAACGGCAACGGCTCGCCACCCTGGCAGGTCAGCACACGGCCCCGGAAAGCGAACATCTGCCCGCGTCTCACGTCAGTCACCGGGTTGCCGACCGAGTCTGCCAGCGACAGGTCCACCCAGAGCCGCGGCAGCGCCACGAGGGTCGCCGCATCCCCCATGAGCTGGTACTTCTGCGGGTTGACGTTGCCGTTCTTGCCTGCCAGCAGCGCCCCCGAGAGCGGCGTATGGTACTGGCACGCCTCCGGGTCGCGCCGGAACAGCTCCTGATAAACGATCTCGTTCAGCGCCGCATTTTCCCCGCTGAAGGAAAGCTCCGTCGCCGAGATCACCCCCACCGCGCCACCGCTGGTGCTCGCGACGAGCCGCTCGCCCAGGCTCTGCACCTTCGGATCGCTGAACTTGCCGACATCACACGAAGCCGCGACGAGCACCGTGAAGCGCGGAGAGTTCGTCAACGAGCCCACGTCGGTGTCGAGCAGCACACGCTCATCGGCCAGTTGGAACGGGCTGCCGTGACCTATGAAATTCATGAGCGCCACGCCGTCGAGGATGCCCTGCCTGATCGCCGCCTTGGCACCTGGCTTGCTCGCCCCGGGGCCGGTCGGATAGGTGTGCAGGTAGACGTATTCCCGGTCCAGGTGCGGGGGCGTGAAGTTGGCGTCCAGGGTCCTGGTCTGCGCCAGGTGGGTCCAACCCGAGGCGTCCGGTCTCTCCCCCTGCATGTTGTCGTCAGCGACCAGCATGACCCGGTTGCGCCACTCTCCGAGCGGGGAGCTGCGCTCGTGGGCCAGAACCTTGCCGCGGACCACCGCGAGCGCCGTGGCCGCGTCGCCCACGGGGAGGCGCCCGCCCAGGAAGTCGGGGATGGTGACGGCTGCGTCGTCCACATTCAGCATCCAGTCGTCCGTGATGAACTGCCGGTTCACGAAGGAACTGTCAAAGTTGTCCTCGTAGGTGGGTACGAGGGTGCCGGGCTGGTCCGCCTGCGCCCGGCCGGTGATGTTCTTGAAGTCGTAGGAGGCATCTCCGAGGAACGTCACGAAGGTCGGCCGACGCGGGTTGCCGCCCCCGTTCCAGTTGTAGTACGCCGCCCGCAGGAAGTTGCGGATGGCTGCCGGATCGGTGCGCCCGCCCGAGAACTGGTCGTACAGCGCCGAGATCGGCACCGTCTTCGCCTCGAACGGCGCGGTCGCGCCCCACAGGGGCAGGTGTTCCCGCCGCCACGCCGCCAGCGAGTCGGCGGCCGCACGGAAGCCGTCGTAGTAGATGACGATGTAGTCCGCCCGCTCGGTGAAGGAGCGCAGGTTCTCGAGACTCGTGGGCCGCGCTTCCAGGAGGTCCTGCTGCTGCACGGACACGATGCTGTCCGCGGAGACCACGCGGTAGCGCCGCCGGGACATCTCCGAAGCCTGGAAGCTGAGGTAGAACGCCGTGCCCCTCGGGGCGTAGTGGATCGTGTCGCTGGGCACGAAGATCTGCACCGGGCGGCCGGGGTTCGTGACGTCGAAGATGAAGGGGGGTTCCGCGCGCGTGAATGGTCCGAGACGATAGATGACGTCGCCGTT
>Ga0315286_10005984_pt1 | contig 11789 bp, 15 predicted proteins | sample YL17G10_0_MG_FD_205038 | JGI IMG/M metagenome (GOLD analysis project Ga0315286, IMG submission 205038) | Sediment microbial communities from Yellowstone Lake, YNP, Wyoming, USA - YL17G10_0 | ecosystem: Environmental > Aquatic > Freshwater > Lake > Sediment | place: USA: Wyoming | collected... | reverse complement strand
GCGGCGGCCATGAGCAGCGCGTGGGCCTGGGGCAGGCTGCGCGACACGGCGTCGAGCATCTGCGCGGCGGTCTCGACCGGCACCCACTCCGTGCCAAAGGGGGCGGGTTGGCCGGTAGTGCTGATCACCGTCACCTTCGCCCCCGCGTCTCGGGCGGCGCGGGCCAGAGCGTAGCCCATTTTGCCCGAAGAGTGGTTGCCCAGGAAGCGCACCGGATCGAGCGGCTCTCGCGTGCCCCCGGCGGTGACGATCACCTGTCGCCCTGCCAGAGGTCCCTGCCGGGCCAGAGTCCAGCAGGCGGCGTCCAGGATCTCCTCGGGTTCGGCCATTCGCCCCACGCCGCTGGCCCCCGAAGCCAGGCGTCCCTCCCCGGGTCCAACCAGGACCACGTCCCGCACCTGGCGCAGCCGCGCCACATTGGCCTGGGTGAGCGGATTGGTCCACATGTGGCTTTCCATGGCCGGGGCCAGCAGGATGGGCGCTTCGGTGGCCAAAGCGGTGGTGGTCAGCATGTTGTCGGCCAGGCCGGCGGCCAGCTTGGCGATGGTGTTGGCCGTGGCCGGGGCCACGATGAGCAGGTCCGCGCGTTTGGCCAGGGTCACGTGGCCGATCTCGGTCTCAGCCAACAGGGCGAACATCTCGGTGACGACCGGGCGGTGCGTGAGGGCCTGGAAGGTCAGGGGTGCCACGAACTGGCGGGCAGCGTCGGTCATGATCACGTCGACCACAGCGCCGGCCTTGACCAGGAGGCTGCACACGGTCGCGGCCTTGTAAGCGGCGATGCCGCCGCTCACGCCCAAGACGATCGACTTGTCTTCCAAGATCATGGTTCCTTGCCTTGGTTCATGTCCCAGATCATCCGTAGCCCGTCCAACGTCAACCACGGGTCCACGGCGTCAAAGGCGTTTGTCTCAGCGGCCACGAGCCGGGCCAGCCCACCGGTGGCGATCACCTTCATGCTGGGTCCCAGCTCGGCGCGATAGCGGGCGACCAGGCCCTCCACCAGGCCGGCGTAGCCAAACAGCAGGCCCGACTGCATGGCATGCACCGTGTTCTTGCCAATCACCGAGGGGGGACGGACCAAGTCGATGCGCGGCAGCTTGGCGGTGCGCTGGAACATCGCATCGGCGGCGATGCCCAGGCCGGGGGCAATGGCCCCGCCCATATAGTCGCCTTCGACAGAGATGATGTCGAAGGTGGTGCCCGTGCCCAGGTCCACCACGCAGGCAGGGCCCCCGTACCGGCGGAAGGCCGCCACCGCGTTGACCACCCGATCGGCGCCCACCTCGCTGGGGTTGTCGAGGAGGATGCGCACCCCTGTATGCACTGTGGCGTCTACGATCAGCGGCATCTGGCCGAAATAGCGCTGGGACAGCTTTTCAAACACGCTGTTCAGTGGCGGCACGACGCTGGCGATGATCATCCCCTGCACCGCGGTTGGGTCCTGCCCCGACCGGTCAAACAGGTCGAGGATGAGCATGGCATACTCGTCGGCGGTCTTGTGGGGATCGGTCGAAATGCTCCAGTGGGTTCCCAGCGTTTCGCTTTCGTAGAGACCCAGCCCCACGTGAGTGTTGCCGATATTCACGCAAAAAAGTGACATGGATCCTCCGCTTGTACCCCCCGACTGGTCAGGCTGGAAGTTTGCCTGCACAGCAGCCCGCGGGCTGCGAGCCAGGGTCACCGGTTCAACAGCATGGGCAGCAATACGCTGAGCAAGAGCCACAACACCACGGCAATGCCAACGATGATCCACATCCGGCGCACGGCCATCGACGGGTCTCCCGGCCGTTTCTTGGGTTCCTTGGGTTGTGGCAGTTCCTTGTCGCAGCGCCAACAGACGTCGCGACTCTCTGGGTTATACACGCCGCAGTTGGGACAGTCCATCGCGACCCCTCCGCTCGAATCTGTTCGGATTATAGTCGAAAACGCCCCAGATGTCCACCTGACAAAAGTCATACACAAGCATTCGTTCCTCTGTTATAGTGGTTGCAGTGATGCTGGAGGATGGGGTGAACGATCTGGAGACGTGGCTGGACGAGATGGCGACCAGGCCTCTGCCGGGCGGGGTTTCGGCGACGGCTGTGGCAGCGGCCATGGGCGCGGCACTCGTTGCCAAGGCAGGCCTGTTGACACTGCACAGGCAAGTCCTGGATGAGGCCGATCGGGCCGCGCTCCAGGCAGTAACAGATCAGGCGCTGCACCGGCGGACAGAGCTCCTCAGCTTGGCTGCTGCGGATTGTGAAGCCTATCAGGACGTCTTGGACACCCGTGCATTGCCTCCCCAGGAACCGGCGCGGCGCCAGGCGTGGCAAGCAGCGACCGAGGTGCCGATCCTCGTCGCCGAAGCCTGCCAGGCCATCGAGGAGGGGGCATCTCGCCTTTCAGCCTGCTGTTGGCCTGCCGTTCGTATGGATCTGCGGGCCGGCGGATGGCTGCTAGAGTCGGGCAGGAATGCGGGCGTCCTGGCTGCTGAGGTCAATCTGCAAATGTGGGGAGCAGGTGCACAGACCCAGCCCCTCCGGCTCAGGCTTACAGCTCTGAAGGAGAAACAAGCGTGATTGAAATCCATCTGTTTGGGAATCTGCGACGGTACGGGACCGATTCGAGGGCTGCCTCGGACACGGTGGTCCGCTTGCCGGCGGAGAAAAGTGAGACGGTGGGGCAGGTGCTATCGCGGATGGGCATCGATCCGGCGGAGGTCAGCCACGTCTTTCTCAACGGGCGACTGCTGCCTCGTTCGGCCTATCCGATCATCCTGGGCTATCCTCTGGCTTCCGAACGGCCCCTTACGCCGGAGGGTCACCTGGGTGCGCCCGTGCGGTCGGGGGACCGGGTGGGGATCTTTCCACGGAACATGGGGGTCGTTGTCGTCTGAGGACGAAGGGCGAACACCCAATACCTGCTAACCAATGGCCAAGGATCGATAGAAGGAGAACAACATGATAAAGGGGTGCCCAGGGGCAATTGTGTTCAAGGATGCGCGACCGGATTACATCGACTGTCCGCATTGTGGGAGTGAGATGGAGATTTGGTCCGATGAGCCACTGGCTAGATGTCCTCGCTGCAAGCTGTGGGTGAGCAAAGAGCGGGGGGCGTCGTGCATTGATTGGTGCAAGGCGGCGGCCGAGTGCATCGGCTTGGAGGCGTACGAGCGCCTGAAGCGCGTTCGCCCGCCTGAGGTGCCTGCCTGACATGGCGCACGGGGGAAACCTGGTGAAGCTTGGCGAACCTTGGTCAGGTGTGACAGTTCCTCTCTACGATGCTCTGGCGGCCGACTATGACCGCTTTGTGAACTGGGAGAGCCGGCTGGCCCACGAGCTGCCATTCCTGGAGCGCCTCTTTCGGGAGCACGGCGTACGGCGCGTGCTAGACGCAGCGTGTGGCACCGGTCAGCATGCCATGGGCTTGGCGTGGCGCGGATACCAGGTCGTCGGTACTGACCTGAGCGCGTCAATGGTGGCACGGGCCCGGGAAAACGCTCTGGCCGGGGGCGTGGATGTCAGTTTTGCCGTGGCGGGTTTCGGAGAGCTGACTCGCCTGCGGAGTATCGCCTCCTTGGCGGTGGAAAAGGGTTTTGAAGCGCTGTTGTGCCTCGGCAATTCGCTGCCGCACCTCCTGACCCAGGCTGCCGTGGCCGATGCGCTGGCCGATTTCGCCGCAGTGCTGCGTCCTGGGGGCGTGCTGGTGATCCAGAACCGGAACTTTGACCGGGTGTGGTCCGAACGGGAGCGCTTCATGGGACCGCAATCGTATCGTGGCCAAGACGGCGAATGGCTGTTCGTCCGGTTCTACGATTTCCACGACGCGACGGTCACGTTCAACATGCTCCGCCTGCGTCGAACGGAAGACGGCTGGGCGCAGGACGTGCAATCGACGGAGCTGCGGCCGGTGTTCCGCGATGGCCTAAAGGCCGCACTAGGTGCGACGGGCTTTGCGGAGGTCGCCTTCTTCGGCGGCTACGACGGCTCGGCGTTCGACCCGATCCGGAGTAGCGACCTGATCGCGGTGGCCACAAGGGAGTAAGAAACCCGGTTTCTGGTTCGCAAGAAGCCGGGTTTCCTGTTCTAACCGGCACCTGCCCTACGAGAACAACCGCTGTCGCATCAACCGCGGTGTCAGCGATCCGCAGCCCAGGAGGGCATCGTGTACCTGACATAGCGACGCCTCTGGATGGGCGCGGCGGTAGTCGGCCACCAGCTCCAGGATGGCCATTTTGCCCATCAGATAGGACTGAGGCTGTGTCGGGCTCTGGGTATAGCGGCGCACTTCGGCCAGGGCGTTGGTGGATTCCAGCCCGCACTTCTCGACCAGGAACCTGACGCCTTCGTCCACGGTCATGCCGCGGGTGTGCAGCGAAACGTCCAGGATAATGCGCGCGGCTCGCCACAACTGGTCGGAAAGCCGACCCAGCCGCTGGATCGGCTCGGCGATGTAGCCCAACTGCTCCAGCAGTTCCTCGCAGTAAAAGGCCCAGCCCTCGATGAACAGGGTGGCGAGGAACGAGCCCATCCGGCGCGGGATGGTCGGCTGGCGGTTGGCCCAAACGAGCTGCAGGTGGTGGCCCGGGTAAGCCTCGTGGAGCGCCGTGATCGGCAGTTTGGCCCAATAGTGGCCGCGGAGCTTTTCCTCCTGCTCTTCGGGCGGCGTGCTGGGATCCACCGACGTGACGATAAAGATGCCCTCCTGTTTCTCCTCCAGGATGCCCGGCGACATGTAGGCGGCGTAAGGGATGATGGGCCGCAGGTAGGCGGGCGTCTCCACGATACGCAGTGTCTCGTCGGGCGGGATCGTGGCGATGTTGCGGTCGATCACGAACTGGCGAATGGCAGTCATCTGCTCGCGGTAGGCGTCCAGGAGCCCTTCGGCGGTGGGATGCACAGCCTTGGCCTCTTCCTGCAGTTCCCGGACCGACTTGGTCGGGTCCATCTGCCGCGCCAGGGTTTCCATCTGGGTCTGGGTCTGGTGGAACAGCTCCCAGCCGGTTGCCAGGAGCTGGTCGGCGTCATAGTCCACCATGTGCTCCTCGCGCAGCCTTTCGTCGAACAGCTTCCGTCCCGCCGCAAAATCGCCGGCGGCCTGCGGGAGGACCTGGCTCTGCATCCACTCGGCATAGGCCTGTAGTGCCTCGGCGGCCACCTGCCCCGCCTCGGAGAGGTCGCCGACGAGCTCGGGGGCGGCCTCGGAAGCCATGAATGGCAGCAACCCCAGGAACAGCCCGGGTGCCTGCTCGCACTGCTCCAGCGCGATCTCGACCCACACCCGGGGTACCTCGGCAGGGACGATGTTTTGGCGCCCTTCCTGCAACACGCGCGGTACCTCCCGTATGCGTCCCATCGCCGAGCGCAAGCGTTGCGGCAGGGGGGCGAATTCCTTCAGCAAGAGCAGAAAAACGCCGCCCACGGCCTCGTCTACATAACTGCCAGGGCTACGGCGATGGTACTGCTCCACCTCGTACTGCCGCACGAACTGCTTGCAGATCTGGACGATGAGTTGGTGGTCGATGCGCGCATCCAGCCCGAAGCTGGCGGTGTCCATCGCCTGGAATTTGGCCAGGGCAGCCAGCAACTCCCTGTACTGGCGCTCGAGCGCCTGCGCCGTGTTGTCGGCGAGCCGGTCATCCCAGCGGTGGTCGCCGAGCTGCGTGGCAGCCACGGGGTTGAGCTCCAGAAGCCGGTTAAGCCAGTCCTCGGAGCGGCGGTAGAATGTGCTCTCGTCTGTCATACTCCTACCTCCTTGTGTGTCCACCTTCTGTTCACTGTGCGCATCATAGAACGACGGTCCGCCTGGTACAACCTCTGGCTTCACCATTCCGTTCACGGTCTGGATAGCCGCACAGGGTCATCCTGCAAAGAAATGCAACCACAAGGACAGACTGTTTTCGTCGTGTCCATCGTGTCCTTTGCGGTTCCGCCTTGCATCGTCTGCGGCATCGGTTTCGCTCTAGGGTGAGGACGGCTTCGGGCTCAACTGCAGCACGACGCTGCTGGCAGCAGGCATCTCAACCTGGTAGGGTTGGCCGGCCGGAACGTCGGGCCAGGGCTGGCAGCCGAGCGCGTCCACGGCGGAATAGGGACCGGGATAGGCCAAATCGAGCTCGATCGTTGCCTGTTGCGGCTCGCCGCCAAAGTTGAGGATCACCAGGAACCACTCTTGGGGAGAGCCGGCGTCCGGGGGAGCGTGGCGCGAGTAGGCGTAGACGGCCTTGCTCTCGGCCACCTTGGCCGGGGCAAAGGCACCGCGGTGCAGGGCCGGATGCGCCTGGCGCAGCGCGGTGAGCGCCTGGTAGCGGCTCAAAAGCGATCCGGCCACGCCCGCTTGTTCTTGCACCGAGATGCCATCGTCTGGCGCGTTGTAGCGATTCTTGGGCTTGAACCAGGTGAGCATACCGGGGCCCGTTTCTGCCGTGTACCAGTCCATCGGCTCGCGCCGGTACTCGTCCCAGTAGGGATTTGCCCTGCCCTTCTCGCCCTTCATCCCGGTCTCTTCGCCATAGTAGATCATGGGTGCGCCGGGCAGGGTGAGGTTGAGTGTGGCAGCGGTTCGGGCGCGTACCCAATCGCCCTCCACGTCGGACATGACGCGGTTCGTATCGTGGTTGTTGACGAACTGGACGATCTGGAAGCCGGGCGGGAGGAGCTTAGACTCGCACAGGAGGGTGTAGCTCACCATGTCGGGCCGCTGAACGCCGGCCAGAAGGCTGTCGCCGCTCACGTCGTTGCTGCCGGCCAGGTCACTGTAAAGGGGGAAATTGAACACGGCGTCAAAGGCGTCGTCGTACCATTTCCCCAGGTTGCGCGCGTTCATGTCCCACACCTCGGCCAGGAGGAACGACTGTGGGTTGAGGCGGCGCGTCTTGGCGCGCCGCGCCTGCCAGGTAGCCAGCGGCACCTGCTTGGCCACGTCACAGCGAAAGCCGTCTACCCCATCGGCATAGTTCCGGTCGCCGTTCAGGTCCATCCAGAAGCGGGCGATCTCGAGCACATAGGCCACGACCTCGGGGTTGGCGTGGTTGAGCTTGGGCATGCCCTTGTAGCCGCCGAAAGATTGGTAGGCGGTGCGATCGTCGTTGGTCCACAGGTACCAGTCCGCAAGGTTGGACTGGGGGTTGTCCCAGGCATCCTGGAAAAACGGGTGCTTGTCGGAGGTGTGGTCGACCACCAGGTCCAAGATGACCCGCACGCCCCGTGCGGAAGCAGCCTGTACCAGGGCGATTAGGTCGTCGCGCGCGCCCAAGTCGGGTTTGGAGGCCAGATAGCCGGTCACGTCGTAGCCGTGACAGCTGGGGGAGGGGCGGATGGGTGTAAGCCACAAGGCAGTGGCACCCAGCCCGGCCAGGTAGTCCAGTTGGGCGGTGATGCCCGCCAGGTCGCCGATGCCATCACCGTGGCGTCGCAAGAGCTCCGCGGCACGATCTCGTACAGGACGCCGCCGCTAAACCACACCGGCATGTCGATCCGCGGCTGCGGCGTGGGCGTGTACAGCGCCACGGGCGTCGACGGCGACGCTTCCGGCGCTGTGGCACTGAGTGCTGGCTCCTGGGGGGGCGGTGCAGTGGGCGTGGCGCCACACCCGGAGGTGATCAAGGCGCCGAGCAGGGTCACCTGTGCCGAGATGGCCAAAATGGAAGAGTTGTGAACTCGCATCGGGCTTCTCTTCAGGGGCACCCCTTGTGGTCGGCCCAGGGTCCATTGCAGTCGAGTAGGCAGGCGAAGGCAAACCGGGCGGGGTAATAGAGGCCCAATGTCATGGTAGTCCTGCACGAAAAACAGCGCAGACCAAAACAAGCCTGGCCTGCGCTGTTGTGTTCCTCGTCGGGCGGTGTCGCCGGTCCTAGCCGGTGGTCACAGCTAGCATGTGCTTACCAGCGCGGGCCGCGCCGGTCCCTGTCACCCGACCGCCGGTCGCGATTGACCTGCGGATTGGCGCGGTCCACCCGAATCTCTCGGTTATCCACCATCTTGCCGTTCAGGGCGCTGATGGCTGCCTGCGCGGCCTCTTCGGTCGCCACTTCGACAAAGGCAAAGCCCTTAGGCCGGCCCGTGTCGCGGTCCGTGATCATGCTCACTGACTCAACCTCGCCAAACTCGGCGAACAGGGTTCGCAGTGTTGCCTCGGTGGCGCTATAGCTCAAGTTGCCGACGTATAATTTCTGGCTCACAATTCTCTCCTACCGACCTACCACGGTCACGTTGGTTGCCTGCAGACCCTTGCGGCCTGGCTCGACGTTGAACTCGACGCGCTGTCCCTCTTCCAGATTGCGAAAGCCATCGCCCTGGATGGAAGAGAAGTGGACAAAGACATCATCTCCCTCCTCCCGCTGAATGAAGCCAAACCCCTTAGCTCCATTGAACCACTTGACGGTTCCTGTGACTCTTTCTGACATGTTTCACCTTTCCTTACTTGCTAGGACAAAGCTGTGACTGGCCCAATTAGCAAAAGAGCGCCCGGCTCGTAAGCCTGGGCGCTCGCTTTGTCGTGATCGTACCAGCTTCTTACTTCATCCTGCGGGAAAATGATACACCAAAGGCCCCGACATGTCAAATCAGACCAGGGCGTTGGCACAAGTCCGAGATGCGAACGCAATCCCCTGCATGGGGGGCAGACGCTCCGCGGCTGACCTGCCGGTCCACCACTGCCAACGCTCGAAGGTATGCTGCGGCCAAGACCCCAAGGCGTTCGTGAGCCCTTGGGGTCTGACGGCTGGCATGGACAGGCAGGGATGCCTTTCTTACGCCGCGCGGATGGCGGCGATGGTGGCCTTGATCTGCTCGATGTGCTCGCGGGTGTGGTCGGGTAGCCCGACGGCTGTCTGGCCCATGCGGCGGAACCGGGCCCTGTGAGCGACCACCGATTGGGGCAGGGCACGCATGAAGGCTACGGTCTCGGCCTCGTCGACCAGGAGTCGGTCGACGAGTTCTTGAAGGGTGGGCTTCACGGCCAGCACGGCCGCCAGCCGGCTGGCGGTCACCGCTGGATCGCCGTCGTCGCCCTCCACCCAACCGGCCGAGGCGACATCGGCCATCCAGTTCAACACGGCTCGCTCGGTGGTGGTCAGATGGGCCAGCACCTGCTTGGCCGACCATTCGCCTTCGGCCGGGCTGTGACCGGACTCCTCTTCGGTCACACCTTCGACGGCGGAACGTAACGCGGCGTCGGTGTCGCGTTGGAGGTCGGCTACTGCCTGCGCCAGCGCCTCGGCGGTGCGGGGCACCTCCGGCTGGGGACGCAGCGCCAGCGTAACCTGGACTGTCTGGCGCACCCGGCCGCGCACCAGCTCGACGTCGACGACGTCGCCGGCGCGGAGGCCGCCGAGCGCGACGTGCAGTTGCTCATAATCCGGCGTCGCCCGACCGGCGATGGCGACGATGACATCACCTTTGGCCAACCCGGCCGCCCGGGCACCGCCGCCTTCCACGGTGTCGTGAAGGTAGATGCCCTGCTCGGCGGCAATACCCTCTTTGGCTGCCCGCTCGGTGTTGAGCACTTCGGGATAGACGCCCAAGAAGGGCCGCAAGGCGGTGCGCAGGTCCACCCCGGTCTCGAGAGTGGATTTGAGGTTTTCCAGGCCCACCTGCCACCCCTTCTCTGCCTGCGCCAGCGCCGGGTTCCATTCGTCGCCCGCGCCAAAGCCGGTGTGGAGCACCGTCACCTCGACGCCACCTTCGACCAACTCGAGGGTCACCTCAACTGCCGTCTCGCCCGGCTCGGCGGTTCCGCGCCACGCAACAGCGGCGCGGCGGGGGGCGTCGAGAGCCGTGAAGGTGCCTTCAGCGCGATAGCCACTCTCCCAGCGGACCTCGTACCGGCCACCTGGTCGGACCTGCGTCCAGGCTTGGTCGGCGAACCATTCCCGCAACTCGCTGGCCCGGGTCACAGCCTCGAAGGCCAGCTCGGGGGTCGTCTCGATGACAATATTGCACTTGACCGTTCGTGTCTCAGACATGGCATTTCCTCCTGAATCGGATTTTGCTCAAATCAACGAGAGCCGGCGAACCGTGCTCAACCATTCATCCGTTCTGGGCGCTATTGGCGTTGCCTTGCTGCAAAAAGCCCTCAAGCGCATCAAAGGCGGCTCGCACCGCGCCGGGGCGAGTGGCGTAGCGTGTGGCCTGTTTGCTCTCGCCCACCGTCAGTTGCACCAGCCCCGCTAGGCGCAGGCTTCTGAGGTGATGGATAACCGTCGGAGCGCGCAATCGCAGGCGGCGCGAGAGCTGAGCTGGACTGAGGGGTTCGTCGGCCAGATAATGCAAGATGCGCAACCGGCTCGGATCGGACAGGGCTTTCAGCGCTCGCAACAGCGCATCGGGCACCTGCTCTCCGGGCACCAGCGAGGCGTCGGGCGGGCGCGCGCCAAACAGCCACAGCTCACGCTCGGCGCTTAGCTTGCCAAAGACCATCAACGGGGTGCACCAAAAGGATGGCGCCAAAACCAACCCGGCGGCCGTGGACGGCTCGTCGAAGCGCAAGCCCTGGGAAAGCTCCTCCAGCAGATCGGACAGGGTGAGCTGCCCGGCCAGTTCTTGCGCCCGTGACAGTGCTGCCTGCAGCGCAGGCCGGATGCGCCTTTCCTCTTCGCCAAAAAAGACCTGGTGATAGGCGGAGAGCGCCTCCAGGTAGCGTTCCCCAAATTCCTGGGGGCGGGACCACCAGTTCAGGATCTGGACCAGGTCCAGGGAGGACGCCAGATTCTTCTCCTGCGGGCACTCACGCTGACTGGCCGCCGCAAGAGATTCGCGATCTCTATCGTCCCACCTTCCCCGTGCGGCCACCTCCCTGAGGATGTCCGTCATGCCGGCCGAGAGCGCATCCGGCCCCAGGGCGATGGCCGGCAGTCGCTCCGCCGGGGGGAGGGACCCCAAAGCCCACAGGGCCGCGTTGGCATCCTTGGGCTCTGGCAGGGCATAGATCCAGTGAAAGGGGGGGAGAACCAAACGCTGGCTCTGCTCCAGCATCTCTCGCTCAGTGACCGGGAGGCGTGCGCGTACACCGGCCGCCCATGCGCCGGGGATGTCAAAATCCGCCGGCTGGTGCAACACCTGCAGGCTGAAGAACAGATCGTACGCGGTTCCCAAGTCCCACAGCAACTCAGGCGATGACATGATAGATCCTTGTATAAGTAGATAAATATCTACTTAGCTTATAGCCAAAGATCTGCACTTTGTCAAGGTTCGACCCTTACCCGGCCTTTTCCTGGAGCGGAGAGGAACGTGGGCCGAACAGCACCTCCAGCCCGTGCAGCAGATCGTCGCGCCACGAGGGATAGTTGTGGCCGCCGTTGTACTCGTGGTAGGTGACGTCGTAACCCCGTCCGGCGAGCAACTGGTGCATCTGCCGGTTGCTGTCCAGCAGCCATTCGTAGCGGCCGGCGTCCGATCCACAGGCGCAGCGGCGGAACCAGGCCGTGCCGGACCAGGTGCCAGATCAGACCTTCGGGCCCGCCGAAATCAAAGGCGCCAGACTGGCCGAGGACGTGGCCAAACAGGTGTGGGACGCTCAGACCAACATACAGCGCCATCAAGCCGCCCATCGACGCGCCCAGGATGCCGAACGCGCCGGGATGGGCCTGGATGTCGAGCAGGTGCAATTCCTGCTGGGCCAGCGGCAGGACCTGGCCGGCGAGAAAGCGGAGGTGGGCCTCACTGCAGCCGTACTCGATGCCGCGGGCCTGGCCGCCGTGATGCGGCATGGCCAGCGCGAGTGGACGGATGCGCTCCTGGGCGACCAGGTTGCCGACGATGGCGACGATCCGGCCGCGGCGGCCATAATCCTGCCCGTCCAGGACGACC
>Ga0315286_10005983_pt1 | contig 11789 bp, 11 predicted proteins | sample YL17G10_0_MG_FD_205038 | JGI IMG/M metagenome (GOLD analysis project Ga0315286, IMG submission 205038) | Sediment microbial communities from Yellowstone Lake, YNP, Wyoming, USA - YL17G10_0 | ecosystem: Environmental > Aquatic > Freshwater > Lake > Sediment | place: USA: Wyoming | collected... | reverse complement strand
GTGCGATCCTGGCGGTATACCGGGCCGCTTGCGCAAAACGCTCAGCCGAGGGCGGCTGAGCCACAGGGTTCTCATACACGTTCTGTGAGCGAACGGGAGGTGCTCGTATGATACGGCTTTCGTGGCTGGTGATAGTCGGTGGTCTGGCCCTGGGCTGGCCGGCACCATCGCAGGCGGCCGCAAAGGCGGCCGCGCCGGCGACGGCGCCGCCGCCGCAGAAGACGACGCTCTGGCCGGGGGCGGCCCCGCTGGCCCGCGGCAACTCCGACGCCGACAAGCCCGCCATCACGGTTTATCTGCCCACGCCGTCGAAATCCACATCGCCGGCCATCGTCATCTGCCCCGGCGGCGGCTACCAGGCCCTGATGGAGAGTTACGAGGGGCACGACGTCGCCAAGTGGCTGGTCGAGCGCGGCATCGCGGGAATCGTGCTCAAGTACCGGGTCAAGTACCCGCATCCCGCCCCGATGCTCGACGCACAGCGGGCCATGCGGATCGTTCGCACCCGGGCCAAGGACTGGAACCTCGACCCCAAGCGCATCGGCATCATGGGGTTCTCGGCGGGCGGGCACCTGGCCTCGACCGTCGGAACGCACTTCGACGCCGGCGACCCGAACTCGCAGGATTATTTCGATCGCGCGAGTTGCCGCCCCGACTTCATGGTCCTCGTGTACCCGGTCATCACGATGGGCGAGAAGACGCACGGCGGCTCGCGCGACGTGCTCCTCGGCCCAACCCCCACGCCGGACTTGGTGACGCTCCTTTCGAACGAAAAGCAGGTGACTGCCAAGACGCCGCCGACGCTCCTGGTGCATGCCAAGACCGACACGCTGGTGCCGGTCGAGAATAGCGCGATGTTCTACGAGGCCCTGAAGGCCAACAAGGTCCCGGCCGACTTCATGGAACTGCCCGAAGGCGCCCACGGCCTTGGTTGTGGCCAGGGACCCCTCTGGGCCGCCTGGCAGGCCCGCTGCCTCCAGTGGCTCGCGACGCGCGGAGTGGTGAAGGCGGGGACGCGGTAGGCGGAGGCAGCGGAAACGGCATTTACCGCGGAGTGCGCAGAGAACGCAGAGAAAAGGCCCGGAGGTTTCCTGGGGAAAGGCAAAGCAACGAAAGACGCTTCTCGTAGATAAGTACTGTATGCCCAGAACTACAAAATGAACACGGCGTACCCGAAACCCCCTCAACGTCGACGACGATGAGCGGTGCGCCTGGCGGCGTCAGGGGCCATGCCTAGTCGTCGTCGTCTTCTTCTTCGATCTTCTTCTTGAGGAGTTTGCCGTCGGCGGCGACCTTGATCTCGACCTCTTTACCGTCGGCCTTCCATTCGGCCTCGTAAGTGGTGACGCCGTCCTTGGTCTCTTCCTCGATCTCGGTGATCTTGTTGTTGCCGGCCTCCTTGAGGATCGTGGCCTTCACGGCCGCCGGGACCTGGTCGATGGTGACCTTCTTCTCGGTCTTCGCGCCCTTGCACCCGTCGCCGGCCCAAGCCGACACGGTCAGCACGCCAAGGCCGAAGACCACGGCAATCAGCAGACATGCCAGCGTTCTCATCGCGCATCTCCTTCCAGAGATACGGCATCGCGCGGCCCGGAGCCCGCCCCCGGGCGTTGCCCCCGCCACCTTCACGTGGTATGTTACCTCAGGAACGTAAGATAAAAAAGGGAAAAAACCAGGAAAGATGATCCGGTTCACGCTGGCCGAGGTGTTCGTTTACTGGGTCCTCGGGTTTGGGGGCCTGTCGCTCCTGACGCGCAAGGCCGTGGCCCGCCTCGCCCGGAAGACCCGCCTGCCCAGGATCGTGAATTACTACCTCATCCTGACCCCGGTCATTCTTATTGAAGAAGCCCTGACGATCGAAGTGCCGTACTTCTGGGGCATCCTGCCGATGGTTGCAGTGTTCTACATCATGTTCCTGCCCCTGTACCTCGTGCAGCGTTACGGCCGCTGCTCTTTTTTGCCGGTCTCGGCCTTTTTCGGAGCCTGGGGCGTTTTCAATGAGTTCATCGTGGTCGGCAGGATCTACGCGCTGGAGGCGATGCCGCGTCCGGTGCTTCTCATCCTGTGCGCCCTGTGCTTCCTCATCTACGCGGTGATGGCCCTGTGGCCATCGTACTACTTGCAGGCGTCGATGGAAGAAACGAGGCGCGCTTGCCAGAGATGAGTATTGCCCCGGAATCACCTGGATGAAAGCCCTGTGTGCCTGGATCGCGAAGATGTTCTGCCTGTTATCGTTTGTGTCGGCGGTATCGGGGGCCTCGTGCGCGCCCCATCCCGAAGGGGCGGGTGGTATGTCCGCAGCCAGAGTTCCGGTCGCAGCACGCATGGCGATATGGTACAGCGGGCTGGCTGCAACATGAAGGGAAAATCTGGCAGGCCGGGAACTGGAGGCTGGGGGAACAACGAGAAGATGTGGCAACGGTGGGCGGCCTCCGCCGCGAAAGGCCCTCCGGCCAAGGCGACGGGCGGCGTCAGGCCCGCCCCCTGCTCATTCCCCTGCGGCGGCGAGGGCATGGTGGATGTCGGGTGCCGGCGCCGAAAGCGCGGTTACACAGACGACGTACTTGGGCATGCTGATCCGCGTGAGGTTAAAGGCGCGGGCCAGGTGCCCCAGCCAGGCGGGGAAGCGGTCGGTGAACTTGATCTCCAGGATGACGCCGCCCACGTCGGGGCGGGCGACGCGGCCCTGCCGCACGAGCGTACCATGGCCCTGATACAGGGTTCCGTAAAGTCGGCGGTCGAAGGTCACGCGGACCGTGTTGTCGTTGGGCGTGACGTAGGCTTCGCGCATGTAGGAGACGAAGACCGTGCCGCTGGCCTCGAGCAGGCTGCGCAGACGGCAGAAGTCCTCGACCGCCGCGAGGCCATCCTGGGTGGAGGTCAGAATGTCGCCGGCCGGGGGCCAGTGGCCGTTCAGGATGCGTGTCGCCGCCGTCCTGCGGACGCGGGCCCGCTGTTTCAGGATGACGTCGTTCTGACGCCGCTTGATCTCCAGGAACGCCGGGCTGTCGGGCAGATCGTCGTAGAATCGGATTCGCAGTTTGAACCGGTTCTTGTGCCCCTCGCGCGTCTGCCGGCACAGGAACAGATCGCGGCTGTCGAGATAGAGACTGTGGACGGCGTACTCGCAGTTCCTTGCCGGGTCGGCGTGCGGATCGGGTTCGAGGTAACTGAGGGCGAAGTCGCGGATCGCCCGCGCGTAGGATTCGGTGATGATGTACTTCAGTTCAAACCGGCTGCTCTGAAATCGTCCGGCGGATGGCATGGCGTCAAGCCCTCCTGATTCTGAAGCATTGCCGCGAGGCCGGACCGGAGAAAGCCAACCATACCCCGGAGAGGCGCATCGTGCGGATCGCGAGACAGGATGGGCTAGATCCTAAGCACGGCAGAGCGCGAGGCGAAAGACGTTCCGGTCGAGAAAGCGCGCGGCAGGGCACAGGAGGACGAGGGCGACGGGGTTGGGTCTGACGCCGCACGGCAAGGCGACCCCGCGAAGCGAGACGCATGCCCACATCCCAGGGAACCGGCCGGCTGACCGGCGAGGGCCGATGCGGCCACGCGGTTGGCCAGACAGCACGGCGAGTCCTCGGCGTCCTGGCCGGGCCCGGCAAAGCCCCCCCCCGGCGTCATCGCGGCCGCCGTCAACAAGACAAGCGAGATTGCCTTCGCCAAGATGGGCATACGGGCCTGACGCCCCGACCGGCGCTGCCAAGGAAGTATAGCATGCGAGTCGAGGCGAGGCAAATGGTTTGAGGTTGACACCCTCCGGCGCGCGTGCTATTTGTAAGACTCTTGGCACTGGTGGAGGGTTCTGCCGGACGGGATGACTCCGGGATTGACCTCTGTGGGAAGGGGACTTCGAGATGGGTGCGCGAATTCGGGTGGCGATCGCGGGCGTCGGCAACTGTGCGTCGAGCCTGGTTCAGGGGGTCGCCTACTATGGCCGCCGGCTGGCGAAGGACCACGTCCGCGAGACGTTGGGCCTGATGCACTACGATCTTGGGGGGTATCTGCCGGGCGACATCGAGTGCGTGGCGGCCTTTGACATCGACAAGCGCAAGATCGGGAGGTCCCTGGAGACGGCCCTCTTCGCCCCGCCGAACTGCACCAAGGTCTTCATGAAAGACGTCGGCCGCACGGGCGTAATGGTCCAGATGGGTCCGATCCTCGACGGGTACTCGGATCACATGGCAGAGTTTCCCGACAATCGGCGGTTCATCCCTGCCACGAAGGCGCCGGTCGACATCGCCAAGGTCCTGAAGAAGTCCGGGGCCGAGATCCTGGTAAACTACCTGCCGGTCGGATCGCAGAAGGCGGTCGAGGAGTACGCCAAGGCGTGCCTGGCCACGGGCACGAGCCTCGTCAACTGCATCCCGGTCTTTATCGCCAGCGACAGGAAGTGGGGCGGGCGGTTTGCGGCGGCGGGCATCCCGGTCGTCGGCGACGACATCAAGGCCCAGCTTGGCGCCACCATCGTGCACCGGACGCTTACGCGCCTGTTCCGCGACCGCGGCGTGACCCTCGACGCCACCTACCAGTTGAACACGGGCGGCAACACCGACTTCCTGAACATGCTGAAGCGCGAGCGGCTTTCGTCGAAGAAGATCTCGAAGACCGAGGCGGTCCAGTCGCAACTGGCCGAGCGGCTGCCCGACGACCAGATCCACATCGGGCCCGCCGATTACGTGGCGTGGCAGAAGGACAACAAGGTGTGCTTCCTCAGGATGGAAGGCCGCGGTTTCGGCGGCGTGCCGCTCAACCTCGAACTGAGGCTGAGCGTCGAGGATTCGCCCAATAGCGCGGGCTGCGGCATCGACGCCCTGCGCCTGTGCCGCCTGGCCCGCGACCGGTGCGTGGCCGGGCCGCTGCGCGGGGCGTCGGCGTACCTGATGAAACATCCGCCCGAGCAGATGAACGATCCGGAGGCCCGGGCCGCCGTCGAGGACTTCATCGCCGGCCGCCGCGAATCGTGAGGGGGCTCGGTCGCACTCTTTGCCCTGTTTAGGTTCTGTGCACCGGGTCTAACCCCACCGCCTTTAGGCGGTGAACTTTCAGTACGGCTTTTTGGGCTGTCAGCGTGAGGTTCGAAGGGAAGTGTACGCATGGCGGTGGCCGTCTCTGTTGTGCGGCACGCCAGCGAGAGGCTTCGCTTCGCCCGGCATGACAGCCAGGGGCAAGCGTCTCGGACGGAGAGCCACTTCAGTGGCCCTTTGCGAGTTTCACTCGCTCCTGATTCTACCGCCTTTAGGCGGTAGTGGTTCAACACAGAATCTGAAGAAGTCAAATCTGACTGGGGGAAAATGGCCCTTCACCCAGAATTGTACCGGAGGCCGCAACCGAGCGGCCTGGGGTGGCGTGGTGGCGGGGGCAGGGCGCATGGGGGTGCGTGGCGGCCGTGGGGCCGCGCAGCGGGGGGGGAACGGGCGGGTGGGCAAGAACTCTGCCCACCGTTTTTCTTGCCGCCGGGCGCATAGCACCGGCATAGCACCGAGAGTTTTTGGCCCTTCTGGACGGCGCAGCAAAAAGCCCGTAAACGCAAATGTTTACGGGCTTTTTTGACTGGCTGGGGATCCTGGATTCGAACCAGCGCAGACAGATTCAGAGTTGGATTCCGCCCGATATCCCACAGAATATACGCCGTTGGATTTCCTTCGATTTCCATTGACATTCTAGCGATTATCCTGTGCAGCGCGTAGATTGACGGTTTTTGATACAGCGCGCTGCACCGGCGCTGCACCAGCGGAATGGAGGTATGCCGATATGCCCCGATTCGCGTTCACCAAGGCCCACCTGGACGCTCTGGCTGCACCGGAAACCGGACGCCTGTACGTGTACGATGTCAAGACACCCGGCCTAGCCCTGTGCGTGACCGCCGCGAGCACCAAAACGTTCTACTTCTGCCGTCGCGTCAACGGCCCGTACCAGCGCATCCGCATCGGTCCCTGGCCCGCCCTGTCGGTTGAACAGGCCCGCGCCGAGGCGAAGAAGATCACGGGCCTCATGGCACAAGGCATCAACCCCCAGGACCGCAAGCGTGCCACCCGTGCCGAGACGACGTTGGGCGAGCTGTGGGAGCGATACCTTACGACTCACGCCCGACCGCATAAGAAGCCGCGCAGCGTCCGCGAGGACGAACGGCTTTACGGGCGATTCTTGGCGCCACTCGCTGGCCGTAAGCTCTCCTGCATCCGCAAGGTGGACCTCCAGGCCCTGCACACGCGCATCGGCAGGGACACGCCGTACCAAGCGAACCACGTGCTGGCCTTGGCCCACACCCTCTTCGAGCACGCGCGCGACATCGGCTTCGAGGGACCGAATCCCGTGCATGGAATCCGGCGGTTTAATGAAGTGTCAAGGGAGAGGTTCTTGCAGGCCGACGAACTGGCGGCGTTCTTCAAGGCCCTGCGCGACGAGCCGAGTACGAAGCACCGCGACTTCTTCCTAATCTGTCTCTTCACGGGCGCCCGCCGTGGCAATGTTCAGTCGATGAAGTGGGCCGACCTGGCCTTGGACCGGGGAACCTGGACGATCCCCGACACCAAGGCCAACCGGCCTCAGACCGTCCCGCTTGTACCGGAGGCCGTGGCGGTCCTGCGTTCCCGGCAAGCCGCGGCGAACGGTTCAGACTCACCGTGGGTGTTCCCTGGACGGCGTGAGGGCCGTTATATCGGCGAGCCCGCGAAGGCGTGGGCGAAGATCCTGGCCTGAGCGGGCATCAAGGATCTTCGGATTCACGACCTGCGCAGGACGTTGGGCTCTTGGGCCGCCGCGGGCGGCGTGAGTCTGCCCATCATCGGCAAGGCGCTTGGACATCACGATCCCGCCACCACGCAGACCTATGCGAGGCTCAACTTGGACCCTGTGCGGCTGGCCGTCGAGTCGACCGTGGCGGCCATGTTGGCGGCGGGCGGCGAACAGGGCAGGGCGGCGCCCGCACTTTCGCCGGCGGCTGCCGGTGAGACAGGAAGGCCCAAGGATGCCCGCCGGTGATGCCGGAGGCGGGAATAGGGTCAGGAGAGGGTATGGAACCTTTACCCAACGGTGGAAATGGCAACGGGCGGGACCCGAAGAGCGGGTGATTCGTCAAGGGCTGGAACGGCGGGCCTGCAAATCCAGATGTGAAGCGGGTTACCGGCCTCCGCTGCCGGGCCAAGCCGAAAGGCAGGTGGATCATGTTCGAGCCGGTCCTCATCGCTATCGACAAAGCCCTCGAAACCCTCAAGACCCTCAAGGCCGTCGATGCTCACCCGCTGGACTTGCTGATCACCCACATTTACCCCAGGTGGAAGTGCTACCTCAAACCTGGACACGAACCGGCGAACGATCTCTCCCCCCGTGGGGTGCTGCTCCGTGCTGAGAAGCCGGCCTCCTCCAGCGCCCCATCCTCGCGATGGAATGTCACAACGGACGCTGAAACGCTCGACCTTTGGCTCAAGACGCAGCTTCAGCCTGTCTTGAAGGCGCTCAGCGAGGACAAGGTGGCCGCGCGCGTTCTGACCACGATGCTCCCGGAGCCTTGGATGTACGAGATAGACCTTGAGTTCTATTTGCAGGGAACCAGCAGGGACATCCTCGATCAGCGGCAGCGGATCATGGAACAGCGCCAAAGGGTGCTCGATGAGTCGGGTGGGGGCAACGTCGGCGTCAAGCCGGAGGGAGTCGCATCAGCCGAGCGCGAGGCGGAAGAGAGAAAACGCACGGCGGAGGTCGAGTGGGAGGGGGCTTTCCTTGGCCTTCCTGCCGTCACGGTCGTCACGTCCAGAGTCGAGAAGAAGGTATGGGATGAGGACGGGCCGTGGTGTTACCGCGGCTCTCCCGCCGTCTGGCTCTGGGCTATCTGGCGGTTCTGGCCCGTCCTTATCCGCGGTCAAGCCATCTGCCCCGTACCGGCGTGGCCGCACGCGGATGAGTGCACGAGCCAGTCCGGCGACCGCTTTCGCGTCGCACTGATCGCGAACGTTGGGCACAGGCTCGAATCGTTTCCGGGCGAGGCCGCCAAGGGGCTCATGTGGGCGCTCGAAGAACTGGGCGAGAAGCTGGCGCCGGGCAAGGCGGGCAAAAAGGCCTCCGCCACGGTGGACCCTCGGACCGCTGCCCGACTACGGAAGCTTGAGGCTGCCGAGGCCTTTATCCCCACCAACGACAAGATGAAGGTGAAAAAGGAGATGATTGCCAAGCACATCCGCAAGGAAACGGGCCTTCCGTGCCACCCGACCAGCGTACCCAGGCTTCTCAAGCCCCTGCGCGCGAAGGGCCTCCATTCATCGACCGGCAAAAAGGGCGGGTATTTCTTCCGCCCCAAGAAGTAACCTAGGCGCCGCCCCGCATTGCGAGCATTTCAAGCATTTCAGGCACAGCCGATCAGTGCTTGAAATGCTTGCATTTCCTTAGATATTTGCAATTGACACCGCGCCGCCCCCCTTCTATTATGGTATCCGTGAGTACCAACGGAGGAGCAAGCTCATGGCGAATCCTGACCTTCTAACCCGTGAGGAAGCGGCGGCCTACCTCGGAATCCGGGCACAAACCCTGGCAGTCTGGGCGAGCGCGCAACGTTACGCATTGCCATACGTGAAGGTGGGCCGACTCGTCCGCTACCGCAGGCGCGATTTGGACGCGTTCCTCGAGGCGCGCACCGTCGGTGCTGGCGCAACGGCCTCGGCCTGAAAAAAGGGATGCCGCGCGACCCCGGCAGGACCGCGCGGCGGAAAGGACATTCGCAATGAGGACTCTACGTGCCTCACCCACGGAAGCCCACGCCCTCACGGCCGCGCTTCCTCAATGCAGCGGGCGAGGCGTTCCTGTCCCTGGAGGGCAACATGGCTACCGAACTGGTGAAGTGCAATGCGGCTTGCCGGGCGCTATCTGCCCCCAAGAGCGTTGATGCAGTTAAGGACATACGTGACAAAGCCGTGGCGATGCAACTGTATGCTAAGCAGGCCAGGAATCGCCAGTTGGAAATCGACGCCTCCGAAATCCGCATCCGGGCCGAACGGCGTTTGGGGGAGATGTTGAAGAAGAGGTCGCCGCAAGTGGGGGCGAGGGGGCGGCCGGACCCCGGACGTGGAAAACGGGGTGCCAAAATGGAACCCCGTTTTCCGGTCCCCGCCAGGCTCTCCGAGATGGGTATTGACAAAAAGTTGTCTGGCCGCGCTCAAGAACTAGTCGCGCTGCCGCAGGAAGACTTCGAGGGGAAGATCGGAGCATGGAGAGGGCGCGTCGAGCGCGATGAGAGCCGGGTCTGCGTCGATCTCCTGGCGCCCAAGGTCCGCGTCAGCCACAATTCCGGCGACAACGAGTGGTACACGCCCTATAGGGAGGTCGCGGCCCGTGCAATACCAAACGGCCGATGAGGCTGTCGAGGCGTGGGCGAAGCGGCTCTCCGGGGCTTTCGTCAAGTCCTGGATGTGGCCCGGCGGCATGATGACGGCGCGGTTCCGCATGGCGGACTGGTCAAAGACATTTCGACCTTTCCATCTTACCGTCGACGACGGAGCCTGGGCCGACGGCGACCCCGAAGGGCCGCTGCCCCTGTACCGCAGGGGCGATGTAAAGCGCTTTCCCGACGAGCCCGTGTTCTTGGCGGAAGGGGAGGTCAAGGCCGATACACTCGCCACGCTCGGGTTCCTTGGCATCGCGTCGGCGCACGGGGCGAATGGGGCGAGTGAGACTGACTGGACACCCCTGGCCGGGCGGTTCGTCGTGATCCTGCCGGATAACGACGATCCCGGCCGCAAGTACGCCCGGCAGGTCGCTGATATGCTCCTGGTTCTCTCACCCCCCGCCAAGGTCAAGATCGTGGCGCTCCCGGGGTTGCCCCTCAAGGGCGACATCATCGATTGGGTGGCGCCGACCGGGTTCATGGGCGCGAAGACCGTCCCTGAGATCGTCGAGGCCCTGGAGAAACTGGCGCTCGAGGCGCCTTTCTACCCCGTGGAGACCGCGGTCCCGGCAACACCGAAGGGGCCGGTCGACGTGGGCGTGGCTCAGGGCGACGTCCGCCTAGGTCTTGAATTCGTCGGCCGATATGGTGATCGAGTTCGGTACTGCTCAGACCTCGACGAATGGTACCTCTGGGACGGCAGGCGATGGGCACCCGACATGGTCCACAAGGCGGAACTCCTGGTGAAGGAGATGGCCCTGGAGCAACTGATGGCGTCGACCAAGATCGCCGACTCCAACCGGCGGGACTCCGAAGTCAAGTTCTGGCTACGGGCGATGAAGATGACTGGCGTGGCGGGGTGTCTGCAGGCGGCCCGGAGTGAGACGTCCATCATCGCGTACTTGGCTGACCTCGATAAGGCCCCATGGCTCCTGACGGTGCTGAATGGCACGATCGACCTTCAGACTGGACACCTGGGGCCGCACAACCCGAAACACCTGATAACCCGACTCGCCCCGGTCGCCTACTGCCCGGCAGCCGACCGGGCAGAGTGGATGAGGTTTCTGGAGCGAGTCATCCCCGACCCCGAAGTCCGGGATTTTCTCCAACGCGCAGCGGCATACTCGTTGACAGGGCAGCCGGTCGAGGAAGTGCTCTTCTTCGTCCATGGCCCGACGAACGGGGGGGGGAAGTCTACCTTCGTGTCGGCCCTAAAGAGTGCCCTTGGCGACTACGCCGCGACCGCCAACTTCGAGTCCTTCCTCGCGCAGCATAATAAGGGCGGCCCGCGGGAAGACATAGTGCGCCTGGGAGGTCGCCGGTTCGTCTCGAGCGTCGAGACAGAGGAAGGCGACAAGCTGGCGGGCGGACTCCTCAAGTGGCTGACCGGCCAGGACATGATCACCCAGCGCTCCCTGTACCGGGAACACAGCGTCGAGTTCTTGCCGACGTTCACCCCCTGGCTCGTCTCGAACTTCAAGCCCCGCGCCAAGGACGACGATCCGGCCCTCTGGCGACGGCTCAGGCTCGTCCCGTTCGAGACACCCATCCCCGAAGACGACCGGGATCCGGACGTGAAGATCCGACTGTCCGACCCGGCCATAGGCGGACCTCCCGTCTTGGCCTGGGCAGTCGACGGATGCAGGCTCTGGCAAGAGAATGGATTCCGGCCTCCCTCCGCGGTCCTCCTGGCGACGCGCCAGTGGCGGGCGGAGAACAACCCCATCTCCGACTGGCTCGCCGACCGAACGGTCTCCGACCCGCAGGCTCGTACCCTCTTCAAGGACCTCTACGCCAACTACAAAGTCTCGGCCGTTGAGAACGGGATCAAGTTCCCGGTCGCCGCGCGTAAGTTCGAGATGAGCCTCGGTGCCGCCAACTTCGAGTCCGATCCCAAGAGGGCGGACCGGACGTACATCGGCATCCGCCTGAAAGGCGACCAACTCAGCCTCGACGGCATCCCGACCGAGAACCAGGAACCGTACTGAGGAGAATGACATGGGCATCAACCAGGCTCTCAGACAAGCCCTCGAACCAACCTACCGCTTCGAGGAATGGCTCGGCGCCAGAACCGTTGCCGACCCAACGGCCCAAACCCCGTTCCGCCACCTCCTAATCGACTACCGCGTATGGTGGCCGGGATGCCCCGATTCCGACCACGAGCGAAGAAGCCTCCTCAACCGTACACAGTTCGGAATCCGAGTCGCCAGACGCTTCACCCGAGTTGGCGCTGGCAGGAACCGAGCCTACCTTGGCATCAAACTTGTCTCACGCTGTATGGACGCCCCTGCCTGCATATTCTATGGGCGGTTGTGATAAACTGTGACGATAACGACGAAAAGCCCAAACCCGCCAGGATGATTCTCGCGGGGAAGCACAGGAAAACACCTATTATCGTCATAATCGT
>Ga0315286_10005979_pt1 | contig 11793 bp, 9 predicted proteins | sample YL17G10_0_MG_FD_205038 | JGI IMG/M metagenome (GOLD analysis project Ga0315286, IMG submission 205038) | Sediment microbial communities from Yellowstone Lake, YNP, Wyoming, USA - YL17G10_0 | ecosystem: Environmental > Aquatic > Freshwater > Lake > Sediment | place: USA: Wyoming | collected... | reverse complement strand
TCCGGCCACGTATCGCCCGAGCGCGATCAGAAACCCGCCGACGAAGAAGAGGAGCACCGGTTCCTGGATGTAGAACCGGCTGTAGTAGGTGAGCGCCGGCGACAGCGCGGCCAGCAGCGCGGCCGCCGCCACCGCGGCTCGCCCGAGGCCGCGCGCCATCAGCGGCAGAAGCAGGATGAACCCGGCGCCGAACATGGCCGGAACCAGACGCAGCGTCCGCTCGTCGAGCGACGCCAGCGTCGCCTGCCCCCGCGCCCACGCCGCCGGCAGGGTCAGGTAGTAGAGAGTGGGACCGTGATGATCGCTCCGGTCGTACCGGTATTCGCCGCTCTCGAGCAGCTGGCCGAACCTGACCGCCTGGTTGGCCTCGTCGTGGTGCATCGGCCGCCGGTCCGGCCACGCCACGCGAAACGCGAGCCCCAGCACCAGCGCGCCCGCCACGACGACCGAAAATACGGCTCTGTTCATCTCAGCGGAGTGCCGAACGGCTCCACATCGACATATAATGCCGCCGATTCTACCGCAGCCACCGGCAGGAGCCTATCATGCGCAACACGACGACATCCGGCCCGCACGACATCGTCCACCTCGTGACACGCCGCTCGTTTCTCGGAATGACGGCCGGGCTCGCCGCCGCCTGGCCGCTGGCCGCGCGACTGGAGGCCGCGTCGAAGATCCCGATCGCCGTCCAGCTCTACTCGGTCCGCGGCGACTGCAAGACCGACTTCGACGCCGCCCTGGCCAAGGTGGCGGCGATGGGGTTCAAGGGCGTGGAGTTCGCCGGCTACTACGGCTACGCGGATCGCCCGCGCGACCTGCGCAAGCGGCTTGACGCGCTGAAGCTGAAGGCGGCCGGCACGCACATCGGCCTGGAAACACTGCAGGGCGACGCGCTCAAGAAGACCATCGACTTCCACAAGGCCATCGGCTGCAAGTACCTCATCGTCCCCGGCAACCCGGCGTTCACCGACCCCGAGAAGAGCAAGGGGCTCGCCGACACCTTCAACACGCTGGCCGAAACGCTCAAGCCGCTCGGCATGGCGTGCGGGTACCACAACCACACCGGCGAATTCAAGAAAGACGGCGACAAGACGTACTGGGATCTCTTCGCCGAGCGCACGTCGAAGGACGTGATCCTCCAGCAGGACTGCGGCTGGACGTTCGCCGCCGGGTTCGACCCGGTCGAATACGTCAGGAAGTACCCGGGCCGCACGAAGACCACGCACTTCAAGCCGACGGTGCGGAAGGAAGACGTGGGCAAGAAAGCGATTCTCGGCCAGGACGCGGTGGACTGGCGCGCCGTCTACGAGGCCTGTGCCTTCAAGGGCGGCACCAAGTGGATCGTCGTCGAACAGGAAACCTATCCCGACGGCAAGCCGCCGATGGATTGCACGAGGGAATCGCTGGCGGGATTGAAGGCGCTGCTCTCGTAGACGGCTTTCGGCTCTCGGCTCTGGGCTCTCGGCCGATTCACGCGTGTCAACGGAGGAACCATGCAACCGACCGCATCGAAGAGCACGTCGATCGTCGCGCTCATGGCGGTGTTCGGCCTCGCCATCTGCTTCATCATCGTCGGCGCGATCTCGGTCGAGTACCAGGCCGCGCTGAACATCTCCAACATCGGCAACCTGACGCTGGCGCTGTTTCTGACCAGCGCGATCGTGCAGCTGGTCATCGGGCCCCTCGTGGACAAGTTCGGCTACAAGCCGATGGCCATCGTCGGGTTCCTCGTCGCCGGCGCCAGTATGATCCTGCTCGAGATGGCGCCGAACGAGCAGACGGCCTTCATCGCCTGCATGCTGCTCGGCGTCGGGGCGATGAGCCTGAACACCGTCGGCAACACGCTGATCCCTGTCGTGCTGTTCGAGGGCAAGGACCCGGCACGGGCGAGCAATTTCGGCAACGCGTTCTTCGGCCTGGGGCTGGTCGTCACGCCGCTGCTGTTCTCGCTGGTGAACTGGAAGCTCGGCCTCTTCCTGCTGGCCGGCCTGTTCTTCGTGGGCCTGCTGGCGGCGCTGGCCACGAAGTTCCCGCAGGTCGCCACCGGCTACCAGTTCTCGATGGCGTTCAAGGTGCTGGGCACGCCGGCGGTGCTCGTCGCCGCGCTCGCGCTCTTCTGCTACATCTCGCTCGAGTCGAGCATGACGACGTGGAGCAAGCCGTACATGACGGAACTCCTCGGCGGGAAGGACAACCCGGCCGCGGTCAACAACGCGGGCTTCGTCCTCAGCCTGTTCGGCGTCGCCATGATGGTGGGGCGGTTCGCGACGTCGATGGTGAAGAACCTGACGGCCATCGGCGTGAAGCTCATCGCGCTCATGGCGCTCGTGGCGATCTGCGCCATCGCCGCGATGATCACGACCTCGTCGGCCGTGACGGCGATCGTGGCCGTGGTGCTCACGGGCCTCGTCTTCGCGCCGATCTTCCCGACGATTGTCGGCGTCACGTTCGCGAAGTTCGAGCCGAAGCTCTACGGCAGCATCTTCGGCATCATGTTCTCGGTCGGGCTGCTCGGCGCCACGTTCGTCCCGAAGATCATCGGCAACCTGAGCGCGGGCGGAACGGTTCAGCAGAGCCTGCTCATCGTGCTCGGCATGGCGGTCGCGCTGTTTGCGATCTCGCTCTTGCTCGGGACAGGCTCGCGGCCGGCGGGGATGACGAAGACGTAGGCGGGGTCGATGGGCTCCCAGGCGGGGGGGCGGAAGGCGGGACGGCTCGCTGGTAGCGAAACGAAGTGTTGCTGTTCGGAGAGTGGCCATGCAATCAGGAGCATTGAAGTACGGATTCGTCGGCGCGGGGTTCAACGCGAAGTTCCACCTGGCGGCGCTCAGGCAGTTGCGGGGGATCGAGGTTGCCGGCGTGATGGCTGTCGGCGGCGCGCCGGAGTTCGCGGCGATGGCCCGCGGGTGGGGACTCGGCGAGACGGTCGTCTACGACAGCGTCTACGAGCTGGCGCAGCACGTGGACTGCGTCGCGGTGTGCGCGCCCAACTTCGCGCGCGTCCCGATCGTGGAAGCCATCGTCGAGGCCGTGAGGCACGGCGCAGAGCTGAAGGGCGTGATCTGCGAGAAGCCGCTCGGCCGCAACGTCATCGAGGCGCGCCTCCTCGTGGAGATGGCCCAGTCGGTGAATCTTCGCACGGCCTACTTCGAGAACCAGATCTTCATGAAGCCGATCCGGAGCCAGCTGGCGCAGCTCGAGCCGGTCCAGAAGCAGATGGGGCCGCTCTCGCTGGCCCGGTCCGCGGAGGAGCACGGCGGGCCGCACGAAGGCTGGTTCTGGGATCCGACGCAGCAGGGCGGCGGTGTCCTGTGCGACATGGGGTGCCACAGCATCGCGGTGGGGTGGCACGCGCTGACACCGGCCGGCAAGCCGCTCACGTACCTGCAGCCGCAGGAGGTGAACGCCGACCTCGCGCTCCTCAAGTGGGGCCAGCCAGGCTGGCGCGAGAAACTGCTGAAGGATCGTGGCGTGGACTACGCGAAGACGCCGGCCGAGGACTTCGCCACCGGCATGATCACCTACAAGAACCCTGAGACGGGCCAGAAGGTGAAGGCGCAGTTCACCAATTCGTGGATGTTCGAGAAGCAGGGGCTGCGCCTCTTCATGGACGGCATGGGGCCGGGCTACGCGTTCGAGATCAACACGCTGGTGTCGCCGCTCAACATCTTCATTGGCGACGTGGCGGCCGAGGCCATCAAGGACGCCGAACTGGCGCTCGAGAAGGCCACGGCATCGCGCGGCCTGCTCGCCGTGCAGTACAACGAGGCGGATCTCTACGGCTACACCGACGAGAACGCCGACGCCCTCGAGGCGTTCCTCAACGGCCGCGACGGGATGCTCCCGTGGAGCTACGGCCTGGAGATCACACGGCTGGTGATGGCGGCCTACATGTCGGCCGAGAAGAAGCGGGTCGTGGACCTCACCGACCCGGCGACGCAGAAGGAACTGGAGACCTACATCCCGCTGATCCAGCAGGGGCGGGGGCTGGAACAGCTGTGACGAGGCGGGCCGCGCGTCGGATTTGAGCGCGGCCACGAGGGGCCAGCTGGCAGCCGGCAGCTGGCAGCGGATCACCCGAAATCCGCTGACAGCTACCAGCTAACAGCTACCGGCTGACAGTCCGCTACAGTTTCCACCCCTCGCGGTAATTGTGCTGGACGAGGGCGTTCGCCTCCGCGTTGTTGGTGACCTTCATCCCGACGCCGTCCCACATCAGCTTGGTGCCGGGGAACGCAACCGCCAGGTTGCCGAGCAGCACGGTCTCGGTGAACGGCCCGGAGTAGTCGAACGGCGAGGTCGCCTTCGTCTTCCCCTTGATCGTGTCGAGCCAGTTCTGCTCGTGCAGCCCACCGGCCACGCGCGGAATCGTCTTCTTCGGCCGCTTGTAGGCCTGCATCCGCTTCTCGGGGATGAGGCGCGGGCTCTCCGAGTAGGTCTCGCTGATCAGCTTCCCCTTGGATCCCACGAAGATCGTCCCGCTCTCGGGCAGCCGCCGCTCCGGCTCCAGCTCCTCGGGCCGCTCCGGCAGAATCCCGCCGTCGTACCAGTGGAACTTCAGCGCCGGCAGCTTCTTGCCGCGCGCCGGGAAGTTGTAGTGCACGACGGTCGCCGGCGGGAAGCTGTCGTTGTACTTCAGCCGCTGGTTCGACGTCGTGCCGTCCGGCCGCTGGACCTCGACGACGTTGTAGGCCACCGAGGCGAGGACGCTCGACGGCGACCCGAGCTTCAGCACGGAGTAGGATGCGTCCATCACGTGGCACGCCATGTCGCCCAGCGCCCCGGCGCCGAAGTCGATCCACGAGCGCCAGCTGAACGGGTGGTACGCCGCGTTGAACGGCCGCATCGGCGCCGGTCCGATCCACAGATCCCAGTCGAGGCCGTCCGGCACGGCGGGCGTGTCGGTCGGCCGCGCCATGCCCTGCGGCCAGATGGGCCGGTTCGTCCAGCAGTGCACTTCCCGCACCTCGCCGATCGCGCCGTCCTCGATCCACTCCTGAATCAGCCGGACGCCTTCGCCCGATCGCCCCTGATTGCCCATCTGCGAGACGACCTTGTACCTGCGCGCGGCTTCGGTCAGCGCCCGCGCCTCCGAGATCGTGCGGGTGAGCGGCTTCTGAACGTACACGTGCTTGCCCAGCTGCATCGCCGCCATCGCCACGACGGCGTGGGCGTGATCGGGCGTCGCCACGATCACGGCGTCGATGTCCTTCTGCTTCTCGAGCATCACGCGGAAGTCCTTGTAGCGGACCGCGTTCGGGAAACGGTCGAGGATGGGCGTCTTCGAACGCTTCATCTTTCGCATCGCGGCTTCGCTCTCGTCCACGTCGCACAGCGCGACGATGTTCGCCTTGGCGGTGGCGCACGCGTTCGTGTTGCTCGTCCCCATGCCGTGCACGTAGCCGACGGTCGCGACGTTGACGGTGTCGCTCGGCGCCTGGTAGCCGGGGCCTCCCAGCACGCGGCGCGGCACGATCATCACGCCGGCGGCGGCCGCCACGCCTCCGACGAAGGCGCGGCGGGAGATGAAGGTCGGATTCGTGTTCTGCTCGTCCATGAAGGTTTCTCCGTGTTTGGCTGAATCCATCGCTCTTCCGACTGCTACTTGATGGGCTTGACGACGAGGCGCCGCAGCCAGATCTTCGAGTGGTCCCCCTGGATCATGATCGGCCCGGGCGCGCCCTCGTCGCTGTCGAGCGCGCCGCCGGTGATGCCGTCGATGGCCACGTTGTCGTGGACCTTCTGCCCGTTGAGGACGACCGTCACCCGGTTGCCGACCAGCGTGACGTCTACCGTCTGCCACTCGCCGGCCGGCTTGCTGGCGTTGGCCGACGGCACCACGCGGCCGTAGATGGCCATGTGGCCCCCCAGCGCCGGCGGCTTCCCGACATCGTCGAGCACCTGCAGCTCGTAGCGCCCGCGCAGGTAGAGGCCGCTGTTGCTGTCCTTCTCGAGCTTGTACTCCATCGACAGCGAGAAGTTCCTGAACCGGGCGGCCGAGATGATGTTGTTCCCGGTCTTCTCGTTGGTCAGCACGCCGCCTGCGACGACCCAGCCGCCCGGCTGGTCTGCGAACTGGAGCGCCCAGCCCGACAGGTCCTTGCCGTTGAACAGCGCGACCTCGCGGCCGAACGTGTGATTCCCGTTGGCGCTGACGTTCCCCCACGTCGGCGGGCGGACGCCGACCCACGGCACGGTGACCTCGCCTCTGGTCAGCGCGCCGACGAGTGTCCCCTTCTCGATCCGCGCCCGGTGGACCGGTTTGGGCGCGCCCTGCTTGCTCGGGGCGCCGGTCGAGAAGACCAGCTCGCTGCCTTCGCGGGCGATCTCGGCCAGTTTCCGAACCGAACCGGTCCGTTCCTGGAAGAAGCCGACCAGTTGCCCGCTCTCCTCCCTGACCTCGAGCCAGAGCGGATAGGTCTCCTTGGCCGTCGTCGCGGTGATGTCCCACCGGCCGAGGAACGGGTTGTCCTCTGCGCCAGCCGCGGCGCCGAATGCGGAAACCAGAATCATGACGCCTGCCAGGACGAACGTCCTCATCGTGTCGCCTCCCTCCGGGTAGTGACACTCTAGCGCGGAGGGCCTGGGATGGCAACGGACAGGTCGGGGGCGCTCCCGGCACGTACGTCTCGCGAACAGCGCCGAATCGTGGCATGATTTGCCTGGACACGACCATGGCTTTCACCTGCATCGCCTGCAAGAGGGAAATCGATCCGGCCGGTCGGAGCTGTCCGCACTGCGGCGAGCCGATCACCGACTTTCTGCGCACCTACATGGTGGAGCTGATTGACGGGAAGTACCGGATCATCGAGCGCCTCGGCCGCGGCGGCATGGGCGAGGTGTACAAGGTGCTGCACACCCGCCTGGGCGCGATTCGCGTCATCAAGACGATGCGCCCGCACCTGATGGAGGACCAGTCGCTGCACGAGCGCTTCCTCCGGGAAGCGAAGCTGGCGACGCGCATTCAGCACCAGAACGTCGCGGTCCTCCACGACTTCTCCCAGCTTGCGGACAGCTCGCTCTACATGGTCTGGGAGTACATCGAGGGCACGAACCTCGCGGCCATGATCAGGCGCGAGGGCCGGCTGAAGCCTCGCGTGGCCATCGACATCGCGATCCAGACGCTGCACGGCCTCGAGGCCATCCACGAGGCGGGCATCATCCACCGCGACATCAGCCCCGAGAACATCATGGTGTTCAAGGAGCCGTCGGGGTCGCTCCGGGTCAAGGTCATCGACCTCGGGATCGCGAAGTCGGAAGCCGTGGACGGCGCCGTCACGCGCACGGGGATGTTCGTCGGCAAGTGGAAGTACGCCTCGCCCGAGCACCTGGGCTTCCTGCCCGAGGGCATGGCCATCGACGGGCGCGCCGACCTGTTCTCGTTCGGCATCGTGCTCTACGAGATGCTGTCGGGCCGCGCGCCGTACGAGGCGACCACGCCCGGGCAGTATTTCATCCTGCACTCGAAAGAGACGCCAAACCCGGTGACCTTGCACAATCTCTCGTTCCCCGAGGCCCCGGGACTCGAGAAGATCCTCGCGCGGGCGCTGGAGAAAGACCGCGAGCAGCGCTACCCGAGCGCGAAGGAGTTTGCGAAAGCCCTCTCGACGCTGATGGCGAAGCTGGAGGCAGGCGACCTGGAGCAGACGGCGGTCTTCCAGAGCGCCACCGGTTCCACGCTGCCCCAGACGGCGGCCGGGATCGACAGCACGGCGCCTATCCCGCGTCCGACGCCCGCTGGGGCCCAGGCTCCCGCCCTGGCGCCGACCGTGGCTCAGACCAGGGCCGGCGCCGCGGCACCGCCGTCCCCGCCCGCCGCGGAGCTGGCCGCAACCGTTGCCGACAAGCCGCGGCCGGCCGCACCGCCTCCGATCGCCGCGCCGCCCGTCGAGCCGCCGCTCGTCAAGACCAGGCCCGTCGAGCCGCGGCCCGTGCCCCAGCCGGCTTTGCGGCCGAAATCGACCCCGGCCATGATCGCCGCGGCTGTCATCGTCGTGGCGCTCGGCCTCGGGCTGGTGGGTGCCGGACTCTGGTCGCTGTACCAGCGGTGGCAGACCGGCTCGGCCGAGCAGACGGCGACCGCGACCGCGACACCGGGCGTCACCGACGCCGCAGCGGGCGGCGTGCCGGCGGGCGCCACCCCGCCCGAGGGCCAGCCGGTCAAGCCGCCGGTCGAGTCGGCCGCCACGCCCCCCTCCGGGGGCCAGGCGGCTCAGGCGCCGGTGTATCAGGCGCCGGTCACGCAGCCGCCAGCCGCGCCGCCTGTGTCCATGCCGCCGCCGGCGTCGCAGACCCTGAAGCCGGCTCCGACGCAGACGCCCGCCTCGCAGGCCCCCGCGGCCGTGACTCCGCCTCCGCCGACCGCGCCGCCTCCGACGACAACGGCCGCGGGCGGCGCCACGAAGCCGCCCGCTCAGGCGGCGGCTCCGCCCGGCGAGAGCCTGCCGGCGACGGTTGTGAAGAAGACGCCGCCGCCGGCCAACCCGCCGGCGGCGGGTGGTGTATCCCCCGCAGCCGCGGCTGCGGCCGCAGGCGCGACGACGACGCCCAAGCCGCCGCCGCCTGGCACCGCTGCGGCCGGCGACCTGATCCCCGACAGCGGCTCGCTCGGCTGGCGCTCGAAGGCACTGACGGCGAGCCCCGAGTGGAAGTCGGGCTTCCAGCGCGGCGTCATCAGGAACTACGAGGACATGTACAGCGGCAGCCCCGCCAACTGGGCAGCGGTCGCGCCCGGCGTGAAACTCTCGACGTTCAAGGTCGTTGTCGGAGGGCTGCAGAACCTCTCGGGCCTCGACAGGCCCCAGATCCAGGCGGCCTTCCCGGCGGGCCTTCAGACCTCCATCAACGAGGAAGTCGGCACCAAGGGCACGGTGATCGTGAGCGCGCAAATCGCGGTGGTGGCGGCGGTCGACGACGACAAGCAGGGCCACTCCATCGTCGTCGAGATGATCTTCCGTGACCCGCAGGGGAAGATCCTGGCGAAGCTCCATCACCGGACGGAAGGGCGGGGTTTCGACGGCGCCGTCGAAGACATGGTGACCGAGCTCACCGATTTCGTCGCCGACCACCCGGTGGTCAGTGTCAAGAAGGTGAAGTAGACCGGCTGGCTACTCGCGCTCGCCGATCCCGTGGCGGCCGAGCCACCGGTGCATTTCGGCCAGCACCCGGTCGTTGTCCTTCAGCGGGAATCCATCCACGCTCTCCGTCCGCTTGCCGGTTGTCCCGTCCACCGCGCCGAGCGCGATCGTCTGCCGCAGCAGCTCGCGGGCCTCGGGCACGGTCGGCAGCAGGTTCTGCGTCCTGAGCTTCGACATCGCGGCGATGACGCCCCACGCCCCCCAGTTCGACACGCTGGAGATCACCAGGCGCGTCGTCGCGGTGACCGAGGGGCGGCCGGCCATCGGCATCACCATCGGGATCGCCGCCGCCACGCTGCCCATCCCGATCTCGTTCCCGCCGTCCCCGATGCCGACGCTGCAATCGTGAATGCGGAAGAGGTAGTCGATTTTCGCGTGGTAGCCGGACACATCGACGCCGCGCATGTTGCGGTACACGCCCTCGTCGGTGAGCCCGCAGCGCTCGACGGCAATCGTCAGGCTTGGATCGAGCGAGGTGAGCAGGTCGGCGGCGTGAGTCCGGCTCGTCTGGTGGTCGACAATCGGGAACTCGAGCACCTCTTCGCCGCGCCCGAGCAGCCCGCGCAGAACCGCCGCGGAGTAGGCATCGGTGACGTAGAGGACGCGGGAGCCGAGCGACGCGATGACCCGGCCGAGCGCGACGGCGCCTGGCGGCCCGTCGGTCTCCGGTGCTGCCCCGGCCGGGATGTAGAAGCCGGTCGCGATCAACACCGTGCCGGGATGGTCCAGGATGAGCGACGCCGCGCGCTCGCAGAAGTCGGGCGGGAGGTAGGGCCTCAGGGCCGAGATGCCCCGCTGGTCTTGCGAGAGGACGATGTTCTCGATGGACACGCGCTCTCCGGCCAGACCTACAACACGGCGAACTCGGCGTCCCGCCGGTCGGTGATGAACATGTGCCCGGGCGCGTGCGTCATCATCAGCGGTGGCTTCGAGGCCATCGCGACGGCCTGGGGCGTCACGCCGCAGGCCCAGAACACCGGCACTTCACCCGGCCGGATCTCGACCGGGTCGCCAAGGTCGGGCCGGGCGATGTCGCGGATGCCGAGGGCGGCCGGATCGCCGATGTGGATCGGCGCGCCGTGGACCGCCGGGAACCGCGACGTCACCTGCACCGCCCGCACCACCTTATCGGCAGGCACGGGCCGCATCGACACGACCGTGGGCCCGTGGAATGCGCCGGCCGGGACAGTCGGCATCGTGGTGATGTACATCGGCACGTTCGTGCACTGCTCGATGTGCCGCACCGGGATGCCGGCTTCGACGAGCGCCGACTCGAACGTGAAGCTGCAGCCGATCAGGAACGAGACCAGGTCGTCGGACCAGAGCGACAACAGGTCGGTCGGTTCCTCGGCCAGCACGCCGTCGCGGTAGACCCGGTACAGCGGCACGTCGGTGCGGAGGTCGGCTCCTGGCGCCATCTCCTTCGGCTCCGTCGCACCCGCATCAACCACCTCGAGCAGCGGGCACGATTTCGTGTTGCGCTGGGCAAACAGGAGGAAGTCGAACGCCAGCGCGCGGGGAAGGACGACGAGGTTGGCCTGCACGAAACCGGGCGCCAGACCGGCGGTCGGGCGCACCAGTTCGCCCTGCCTGAAGCGCAGGCGCCATTGGGCCGGCGTCAACGCGAGCGAGCACAATTCGTCTGTCACGACACGCCCCTCCCCTGAACCCGTTCCGACGACCATGACGGGGATTCCGCCGTCGCCGCGGCGGAGATGGCTAGACTAGTGCGCCCGCGGGCACGCGTCAAGGCGCGGCAGAGACGGTGGCGGAGGCGGCTGTCGCAGTTCCTGCGCGACGGCGAAGCAACGGACCCGCGGAATCTGCCATTTGGCTTCCTGAGACTGGCGAAACCCGAGCATTTCCGACCGTTTGCGTTGGCACGGCCCGTGCGAACGGACGATGTATCATGGAGCCGATGCCCCGCGTCCCGCCGCTCGACCGTCCCGCCACATACGAGGACCTGATAGAGGTTCCCGACATCATGGTGGCGGAAATCGTGGACGGCGAGCTGCACGTGTCGCCGCGTCCGGCGCCGCGCCACGCGCACGCCGCGTCCTCGCTCACCGGGGAGATCGTGCTGCCGTATCAGCGCGGTCGAGGCGGACCCGGCGGCTGGCGGATTCTCGGCGAGCCAGAGCTGCACTTCGGCCGGAACGTGCTGGTGCCAGACCTGGCCGGCTGGCGGCGGGAACGGATGCCGCGCCTGCCGAAGACGGCCTACTTCTCGATCGCGCCCGACTGGGTGTGCGAAGTCACGTCGCCGTCCACGGCGTCTCTCGACCGGGTGAAGAAGCTGACGATTTACGCCCACGAGCAGGTCGGCCACGCATGGCTGATCGATCCGGTTGCGCGCACGCTCGAAGTGCTGCGCCTCGAAGCGGGGCGCTGGACGATTCTCGCCACCCACGCGGGCGACGAGGTGGTGCGCGCCGAGCCGTTCACCGACATCGATCTCGAGCTGGCATCGCTCTGGGCCGACGAAGAGGGGGGACCGGACTCGTAATCTAGCGATCTTGCGAACTCAGGATGTTGCGATCTTGGGGCGCGGCGAACGCCGCCCCTTCCCCGGCGTGTTCTGATGTAGCATGGCGCAGTTCGCATCCCCCAAGGGAGGTTCCATGCGCCGCCGGTTGCAGCCGCTCGTCCCCCTGCT
>Ga0315286_10005977_pt1 | contig 11798 bp, 3 predicted proteins | sample YL17G10_0_MG_FD_205038 | JGI IMG/M metagenome (GOLD analysis project Ga0315286, IMG submission 205038) | Sediment microbial communities from Yellowstone Lake, YNP, Wyoming, USA - YL17G10_0 | ecosystem: Environmental > Aquatic > Freshwater > Lake > Sediment | place: USA: Wyoming | collected... | reverse complement strand
GCGACGGGTTCCCCGACCTGGTCACCTGGGACGGCAAGGCCCTGACTGCCCGGAGAGTCACCGCCGCGGGCACCTTCGCCCCGGCGGACCCGGCGGCGGCCTTCCGGCTCGACGGCGAGTGCCTGGGCCTGGAGGGGTTTTCGGTCGCGGCCGACGGTGCGCCGGGAGTGCTGGTCAGCACCGCCGGCCGGCCGGTGCTCTTGGCCTGGACGGCGGCCAAGGGCTGGCAGCCGACCGAGCTGCCCGCCGGCGGCGACGAGCGCCAGGTCGCCGGCGAGCCCTCCGCCTGCATCGCGGCCGACCTGGACAACGACGGCTTCCCGGACGTGCTCCAGCCGCGCGAGGGCGGGGGAGTGCTCTGGCGGGGCCGGGCCGGCGGGCTCGTGCCGCCCGTGAAGTCGCCGGTGGCCGGCCTGGGCAAGGGGACGGCCCTGGCGCTCGGCGACTTCGACACCGACGGCTTCCTGGACATCTTCATGAGCGGGCCCAAGCACAACCGCCTCTGGGAGAATGACGGCAAGGGCGGCTTCCGGGAGGTCAGCGACTTCGCCGGGAGCCTGAGCTACAAGGCCCAGCCGGGCGCCGCGGCCTGCGCCGCCGCGGACTGCAACGGCGACGGCCGGCCCGACCTGCTCCTGGGCTACCCCGAGGCCGGCTTCGTCTGCCACTTCAACCGCGGCTTCCGCTGCCTGGGCGAGGAGGGCGACCTCCGCCTGGAGCAGCTCGAGGACGGCCCCAAGCCGGAGAACTTCGGCGTGCGCCGCCTGGCCGTCGCCGACTTCAACGCCGACGGCGCCGGCGACCTGGCGGTGGCCTTCGCCAGCGGGGAGATCTGCTGCTACTACAACGACCTGTCCGCGCCCGCGGGCGTCTGGGTCCGGCTGCGCCCCGGCTTCACCGGCCCGGTGACGGTGAGCGCCTGGCAGGGGGAGCAGCACCCTTGCTGCATGGGGGCCTGGTCGGTGGCTGCGCGCCGGCCGGCGGTCTTCCTGAGCCTGCGCGCCCCGGGGGAGTGCACCCTGAAGTGGCGCCTGCCCGGCAAGCCCGCCCAGAGCCGCAAGCTGGAGGCCCGCGCCGGCCAGTCCGCCGCGGTGGTCCTGGAATAAGAGTGCGTCCGTCTCAGTACGGTTTGGGCGTGATGCAGCCGCGCAATAGCATCATGGCCACGCCCACCATGCTGATCAGGCCCACCCCGCAGAAGAATCCCGCGGAGAGCACCGGGGTGAAGCGCCGCCACTTGTCCGCGCCGACCAGCCTGGCGAAGTAGTACCGGCCCAGGAGCGCCCCGATGAAGGGCGGGATCAGCCCGTGGGGCAGCGCCCCAAGCCCGCCCACGAAGCCGTACAAGAGCAGGGTCGGCGCGTTGAAGGCCGAGAGCAGGGCGAAGGCCACCAGCCCGAAGCCCAGCCCGCCCAGCGCGTACTTGAGCTTGAAGGCCAGGAAGAACAGGCTCTGGCCGCCCTCCGGCGAGGTCGCCGACCAGACCAGGCACTGGTTCAAGGCCTGCAACTGCCACATCTTCTGGGCGTAGGGATAGCTGGGCGACGGGATCGGGTCGCCGTAGTGCCAGATGTACTGCCAGAAGAGGAAGCTGGCCGCCAGGGTCACCGGGTAGATGCAGGCCTCGGCCTTGATGATGCTGGTGAACTTGGTGCCGGTCAGCTCGATCTCCCGGAAGCCCTGGGCGTTGCCCCCGTAGTCGTACATCGGGAAGGGCGCGCACCAGATCGCCGAGCCCTTCGAGCCCGAGAAGATGAAGGTGGCCTCCCGGATCATCGGGAAACCGATGCCCGCGCCGGTCAGCCCGATCATCCGGGCGTTAATGTAGCTGATCACCGGGGTGTACAGGAAGGCGAAGACGAACAGGAACACCGGCACCAGCACCGAGGCCCGGCCGGAGAGCGGGAAGACCGGCTCGCGGCCGTGCTGCCTGGCGATCTCCGTGACGGTGTCCTCGTAGTACTTCCCGGGGTGGGCCATCAGCCACCAGGACAGCAGCACGATGGCCAGCGCCCCCAGGCCGAAGAGGCCCAGGGCCATCTTGGTGGAGAAGTCCCCGCGCCCGGGCGGGACCTCGTCCCGGCGGGCCTGATCCCCCTGCGCGGCGCGCTCCCGCCGCTTGCGGCGGACGCTTTGGACGATCTTGTAGATGCCCAGGAGGGCCACCGCAAAGCTGGTCCCGATGCAGAAGCTCATCCAGAAATCCACCGAGTTCATGAAGCTGGTCATGATCGTGTCCATGCCCGGGCGCCAGTGGGTGAGGATGCCCAGCTCGCGCAAGAGCGGGTTCACGAACATGTGCACCAGCGACGCGACGGCCCCGCCCACCACCATCCAAAAGGGCACGACCATGCCCACGACCACCGAGCCCAGGTTGGTGACGATGCCGGTCTCCGCGGCGGGCAGGACCGTCTCGGTCTGCACGGTGGTGTCAATCCAGGGGATGGGCAGGAGCTGCACCGGGGTCCCGAAGAAGGCCTTGGTCAGGAGCGGCAGCAGGCTGTAGACCGCCCCGAAGGTCATGCCCAGCATGGCCCCGATCGAGAAGATCCGCCAGCGCCAGCCCTCGCCCTCCTGGGAGCTCTCCGCCAGGGCGGTGGCGCCCTCCGCGGCGATGGAGGCCATCGGGAAGGGCAGCTTCTCCACGTCGCTGGTTATCCGGAAGAGCGAGTAGCCCATGCACACCCAAGCCACCCGCCCGAAGACCCCGGTGGCCAGCATCAGCAGGAACGGCTTGATCCAGTCGCGGTGCCAGAGGGTCTGGCCCCGGATGGCCTCGCTGTCCGGCGGCGGGCAGAACCAGTCCGGGAAGGGGGCGATGCCCATGGCGCTCACGAAGGGCTGGTCGCAGAGGTACTGCCGCCAGATGACCTGCGCGAACTGCCCGCCGGAGAGGGCCAGCCCGCCCGAGAAGGTCATCAGGCTGCCGGCCACGTAGTAGAGCATGTACAGCTCTTGGCGCTTCAGCGGCTTGAAGCTGCGCCGGGCGATGTCCGCGAAGAGGATGATGGTCACCCACTCGGCGGCCGGGCCCAGGCCCATGCCCATGGTCAGGCCCAGGTAGATGGCCGTGGGCATCATCACCAGGGCGACGAAGAGCACCCCCACGAAGGTGCGCAGGTTGAAGCCGTCCTCGAAGACCGTCGGCGCCTGGATCAGGTCGCGGTAGAGCTCCTGCTCCCGGTCGGCGCCGGAGCTGGCGGCCGGCGCGCTGGGCGCCGGCGCGGCGGGCTTCCCTCTGGGCTCTGGGTCGGCCATGGCGCGCTATCCGGGGTTGGGCGCGGCGGCGGCGCCGGAGTCGGCGGCCGGCCGGGCCTGGGGCTCTGCGGGCGGGGCCTCGCCCAGCAGCGCTCGGGCCTGGGCCACGTGCCAGGCGCGCTCCTGGGGCGTGAACAGCCGCCAAAGCAGGAACTGCTTGCGGATGCTCTTCATGAAGCGGTGGTTCATCTTCACCCAGGCCTCCGGCGAGCCGGAGACGCGGGTGAGCACCATGCGGGTCTCGTAGATGTCCTTCTCGTCGGCGGCCAGATAGGTCGAGAGCTCCAGGGACTGGCTGATGCCGAAGTCAAAGGGGGCAATCCACACCCGGCTGGCCAGCCGGTAGCCAGAGGCCGCTCCTGGGGACCCGCGCCGGGCGAAGGCCGTGTCCGCGGTGTAGAACTCGCCCACCGACTGGTTGGCGTGGTCCTGGAAGAAGTGGACCAGGTGCATGTTGACCCCCAGGGCCTGCTCGCCCGAGACGGTGAAGGGGAAGTCGAAGACCAACCGGTCGCCCTCGGGCCGCGGGAACTTCCAGATGCGCTCCACGTCCGGGACGGACAGCCGTCCGGCGCGGAAGGCCGGGTAGGCCGCCGAGAGCATGACCACCGCGATGATGAAGCAGGCGGAGAAGACCGCCGAGAGCGAGGAGTAGTTCAGGCTGATCCCGCCCAGCAGGCCCGCCGCGTTGGTCAACACCACCAGCTTGGCCACCGACTGGCCCAGGACGTAGCCGAGCACCGCGGAGACCACCGCGAAGACCGCGCTCTCGGCGATGAACAGGCTGCCGATGTGCACCGGGGCCAGGCCCAGCGCGCCGTAGATGGAGATCTCCTTCTCGCGCTCGTAGACCGCCCCGAGCATGGTGTTGAGCACGATCAGCGCGGCGATGAGCATGGGCACCAGCAGGCTGCCCACCCCGGAGACGTCGCTGGAGCGGGCCGTGCTCATGAAGGTGACCGTCTGGCCGGCGGAGACGAACATGGGCACCGACACCCGGCGCAGGAGCTTGTCCTCGGCCAGCTCCACGGCCTTGGCGGCGGCCGCTTCCGGGCTGGCCGCGGAGGGCACCAGGGCCACCGAGAAGAGCTTGCCGCCGTGGTCCAGCAGCCAGTCGTAGGGGACCACCGGCACGTAGCGCGGGTCGATGTGGGTGTACTTGCGGAACTCGGCGGCCTCGGAGCCGGAGCCCCGGCCGCTCATGCGCTGCCAGTTCTCCACCTCGTAGTTGATGGGCACCGGGCTTTCGTCGTCGATGTCCTTGAGGGCGTACCAGGCCGCGTCGGCCAGCACGCCGATGACCGCCAGGCGCTCGCCGGCGATGGTCACCGCGGGCAGGTCCTCCAGCCTGGCCTCGGGCCGGACCGCGGCGAGGTAGTCCTTCTCCTTGAAGCCCAGCTCGGCCATCAGCCGCTCGGGCAGCAGGCAGACCCGGGCGGACTCCTCACCCGGCCGGAAGGGGCGGCCGGCGACCAGCAGCTTCTCCCGGCGGCCCTCCAGGGTGATTTCCTCGCGGCCCAGCCCGGTGACCTCGCGCTCCTGGGGCTGGACCCCCAGGAGGCCGGAGACGCCGAAGGCGCTCTCGGGGGAGCCGGCCGCCGCGGTGTTGATCAGCAGGCCCTGGCCGGCCAGCCAGGCCCGCGCCGCGACGGTGCACTCGCCCGAAGTGGCGAACTCGGTGCGCAGGCAGCGGTAGGCGAACTCGTCGAGGGACTGCCAGCTCTCGTTGCGGACCAACACCCCTTGGTAGGGTTGCTCCCGGTGCTGGGCGATGGGCCGCTTGTTGGCCCCCAGGGTGCTCTCGATCGAGGAGAAGGACAGCACCGAGAAGGTCAAAAGCACCAGGGTGACCAGGGTGAGCACGGTGCGGACCTTGCGCCGGCGCATGTTGTTGATGCCCAGCAGGAAGGCGGAGAGCGCCGCGTTGAAGCGGTCCATGTCCGCCTTGTGGGAGCGCCCCGGCCGGTGCTGGAGGACCTCGAGCTCCCGCTTGAAGCGCGAGGAGATCATGCTGATGACCAGCACGGCCAAGGCCACGGTGACGAAGGCCAGCAGGATCATCGGCGCGGAGCTGGTGATCCGGAAGGCCGGGTGCATCAGGTAGAGCAGGGCGAAGGCGACCATGAAAACCCCGAAGACCCCGGCCAACTGTCTGTTAATATCCGGGAAGGCGAAGAGCAGCCGCTCCACGAAGTAGGCGAAGGGCAGCATCAGGAACAGGTAGAAGAGCAGGCCCTTGACCACGTCGGTGATGGTGGCCTGGATGTTGGGGTAGGCCCGGGCCTCGAAGCCCCAGGAGGCGCGCGCCGCGGAGAGCATCCGGTCCCACTGCCGGGAGGCGGCCGCCTCCTGGGCCCGGGCCAGTTCCCGGCCGGCGGCCTCGTGCTGCTTGAGCAGCGAGGCGTTGCGGACCCCGGCCTTGTCCAGCACGTACAGGCGGTAGTCGTCCAGCCGGTAGAGGTCCTGGGCCATCATCATCGCCGCCGGGATGCGCTTGCCGCTGTCCCGGTCGACCACCCGGGAGCTGCCGTGCACGTCCACGCCCTTGCCCTCGTAGATTTTCTTCTGCTCGGCCCGGTCGCCGGTCTGCCAGCCCTCGCCGGGCACGGCCAGGAAGGGCCAGCGCACGCCGGCCAGCCGCCGCCGGCCGAAGGTGGCCTTCACCCGGGTGACCAGCGGCTCGTCGGTGCGGGGGTCCCTGCGCTCGCTGACGAACAGGACCAGGGCGTGCTCGAGACAGGCGTCGTTGGGGGTCTCCCCAGCCATGGAGACGCCCCAGGAGATGGGCACCGCGTCGTTCTGGCCGATGAAGATGCGCACGTCGTTAAACTGGGTGTCGGCGCCCTCGTAGCTGCGCAGGTCGCTGGCCTCGAAGACGTTGAGCGCCGAGCAGGCGAAGGTGGCCAGGAAGTACTCGTCCTCGTTGCGCTTGGGGGTGCGCCAGGGCAGCCCGCGCTTGGCGCCCTGCTCGCCGTCGTCCAGGGTCTGGACGATCCGGCCGGTGGGCGCGTCGAGCTGGAAGGCCAGCAGGCGCTGCTCCTGGTCGTTCCACTCGCGGACCGCGGCGGCCGGCAGGGCGAAGAACTCGTAGCCGCCCCACTCGTCGGCGATGGCCGCGGCCCAGGAGCGCACCGGGGCGTAGGTCGGCCGCACCGAGCCGCGGTACTCGCGGGCCTCGCGCCGGGAGAAAACCAGCGCGCCGGGCACGGGCGTGACCGAGAGGGTCCGGCTCTTGGCCGGGTTGTACTCGGTGACCAGCCCGGCGATGCGCACGGTGTAGTCGCTCTCGCGGAGCGCGCCGCTCTCGCTCTCCATCTTCTCCAGGCTGGCCAGCCCGTTGGGGCCGGCCGGGCCGGGGCCCAAGGCGTCCAGCAGCGTCCGGACGGCCACCTCGGTCTGGCGGGCGAGGCTGTCCAGGTCCAGGTGCTCAGGGAGGTCCACGGGCGAGTCCAGCAGCCGCCGGCCGTCGAAGGCCGTGCCCAGGGTGACCGCGGGCACCCCCACCAGGGTGAAGACCTCGGCGCCGTAATAGGGGCAGGCCGGATACCCGGCGGTGGGCCGGTCGCCCAGCGAGGCCGAGGTGTCCTGGACCATGGGCGAGTCCTCGGTGGATTTCCAGCCCACGGCCGCGGCGTGGTCCGCGCCGGCGGCGGCCAGGAACTCGACCAGGGGGGCCGCGGCGGTCTGCAGGCGCTTCTCGTCCTTCTGGATGAACTGGTTGACGTACTTGCCCTTGAAGAAGGCGGCCATGCGCTGGGAGTGGCTGGAGAGGTCCAGGCCCACGCAGCTCTTGACCCGCTCGGGCAGATCCGGGCCGAGCGTGCCCAGGAAGCTCAGGTAGCCGCACCAGCGCAGGTACTTGAGCCGGCCGGCGGACTCGTTCTTGTGGCGCTCCTCCAGGTTGGCCAGGGCCATCAGGCAGGCCTCGACCGCTCCGGAGGCGCTCTGGCTCCTGGCCCCCTCGAGCAGCGCGCGCATCTGCTGGTAGTCGGCCAGGGCGGCTCCCGGCGCGCCGGGCTGCTGGCCTCCGGCCCCCTGGAAGTCAACGGCGGCGCGGGCGGCGGCCTCCAGTGCCGCGGTGGCCTGGCGGAAGGAGGCCAGCCACTCGGCCGGCGGCCCGCTGTACTGCTTGGTGTCCTTGGGCAGTCCCTTGACGCGAGACTCCTCCTCCTTGAGGCACTCCAGGACCCGGCCGCGGGCCTCCACCGCGGCGCGCTCGGCGGCCTCCCGCCGCTCGACGACGGCCAGGAGCCCTCGGGCGGCCTCGGGCCGGACCCGCTCGAGCTTGCGGAGCTCGGCGCGGAACTCGCTGTAGGCGCAGCTCTTCCAGGGCTCCCGCTGGCTCTCGGCGATCTCTGCGGGCGTGGCCTTGCGCTCGCGGGCGAGATAAGAGCCCAGCCCGGTGAGGACCACCGCGCCGAAGAAGACCACCGCAACGGCCGAGAGCCAGCGGGCGCCCGAGCCCGCGCGCAGGAAGATGATGATCAGCACCGCGCCGGCGACCAGCGCCGCCGCCAGGACGATGAGCACCACCCGCTGCCAGGGGGCCAGGCCCTTGACCGGGAAGCCCCCGGCCATGAGCACGTCCTGGGCGTCGACGCCCAGCACCCGGCCGTCGAGCTCGCCGAGCCCCTCGAGCAGCTTGGCGACCGGGCGGCGCAGCAGCTCGGCGGCGTGCTGCTCCCCGAGCATGGCCTGGTAGTGGGCGCCGACCGCCAGGAACAGCACCGGGCGCTCCGGCGGCCGGGCCTTGAAGCGCTCGAGGAGCTCGAAAACCGCGGCCAGGTTGGCGGCCGGCTCGGCCCCGGGGGCCAGGTCCGGCACCAGCGACGGCGAGTCGGAGGGCACCAGCACCACGGTGATGCCCTTCTGCTTGGCGGGATTGGTCCCGGGCACCAGGCCGTAGACGTTGCGGGCGGTGCGGTTCTGCCAATCAACGCGGCACTTGAGGGCGGCGGTGGGCGGCTGCTTCTCGGCGCGGGCCTTCTCGATCGCGGCGACCAGCTGGAGGCCCTCGGCGCGCGAGAGCCAGAAACGGGGCAGGTCCAGCGCGGCGGTGAGCACCTTGCTGCCGGCCTGCACGTCCCAGGGCGAGGCGGGCTCAAGGAAGACCACCGCCCGGGCGCCCAGCGAGCCGGCGGTGACCCAGTCCAGCCCGCGGTCGCCATCGAGCACCAGGATGGAACCGGCCACCTCGCGGCCGGCCAGGCTCTCCAGGCGCCCGTCGCCGCCGAAGACCAGCGGAGCCTTGATCTCTCCGGTGACCGTGCAGGTCCGGCCGGCGTTGGGCCAGAAGGGCCGCACCGGATAGCTCTGGCCCGGCTCGCCGACGACCAGCGACGACTCCAGGGTCACCGGCACGGTCACCGGAAACTCCTGGACGCAGACCTGGGCGCCGGCCTTCTCGAAGCGCTGGCGGATGAGCTCGGCGACGGCGGCGGCGCCGGCCGAGCCGGCGGCGCGGCCGGTGCGGAGCTCCTTGCCGAGCGGCGCGACCAGCGCGTTGATGTCGGCGGCCAGGCGCTTCTTGAGGCCCTCGATGTCCGCCTGCTCGCCGGTGACCCGGCCGGAGCGCTTCTCCCGGGTGGGCGGCGCGCCCAGCTCGGCGGGCGCCCGGTAGCGCCAGGGGCCCCAGCGGCCCACCACCAGCGGGGCGGCCAGCAAGGCCAGCAGGAGCACCCCCAGCACCGCGCCAGCCACGGCGCGCATCGGGTGGTCGTCCCCCTTGGGTTCAGCCGGTTCCATCCGCGCTGCTCTCTAGCTCACATGCCCGGCAGGAGGCCGCCCGAGTCCGGGCAGCTCGTCCCGCACAGCCCCACCAACATCCAGAACCCGGCCATCGCGAACTGGCCAACTATCAGCCCGTAGAAGAAGGGATTGACCCGCTGGCTGAAGTCCCCGCCGCCGTAAGCCAGCGCCGCACGCTTGAAGATCCAGCCCAGCAGGAAGCAGAACCAAACCCCGTCAATGCCGATGGCCACCATGCCCAGCGGGTGCAGCGGCCACCAGTAGAACAGGCTGCGGAAGATCAGGAGCGCGGTCATGACCACTCCGCCGGTGGCCATCATGCCCACGCGCCAGAAGTCCGGCGTCCACATCCGCTCCTTGTTGACCACGTCGCGCAAGAGCCAGTTGTTGAACGCCCAGCTGGGGCAGTTGAAGCCCAGGAACTTGGTCCCCTGGCTGCCCTTCTCGAAGGCGAAGACCAGCGTCCCGTGCAAAAAGATGAGGACCCCGGCCACCAGCGCCGCGACCATCAGCCAAGTCAACAGCCGCTTGCGCCGCGGCTCGGTCTCGGTCAGCTTGAACGCGGTCAGCAGGAAGGGCGACAGCGGCAGCACGTGGAGCATGCTCGGCCAGATGAAGGACCAGACCCCCATGGCTCGCAGGGTCACCGGGATCAGCGTCCCGCCGGCCCCCAGCCAGCCCTTCTGGTAGGCGATCATCTGCCCGCCGGCGCCCTGCCCGAAGCCGAAGATCCAACTGAAGACGAACTGCGGATAGTACGGCCAGAACCCGGCCCCGCAGGTCAAGAGCCCGGCCTCGGCCACCACCCGGCTGATGACCACCACCATGGCCAGGTACAGGCCGAAGAGCACGGCCATCACCCAGAGCTTCAGCCCGGCCAGCACGCACCAGAGCAGGATCCCGGCAAGGCACAGCCAGAAGCCCCAGAAGGCAGTCGGGTAGCCCATCGGCTCGGTGCCCTCGGCCGTGTCGGCGGGGACCAGCCCCAGCCCCCGGCGCAGGACGTACCAGATGTGCCGCCGGCCGCCCCAGACCAGCCAGCCCACGAAGATGAGCATGGCCCCGGTGTAGAGCGCGTCGGAGTTCATCCACTCGCCGTGCACCGCCCAGGCGTCGTCGCGGGGCAGGCCCCAGGCCGAGGCCGCCACCCGCAGCGCCTGGTTGATCACCCCGAAGGCCCAGATGCTCAGCGACACCTCGGTGGTCAGCAGGTAGCCGATGCTCACCAGGTAGGGCTCGGCGCTGATGTTCCGCTCCATCGCCGTCCAGGGCCGCTCGCTGATGAAGGTGCTCAGGCTGATCGACTGGAGATTCGGCGCCGGGATGGTCGGGAAGTAATTGTTGAGCCCCTGGAACAGGAAGACCGCCCCGGAAACCCCCGCGCCGATCCACAGCGCCGGACTGGCCAGCACCCGCCGCGAACGCGCGGAGAGGTCCGACCCCTCGGCCAGGGCGCGCACCACCTCGGCGTGCGGGAACATCAGCTTCTCGTGGTCCGACCACTGCCGGCGCATGAGCGCTGCCAGGAACACCTGGACCAGCAGGATCAGCCCCAGCAGCGGCAGCCACCAGGCCAGCGGGCCCTTCCAGTGGGCCAGGAACTTCCGCCACTCGGCGCTGCGCTTCTCGGCCAGCTCCTGCCGATACTTGGCATATTCCTGCCGGTACTGCGGACTCCCCGGGTCGCCCTCCGGCGCGGCGATGGCGGCCAGTTCGCGGTTGATGCCCATCCGCCACTTCTTGAGCGCGGCCTTCTCCTCCTCCGCGGCGCGGTTCTCGGCTTCGCGCCCGGCCTGGCCCTCGGGCGTGCCCGCGTCGAAGCCGCCGGGGTTGAAGTTGTGGATGTCGTAGGGCACCAGCTTGGAGGGGATCCCCGCGGTGTTCTCCGGGTCCTGTTCGATGGGCACCGGGCGGACGAAGCGCTCCTTGAACTTGCGCTCGGGCGTGTCGTCCTTGTAAGGCACGACCAGCACCCCCACCAGGAACTCCACCGCCCGGCAGGAGTAGCTGCCCATGGCCACCAGCACGAAGACCACCAGGAGTTCCCGCCAGACCAGCCGCCGGCGCAAGGCCGGAGCGGCCGCCGCGGCCAGCCAGCCGGGCAGCGCCCCGGCCGCGAAGGCCGCCAGCGCCCCGGCAGCCACCAGCATGGTCGGGGTCCACTGCGACTTCTGGGCCGGCTCGATCAGGCCGGCGAAGGCCCCATAGAGCCAGGCCGAGGCCGCCGGCAGCATCTTGGCCGCCGCCGGCGTCTTGGCGTAGACCGCCGCGTGCCAGCAAGGGGTGAACAACGCCGCGGCGGCCAGGCCCAGCACCAGCGCCAGAGCGCCGCCGAAGCGGTTGAAAACCAGCAGCAGCAGCGTCAGGAAGAAGGCTTCCAGCGGCAGGTAGCCGCCCATGCCCAGGGGGTAGCTCTTGGTCAGGCTCCAGGCGGGCAGGGCCCAGGCCAGCATCAGGAAGAGCGCCGCCCCGGTCAGCACCGCGGCCGGGGTGACCCCGCCCCGCGGTTCCTCCGCGGCCGCGGCCTCCGGTCCGACCGTGACCGCCAGCTTCTCGACTGCCTGGGCCATTGGGCCTCTCGGAGGTTCCGGTTCCAGGGCGCCGCGGAAGCGCGGCAGACCGCGCGTCCGGACCGGCCAACGCCGGCAAGAGCTTATAGCCATGGCCCGCGGCGGTGTCAAGTTCCGCCCCCGCCCGCGCGGGCTGGCTCCGCCGCCGGCTTGCCGCGGGCGCGGGGTTCTGGACTTGTCGGCGGCTCCGCCCGGACCTAGAATCCCCGAGGTCCGGACGCT
>Ga0315286_10005976_pt1 | contig 11799 bp, 9 predicted proteins | sample YL17G10_0_MG_FD_205038 | JGI IMG/M metagenome (GOLD analysis project Ga0315286, IMG submission 205038) | Sediment microbial communities from Yellowstone Lake, YNP, Wyoming, USA - YL17G10_0 | ecosystem: Environmental > Aquatic > Freshwater > Lake > Sediment | place: USA: Wyoming | collected... | reverse complement strand
ATCCTCGTATTCCTTATAGACATTCCATTTGTCCAATTCGGATTTTAGCTCGTTGGCTTTTGAAATATCCGTCCTGGCCTGGCTAAAAAGTTGATCAATCTTGTCTTTTATCGAAACTGGTAATTTGGTAAGCTGACTTAAAGATTTTTTGATCTTTTCTATCTCTTCTTCGCCGATTGGGCCAGCGGTTTGCGCGCCGATTTTAAGATAATCTAAGAGATTATTAATTTCGCCTTCCATCATGTGGGCCTGGTCTATCAGGTCAGTAAAATCTATCTTAATGTTTAATACCCGGCTTAACCCCTCTAACACGGCGTAGGAGGCTTTGGGATTCTCGATTTGGATGGTATAAAGTGGAATCTCTCCCAAAAGACAAAAACCCCCCAGCCCTTCTTTTTTGGCTAGGCCTAAAAATAAACCATTCAGGCCGCTAATTTGACCGGAGGATAAAAGAGTGAAATTATATTTCTTTAAGTTATTATTCAGTTCTGGGGAAGTAGCCGTAAACCAGAGATTAGGCTGCTGGGTATGATCCACGGGCTGGGGCATCGCCGCAAAGCTAACCACCGTCTTTACCTTAAAACTTTTGGCAAGATAAATAATCTTTTTGACGTAATCTTCGGCTTTAGTTAAATCCGGTTGGGCATTGCTAACAAATATAATTAAATCATTATTGCCAGTTTTGTTCTTCCAATAATATAGTTTACTATAAGGAAGTTCTGGCGTGCTTAATAGACCTTCTTGGATAACGCTTCCGGTTAAATAAAAAAAGTTTTGGGGAAGAATTTCGGCAAACTCCTGCGCTTTTAACTTATCCACCAGATACATCGCGGCTTTAAAAGCTACTTCGCCCATGCCCGGCCAAGCAACAATCAGATAGGGACTTTTAAGCCTTGGTCTTTTATAAATCTTGATTCCTTCCATTTTATCTGCTCCTTGTAAATTTATAATTTTTTAAAAAAACTTCCAGGGCTTGCGCGCCTTTATATAAGTTGCTAATCTTGACGTATTCATCGGCGATATGGGCACAACCTTCTGTGCCAAAACCCGTGGCAATCGCCGGGATATTTTTATTTTGAAAGAAGGCGACGGTGGTTGCGCCTTCTGAGCCCTCAACTCTTGGTTTTATATTAATCTTGCGCATAGCGCAAGCTAAATAATTTACCAGCGCATGATTTTTATCAATCCCGTAAGGCTTCTGAATACCTTGAATCTCTATTTTAAATTTTGGGGTGTATTTTTTTATTGTACTTTTGATGCCCGCTAAAATTTCTTCCTCCGACATGCCGGGTAAAAATCTAAAATCCAATTCAAACTCACACCAGTCTGCGACAATATTCACTTTGTCACCGCCTTTTATAGTGCCGATATTAAGCGTAGGCGGCTTAAGATAACTATTTTTCCTAAACGCCCATTTCTTGGCCTTTAGCGCTTTGAGTATATCTACAGCGATAGCAATGGCATTTATGCCCCGCCAAGGGTAAGCGCCATGCGCCTTTTTCCCTTCTATCTTTACCTTAAGATGGATAAGGCCTTTCTGGGCAATGACAATCCCAAAATCATCAGAATCCAAGACCACGGCAGCATGCGGATCCAATATCCCTTTATCCAATAAGGGGATTAAGCCAAAATCCGAACCGCTTTCTTCATCGGCGGTGGCGGCAAAAACTAAATTATAATCTAAAATAATTTTATCTTCCACCAAACTATTGATTGTCTCTAGCGCACAGGCGAGATTTCCTTTACAGTCGGTTGCTCCTAAACCATAAATCCTACCTCGGTATACTCTACCTGAAAAAGGAGCAAAATGCCAATTCCGTCCGCCAGGCACGGTATCTAAATGCGGCGTAATCAACAAACTGTAAATTTTATTCTCAACCGGTAATACCGCCACGACATTAGAGCGGTTTTTTTTAAACTCATAAACCTTCGTTTCCAAGCCTAGCCTGACTAAATAATTTTTCACAAAATGGGCGATCTTCTTTTCGTCTCCCGGAGGATTCTCGGAATTTATACGAATCAGTTCCTGGGTAAGTCTTATGAGGCGTTTTTTATTTACCATCGTTTTTTAAAAGCTATAATTTAGGCTAAAGGCCGCAGCCGTACTGTCAAATAACTGCCCTTCTGTATTCAACCAACAATTCTTAGCCAGCGGCAGGTCAAAGCCAAAAATAAAACCGACGCTTTTGGTTAAATCTGATTGATTAAGTTTTCGGTCGCCATTTACCCAATGGATATAATCTAGCCTTGACCATCTGACGCCTAGATAGGGAGTTATTTTTTTAAAATCGTAGGAGGCAAGGCAGGAGAATTGCCAGTCATCTAACACTGCCTTATGCTTATCGGCGCCTAGAGAAATGGTTTTAGGATGGATGCTAATGTGTTGGAAGCCAAGGACAGCTTTTGTATTCTTAGCATCATATAGTTTCAGGCGAAAACCGTATCCTCCGCCCAAATAAGCGGAATAATTTAACTCGTCGCTTGCCGAGGGATGCTGTTTAATATAGCCTGCCCCTCCTTTTAAATCAAGAGATAGCCAATCAAATACGCCGTAAGATAAAAGGAAAAAATTCTGCCAGCTCCTTAACTTTCCTTGGCTGGCTTTTAGGTATCTTTTAAAAATAGAGTGGGTTTGTGCTCCGATAAATATTTTATTTTTTTGCGGCATCTTTGTGCCGTAACAGGGCGCGGCGTATCCGCTACTTAAAAGAAAGAGAAGAAAACCCGCAACTAATAATACCGCAAACTTATAATGACTTTTCTTAATCATTTCATACTCCTTAAAGGACAAACTGCGCATTTGGGCTTGGCTTTAAGGCAGGCCTCTTTACCCAATCTTACTAAAAGCGCGTGGTATTCATTAAATAATTTTGCCTCGGGCTTGAGATTACGCATAAAAAAATTTTGTATCTGGTCGTAACGGGCATCTTTTTTGATCAAACGGTGCCGGATGAGTATCCTTTTAGTATAGGCATCAATAACAAAGACGGGTTTATCCAACGCATAAAGCAATATAGAATCTGCGGTTTCTGGGCCAATGCCATTTACCGAAAGTAGCTTCCGGCGTAAACTATGGGTATCTACCAAGGACATTTTTCTTATTTTTCCTTGATAAGTCTTAAAGAAAAATTTCAAGAATTCTTTTAGGCGTTTGGCTTTAATATTATAATAACCCGTAGGCCTAATAAGTGAGGCTAATCTCTGGCCAGATAATCTATAAAGCCTATCCGGACTTAATAATTTATGTTTTTTAAGATTTCTTATTGCCTTTTCTACATTCAGCCAATTGGTATTCTGAGTAAGAATTGCCCCCACAATTACTTCAAAACGTTTATCTGCAGGCCACCAATGTTGCGCTCCAAAATAACTATATAACTTGCGGTAGATTAAAGTCAACTGCTGGTTCATTCTTTAATTTCCAGGGGATTATAATTATAATAGGCAAAAAGGGTATAGGCAGTGCCCGCAACTGAACCCGTGGACTTTCCCTTAGGCGTCATCCAGCCATGGCCGGTATCCACAGCATCCTGCGTGGCATAAGGAAGGCAACTCTCGCCTTGGCCCGAAGGCGAAGGGCTGGAGATAATCATATTGGCGAGCCCTGCGAGATATTCATCGGCTTTACCTTCATAGGCGCGGGCCTTGGCCAACATGCCTTTCTTATGATAAAAGTCGGCCATTATTTTAAAAGCCAAAATCATCTGGGCGGTCCATTCTGAAGAGATAACCCCGCCTCTGGCCAGATTTCTTTGGGCAGCAAAATCAAACCCTTTAATTTTTATAGCTTGTCCTTCTGGGCGGGTAAAAAGCGCCTCGGCCATACAATTCTGTTCAGCAAATTCTACAATCCGCTCCGGGTTCATCCCTAATTCTTCTAATTTCGCCGGGCCTAAAGCCGCAATTGACCAGGCATAGGTATCCGTAGCTACTGTAGAATCTCCTTTGCCGCGCTTAACGGGAATATCCGTCTTATCATAGGTATGTCGCACTAACCAACTGACTACCTTGTCCCGGGCCGTAAGATACGGCGCTTTGCCGGTAACCTGGTATAGCATATTAAAGAAAGCATAGGCATCGAGATTATGCTCGGTGGAGTACCACTCCACATTCGGGCCGCCGCGAATCCCGCCATCTATATCTTGGCCCTGTAGGGCAATTATGGTCTGGGCAATTTCTTCGGCTAAATTAAGGTAACTGCGATCTTGAGTTTTTTGGGTATAGTGCAGTATGGCTATCCCCAGCCAAATATTCGGGCCGCTATGCACCATATACTCCGCGGGCGAACCGTCGACATAGTAGGCATTTAAAAATCCTGCCTCGGTTCTTTTTGCTTTCGCCTTAAAAAAATCTAATATTTTCCTGACGCGTCCAAAATCCGAAAAATTAGTATAGGCCTGGGCAACTAATGCCTGATCGTAAATAAATGCCCAATTGGCAATCTCGCTATCTCCCTCGAAACTCATGACTAATCCGGTACGCGGATTTTGATGTACCATTAACCATTGATACATCTTATCTAAATTGGCCTGGGTGAGCGTAGTTTTTCTTTTATCTAAACGCAGGAGTTCCTCAGTAACCGCGTTCTCTTTATGCTGCAGGGTAATCAGTTGCTCTTGTAAGGAAGTTTTATCGTAAGCTAATTGCTCAATAAGGGCGCTTTGCTCTTCTATTTTTTTGGCCTCTAGCTTTTTCTTTTCTTCTTCAGCGTTTTGGATACGCGATTGTAAAGCCTGAATTTTTAATTGTAAGTCCTGCCTCTGGAGGCTTATCTCTTTTACCTTTTGTTTGGCAAGGTTCGATTCCTGCAAGATTTCCACAAGTTGCTCTACCAGCGCCTTATTGCCTTTAACTAATCTTACATTAAGATAGGCATTCATGGCGAAACTTAACCCGAGTATAAGAATTATCGTGGTAACTACCGGAATAAATAATCTCTTGGCCCAGGCGTAACGCATAATCTTATTATTTTGGCGGACATCAATCTCTTCATAACTTAAACCCATAATGTATTTATGCGATTCCCGGATTACCTCTTGGACCCAAGCCGTCTTAGCTAGTGCGCATATCGGGCTTTTGCTAATGGGCATCTCTATTTTTAAAGATAATTTTACCTGCTGGTCTTTTAAGGTTTGCACCAAGGCGGGGTTGAAGTTATTGACCTCTAAACAAATCCCGCCCCTGCCTATATTATTCGTAAAGCCCTGCAGCCAGTCTGATAAAAAACCCCTTGCGTCAGGCGCAACCAAGCGGAACTCTACCGGAAATACGGAATCTAATCTTAAGTATTTTCGGCGTTCGCGTTCTATAAAAGAATCTTGGTTAGCCATCTCTAGTTTGCCCTCTCCAGAACTACCCTTTGTTTAATCTTCTTGGCTAAGTTCTCAAAGAAATTTTTAAAATCGGGGTACTCACTTTCTAAAATCAGAGTTTTCTTGGTCTCTATCTTTTGGCTAAAATATAGCTTATTATCTTGGTAATTATATTCCACGCTGAATCTTAACCAGGGGCTGTCTTCGCTTACGCTCGGGGGAATATATTTGATCGTAAAATTAGGCGGTAATTCAATCTCTAATATTGTCTCCTTGCTATCTAAGATATCAAAATCAATCGCGTATTTGCGTTTATCCTTAGCCACCAGTGAAGCATCTAGGCCAGTCAACTGAGGCATTATCCGCAAAGCCCCCGCAGCCGTAAAATACTCCGGGCCTTTAAAGGCGTAACTTAAGACCACGGGGGCGTTGAGATCCTGCAAGTTTTTTATATTATAGCTATCTAATCTTGCGCCAATAGAAACCTCCTGTATCTTTTCTTTTAGCGCCTCTTCGATCAACTCCGGTGGCGTATAGAGCAGCCAAAATCGCTGCGCTTGATCATATACGCCATAAGTAAAAGTAGACTTATCTACGCTTATAGTTTCATCGGCATTGACCTTCATTTTGAGGTATTGTTTGAGTAAATTGTGTTCTGCCGGATATAACGGAGTGTTTTGTATTTGATAGCCGTCATCTTGGAATACCAATACGTACCTATCCTGGTCGTCGGTGGGTAAATCGCCAAAAGGACAAGTTTGCGCCGTAGGGTCAAGGAAGATAAGCTTCTCCTCTTGTAATACTGCGGCAATGCAATGGTTAAAAAGTAATGCGGGAAAGTCGGAATTTAAATTATAATATTCTTTGGTCGCGATAAGCACTGGCCAGCTAGATATTCCCGCTTCTCTTAACATGGTCACTAAAAGTATGGCTTGGTCTTTACAGTCTCCGTACTTATTTTTATAGATATCTAAGGCTCTATGCGGTTCATAACCTGCCTCGCCATATTCTACCGCTACGTAGCGAATCTCTTGGGCGCAGAAATTATAAATTGCCCGGATTTTGGCTTCAGGAGAATCTTCGGTCTTGGTTAACTGAGCAACCTTATCTTTTATTGCGCTATCGGCCTCAATCTTATTTTTGGCTAACCCCCACCACCAGTCATAGATCTCCTGCCAAGAAGAAAACGTAGAGATAAGTAAAGCCGGGTTAATCTGGACAGAGGTAGGCATATTAGCCTCGGGAATTATTTGGGGGATATTTTTAAAGGCCCAGCTGTAAATTAAACGGTTATCTTTTTCTTGTATCTTAGGATTTAAATTAGCGGCGAAATTATTATACCGATCATTTAATATCTTTAAGTGCAGGGCCTTTTCTTTGGGCAAATCAATGCTAAAATTGGCCTGGATAATCGGCTCCGATGCCTGCAGAGGATAGCTGATCACGAAATCTTTTTTATTGACGAGCTGATTGCGATAAATCTTTAGTTTATATTCTATACTTGAGCCTTCGGTAATCTCAGGAAAAGAAATGATATAAACGCGCACATTGCTATAAAGCGGAAAGTTTAAGTATTTAGAGACATCGCGTATATAGCGGCTACCCACCTCAACCACCGAGCCGTCGGGCTTTAAAGTCCGGGCATATTCTAATTCTATTTTTTCGTAGGTAGAGTCATAATCTACCTGGATTTCGGAAAAATCTTCCTTGCCCCGCTCATTTAAAATCTTAACTATATAATGCAGGTAAGAGACCTGTGAATTTTGCGGCGTAATTTCTATCTTTTCATCGCAATATAAAATCAGCGCCCCTGCCTGCGGATATTCCGCCTCTGGCGGCGCACCCGCTAAAATCTCACCTACCTTAGGGCTTATATCTTTTATCTGCGTCAAGGTAGTTTGTTTTTCAATCATATTGAGGCGCTCTGAGGCTAAAGAGGCGAATTCTTTATTCTGTATCTTTTTATAGAGGTCCAATGCCCGGTCAAAGAGATTTAATTTCTCGCAGGTCAAGGCATAATAATATAGGCATTCATCGTCAAGAATCTGATTTTTATTAAAGGCCTCTAAGGCATCGGTGAAATTGCCCAGCCGATAATAAGAAATCGCCAAAAGTTTTCCTGCCTCTTGAGCATTTGTCTTTTTAAATTCCTCTATGGCTTGCATAAATTCACCGTGATTATAGTATAACCTGCCCAATCCCAGGTATGATCTATCTAAGTTGCCCCCCTGAGCAATTAAATCTTTATAAGAATTTATGGCCTGCTGATAATAACTCTCAGATTGCCTAACATATTCTTGCGCCTGTTCTAAGGCATCTTTTTGCACACAACCGGTTAATAAACTAAAAATACAAAATATAAATAAATATACGGAATAATAATTGGCCGCATGCCGCAGGCTACAAGTTGCAGGTTTAAAGCGCAAGACGTGAAGCGCAAGACGTGAAGCAAAAATATTTTTGATTTTTGATTTTTTAACGGTATTTATAGTATACATTACAGGCTCCTTCGCTAGAGACCATACACGGTCCCGTCGGATTTTCTGGCCGGCAAACTTTTAAAAATAAAGGGCAATCTAAAGGAGAAATTAAGCCCTTTAAGACATCGCTGCATCTGCATTTCAGCGGTTTGCGGTTTGCGGTTTGCGGTTTGCGAATACAAGAGAAATTCTTTTCTGCATCGAACATTGAAAATTTATCTTTTAACTGCAATCCACTTTGAGGAATTCTTCCCAGGCCACGCCAAGAAGCACCGGCAACCTTAAAAACCTCCAAAATTATTTTTTGTGCTTTAAGATTGCCGTGCCGAGTTACCGCACGTATATATTGATTTGCCACCGCGGGTTTGTTTTTTATTATTTGTTGTATAAGAAAATATATTCCTTCCAGAATATCTAAGGGCTCAAAGCCGGTTACGCAACAACCTATTTTATATCTTTTTGGGATAAATTCATAGGGTTTTGTGCCAATGATACTTGAGACATGGCCAGGACACAGGAAGCCAGAAAGGTTTAATCTTTTATCTTGCACTAAATAATCCATTGCCGCAGGGATTAATTTTAAAGAAGAAAAGAAAAATAGATTTTTTAAATTTTCTTTTTTTGCACCCAGAATGCTTAAGGCAATAGTGGGCGCAGTAGTTTCAAAACCTACCGCTAAAAAAATGACCTTTTTTTGAGGATTTCTCCGGGCTACAACAAGAGCATCTAAGGCAGAGTAAGCTACACCTACCTTAACTCCTTGCGCCCTTTCTTTTTCTAGGGTAGAGCGGGTTCCCGGTACGCGTAACATATCCCCAAAGGTAAGAATAATCACTCCTTTATCTTGGGCATAATGAATAGCTGTATCGATATACTCTTGACTAGAGACACACACCGGGCAGCCAGGACCGGCAATCAGCCTTAAATTTTGGGGCATTAATTTATCCAAACCGAATCTAAAAAAACTCTGGGTATGCGTCCCGCAGACCTCCATCAGATTTATCTTGTCTTTGGGCATAATTGCCTTTATCTTATCGGCAATCTTACGGATAGATTTTTGGTTACGGAATTCGTCGATGTATTTCATCTATTAACCTTAAGGTTTCTTTGGCCATTTGCGGGTCTAATTTCTGGATGGCAAATCCAGCATGCACAATGACATAATCCCCTACTTTCACTGAAAGTAGCATCTGGATATTTACAGTGCGCTTTAGCCGACCGGTTTCTACCTGAGCAAGCTCACCATTTATCTTTTTTATTTTCATCGGCATACCAAGGCACATTTTTAACTCCTGGAATTCGCTATAGCCAACTGGCCTAGCGGAAGGCTGGAATCATTACAGGATAAATCTTGATGCCTAAACACACGAAAGCCTTCTTTATCTAAAGCCGCTAAACTTAAAAATAGTAAAAGCTTATTTTGAAAAACACCGCCGGATAAAACCACCTTATTTATCCGGGTTTCTTTTCTTAAAATTAGACAAGCCTTTCTGAGCATCTCGGCTACGGTGAAATGGAATTGATAAGCAATTTTTTGCTGGGTTTTCTTTTGCCTGAGATCGGAGATTATCTCTTTAAACATCGGCGCAGGATCTATAACATATTCGTCTTTTTGCTTCGTAATCTTAAAATTATAGCTTCTCGCTTGTCGCTTGTAGCGGGTAGCTATTTTTTCTAAATCCATCGCCAGCTCGGCTTCAAAATTAGCCTTATATTTTGCTAAGACTAAACTCGCTACCGCATCAAAAAGCCGGCCCATACTGCTGACCAAGACAGAATTGAAACCGGCTAAATACATCTTTTTTAAAACCCGCCATTGATTTCCAGGCATATCGTTTAGAAAATCGATACCTAAATTTAAAAATTTATCCTTATAGATCAGATAAAGCCAAATTGCCGCCAGGCGCCAGGGTTCTAAAATAGCTTTTTCTCGACCTAAAAGAGAGACCTCTCTTAAGTGCGCCCTCCTTTTAAAACTTCGATAATCACAACACAAAAACTCCGCACCCCAAAGAGTATTATCTATACCCAGGCCCGTGCCGTCAAAAGCCACGCCAATGACCTTTTGATTTTTCATCCCATTTTCCGCCATACAGGAAGCAATATGGGCATGGTGATGTTGTATAGCGTATAGTGTATAGTGTCTAGTGTCTAGGTCTTGAGCGTATTTTGTAGATTGGTACTCGGGATGTAAATCATAAGCAATGATTTTTGGTTTTTTCTTAAGAAAGTATTTTACGGATTTCTGAAAATTAAGAAAATCTCGATAATGACTTAAGTCCGGATGCAGCGCACTGAAAATGGCAAGATTATCGCGGGAAAAACAAACCGTATTTTTCGTCTGGCTGCCTAAGGCCAGAATTGGTTTTTTAACCTTAAACGGCAGTTGAATCTTTTTAAGTTTCATTATTTAGAGAATTTCCAGATGCAATATACCATCTATCCTAAAGGTGCGTTCTTCGTTCCTTAAACAACAATGCCCGACTAAATACTGGCGATTTTTCTCTTGTTTAATCTCTTTGGGGATAACCTCGCGTTCAGTTACCTCGGCGCTAGCGCTAGAGAGATATTGTATTTTGAGCTTAACCCCTAGCCCTAAAGCTTCTTGGATTGCCGCAATTTTTTGATTATTGATATTCTCTAAGAGTTGGGAGCTAATCCCAAAGAGGCCCAAAAAACCCATAAAATCCGATATGCCTTTGGCCTGCAATCTCTCTTTAAGTTGATGAAATAACTTCAAAGTCAGCTCAACATCCGAAAGCGCGCGGTGCTCCTGGAGAATTTTTATTCCCAGATTATCGGTTACAAATCCCAAGCTATAACGTGCTAAACCAGGCAGTAATCTCCTGGCCATCTTGAGTATATCAACCGCGATAATATCTTCGGGTAAACTTTTTTTCATCAGCCTTAATTCATTGTTGATGAATCCTAAATCAAAAATAGCATTGTAAGAGCAGAGGCAACTGCCCTGAATAAAGCTTAAGAACTTAGGCATGATCGTCTCAATACTCGGGGCACTTTTGAGCATATCCGGGGTAATCTTATTGACCATCTGGGCAGCTTCGGAAATGGGCCGGTGCGGATTGACCAGGGACTGGAATGTTGCTATATTAACTTTGCCTTTAAAGCGGATAGCCGCAATCTCTACGATTCTATCGCCTGTCTCTGGCTCAAGACCGGTGGTCTCAGTATCAAAGATAGTAAACTCTACTTCCTCTATATTTTTATGCATCTTTCCTTTTTATAATGTAGCTGGGAATTAATCTTGCCGGATAATAGGAAAGTTTTACCTTTTTTAGATTCTCAAGGCCTGAATCATCCATGATATTGATATAGCGATAATCTTTTAGTTCAGAACAAAACTGGCGAAAAATAAATTGGGCTAAGCCCTGGATAGAAAGATCGGCTATTTCATATAATATACAAAATGTATCCGGGCTTATTTTAAACCCGAAGCTAAAGGCTTTGACTTCACCACCTATCCTGACCAGCCTTCCGGTAAAACCTAAATCGGAATAATCCTCCAGTAATATTTTAAGGCAAATCCGGCTATCTCTAAGCATGCCCTGATATAGCGCGTCTTTATTCTTGGTTTTTCGCTCTGTCATCCAAAGGTTATATAACCTAAGGCAACTATCTCTATATTTTAAAGCAAAGGGCAAATATTCAAATCTATAATTTTTCATAAAATAATTAAAGCAGGCGCGTTTAGATTTAAAGCGATTGCCTTTTAACTGGGCTAAATCTGCTCTTTTACAAAGATAGTCAGAGGATTTATCAATAATTGCGTAGCCTAAATTTCGATAATAGGGCATATCTTTTTGCTCTATATTTTCTATGCGCGATATATCTTTATTTTTATTAAATTCATCCATAACCATAAAGGCTTTCCCGATAACCGCGGGATTTACCTTGTTGCCTTGCGGTGGAAGGTATAAAAAACAACCCATTTTATCTTTAAAAAAAACACAGAGATTATTTTGAATGATTACCCAGTAGATATCAAAGAG
>Ga0315286_10005975_pt1 | contig 11799 bp, 10 predicted proteins | sample YL17G10_0_MG_FD_205038 | JGI IMG/M metagenome (GOLD analysis project Ga0315286, IMG submission 205038) | Sediment microbial communities from Yellowstone Lake, YNP, Wyoming, USA - YL17G10_0 | ecosystem: Environmental > Aquatic > Freshwater > Lake > Sediment | place: USA: Wyoming | collected... | reverse complement strand
GGTTTTGGGGTTGAAGGTACGTGGGGATCACATGCGGATAGATCCGGTCATCCCCGGGTGGTGGGAAGGCTTCAGTTTGCGGTATCGTCACGGCGAAACGATATATGAGATCAAGGTCGAGAATCCGGAAAGTTGCGTGAGAGGCGTGTCGTGGTTGGAGATGGATGGCCATCGCCTGCGGGATGGGGTGATCCCGCTGGAGCGGGGCCTGGTCAAACACCGGATCCTCGTTCACATGGGGAAGCCGGAACAAAGATGAAAAAACCGTATTAGTTTAGACTCGATCCGGCACTTCCCACTGTGAGGCTGCTTTTCGTTGTGCTGCCTTACCCACTCACCGGTATCGACCTGGAGAAAATCCGTTTCTTCCCCTGCTGCATGTTACAAAGTATGAAGAGACTGCACGCAAAAGACCTGTTCCTAAACTCCGGTCACTAAAAAAACAAACAGGCGGAGAGAACGCGCAACCAGTCATTTCTCTCCGCCGTTTTGATTTTCCGGTGATCTTTTAATTCTAATGTGCTAATTCGCTTCCTTTATGGAATCTACTGTTAATACGTCGTCTGATTGGCTGATTTAAGAAGGATTTGCTGCGATAAGTTCCTGATTTGTCTATACTTTATTTCCGGCTGCGTGGCAAGCGGCAAACCCGTCCCACCACGGCTTAAGTGAGGTGCTCTACGCATTCTCGTCCACCGTAAACAACAATGGGAGCTCGTTTGAGGGTCTTAACGCCGATATGCCTTTTTTTAACGTGTCCCTCGGGCTCTCTCGCGGCGAAAAAACACGTTCCGCCGACCGCGGGAGCCATGGAAACGCACACACCAATATTCATCGCCCCCGGCTTCAGATCCCCGCGCTCCGGTATTCCTTCGGCATCGCTCTCCCGTCATGGCACGACCTGACACCGGTGAAATGAATACCGGCTCATCGATGAAGAGGTGGAGCGGCTCGAGGCAATAGCCCGGAAGCGGTTTTCCGAATGACTGTGCACGCTACGGGCCGCCTCCGGCCGCAGGGAAGCGGAGGGTGAAGGTGGTCCCCTCGCCGAGCGCGCTCTCGACGCCGATCGTGCCTCCGTGGAGGAGGAGGATGTGCTTCACGATGGAGAGGCCGAGGCCCGTCCCCCCCAGCTTTCTCGAGCGTGACTTGTCCACGGTGTAGAAGCGCTCGAAGATTCGAGGGAGGTGCTCCGCGGGGATTCCGATACCGGTGTCCCGCACGACCGCCTCCACCTTATCTCCGTCTGCCCTCAGCGCGATCGTGATCTTACCCCTCTCCGTGTACTTCACGGCGTTGTCTATCAAATTGAAAAAGAGCTGTTCGATTTTGAAAGGGTCTCCCTGGATGGGGTGGAGCGCGCCCCGGATCTCGAGATCGGCCTTCAGCAATTTCTTCTCGATCCGGTCCTCGAAAACCTTCAGCACCTGAGAGACGACCGTCTCCAGGCGGAACTCCTCCTTCTCGAAGGCCGTTCCCCTCTCCTCGAGCTCCGAGAGAATGAGGAGGTCCTCAACCACGTTTATGAGCCTCTCCGTGTGGCGCTTGATAACCTCCAGGTGTTTCTCGTTTTCTCCCCCGACCCCCTCGATCGTCTCCGCGTACCCCTTGATGGCGGTCAGCGGCGTCCTAAGCTCGTGGGAAACGTTCATGACGAAGTCCCTCTTGATCTGCTCGAGGTTCTTGAGGTCGGTGATGTCGCTCAAGATCAGAACCGTTTCGTTCAGGGGTTCGATGTGCGCCGCGCTTACCCGGTACCAGGAACCGTTCATCCTGGCCTCGCTCACGGCGTATGCCGTCGAGCCGGTGCCCGGCATCCTGGATGCGCCTGCCGCGGAGCTCTGGATCTCTTTGATGAGGGCGAAAATCTCGGGCGAGTCGATCACCTCCCAGTAGTGTTTGCCCTCGAGCTCGCGGACGTGCAAGAGCGCTTCAGCACTCCTGTTGCCCATCCTGATCCTTCCGCCCCCATCGAACACGAGAAGGCCGGGCTGCATCGTGCCGATGATGGTCCGGAGTTCCTCGCTCTGGCCCGCAAGCTCTGCGACGTATTGTCGAATCTTGTCGGTCATGTAATTGTAGGTGTCCGCGAGCAGTTTGAGCTCCCCCCCCTGCTTGAGGAACACGCGCCCTTCGAAGTCGCCCCGCGCAGCACGCCCTGCCGCCGCGGTGAGCTGCCGGATGGGGCCGAGAAGCGATGCAGAGAAGAACCACGCCCCGATGAGGGAGAGCGTGACGATAACGGCCGATATGAGAAAGATCCTGAGTTTTATGCGCTGCATCAAGGCACGGAGATCTTTTATCAGGATGCTCACCCTGAGAACTCCGGCGATCTTCCCGTCCGGTTTTTGGGTGACGGCGATGGCGACATACAGCATTTCCTCCTTCACGGTGCTGCTGAGGCGCGTGAATGTGCCTTCTTTCCCCCACAGGACCTGCTGCACCTCGGGCCTGTCGGCGTGGTTCTCCATCGTCGCGGGATCCGCCATCGAATCGGCGAGAACGGTCCCGACGGGGTCTATCACCGTTATCCTTCTGCCTGTGTCATTTCCGACATGTTTCACGAGCGCGTTCAGCTCTGGAAATGCCTTCTTTTCAAGCAGGGGACTGACGGCGAGCTGGAGGGATGCCGCAAAATGCTTGAGCTCATCCGTGGCGTTACTGATGAAGTATCTCTCGATTGTCCTGAAAGAGAAGAGAAGGATGTACGTGGTGAGGATGAATGCGACAAGGAAAAACCCCATGAAGAGTTTGAAAAAGAGTGTACGTTTCATGTTTCCAGCTTGTAGCCGACGCCCCTGACGTTTTTGATTATCCGTCCATGATCCCCCAGCTTTTCGCGCAGGTGACGGATGTGGACGTCCACGGTCCTGTCTATGACGTACTTCTCGTTTCCCCAGAGGTGTTCCAGGATGGACTCCCTGCTGAAAACCCAACCTTCCCTCGAAGCGAGAAACCGGAGGAGCTTGAACTCCGTGGTTGTGAGATTTACAACGTTGCCCTCGACCTTAACAAGGTATTTATTCAGATCCATGTCGATGAAATCGCCTATCTGGAGATTTGCGGTTTCGTGAATCAGCATGGAGCCCTTGTCCCGCCTGCGGAGCACGGCCTTTACCCGTGCGACGAGTTCTTTCGGGGAAAATGGCTTGGTCACGTAGTCGTCCGCTCCGATTTCCAGGCCCACAATCCTGTCAATCTCCTCGGCCTTGGCCGTGAGTATGATGATGGGGATCGACGCGAGCCTCGCGTCCCTCCTGATACGCCTGCAGAGCTCGAGGCCGTCGATGTCGGGGAGCATCAGGTCGAGGATCAGCAGGTCGGGTACGGCGCTCTTGAGGAACGCCTGGAAGCTTTTCGCGTCGTGGAACTCCCTGACCCTGAATTGGGATTTCTGGAGGTGGAGGGCCACGAGGCGGGTGATGTCCGCCTCGTCGTCCACCACGGCTATCATCTCGGCCATGGCACCCTCCCGTGAACGTCTTTGGATATCGATATACGAAGTATCATGACTGTTTGGGCCATATTCAACCGAATTTCCCCGAGATGTACTCCTCCGTCTTCTTGTCCTTCGGCGTGGTGTAGATCTCTTTCGTTTTCCCGAATTCCACGAGGTAGCCGGTCCGGTTCTCGTCCACCATGAAAAAAGCGGTGTAATCCGAAACGCGAGCCGCCTGCTGCATGTTGTGCGTGACGATGATGATCGTGTACTTTTTCGCGAGTTCTTCCATGAGGTCTTCGATTTTGTACGTGGCGATCGGGTCGAGGGCCGACGCGGGCTCGTCCATGAGAACCACCTCCGGCCCCGTCGCGATCGCCCTGGCGATGCATAACCTCTGCTGCTGGCCGCCGGAAAGCATCAGGGCGTTCTGGTGGAGCTTGTCCTTTACCTCGTCCCAGAGCGCCGCCTGCCTGAGTGTGCGCTCCACGAGCTCGTCCATGTCTCCGCGCAGTCCGTTGATCCGCGCGCCCCAAGCGATGTTCTCGTAGATGCTCTTTGGGAAGGGGTTCGGTTTCTGAAAGACCATCCCGATCCTGCTCCGCACCTTTACCGGGTCGACGTCGCTACCGTATATGTTGTACCCTTGGAAAATCACTTCCCCTTCGGTACGGCAGCCCGGGTACAGTTCGTTCATCCTGTTTATCGATCGAAGAACCGTGCTCTTACCGCACCCGGAAGGGCCGATGATCGCCGTGATCTTGTGGCGCGAGAACTTGATGTTCGCATCCTTGATCGCTTGGAAACCCCCGTAAAAAACGTTGACGCCGGCCATCTCTACGGCCGCCGTTTCCTCCTCTATTTTCACGGCGTCGGCCGCAAGATCGATCTCTTTGTTTTTCAGGATCATCAGAGCATCCTCTTTTTTTTGCTGTACCTGTTGCGAAGAAGGACCGCGGAAGCGTTGAGGGTGAGGAGCAAAACGAGCAGCACCACGATCGCGGCGGCGGCCGCGTTCCTGAACTCCGCTTGCGGACGTGCGGTCAACTGGTAAATCTGTATCGGTAGGGTGGTGAACTTGGAGAAAACGCTTTTCGGGTCGAGAGTCACAAAAGTCGAAGCTCCGATGACCACGAGCGGCGCGGTCTCGCCGATGGCCCTCGAGATCGCGAGTATCGTGCCCGTGAGAACGCGGTCGAAGGACGCGGGGAGAACGTGGTGCCAAACGGTCTGCCACTTCGTCGCCCCGACTCCGTAGCTCGAATGCCTCAAAGACTGCGGGACGGACCTGATCGCCTCCTGGGCGTTGATGATGATGATCGGGAGGACGAGAAGAGCGAGCGTGAGCCCCGCCGAGAGGATCGTCCTCCCGTTGGCCGTGGAGGAATCGGCCAGCCCGAGAAGGGAGCCGCTCGTGAGGGGTTCGAGGGCCCGCACGAAGATCGCGAGCCCGAGCATTCCGTAGATGATTGAGGGAATCCCCGCGAGATTGTAGATGTTGGTCTGGATCACCCTGTTCAGCAGGTTGTCGCGGGCATACTCCTCGAGGTAGATCGCCGCGCCCACGCCGACGGGGAAGGAGATGATCACGGTGATGAAGATGACCCAGAGCGACCCGAGGATCGCCGTCCTTACGCCCGCACGTTCGGGAACGCTCGACTGTGGCTTGCTGATGAGCTCGGGTCTCAGCCAGGAACGGAACACCAGCCGGGCACCCGGGAACTCTTCGCTCATTGTGAGCAGAATTTTCCTCTTTTCGAAAAGGGATTCGGCGAGGGTCCAACTCCCCACAACCCGGGGATTAACGACTCGCTCCACGACCAGGTCGTAGAGCTCCTGTCTCGACCTGTCTACAAGCGGCCGCTCCGCGTCGAGCCTCCTGATCAGCCCCTCGGATACGTGCTCCCTGAGAACGGCGGCAAGCGCGTCTTTTCCCGCCTCCTGGAGGGGCGCGCCGCCGCCGATGAGGGCGTCCGGATCCCTCTCGTTCTCGACGGCAACGAACCCGAAGGACTCTGTTATGATGTTGTAGAGGAGAGCGGTCAGAGCGATGATGCCGATTATCGTGGATGCCTGGAACACGAAACGCATGATGAGGCTTTTTCTATGCCGACCCGAAAGGTTCTCTTCGAATTGCAGCGGCGGGAGGGCGGTCACTCGTACACCTCCCTGAAGCGCTTCACGATCCACCGGTTGAAGATGTTGAGGACGAGCGTGATGAGAAAAAGCATGAGTCCGATGGCGAAGATGCTGTTGTAATCGATTGTGTTGAAACTCAGGTCGCCGCTTGAGATCCTCACGATGTGGCCCGTCATCGTCTCCGCGGCACGCAGAGGGTTGATGGTGAAAGCCGGCCCCGCACCGGCCGCGAGGGCGACGATCATCGTCTCTCCCACCGCCCTCGAGAGGCCGAGAACGAACGCGGCCGCGATCCCCGAAAAAGCGGCCGGTATCACCACGCTCACGGTGGTTTCGAGCCTGGTTGCCCCAAGCGCGTATGCCCCCTCCTTCAGGGCACGAGGTACCGAGCTCAGGGCGTCCTCGCACATGGAGCTCACGAGGGGAAGAATGAGCACCCCCATGACGATGCCGGCGGACGCCATATTGTACACATTCACCACGTCCTTGCCCAGAACAGACCTGAGAATGGGGGTCACAAACGTGAGAGCGAAGTAGCCGTAGACGACCGTGGGGACGCCGGCGAGAATCTCGAGAACCGGCTTGAGAAACAGCCGGACCCTCTCGGGGGCGTATTCGCTCAGATATACGGCGACCGCAAGCCCGATGGGCCCCGCAATCGCCATGGCAATGACGCTCGTGACGAGAGTGGCCGTGGCGAGCGGAAGGATCCCGAATTCCCCGATCGCGGGCTGCCACTTGGTCGAGGTGAGAAATTCGATGAGGTTCACTTCACCGCTCAGGAAGAATCGAAGAGACTCCTTTCCGAGCACCGCGACGATCCCGAGAGTGGTGAGAATGGACACGGTCGCGCAGAAGGTGAGAGCGGTCTGTATAACAAGCTCGCCCGGACGGAACCGTTTTGCAAGCCCAAGTCCCGCCGCGCTCTTTCTCATGTGTGGATGTCTTTCCATCCGCCTGTCCTTCTCGTCTCCCGGGAGGGGAAACAGTCCCCCGTCCCGTTCTGCGTCCTTCCCGAGGGGAGCCGCAAACAGTATACAACATCAAGAATGCGAAGGGGAGGTTTTTTCCCTCCCTTTGCCGTAAAACTCTTGCCCGGAACAAGGCCGTCGGCCGCTCTTGGTCCGTTCAATAGTGTCCCGTCATCGCGGTGAGCCATGCCTGTTTCGCTTTTTTCAGCGCCGCGGGGTCCGCCGTGAAGTAGCCGACTTTCCTTATCTCGTCATTGACATAGGTGAGGTAGAAATCGATGAAGGCCGCCACCTGCGGCTTTTCCCGCATGATTTTCGCGTCCGAGTAAATGAAGAGCGGCCGCGCGAGCGGGTAGGTTGCGTTGTCCACGGTCTGCATTGACGGCGCGACCCCTTCGATGCTCAATATGGTCAGTTTGTCTCTGTTTTCCTGATAGTAGGCGTAACCGAAAAACCCGATCGCGTAGGGACTGCCCTCGATCCCCTGAACGAGAACGTTGTCATCCTCGCTCAACTGGAGGTTCGAGGCGCCGAGGATCTGCTTCTTGTCCTTTTTGAAGATCTCCTCGACGAAGTAATCGAAGGTCCCGCTGTCGGTTCCGGGTATGAATCTGACGATGTCCCGCTTCGGCCAGGACGGATTCACATCCGACCATTGCTTTGCCGACGAGAAGAGCAGTCCGAGCTCGGCCTTGGTCGCGCTTTTAATGAAGCCGTTCTGCTTGTTCACGACGACGGCGAGCGCATCGGTTCCGATACGGAATTCGATGGGTTCCCTCCCGATTTTGCGTGCGCTTTCGGTCTCGTTCTGTTTTATCGGCCGGCTCGCGTTGGATATATCGGTCTCACCGGCCACGCAGAAACGCTCGAAGCCGGCCCCCGTGCCGATCGAATCTATGGTAATGTTGCCGGCGTATCCCTCGTCCTTGAAACGTTCGGCGATACGCTCGGAGAGGGGGTACACGGTCGAACTTCCCGCCATGACGATCGGCCCCGTGACCTTCATGGAATTCACGCCGGGCAGAATCCCATCCACCGACTTGTCCAGCACCCAGGCCGCCTTCTGCTGTCCCGCCTTCTTCTGCTGCCCGAAAAGGAGCGGTGCGGCGAGGAGAAGAACAACTGCCGTGATCAGAATCTTTTTCATGTTTCGTTTCCTCCGGATTGGTATTTCTCATGTTTCATGGGATATAGATATGAAAGATTGGTGAATTTTCCGTTATACCCGTGTTAATTTTGCGTTAATTTTCCGCGATGTGCGTTTATATGCATTGAATTATATTATCTTAAAAGAGTGTGGTTTTACACAAGGGGGAAGAACGATGCCTACCCGGCAGCGATATTACGAGCAACTCGATAAACTCCAGCTGCATATCAAGGAAATGGGCGCGCACGTGGTGAAAGCCCTCGAGCAGGCCGTCCGGGCGTATAACGCGATGGACGTTCGACTCGCCCAGGAGATCGTCGATCACGACAGCATGATCAACCGGCTCGAACTGGATATCGATGAGGAATGCGCGATCCTGATCGCGGAGGAGTCGCCCGTGGCGAGAGACCTCAGGCTGATACTCAACGCGATGCGCACAAGCCACACCCTGGAACGGATAGCCGACAACGCGGTTCACATCGCGAAAAGCGCCCTTCGTCTCGCAGGCGAAAACACCATCCGCACAATCGCCGGTATGCGGGAACTCGCCGACATCGCCGTCGGAATGGTGCGAAGCTCCCTCGAAGTCTTTTTAAGCCTGGACAGAGCCAGGGCCGAGGAGATCGGAAGGCGAGACAGCCAAGTCGACTCGATCTACGCGCGGGTCTTCCAGGACTGCACCGCTGCGATGAAGCAAGACTCCTCCATGATAAGTCAGGCGCTCACCCTCCTCTTCGTCTGCAGGCGTTTAGAGCGCATCGCGGACCATGCTACCCACATTTGCGAGGGGGCGATTTACGTTGAGTCAGGCGAGTACGTCGACTTGAATCTCTGATCCCTTGAAACCGGCGGAGGCTAAAAAAGGTACAATTCAGGCGGACAGATTCGCCGGGGAAGGAAAGGCACCGGCCTCCTACGGGCTGTTCGCCCACGGGTATCCCAAAAGTCGCAGCCTTCGTCCCCGGGACCGAACTTTACGGGAGATCCGATCACGGTGGTGATCGAGGCGCGGGACTTTTATGACAACCTGACTGAAAAAGACGTTTCCCTCCTCGGCTACACACGGAAAGGACGGGGGCCCTTTTTCACCGACGCGGCGAGACCCGAGCAGGCGGAACCGCTCTGCCGGCCGCTCATCGAGAAAATCTCATTGCACGGGGTTCCGGTGAAAGAGGGGAAGTTCAGGGCCATAATGGAAGTGAGGCTCGTGAACAGCGGGCCCGGCACCATCATCGTGAACTCGAAGGTAAAGAAAGAGGCGATCTACCCCTACATCGAAAAGAGGCGGACCGGCTCCCCTTCAACGGGAAGCACTTCGAGGCCTCCTCACCCCGGGCACACGAAAGGGGGCATCCGCATTCGTTCATGCTTGTCTCCTGAAGAGAAACGAAATAACGTATTAGATATGATTCGAATAGTCGCAGATGACGATAACTCTACTTCAAGGAGATAAAAGATATGGCTAAAAAGGAAACCGTACTGGTTACCGGTGCCACAGGACAGCAGGGCGGCGCCGTGGCCGGCGAATTGCTGAAACACGGCTACCCAGTCAAAGTGATGACGCGAAACCCGAAAAGCGAAAAAGCGCAGGCGCTCGCGAAGGCCGGCGCCCAAATAATCCACGGCGATCTGGACGATGCGGGGTCGCTCGAAAAGGCGCTGAAGGGCATGTGGGGGGTCTTCGCCGTTCAAAACACCTGGGAAGCGGGTGTCGAGAAAGAAGAGGTGCAGGGAAAACGCATCGCGGAGGTAGCCCGCAAGTCGGGTGTGGAGCACTTCGTGTACTCCTCCGTCGGTTCAGCCCATCGTAAAACCGGCATACCCCATTTCGACAACAAGTGGAGGGTCGAGGAAACCGTCAGAAAGCTCGGTTTCCCCTCCCACACCGTCATCAGGGCGGCCTTCTTCATGGAGAACTTCGCTTCTCCCTGGTTTAAGCCCGGGATCGACACCGGCAAGCTTATGGTGGCGCTCAAACCCGAGACGGTGCTCCAGATGATCGCGGTTCAAGATATAGGCAAGTACGGGTTTTGGGCGTTCGAGAACCACATGGCGTTGAACGGCCGGGCGATCGACATCGCGGGCGATGCCCTCACGATGCCCGCGGCGGCAAAGATCATCGGCACCGCTGCCGGCAGAACCGTCGAGTTCGTTCAGACGCCCATCGAAGAAGTTCGCAAGTTAAGCGCCGACTTCGCCGTCATGCTCGAGTGGTTCGATCGTGTGGGGTACAACGCCGACATCGAACGGAACGCGAAAGAGTCCGGCATCAAGCCGACGAAGTTTGTGGAGTGGGCCGCGAAGGTCAAATGGTCGTGACGCCGGGATGAAACGGGGTCTTCACCCGGGCGAGACAAATCGTCGTCAAAGGGGAAGCAAAAACCCCTGATTTCCTCGTTCGTCCGTTGCATGAGGTTCCGGGAGTCCGCCATTGTTTCGAGAATCGAATTGCAGACGGCGTATTTTTTTATGTAGATCGAATGTGCGTCGGGGTGCGGTTCGAGCGTTTTTTCCATCGAGCACATCTCTTCGACGGCCGTTTCGTGGCCCGGATATACGCCGGCGGAGACCGCCCCCGTTATCGCACTCCCAAGGGACGAAACCTCATCCTGCTCGGGGACTGAAATGGGCGTTCCTACCAGCTCATGTCGGTGAAGGGTTTTTGCCTTCCGTAAACAATGGGATTCCCAACAAACGGCTGAAGGATCCAAACAAGGAGGCCCGAGCTCCCGGCCTCCCCGTGCTCGCGTACTTCGGGCTCACCAGCCGCTTCTCCGAGGCGAACAAACGCCACTACGCCTTCATGATAGAGGGCCTCGAGGAGACCACCCGGGCGCTCGCCCAAAAGGGAATCAGGCTCGTGGTATTGAGGGAGAAGGCTCCCCTGAGAGCCGCCAAGGCGCCCGCACGAAACCGCGTCGCCGCCGAGGCTCCATCTTGGGGCTCCGAAGCGGGCACCGTCGCCCTCGCGGGGGGGGTAGACCGGGGGTACCTCCGGATACAGCGAGAGCGGTGCGAGAGGGCTTGCGAAATTCGGCAAGGATGACTTTTCGAGCCACGGCACATACTACTACAGGGCTGCAGCGCTCCACCGCGACGCTACCTTCCAGGGCATGCGGGAGGTGCTCCTCAAGCTCTCAGATGGCTTCGACCTCGCCATCAAACCGCTCACCCACTTATCGACCCACTATCTTGGATTGATCAAGGACAGGATCTTCTTGCAATAAATACCTGTTAATACAACTGAGCCCAGGTTCATCCACAGATGGGGTCAGCACATTAAATGATCGGTACATCGTGGTGCAGATTACGTTATATATGCAATATTCAAAGCGTTCCGTTGATGAACAGGCCGCCGTCAACACGTATTGTTTCGCCGGTGACGAAATCGGACGCTGATGACGCAAAAAATATTGCAGCTCCCTGAAGCTCTTCGAGCTTTCCCAGCCGGCCCATCGGCGTCTTTTCCCTGAGCCTCTTGTTCATCACAGGCTCCGTGAAGATGTCTTTCGTGAGCGGCGTGATAAAAAGCCCGGGAGCGATGTCGTTCACCTGAATGTTGTACTTTGCCCACTCGACTGCAAGGCTTTTCGTGAGCTGGGCGACCCCTCCCTTGCTCATACAGTAGGGAAGTATGTCAGGCTGCCCCCAGAGCGCCGCCATCGAGGATATGTTGATTATCTTTCCGCGTTTCTGTTTGATCATTACCTTCCCTAAGATCTGGCAGGTCAGAACAATGGCGCGGAGGTTTACATCCATCACCCTCTCGTACTCGCTCTCGGGCATTTCTTCAAAAGCACCCACCCAGAGAGCGCCCGCCGAGTTGACGAGAATGTCGATATGCCCGAAGCTCTCCACGACTGCCGTGGCTAACTTATGCACGTCCTCACGGCGGGTAGCGTCAACCGCCAGGACGAGGGAACGGCGCCCCTTCGATTTTATTATCTCCGCCGCTTCCTTGACCTTTTCCACTCGGCGGGAAGTCGGAACGACATCGGCACCTGCATCGGCCAGCCCAAGGGCGATAGAGAGCCCTATTCCGCTTGTTCCTCCAATGACAACCGCCACTTTTCCTTCAAGATTGAAATAAGGGTGTGACATGA
>Ga0315286_10005974_pt1 | contig 11800 bp, 8 predicted proteins | sample YL17G10_0_MG_FD_205038 | JGI IMG/M metagenome (GOLD analysis project Ga0315286, IMG submission 205038) | Sediment microbial communities from Yellowstone Lake, YNP, Wyoming, USA - YL17G10_0 | ecosystem: Environmental > Aquatic > Freshwater > Lake > Sediment | place: USA: Wyoming | collected... | reverse complement strand
TCTCCTACCGCCTCTTGCGGGGTCCTGACGTTCATGGCTCGGCCCTCGAGTAGACGCGCCGGACCAGGTCCTCGTACTCCGGCGGGACCTCGGTCTTGCGCAGGGCATCGTCGGCGGGCTGCCGGTTGTTGAGCGCGACATCGCTGCCAGCGCTAACGGCGGCGCCGGCCCACGCCCCGGCCCTGGGGCGTTCGGCTTGCTCGGGTGCCGCATGGAGGAAAGAGGTGATCGCCAATTTGAAGCGCTTCGCCTCGCCCTGCCCCGCGACAACGCCCGGGGCATTCGGATCCAACAGGCCTTGCGGGCTGGAACCCTCGCCGGCACGTGGAGAAGATCCCTGGAAGTTCTGGGGCGCGTTCGACTCGGCTTGCGCTTGTGTGCCGCGCCCACCGCCCGTCGGGTGACCAAGGTCCTTCTGCTGCCCGGGGCTATCAGCCTTCTTCGAGGCGGTGCGATCGGGTTGATCGCCGCGGTCGTGTGATGGATTGCGATTCGCGCTCGTGGTCGAGTCGCTGGGCGAGTCGTTTCCCGGGCCTGACGCGAATCGCGTCCGCTGCTCGGGCGTGTCAGCGTGAAAGGCGTGGCGAATCGTCTGCTGCAGTCGATCGGCGAGCGAGCTTCCGGTCATCGCGTCCGCCGATGAAGCGCTCGCACTCGGTGACTGGTCTTTCCCGGCCTGCGCGCCGAGCGCACGCCCGGAAAAATCTCCGGCAGGGATGAGGGTAGTGGGAGGCTGCAGAGTGCCTGCGGTGCCGGGCTGCACGGCGCTGTCCCGTTGTGCTCCGGATGCCACCGCAGAGCTCAACTCGATTACCGTCGTCGCCGCAGTCGATGGAAGCGGCGGCACGCTGCGGCGCTCGATCAACACCGTACCGGCCAGCGCCAGCAGCGAAGCAATGAACATGAGAATCGAGCGCGGGATCCGCCGCGGCGCAATCTGCCGCGCTTGCCACCGCCCTCCCAGCGCCAGCGCTTGCGCCACTAGGACCGGCGCCAGCCGCGACGGTCGCGGCCGCAGGCGCAGATCGACCAGGGTGGCCAGGCGATCGGTGAGCTGTGCGCGCCCATCGACCACACGGGCCGTCTCTTGCAAATCGAGCCAGCGCCGCCGCGCGTAGGCGAGGCAAGCCAGCCCGACGATCACGACCAGCAGCGCACCGGCGCAGGCCGCGATGCGAAAGGTCGAGGCGGACGCCCGCAGCCCGACGACGATCACCGCACTGAGTAGCAGGGTGACGAAACTCGCACCGAGGTAAGTGCTCTGCTGCGCGGTAACCCAATTCAGGCGCCGCCGCAGAATCCGCAACCTCTGCTCCACCTCGGCAAGGCCCAACGTAATCGCCGGCATAACCCCAGCGGCGCACGCCGCTACTCCAGGATAGAGTAGGGGGCCAGGAGGGTCAACCTGAGTCTTGCAACTCAAGCGGCCTCTCCGGCTACGGCAATGCTTGCACGATCATCTGCAGCGGTGTGTTGCGGGACGCCATGAAGGCGCGGGGATCGACCTTGCGCGGCAAGGCGTAGCTGACGGACTCGAGCTGATGCAGCCCGGCGCCGACACGGTCCCACCGATCCAGTCGAAAGCCGATCCCCGGCCGTTCCCCGGCGACGGCCTCGGGCGGAAGCGGCGTGGCGCTCTCACGGTAGAGAAGGTGCCGCCGCACGCTTGACAGTGACGGGCTGACGTCAAGCGTCTGTATCAGCGTGATCTCCGGCCCGAGCACAGCGAACCACGAATCCGTCAGCTCATTCAGGGCCCGCTTCTGCGGCGTCATCGCTCCGTTGATGTCAATCGCCGCCGGCAGGCTCGGGGCGAGTACCGACCAGCCGCTGAGGTCACGGAAATCCAGTACCGTCTCAACCTCGATGTCACCGAAGAAATAACGGGGCGGGAAGTTCAGGCGTAGGCTCACCGGGAGCTCGGCGAAGTCACGGTAAAAGTACGTATACGAACCGAAGGTCGGCGAACGGATACCCCAGCCAATCCGCACCCACTGCCGCTGCCGACGGATGACACGGATCGGGCCCTGGCGCCAGGCGACGAACTGCGTCGTGAGGTCGCCCTCGTCGCGTGAGAAGCGAATCAGACCCCACAGGAAGCTGGCGGTGGCGCGGACTTTCAGCCGATCGAGCAGATTCGGGCCGGCGGCCGCGTTGCCGCTCAAAGCCAGGTAATCCGGCACACCATTTCGAAACCCGAGGCTGACGTGAGCTCCGCGAATGCGGTCATTGACCGGATCGTAATCCACGTACGAGGCATCCGAGCGCGGTGCGATGCGGGGATATCGGACGAAGTACACCCATCGAATATCGTGCGACGCCGGGTCCACGATGGTGATCTCCGCCGCCTCGGTCGCGGGCGGTAAATCGGCTCGGCTGGCGGGCTGCGCGGCGTCTGCGGCCATGAACAACAGCAGGTCGCTCTCCTGGAGAACGCCGGACGCTTGATCCGCGTTGGGCTCGGGGCCCTGGTCGAGCACCCAGTTCCCCCCCGCATCGCGCTGATCGATCTGGAACGGGATCGGCCGGCAGTTGGTGTGCACACATGCCAACAGAGCGAGGTGGTCGAGGCGAGCGCCGCCGAACATGCGCAGGTCGGTGCCAGCTACGCGGACCACATCGCCGAAGCGCAGGGCCGTCTGGGCCAACAGTGAACGTGCACCGACGCCGCCGAGAACGCTGAGCAGGCAGCCCGCCGCCAGCAAGCCGATCCCCGTCCGCCGGCAGCCTCCCATCAGCGCAGAAATTGCTTGACAACAGAAGCGGGCCTCGCCTAAGGGAACGCAGGCATCAATCTGTAGCTTGTGCATCTTGGACGACGCCGAATGCAGCAGAGAGGGTCCTGATGGCGGGGAGTGGGAGAGTTTGGCGGGTTGCGATGTTTGCCTCGCTGCTGTTGTGGTGGACGCAGGGCAACGCTATTCAATTGGATAAACAGGGTGATATCAAACTCGGCGTCCGGACATATCTGAACGCTCGGGTCGGCACCGAGGACACGCACAATGGACTGGGGCCTCCGACTGGTACGGAGTCGACCCTGCTTGGGAAGGGAACGTTCCCGCGCTCCGAGGCCGGGCACCTGCGGCAGAACCGTTTCTTCATCGAAGCCGAGCTCAATCATGATCTCGGCCGCGTGGTCAAGCAGTTCATCAAGATGAAGCATCTTGCCTATCATCTCACCTTCCGCGGCGAGGGCGAGAGCCTGTATGACTGGGGGCCGCGCGAGTACAGCACGGCTTCCGACTTCTTCAAGAAGCAGCTCGCAGACAAACCGTTAGCAATTGTGCGCAACGAAACAACGGGTGCTGCCTACGGTCAGCAATGGGACAACGTGAGCGCCGCGCGAGACAACCTGCGTAAGGTCGGCACGGACCGCGAGCGGCTGTTCCAGGCCTACGTCGAAGGGGATGTGGGGAATCTGTTCTTGCGCCTGGGCCGGCAGATCTTGTCGTGGGGAGAATCGGACAACTTCCAGTTGCTCGATCATATCAACCCTCTGGACGCTACCTTTGGCGGATTCCTCATCCCGCTCGATGAACGGCGTATTCCGCTCGATATGTTTCTAGCCAATTACTACATCGGCAACTTCGGACCGATTTCGGAGACGTACTTGGAAGGCTTCTATGCCTTCGACAAGCAGGTTGGATACTCTCCCTCTATCCCCCTGGGCTCGGCGTGGAGTTTGCCCAGCATGGGCGCGCCTTCCAACTCCTTGCGGCAGATCAATCACGAGCCGGCCTTGAACATCAAGAACGGACGGGGCGGCTTCCAACTCAAGTTCAACGCCTTTGACGCGACATTCAGTCTCGCGCATTACTATACCTACTTCGACATACCTGCAGTTCAAATATTTATCCATGACAATACAGGTACAGGTAACCCGAAAGCGAACGGCCTGTTGACGGCCTTCAACGATGGACAAGCATGTCCGAAACTCGAAGGGGGCAGGCTGGCATTTGACGCAAACGGCAGACCGGTGGTGGATCCGACGAATCCGACCTGCGGGGTGGCGGTCCACGCGATCGCCTCCGCACCGAAGGTGCAAGTCTCGGGGGTGACGACGACATTTGCGGTCCCCCAATTCTACAGCATCGTGCGCGGTGAAGCGGCGTATTTCAAGGACGAGCCGGCGTTCACCCAAGGACAACTCGACCCGTTCCTGTTAAACAACACCTGCGTAAACGGCAACGATAAGACGAGGCCGTGCAACTCTTTCTTCCCAACGCCGGGATTCCCCTGGCGGACGACCGGGGGGCGCCGGCTGCGCGATTCTTTCAACGCCGTCATCGGCATCGATGTGAATCGATGGATCCGCGTTCTGAACCCGAATCAAACCTTCTTTATCTCAACCCAGTTCTTCTACAAGCACATTCTCGATGCGGCGCCCAACGGACCCGTGTGGCAGATGATCAGGGGGAATCCCCGGCCCAACCCGGATCGCGAGGTGCTGCCTGTGCAGGCTCTCGGCGCTTGGAACCCCGTTTTCAACGGCCAACCGCAGACCGACCGGGGGGCCCTTTTCATCACTCAACCCGCCGACCAGTATTTGCAGACGCTGTTCATCAGCACCTCTTACCGCAGCGGCACGGTCAACCCGAGCCTGACCATCTTCTATGATTGGGGCGGCGCCTTACTGTACCAGCCATCGGTTACCTTCAGCCGCGATCCCTTCCGCTTCATCATCAACTACAGCATCATCGACGCGCACACGTACAAGGGCGGCAGCGGCGTCAGTCTGCTGAAGGATCGTGACAATGTCGAGTTCCGCTTGGAATACGTCATCTGAATGAGGTAGCGTGCATTGCACCGGCCGCGCCCGGCGTCAGGACGTGTTTGAACGAAGGGCATACCCACCTCCAGTCTCCAGATTTGCAGGAAGGCGGATCTTATGGTGAAGTTTACGCTCTGCGCCATCGCGGCGGCGCTTACTTGCGCTCACTGCACCGCGGCGCAGACCTTATCTGCCGCAGACCTCCGGCAAGACCTGTTCGCCAGTTGTTTCATCAGTGAGCAGGAAGGCTGGGTGGTCGCCGACCTCGGGCGCACGTTCCACACCGTCAATGGCGCTCGGACTTGGGAGCGGCAGGATGCCGGCACCAAGCGCGCCGCGGTCAGCATCACGTGCCCCGATCGCGACCACCTGTGGGCGGCCGGACAGGTGGGTCAGATTTGGTATTCGGGCGATGGAGGGAAGGCCTGGCAGCCACAGCAGAGTGGCGTCAAGCGACAGTTGTTGGACATCGCTTTGGTGGATGTCCAGCACGGTCTTGCGGTCGGCGACTTCGGTACGCTGCTGCGTACGGAGGACGGCGGCAAGACGTGGACGAAAATCGCGTTGCCGCAAGACATCAAGTTGCCGCCCGAGGTTGTCGAGGTGGTTGAGCCTGGCGATGTTGTGTTGAATTCGATCGCCTTTACTGATCCCGATCACATGTGGATCGCCGGTGAGTTCGGCGTCATCTTGGCGTCCAGCGATGGCGGGTTGACCTGGGAATCACAGGACAGTTCGGTAGAAAGCACGCTCTTCGGGATCTTCTTCGCGGATCAGCAGCGCGGCTGGGCGGTGGGAATCGAATCGACGTTGCTGCGCACGGCCGACGGCGGCAAGACCTGGGAGAAGCAGAGGATCGAGACGCCCTGGGGATTTTCTTTGGCCCTCTACGATGTCGCTGTGCGCGGCGCCTACGGCTGGGCCGTTGGAAACAGCGGCTTGCTGCTGAGCAGTAACGACGGCGGAGCAACTTGGAATCTCGTCAAGGTGCCGGTGGGGATGGGCAGCACCTGGTTGCGCGGCCTGAGTTTGTTGCCGCAGGGGCACGGGTTCGTTGTCGGTGCCTCGGGGTTGGTCCTGGCCACCGATCGCGACAAGTTTACCCCGTCGAAAGAGCGTTTCTAGAGGCGGCCAAAGGGGCCCCGGTCCATGATCCCCCAACGATGGATTCGAGCGTACTTGCGCTTCCTGCTGCGGCGCCGCGCTGTTGTGACCGTTTTCATCGCCTTGATGACAGCGTTTTTCGCCTTCTCTTTGCGCGACCTGCACCTGCACACCGACTTCTTCGATTTTTATCCCCGCCACCATGCCTACATTCAGTTTTACAACCAGTTCCGGCGCATGTTCGGCACCGCCAACGTGATGAACGTGATCCTCGAGGTGAAGCACGGCGACATCTACAACCCGGCGACGCTGCAGAAGCTCGATCGCATCACCAAGTTCATGATCAACACGAAGGGGGTGGTGCCGTACCAAATCCTGTCGATTGCGCATCCGGCGGTGAACAGCGCCACGGTCATACAGGGTGCGGTGCAGGTGCGCCCGGTCTTCTACCCCGGCGTGCCGCAAACGCAAGACGATGCCGAGCGCGTACGCTTTGCGGTGTACGCCAATCCCAACATCCGCGGCGTTTATGTCTCTCACGACGATACGGCGTCGGTGGTCAACGTCGGTTTCTGGGAGGAGGCGCTCGATTTCCAGTGCCTTTGCGACCGCATGATGGAGCTCAAGCACACCGAAGAGGACGCGAACCACACCATCTACATCACCGGGTTTCCGTGGTTGTACACTTCGGTGTTGCAGTACGCCTACGAACTGCCGCTCGTCTTCGGCTTCACGCTGCTCGCGCTTGCCTTCCTGTTGTTCACCTATTTCCGCACCTGGACCGGGATCTGGGTGCCGATATTCTCGGGGATACTGTCCGCGGTCTGGGGCCTTGCGCTCGCCGCCTTGCTCGGGTTCAACGTCGATCCGCTCGTGCTGGTGATCCCGATCTTCCTCACGGCGCGCACCCTCAGCCATTCGGTGCAGTCGATGGACCGCTACCATGAGGAGTACTACCGTCTGAAAGACAAACACCAGGCGATTGTGGAGTCGTACTCCCATCTCTTCCCTCCAGCCATCGCTTCCATCTTTGCCGACGGCATGGCGTTGCTGGTCGTCGCCGTCGGACCTATTCCCTTGATCCAGAAAGTGGCGATCTTCGCCAGCTTTTGGATCGTGTCCATGTTCATCAGCGTGGTGACGCTCCATCCCATCATTCTCTCCTACATCAATCCGCCGCATCACCCCGACCCGCATGCGGAAGAAGGGCCGGAACCCATGAGCATCGGAGTGGCGACGGCTATACTGGCAGTGGCGGTGACTGCGGCAATCACTGCCGCCGAGTTGGGGCTTGTGCCCGGCCGTTGGGCGGTGCTCGCTGTGTGTCCAATCATCGCGTGGTATTGGTCCACTTACTCGGAGCGGATCTACCCCGCCTTCACCGCACTGGTGATCAACGCCAGTGAGGGCTATCGGCGTTGGGTGGTGATCGTGCTGACGATCGCGCTGTACTTCCTGCTCCCGATGTGGGGGTGGACCCTGAAGGTCGGGGACATGACGCCGGGCGCCGCACTCCTGTTTCCCGACCATCCGTACAATGTCGCCTATCGGAAACTGAACGACAAGTTCCTCGGAGTCAGCCAACTCATTGTGATCGCGGATAGCATGAAGCCGGACGGCATGAAGAGCGTCGGCCCGCTGACCGCCGTCGATGAGATGGCCGATCATATGCAAGCGGCCAAGGGCGCCAGCGCCACGATCACGATCGTCGACATCGTCAAGCAGATCGAGCGGCTGCAACACGACGGCGATCCGAAGTGGAGCCTGGTGCCGGTCAATCCGAAGGAAATCGGCCAGGTGATCTATCAATTCCAGCAAAACGCGGCGGTGAACTCGCTAAACTTGTTCATGGACAACAGCAGCCGTTACGGTTCAGTGATCACGCTCTTTCGCGAGCACTCGCATGACACCATCATGCACGCCATCTCCTGGGCCGAGGATTTCGCTAACCAGTACTCGGAGGGGGATGTCCAATTCCGCTTCGCGGGCGGTCTGTTCGGCATCTTGGCTGCCGTCAACGAGGCGGTGGAGAGCTCGTACTGGATCAACCTCGGCTTGATTTTCTTCATCGTCGCCTTCTGCCTCTACCTCACGTACGGTTCCTGGTACGCGGCGGTGATCCTGATGATCCCGGTGATTCTGTCGCAGCTCGCCGCAGAAGCCCTGATGGTGGTGATGCACATCGATCTGAACGTGAACTCACTGCCGATTGCGGCCGCCGGTGCCGGGGTGGGCGTCGACTACGGCATCTATCACTTCAGCCGAATGGTGGATGCCTACGATGAGGTCGGTAGGCTCGACGAGGCGGTGGATTATGCCACTGCGACCACGGGCAAGGCGATCATTTTCACTGCCTCCACCATGATGGCGGGCACCATCTTCTTCTGGCTGTCGAACCTGAAGTTTCAGGCGGAGATGGGGTTTTTGCTGGCGTTGCTGATGATGTTCAATACGTTCGGCGGCCTGGTGGTGGTTCCGGCGTTGGTGAAGGTGCTGCAGCCGGGGTTCTTGATCAATCGCGTCCGCAGACCGGTGGAGGAAGGCGCCGAGGCGGCGTTGGCAGGTTCCGCGTAAGGTTTTTGGAGGGTTTGATGAAATCGATGAAACATCCGCTCTTCCCCTGGCTGTGTTTGTTCCTGCTGCTTGGGATGCCCTCAGGGAGCACGAGCGCCTTGGCTGAGGACCAGGCTCCGGGCCAGCCCTGGGTCCTCGACAGCAACAACTGGCAGCTCGGCAAAGATCTACTGCCCGAGATGATCCTCAGCCGGGTCAAGAACGGCGAGTACCATTTCAAAGTAGTCCCGGTCGATCCTGACAAATTTAGGCTGAACTACTCGAAGAAGTTCTGGGAGGCGAGCGAGGCGAACGCCGGGAAGTACGACGTTGATCCCAAGCTCTGCGGCCTCAAGGACGTGAAGACCGGCAAGATGCCGGATTTCTATTTCGGCTATCCGTTTCCGAAGATCGACCCGAAAGATCCCAATGCTGCCTGCAAGATGGCGTGGAACTTCACTGCCGCGAATCAGATGGGCAACGGCCAGGGTGCGACCTTCACCATCAATGGGGTCGACAGCACCGGTGAGTTCAAGCGTCTGAAGCTGTCCTTGCACGCCAACGTGTACCTCGGCCGCTCGGCCGGCCCCATTCCTAATCCGGAGAATTTGCGCGCGACAGCCATGACGGACCTCCTCGAGCCCCAGGACATCGACGGTGCCGCCGGGTTGACAAAGGTTCTCAACGACTGGACCTCGCAAGACCAGATTTGGTTCTACCTGCCCGCGACCCGCCGCGTTCGCCGCGTCAACGCCGCCACGCGGTCGGACCCGGTCGCGGGTCTGGATATCTTTGGCGATGACCTGAACTGCTACAGCGGCAAGGTTGAGTATTACAAGTGGAAGATGGTCGGGGAGGGCAATGTGCTGGCGCCGGTCCTGAGCCCGTATCCCTTGCCGCAAAAGCAGGTCAGCCCGACGCGCTGGGAGGTCGAGGTCCCGTACTTCAAGGCGGCCTACGAAACCCCCGGAGCGAAGGGGGCGCCATGGCTGATCGTCGACAATCTCCAGATGATCCCGCGGGCAGCGTGGATCTTGGAAGGCGAGTCCGAAGATCCGTACTATAACTTCGGCAAAGTGATCATGTACATGGACAAGGAAATGTACCGCATCTGGTGGAAGCTGGTGTACAACCGCGCCGGCGAGTACTTCTACAACGCCATGTGTGCTTACCACTGGTCTAAGAACGACGACGGGACCTTGACCGCCGTGACGCCGAACATGGTGGTTGGCGTGAACGACAAAACCAATCGTTCCGCCATCGGTGGGCGCTGCAGCTCACAGTTCATCGAGACCAAGTTCGAGGACGACTACTTCACCCTGCACCACCTCACCCACATGGGTGATTGATTTCGTGAGTCGTGCTCGTGAGCCGTGTTCGTCTGCTCTCGAAGGCACGAGCACGACTAGATGCTTTCCGGAAATTCCGTCCGCAGCCAGCGGGCGATCCAGCCCTCGGTCTCACGTTGGCTGATCTTTTCCAGCTCGCCTTGGCCGAGCCACACGCCGTGGCAGGCGGAGCACTCGGCGACATGGATATCACGGAGCGTGCGCTGCCGCAGGTGCACCCCGCATTTCGGGCAGCGCATTTGTGCCGCTTCTTTCACGACCGCTTCCTGCTCACCCTCTTTCGCACCGCGCAGCTTCGCGAGTAATTGCCGATCGCGCTCGGCGAAATACTGATGCTCCCGCGCCCGCTCTGCCTCTTTTAGTTTATCTCCGAAACGATCCTTGTCATCCTTGGTCATGGTTGTGCTCCTCGCGCGAGCGGTATGTGCGCCTCGCTCAGCCGTGTTGCCGCCCACCGTAGCTGCGGCACCTGGTTTGTCAACCGAGCACGCCGTCGCTATGCTGCGGGCGGCATGATCCCGCTGCGCGATACCGTCCCTTCGGCGCGCTTCCCCATCATCAATCTCACGCTCATCGCCCTCAACACGTTGTGCTTCCTGCACGAGCTGAGCTTGGGAGACGGCTTGCAAGGGTTCATCCAGACGTTCGGACTGGTGCCGGCTCGCTTTCACAACGGCGGCGCCGCGGAGATCGGGTCACTGGTTACCAGCATGTTCTTGCACAGCAGCTGGTTGCACCTCCTGGGCAACATGCTCTTTCTGTACATCTTCGGCGACAACGTGGAGGACCGGCTCGGGCACCTGCGCTACGTCTGCTTCTATCTGTTGTGCGGCGCGGCGGCCGGCGTGGCCCAAACGTACGCGATTTCCGGTTCGCTTCTTCCGATGATCGGCGCGAGCGGCGCGATCGCCGGGGTGACGGGAGCCTATTTCCTATTCTTTCCGACGGCACGCGTGGTGACACTGGTGCCGATTTTCTTTTTTTTCCAGATTATTGAGATTCCCGCTGTGGTCTTCCTCCTTTTCTGGTTTCTGATGCAGTTGATGTATGGCATGGTGACGATCTCGGCCGCGGGCGAGGTCGTCGGGGGCGTGGCCTGGTGGGCGCACATCGGCGGGTTCCTCTTTGGTATGATCGCCGCGCCTTTGCTGGCACCCCCGAAACCGGCGCGGGCCGGCCGCGTGCAAGGCTTGTCATGGCGCGATTGATGATTATTTTCAGCGCCAGTGAGCCAAGTGACGTTCAGCCTGGGAGCCCTTCGAGACGGCCGCTTAGAAAATGCGGCCTCCTCAGGGCGAGCGGTCATCTTATTGCGATGCAAAGCTTTTTCCGTTCACCCTGAGGAGGCGACGCTCTTTCCAGGCGCCGTCTCAAAGGGTGCGGTTTCAACTGGCTCGCATTGAGGACAGGAGAGATCGGAGAGCGCATGAACATCAATCGGTTTACCGAGAAATCACAAGACGCGTTGCGCGAGGCGCAGTCGATTGCCACGCGCCACAACCACCAGGGAGTCGATGTCGAGCATCTGCTGCTGGCGATGCTGGAACAAGCGGACGGCCTCGCTCCGGCAATTCTGCAGGCGGCCGGCGCCAACGTGCCGGCATTGAAACAGCGCGTCGATCAAGAGCTCGACCGTCTGCCGCGGGTGACTGGGCCGACCGGCGCCCCGGAGCAGATCTACATCACCCCGCAATTGAATCGCGTGTTGACTCGCGCCGAAGACGAGGCTGGCACACTCAAAGACGAGTACGTCAGTATCGAGCACTTGCTGCTCGCCATGCTCGGGGAGCGCGGATCAGCCGCCAAGCTGCTGCGCGAGCAGGGGCTCTCGCGCGAGGCGTTCATGACGGCGCTGCAGAAGATCCGTGGCGGGCAGCGCGTCACCAGTGCGACTCCCGAGACCACGTACCAGGCACTCGAACGCTACGGGCGCGACCTCACCAAACTCGCGGCGCAAGGCAAGCTCGATCCGGTGATCGGCCGCGACGACGAGATCCGCCGCGTCATCCAGGTGCTGTCGCGG
>Ga0315286_10005973_pt1 | contig 11800 bp, 10 predicted proteins | sample YL17G10_0_MG_FD_205038 | JGI IMG/M metagenome (GOLD analysis project Ga0315286, IMG submission 205038) | Sediment microbial communities from Yellowstone Lake, YNP, Wyoming, USA - YL17G10_0 | ecosystem: Environmental > Aquatic > Freshwater > Lake > Sediment | place: USA: Wyoming | collected... | reverse complement strand
ATCGCCGTGCTGGTGCTCGCGGTGCTGGGCGCGGTGGGGATCGTCGTCTACTACGGCACGTCGCAGCGCCTGACGGCGTCTCTGGATGCTTCGCTGCGCACCGCGACGGCGCAGGCCATGGCGGGTACGAACAACCAGAACGGCCGCTTGACGCTCGGGCCGCAGCTCGATGAGGGCATCGGCGGCGATGACCTGCGCGCTCCCGGCCTCAGCCTGGCCGTGTTCAGTCCGGCGGGAAGGGTGCTCCGCCAGTTTGGCCCGTACGACCAGTCGCTTCCGCAAGCCGCCGCGCTGGCCGCGGCGCGGCGCGGCGTGACGACGACCGAGAGCCGTGCGGACCCCGTCAGCGGCGTGCGCGTGCGGGTGCGCACGACTCCGCTGAGCGAGGATGGTAGAACGCTGGGTGTGTTCAGCATCGCGCTGTCCGAGGAGCCGATACTGGCCACGTTGCGCCAGCTCCGCCTGACGCTGCTCGTGCTGCTCCCGCTGGCCGCAGCGGTCGCGGCCCTGCTTGGCTACCTACTCACGAGGCGGATGCTGCGGCCTCTCGCGCGCATGCAGGCCACCGCCGCCGAGATCTCGTCCCACGACCTCTCGCGACGTCTTGGAGTCGCCGCCGGCGACGACGAGGTGAGTCAGTTGGCCGCGACCTTTGACGCCATGCTGGATCGGCTGGAGGCCTCGTTCCACCGCGAGCGGCAGTTCGTGGCCGACGCATCGCACGAACTGCGCACGCCGCTGGCGGCCATTCAAGCGATCGTGAGCGTCACGAGGGAGCAGCGTCGCGAGCCTGACGAGTACGAGCACGCGCTTGTCGACGTCGACGTCGAATCTGCGCGGCTGCACACCCTGGTGGAGAACCTGCTCGAGCTGGCGCGCGGCGATGCTGAGCGCCTGGCCGAACGCGAGCCGATCGACGTCAGTGGGCTGCTTCGCGACATCTGCGCGTCGCTCGACGTACTCGCCGCAGACAAGGGTCTGAGGCTCACGTGGCAGCTGGAGGATGGCCTCGTGGTGGAAGGCGACGGCGACGCACTCGTGCGTCTGTTCGTCAACGTGCTCGACAACGCCATCAAGTACACCGACGAGGGCGGCGTTGACGTCGTCGCGAGAGCAGCTGACGGCCACACATTCGTCACCGTGCGCGACAGTGGCCGTGGCGTACCCGCCGAGCAGCTGCCGCACGTCTTCGAACGCTTCTATCGCGGCGATGCCTCGCGCTCGGCCGAAGGCTCCGGGCTGGGTCTGGCGATCGCCCTGCTGATCGCCAACGCGCACGCCGGCACGATCACGATCGCCAGCATCGAGGGCCAGGGGACCACTGTCTCGGTCACTCTGCCGGACTGAATCGTCTCCCTTCCCTGCAAGCTGCTCGGGATGTAGCATTCTGTGGACCCCGATCGCGGCTGGGGCGCTGATTCCCAACGGACCTCCGGATGGCCGGGCGCCTCTGTCATTTTGCATGCTATACTATAGGCAAATGTAACACTTGGCTATAGTATGAAGGAGGGAATCGCCCCTTTGAATCTCTCGGCTCTCGAGGCACAGAACCCGTGGTGGGTCGACGGGCACGTGCCGGCGGCGATGCGCGACACTGTGCCCCGGCGGCTCACGCCGTCGGTCGCAGCGGGGCTCGCGCCCGACCGCGCGACGGTGGTTCTCGGTCCGCGGCGCGTCGGCAAGACCGTTCTCGTTCACCAGGTCGTGCGGCGCCTGCTCGAAGGCGGCGTGGCCCCGCGTTCGATCGTGTATCTCTCGGCCGACGACCCCCTTCTCGGACCCACGGCGACCCTTTTCGAGGAGCTCCTCGCCTTCGTCGAGGAGCGCTTGCTGGGAGGGTCGGGCGAGCCGGTCCATGTGCTGGTCGACGAGGTCCATGTGATCGCCGACTGGCCGCTGTGGGTGAAGCGCTCCATCGACCGGGGGCGGCCGCTCGTCTGGCTGGTGACCTCGTCTGCCGGCTCGATCCTCCATCGTGGCTCGCGCGAGAGCCTCGCCGGCCGGGCTCGCGATGTGCGTCTCCTGCCGTTCTCTCTCGCCGAGGCGGCGGCGCTCGTCCGCAGCCCCGCCGCGCCGCTTCTGGGGCGCTGTGCCGGGGTGTGGGAGAGCCAAGGCATCGGCGCTCTCGCCGGCGAGCGGGCTGCCGTCCTGAGCCGCCTGAACGACGAAGCTCTCGGCCTGGGCGATGAGCTGATGCGCCTGTCGCGCTGGTACTTGCGGAGCGGCGGTTTCCCCGAGGCACTGGCGGCCGCGGGGGCGCTGTCTCCGCGAGAGTACTTCTGGCAGACGCTCGTCGAGCGCGTGCTCTACGTGGACGTGCCGGCGGTCGCGCGAGTGCGCCAGGCCCATGTGCTCCGCGAGCTCTGCCTCCGCTTGCTGAGTCAGGGCCCGGCGTTGATCAACATCGAGCGGCTGGCCTCGGAGCTGGGCGTCACGCACGTCACCGTGGCCGAGTACCTGGGCATCATCGAGCGCACGATGCTCGACTTCATCCTGCCCAGGTACGCGACCACCCTGGCCGGGAGGCAACGGGGCGGCAAGAAATCGGTGCCGGTGGATACCGGCCTTGTGGTCGCGCTCAGCGGCTGGGACCTCGGCGGAGCGCAAGGCGCGGCGCTCGAGGGCCGTTTGGCCGAGATCGTCGTGCACGCATGGCTGCGGCGCTACGCCGCCGCCGGGGACATCATGCATTGGCGGGCGCGCGAGGGTGTCGAGGTCGACTTCGTGTTCGCGCCCCATAGCGGCCCCGTCTTGCCGATCGAGGTCAAGTGGGGTCAGAGCCGGGGCGCCCGACATCGCGGGCTGGCCGAGTTCCAGCGTCGCTACGGCGTGGCGGAAGCCCTCATGGTCGTGCGCCAGGGGTTCGACGTTGCCGCGGCTCAGGCCAGCCTGCCGTTGTGGATGCTGGCCTGATCTCGGCCACGGTCACTGCGAAACGGGAAGTCGGCCACAGCAGGCTGAACCGACGTCAGTGCTCGCCGTCGGCCTCGTGAGAGGTCGAGGTGTCGCCCGACTCCGAGTGGTGAGTCGTCGTGGCGGTCGCGCTCACGGTCGGTGAGGTCGCGTGCGTCTCTGCGCTGTGCGAAGTCGGAGCAGAGCCGGAATGGTCGCCGTCGTGCGAGGCCTGGTCGGCGTGCGCATCAGATCCGTGGCCGACGGAAGTGCCGTGGCGTGCGCCACCGTGGTCGCTGTCTGAGAGATGCTCGGCGACCGCGTGACGGTGTTCGGCCCAGGCATCGTGCGAGCCGCCGTAGACCTCATGGTGCTCGCCGCCCGAGTCATGGGCTGCGGGCTTGACCACCGCGGCCGCCGCGGCGCCTCCAGCGCGGCCTGCCGCTCCACCTTCGTGCCGCGACTCGCTCACCGCCAGGCCGCCGCCGGCGATGATGGCCGCGCTCCCGACGACGATCGCGGCCTTGGTCCCTGCGGCGGCGGCCAGCTTGGCCAGCAGACCGGCGCCGGCCGGGCCGACGACCGAGCTGGGATCCAGCCCGTGGCCGGCCGGCCCTGGCGCCGCCGGCCCGGGCGTTGCCGCCGCGTGGGGCGGCGCGAGGGCCGCCGGCAGCGGCGGCAACATCTGAAGCGCCGCGGGCACGCTGAGCACCGGCAGCGCCAGAGCGAGGTTGGCCGGCGCCACGAAGCCCTCGCCGGCCAGGCTCGCGAACGCCTTCTTGAACGAAGCCCGGGCGCGGTGGACGAGCACATCGGCGGCCGGCCGCGAGACCTCGAGCACCTCGGCCAGCTCGTCGCCGCTCAGGCCGTGCATGTCTTTGAGGACGAGGGCGGCACGATAGCGTTCGTTCAGCCGCCCCAGAGATTGTTCGATAAGTGCCACCGAGTGTGCCTGTTCGTACGCGTCGCCGGTGGCCGGCACCTCGTCCATCTCGGCGAGGCCGCCGCCGGGGCGGCGGCCTCGCACGATGTTGAGGCAGGCGTTGGTGGCCACGCGGTAGAGCCAGGCCTTGAGCTTGACCTCGCCCGCCGCCGCCGGCGGGCTGCTGAACGCCGTGATGAACACGTCCTGAGTCACGTCCCGAGCCTCCTCACGGTCGTCGAGGATCCTCGCGCAGAGGTTGTAGATGCCGGCGTGGTAGTCGTCGTACACCCGGGAGAACGCGGCGGCGCTCCGCGCGTGAAGGCCGCGGACGAGTTCGAGATCGGTGAGGGTCTGTTGCATCAGCTGTTCATCGGTGTGGACGGTCAGCCTACTCCCTGCACTGCGCCGCAGCATCCGTCACTCGTCGCAGGTGCCGCCATCGTGAGTGCCGCCATCGTGAGTGCCGCCGTCATGGGCTCCACCGCTATGGGTCCCGCCGTCCTGATGCGTGCCTCCGCCATCATGCGTTCCACCATGGTGCGTACTACCGCCTTGGGTCCCATGATCGCGCGTGCCGCCACCGTCGTGCGTCTGCGTGCGCTGCTGTACCTGCACGTGGACCGCGGAGTCGTCTGCCTTCTGCCGTCTGTAATCGCGAACGCGTTCGCGTGTGGTCTCGTGGTCGGCCTGCGAAGTGTGGAGCTTGGCGGTCTGGCCGCTCACAGCATGCAGGAGACGCGCGAACTGGCCGTCGGTGAGGGTCACGCCACCCTGGTGAGTCTCACTCGCGGCTGGGCCGGCTGCGGTCCCCTCGGCGTCACCCCAGCTACCGACGTGCCGCGCGCCGGCCATGGCCACGGTGGTGAGCGCGAGCACGATCACCGCCGTGGCCACGATCGTCTTGAGTGCTTTCATGGTGCCTCCTCGGGTCAAGAGTGATGCCTACACCACTCTCAACACACGAGGAGGCGGTTTCTTACACCCCGCCTTGCGCGTGGCTGCTCACAGATCCTTCAGCTTCTGCAGATACTCCTCGCGGTCGATCTCGCCGGCGGCGTAGCGCCGCTGCACGATATCCCTCGCGCTCTCCACTGCTCTCTGTTCCGCCGTCTGCTGAGCCGGCGCCGCCGCGTGGTACCCCGCGGGGTGCGTCTGCGCCTGTTGGTTTGTCATGCTGCGCACCAGGTACACCACGAGCAGCACGACCGCCACCAGGATCACGATCATCCCGATGCCCATGAGCCAACCTCCCGCTCCCCAGAAGGCGCCGTGCCCCCAGGATCCGTTTCCGTCCCACATCATCGTGAGTCACCTCTTCTCCGTAGCCCGCGAGGGGCTGATCAGTCGATCTGCCATACGCCGAGCATGCCTACGTCCTCGTGCTCGACGATGTGACAGTGGAACATGGCCGTGCCGCGCCAGTCGCTCACCTTCACGAGCTGGGTGACGCTCCCGCCACGCGGCACGATCACCGTGTCCTTCCATGCCGGGGCCTGCGTGTACAGGGCGGCGTAGCCGGCATCGCCGCCGCGCACTGAAAGCACCTGGGCATGGTTGGTGTGCTGATGCCAGGGATGGTCCATGCCCGTGGGGTTCTCGATCGTCCACACCTCCCAGGCGTCACCCGACGCCGGCAGCTGGGTACGCACCACCAGCGGATCGACGTCGAAGTCGCGGCCGTTGATGGAACCGCGGCCCATGCCCATGCCGAGCACGAAGCGCCGCTGCACGGCGCCGCTCAGGTCGGGACGGGCGCGCTGCGCCGTGGGATCGATGCCGGCGGGCAGCGTCTTCATGGACTTGCGTCCCGAGACGCGCAGCGTCATCAGGGTCGCGCGCGGCGTCGCTCCACCGCCCATCATGCCGCCGCCCATCATGCCACCGCCGCCCATCATGCCGCCCATCATGCCGCCCCGCGAGTAGGGCAGGGTGCGCAGACGATAGACGCCCGGCGTCGTCGAGGCCTTGACGAGGATGTCGGCACGCTCGCCCGGGGCCAGCAGCAGTTCGGCGACGCCGTAGGGCTTGTCCAGAAGGCCGCCGTCGCTGCCGATCACGGAGAGCGCGTGCCTGTCGAGCGCGACACGGTAGAAGCGCGCGGTGCTCGCGTTGAGCAGCCGCCAGCGCTGGACCGTGCCGGGCCGCGCCGTGAGCTCGGGCGCCACCTGGCCGTTGACCGTGACCATGGCGCCCACCTTGCCCATCATGTAGTCCATGGGAGAGGAGTACGGCGCGGGGCGACCATTGACGATGGTGAAGTCCTTGAGGACGAGGACGTGCGTCTCGTAGCTGCTCAGCGCGTCCGTGGGGTCTTCGACCACCAGGGGCCCGGCCAGGCCGCCCCACAGCTGCTCGGCGACCAGGCCGTGCACGTGCGGGTGATACCAGCCCAAGGTGCCGGCGGGCTGCCGGCTGAGGTCGTAGGTGTAGGTCCAGGAGTCGCCGGGGTCGAGCCGGCGCATGACGTTGTCGGCGGGGTCCGCCGGCGAGACGTGCCAGCCGTGCGTATGGAGGTTGGTGACTCCGCGCGACTCTCCGAGTGGATTGGCGCCGCCGCCCGCGAGCCCGTTGCGCACATGCAGCCGCAAAGCGTCGCCGCGACGCACGCGCACGAGCGGGCCGGGCACGGAGCCGTTGTAGGAGAGCAGACGGGCAGACGAGCCGCCGAGCCGCAGGTCGGTCTCGGCGACCGCGAGGCTGCCCTCGCGGGCGCCGGCCACCGCGGTCAGGGCCAGCTCCACCGGGTCGGCGAAGGGCGCGCCACCCTGAGCTGCGGCCACGGCGGCGCCGGCCTGCCCTGCGTCGGCCGCCATCTTGGCGAGCCCCGAGAGGGTCAGGGCGCCGCCGGCTATGCCCACGGCGCCGATCTTGAGCAGGTCTCGCCTTGTGACGCCGTTCGTGCTCATCGCGTCACCAGCCCCAGCCGCCCCACATGCCGCCGAGGCCCATCCAGCCGCCCGTGGCGGCGCGCATCATGGCAGAGGTCGTCGACAGGTGATGCTGCGTGAAGAAGTGCTTGACTTGAGTGCGCTGATGCGCTCTCAGTGTCTTGAGCGCGGCCTGCGCCGTGGGGCTGCCCGGAGCGGCGCCGTGCTGCTGCCACCAGGCGTTCATGGCGTTCATCTGCCGGCCGCGCATCGTGAGCCACTGGCCGAAGCCGGTGGGGTGGCTGGTCATCCAGGAGGCGCCGTAACCCGTGCCCCACATGTGCCTGGGGTTCCAGGAGCCGCCGCCCATCATGTCGCCCATCTGCCAGCCGCCCCACATGCCCATCGCGGGGGGAGTCCAGTCGGTGCCGCTCGCGTACTGCTCGTAGAAGTCCCGCATGTCGTTCCAGTGTGCGGTCCACAGGTCGTGCAGCGCCTGCTGCGCCTCGGTGGAGGTGAGGTCGGCCTTGTAGGCGTCGTACCAGGCCTTCATGGCCTGCTGGTGCTCGGTGCGCAGCTGCAGCCACGCCTGCGGGGCGGCGGGGTTGTCGGTCAGCCAGGCCATGCCGGAGCCCATGCCCCACATGCCGGTGCCGGCCCAGGCGCCCATACTGCTCGAGGTGGCGCCGCCCATCATGCCGTTCGCGGCGGTGCCCATAGTGGATCCTCCGGCGCCGGCGATCGGCGCAAGCAGGGCGGCAGCGACCAGGGCGACTGCGAACGCCGCGACGAGGGTCTTCAGAGAAGCTTTCATGCGTTGACCAGTCCTTGTCTCGTTTCGTGCATTGTTGCCCGTCCATGTGTAGGTCCTGTGTAGCCCGGCCCGCTTTCTCGACCCACCTGGGGTCTCCACAGAATCTTCATATCGGCCCCCTATCGTGATGCGCTCTCCCTCAACGACCGACGCGGAGGTCCGCACATGAAGACCACACGAAAGAGGCGCGACACGCTCGTCCCGCTGGTGATCGCGCTGGTGGCGGCGTCGATCGCGCTGGCATTGGTCGCCGGCCAGGCGCGCGCCGCTGACGGAGGCATGTCGGATATGCAGGGCATGTCTGGAATGGAGGGCATGTCTGCGGAAGAGATGCAGAACATGGCCACGCCCGCCCCGGCGCCGAGTGTCACCGCGGTATCCGGCGAGCTTGCGGCCGCCATGGATCCGAACATGGACATGGGCGGCGGTTCGGCCAACTGGTTGGTCGTGGGCGGTTTCGTGGCTCTGATCGCCGGAGCGACGCTCGCGGCGGCGGCGACCAAGCGCCACCTGCGCCGCCGCATGCTGGCCGGTGAGCTTGTCGGCGCCGGAGTCCAGGATGTCTAAGCGCTCAGCCGGCGTGGCCGAGCGCACGCTCGACGCCACGCGGGCCCGCGCTACGCAGGCCGACGTCGACAGTCTCGAGATGGCGCTTGCGGCGACCCCCGGCGCGGCCGACGTCCTGCCGCCCTCCGGGCCCGAGCCCAGCCTGCTCCACATCTCCTGGATCGGGCGCATGTTCCGCAGCCGCTGGTACCCAGGCGTCTTTCAGTTTGCCGGCCTCGCCGTGTTCACGGTCGTCATGCTGGCGACCCTCTTCGGGCCGACGATGGTCGAAGATAACGTCGGCTCCACCATCGTCTGGATCCTCTGGTGGCCGCTGCTCCCGCTCTCGTACTTCGCCTTCTCGCGCTTCTGGTGCACGGTGTGCCCGTACCCTGTGGCCGGCGAGTGGTTCCAGCGCCTCACGGGCGTGAGCTTGAAGGCGCCGCGCTTTCTGCGCCGCTACGGCATCTGGATCATCGACCTCACGTTTCTGTTCATCACCTGGGCCGACCACGTGTTCGGCATCGTCGAGTCGCCGCGCGGTACGGGCTACTTGCTGCTGGCGATGCTCGGCGGCGCGATCGTCATGAGCCTCTTCTTCGAGCGCCGCGCCTTCTGCAGCCATCTCTGCTTCCTCGGCGGGCTGTCGGGCAACTACTCGATGACCGCGCCGCTCGCTTTTCGCGCCAACCAGGACAACTGCAAGAAGGTGGGCTGCAAGGACCTCTGGTGCGCCAACGGATCGCCGCGGGCGGCGGCCTGCCCACTGTACGAGGTGCCGCGCACCATGGACTCGAACCGCGACTGCAACATGTGCGGCAACTGCGTGAAGTCGTGCCCGCACGGCTCGCTGCGGCTCGAGGTGCGTAAGCCCACCTCGGAGTTCTGGAACGTGCGCAAGCCGCGTCTCGACGTCGCCTTTCTTGCCATCGTGCTGGTCGGGGTCGTGATCGTGCAGAACCTCACGATGCTCGGCATCTACCCGACGATCCTGGAGCACGTCTCCATGTTCACCGGCACCACCAATCAGAACGTGAACTTCACGGTCGTGTTCCTGCTGGCCATGGCGGCTCCGATCGCGCTTCTGGCAGCCGCGAGCTTCGCCTCTTCGCGCCTCAGCGGCGGCGACATGGTGCGCGACTTCACGATCTTCGGCTACGCCCTGATCCCTCTGGACCTGGCCGCCCACATGGCGCACAACCTCTTCCACCTGCTGGGCGAGGGTCTGGCCGTGCCGCGTTCACTGGTGCTGTGGCTCGGCGGGACCTGGGAGGGCAGCACCGCTCTCCTCAACACGATGACCATCGAGGTCCTGCAGTACCTGATGCTGGGCGCCGGCATCGCGGCGACCGTCTATGCAGCCTATCGCATCGCCGGCTCGGCGCACGGCACGTCCAGGTGGCGGGCGCTCGTCCCGCAACTCCTGCTCGTCGCTCTGCTCGTGGCGATCAACGTCTACATGTTCACGCAGCCGATGGCCCACCGCGCGTAGATGAGTGGGCGACGTATGAGTATCGAGTCGGCGTGGTACATGGACGTACCAGGGGCCCTCGGGGAGGAGGCGCGTGAGCGACAACAGGAAGATCGTCGTCATCGACGACGAGTCCTCGGTGCAGGAGGTCGTCCGCGCCTATCTTGAAAAGGACGGCTACCAGGTCTTCGTCGCCGGGAACGGCGTCGAAGGTTTGGCGCTGGCGGAGCGCATGAAGCCGGCGCTCATCGTCCTCGACCTGATGCTCCCCGACATCTCGGGCGAGGAGATCTGCAGCGACATCCGCAGTCGCTCCGATGTACCGATCCTGATGCTGACCGCGAAGGCGAGCGCCGACGAGCGCGTGGCCGGGCTGGTCTCGGGGGCCGACGACTACCTCGTCAAGCCCTTCAGCCCAAGGGAGCTCGTGGCGCGCGTCAACGCGGTGCTGCGGCGCACGCAGGGCATCGAGTCGCCGCTTGTCGCGAAGCTCAGCTTCGACGGCGGGCGCCTCGAGATCGACTCCGTGGAGCACGCCGTGAGGCGCGACGGCTTCGCCGTCGACCTGACGCCCAACGAGTACAAGCTCCTCACGACGCTCGCCCGCTACCCCGGGCGCGCGTACTCGCGCTTCGAGCTCATCAGCCGCGTGCAGGGCGACGACTTCGAGGGCGACGAGCGCACCATCGACGTCCACGTCAAGAACCTGCGCAAGAAGATCGAACGCGACCCGGCGCACCCGCGCTACGTCAAGACCGTGTCGGGGGTCGGCTACAGGCTCGCCAAGCCGTGAGACGACTGTTTCGCTGGGACCTGCGCGCGAGACTCGTGATCGCTTTCGTCGGGGTGGCGCTGCTGGCCGTTGTCCTTGCCACGGTCTACTCGAGCATGGGCATGGACGCGCGCGTCGTCGCGGCGGCGCGCGCGCGCCTCGAGCGCTCCGCGACGCACTTCGGCGACGTGGCGGCGCTGGTGTACGGGCAGAACGGAGGCTGGACGTCAGCCGGCGCCGCTGAGCTGCATCACCTTGCACGGTTGGACGATCTTGCGGTCCAGTTGAACGACGGCGTCGGCCGCACGGTCCTCCGCGTTCCGCCCAGCACTCCGGTCGAGGACCGAGCCTCGGCGACCGCGCCCGTGGTGTCCGGTGGCCAGACCATCGGCCGCGTGACGGTCAGCCAGGCGAACGGCCGCCTGCTCACCGCCGAGGAGGACCAGCTGCGGCAGCAGCTCGACCGCATGCACGTCGTCGCCGGCATCACCGCCGCGGCGATCGCCTTCGTTATCGGCCTGTATCTCGCGCTCACCCTCTCTCGCCCTCTGCGGCGCATCCGCACTGGTGCCGAGGCGATGGGGGAGGGCGACCTTGACGTTCGCGTGAAGGAGACGGGTGACGACGAGATCCGCGCGGTGGCGCGAGCGCTCAACGGGCTTGCCGAGACGCTCCAGCGCGAAGAAGAACTGCGCAAGGAGAGCGTCGCGGACCTGGCCCACGAGCTGCGCACGCCGGTGATGGGCCTGCTGGCCCGCGTGGAGGCTGCTCAGGACGGGGTGTTCGACGACGAGGCCGCCAACCTCGCCGCCATGCACGACGAGGCTCTGCGCCTGACGCATCTGCTCGACGACCTTACCGCTCTGGCCGATGCCCAGCGCCCAGGCCTCCTGCTCTCAGGAGAGCCGGTGGATCTCTGGGCGGTCGCGGCAGGGCCGGCTGAGTCGCTCGGACAGGCCTTCACCGACAAAGGCATCGAGTTCACCGCCGATCTCCACGCGGCGGTCGTTGCCGGCGATCGCAAGCGCCTGGAGCAGGTCGTCGTCAATCTGCTCACCAACGCCCTGCGGTACACCGATGCCGGAGGCCACGTGAGCCTGAGCGTGCGGCAGGTCGGCGATGACGCCGTGCTCGAAGTCGCCGACAGCGGTGTCGGCATCCCCCCGGAAGATCTCCCGCACGTGTTCACGCGCTTCTGGCGCGGCGAGAAGTCGCGCTCGCGCGCCACGGGCGGAGCCGGCATCGGGCTCTCCATCGTCCAGGAGCTGGTGCGCGCGCATGGCGGGCAGGTGACGGTGAAGAGTACCGTCGGGCAGGGCAGCGTCTTTCGCGTGGTCATGCCCGTCACGACAACGTCAACCCCGTGATGCATTGATGTTATGATGTTCCAGTCGCATACCCACGCCATGGAGACCATCATGCGCACGACCTTGACCATCGACTCGCAAGTGCTCGCCGAGTTCAAGCGGCGCTCCGCCGAGACCCACCAGACGCTCAGCAGGCTCATCGAAGA
>Ga0315286_10005972_pt1 | contig 11803 bp, 4 predicted proteins | sample YL17G10_0_MG_FD_205038 | JGI IMG/M metagenome (GOLD analysis project Ga0315286, IMG submission 205038) | Sediment microbial communities from Yellowstone Lake, YNP, Wyoming, USA - YL17G10_0 | ecosystem: Environmental > Aquatic > Freshwater > Lake > Sediment | place: USA: Wyoming | collected... | reverse complement strand
AAGCGGGACAATGCTCCGAACAGACGGAGGCCGGAGGAGGATCGCAGGTACAGAAACAGCGGCAGGGTGATGACGGAGAAGACGAACAGGAACTCCAGATACCACAGGTGGACGCCCATCCAGGCGAAGTTGCCGCCGAGGCCGAACCAGCCTTCAAAGTAGTGCGGATACCAGCGCCAAAAGGAGCCGGAGTACTGGCCGTGGCTGACCCGTTCCAGGTACACTTGCCAGGGCGCAATGATGACGAAAATGCCGAAAAGCAGCGGCACGGCGAGTCGCTTGCATCGGGAGACAAGGTATTGTGGCCACCTCTGATGCGCCAGAGCATGATAGATCCCGATCCCCGAAAGGATGAAGAACAGCGGCATCATCCACTGCACCATGAAAATGACGATATATGTGACGACCGGAGTCGTCCGGGGACTCTTGACGTGCCAGCCTTCCGTGTCGAAGAACCGGGAACAGTGAAAGAGAAAGACCGCCATCATGCCCAGGACCCGCAGCCAGTCGACGTCGTACCGCCGCGTCTGGTCCGGACGACCGGTCTGAGGAATGCCGCTCATCTGCGCCATGCGTTTCGCCCATCCGTTGCGGGCTTGTTGTCCCACTGCTATGCTTTGAGCACCTTGCGAAGAACCTCCATCGTCCGCGCCGTTGCCCCTTGATTTTGACGAATGACCGCTTGTCCCGACTGGGCTATTTTCTTCGCGTAGGCGGGGTCGGACAAGCACTTTTCCATTGTTGCCTGAAGGTCGTCTTTGTCCATGACCTGAATGGCGCCTTGTCCCTTCAGCAGGACATCGACCGTCTGGCGGAAGTTGAAGGCGTGCGGCCCGAAGATCGTGCATTTGCCGAGGGCCGCAGCCTCCATCATGTCCGAGCCGCCCATCGGGACGAGCGAGCGGCCGACGAAGATCACGGTGGCCAGCGAGTAGAACTTGCGAAGATCGCCCATCGTGTCGCCAAGGATCACGGCCTTGCCATTGTCAGTGGATCGTGACGCCGTGCCTTTGACCTGGCTGTAGCGAACCAGAGAGAAACCCATCCGCTCGATCAGCTCGGCGACCTCGTTGAATCGTTCCGGTTTACGCGGCACGACGGCCAGACGCAGGCCGTCGAACCGGCCATCCCGGCAAAGCGACTTGTAGACATCGAGGATGATCTTCTCTTCGTCGTCGCCGGTGCCGCCCGCGACCCAGAGTTGTGCCCCGGCGAGGTTCAACTGCTCGGCAAGGGCCTGGGCGCCTTCGACCCGGTCGGCCACCTGGGCGGTGTCGTATTTCAGGGAGCTTGTCACGATCACCCGCTCGGCGGGGCAACCCAACTCGCGAAAGCGGTCGGCGTATTCCTGGGTCTGCGCCAGGACGAAATTGAGCTTGCCGAAGAAAGCCCGAGTGATACGCTTGATTCTGCGGTACCGCGAGAAACTCCGGTCGCTGATCCGGCCGTTGAGGACGATCACGGGGATCTTCCTCTCGGTCGCCGTGAAGACGAAATTGGGCCAGACCTCCAGCTCCATCAGCAGGCAGATGGAGGGGCGGAGGCGATTGAATGCTCTACGCGTGACCCACGATAGATCGAAGGGGAAGTAGAAGACGCTGCACTTGTGGCCGAAGAGCTTGTCGGCCCGGGCAAAGCCCGTGTCCGTCGTCGTGCTGATCACGATCTCGAAATCGCCGAGCTGCTTTTCGATCTCGGCGACGAGGGTCTGGGCCGCATTGACCTCACCCATGCTGACGGCGTGCAGCCAGATGCACTTTTTGTGCGGGTTCTTGCGGTCCACGCGGCCGAACCGCTGTCCCCAGCCGCTGCGGTAGCGTCCATGCCGGATGACCCGGTAGAGCAAAATCGGGCTGACGGCGATCCCCACCAGCCAATAGACCACGTCAAGGAGAAGTCGCATGGAAAGTCCTTCAGCACTCCATTGCATTGTTTAGCTTGATCGCATGGTAGCGGCACGATGCCGCAGTGTCAAATAGCGGGTGGCACGCGCAAACTTGCTTTGAGCGCGTCTTCGTGGGGAGAGGAACGCATTGAGACGAGCACGGCCAAACAAGTCCGGCCGTGCCACCCCTCGGACACTCCATGTGGCGACGGGGTAACCGTCACTTCGACAGCATGCGCAGCCAGGCGTCCATGAAGGCTTCCAGATCGCGGGCGTCGATAACTTCGTCAATGAAGAGGTCGCAACGGGGATTCCACGCCGGGTCGGCCGGGGTCGTGCGCCAGGCGGCGGCAAAGATCGCGAAGTCGGTCGCATCCACTACGTCGTCGAGGTTGAGGTCGATGTAGGCGAACGGCACGGGGTTGGATATGTGCAGGAAGCCCGTACCGCTGGTGGTCGGCTCCAGAACGATATTGCGGTTCCAGAAGAGGTTCATGCCGAGAATGCCGTCGAGCGAGCCGCCTTCGGGGGACTCCATGTCGAGGACGATGAACGGGACGCGCTCGAACTCCAGGGCGCCGCCCATGGCGTTGATCCGGACATAGTCCACATAGTAGCCCGGCGCCTCCGTGGTGCCACCGATACCGCAGATCCGGGCCGTGAAGTCCGGTTCCAGGGGCAAGTTCAGCTTGGCCGCGACATTCGAGCTGATGATCGAGCTCTGGGCCCCCGTATCGACGAGCATCCTGGCGGTCTGCAGCACATTCAGCGGCCCGATTTGGCCCTGGAGCAGGCCCACCTCGGCGTAGAACGAGCCGCCGGTGGGGAGCATCATGGCGCCCATCGACAGCGCCGTCGGTGCTATCGGGAACCATTCGCCCAGGATGTCGTCAAAATCCGGGAACGCGTAGTAGCTCGCCGTGCTGACGGGCGACAAGCCGCCGAGCTCCATCGGAATCTTGTGGCGATACACGGAGGTCGGTGGCTTGTAGGAACTCAAGATCTGGATGTCCGGGCCGATGTAGGTCTTGCCGCGCACGACGACCTTGCGCGGCTGGTCCACGCGGATGATCGTGGTGTAGAAGGCCAGGAAGGGGGTCCCCACGACGCCGGAGAGGCTGTCGCCGTCGCATTCGATGGCAGGCGACGCCAGGACCGAGACGTTCGTGTGCCCGACCAGTTTTGACAGGTCAAGCTGGCCATTCGGACTGACGGCGGCCAGACCGGCGGCGAAGACTCCAATGGGCATCGTGATGGTTGCATCTATCGTCCCGCCGACGCCACCGATGCCCATAGTGTTCGTTGTGAGATAGCGGCCCTTCAGTCCCAGGATTTGGGCGCTATCGCCCGCCGCCAGATCGACCACCGAGCCGGTGTCCAGGACGCCGACGACAAAATTCTTCTCCGCCGGCGGATTGAGCGGTTTTCCGACGTAGGAAGACACCAGGGCGTGCTCCCAGTCAAAATCGTCCGAGCTTCGCCGGTCGGAGGTGACGATGGCTACCAGCGGCGAGAAGCCGGCCATGGGTGGCCGGGGCAGCGACGGTGTTTCCGCCGCGATCCGTATGTCCGGGGCCGATTGGAGCGACTTGGCCGACGGGGTCACGGAGATGATTTTCATGCCGTTCGTGAGCCGCAAGCCGGTGTTTTGCGGAACCGCCGGCGTGGCGGCGGCGCAGAGCCCGATGCCCGCGCCCAGTACGATGACACACATTGGGATCAAGAGTCGCCTGAACATGGTCCGACCCTCCTATACATAAAAGGTACCCACCTTCACCCCCGCACCACCATCATTATATCCGCGCCCGGCCGTTCGTGCAACGAAACCTGCTTGCCGGCCATTGTGCCCCGCACGTGCGAGGGGACGACCTGCGGGGCCTACAGAAGGTAGTGCCGCACCGGCGTCCCCGTGTGACCGGCTTTCTTGGCCTGGCAGGCGAAATTCATTGGATTTGAGGCCGGAGATTTGTTATGCTGATGGCGTGAAATTCAGGAGGAGCAACGTAGTGACAGTGTCAGGAATGTGGGGCGGCCGCTCTGGGGCCGGGACTTTCTCGTTTTTCATCTCCGGCTTGTGCCTTTTGATAACCGCGAAAGGCCTATCCCGTCCGGCAGTGGTCATCAATGAAGTGATGGCCTCGAATACGAAGACCCTGGCTGACCCCCAAGGGGACTTCGACGACTGGATCGAACTGTTCAACGCGGGCGACACCGCTGTGGACGTGGCCGGCATGTACCTGACGGACGATCCGGCGGACCCCAGGAAATGGCGGATTCCGATTCCGACGGGCCTGCGCGGCGCGACCAGCATTCGTCCCAAGAGTCATCTGATCGTATGGGCAGACGGAGACGTCCCCGATGCCGGCCTGCACGCGAGTTTCCGGCTGGGTGCCGAAAGCGACGAGGTTCATTTGTTCGATACCGACGGGCAGATGGAGATCGACAGCCTGGTCTTCGGCAAGCAGACGACCGATGTTTCCTACGGCCGCTACCCGGACGGTAGCCAGACCCTGCGATTTTTCGGCGTCCCCACCCCGGGACAGCCGAATAATGAAGGCTACCTGGGCGAAGTGGCGCCGCTGCAATTCAGTCACGAGCGGGGTTTCTACAGCAGTCCCTTCGACGTGACGATCAAGACGGCGACGGAAGGTGCGCGGATCCTCTACACGCTGGATGGGTACGCCCCGAACGAGGTACGGGCGACTCCTCCCGCCCGTGATCGTCCCGCTCGCCGGCCTACTGGGACAGACACGGAGCCTGCCGTGATAGACACGGGGGCCAGTCTCTATGGCGGCCCGATCCGCATCGGCCAAACGATGTGCCTTCGCGTGATGGCCGACAAGCCCGGCTGGAAGCCGACGCCGGTCTATACTCACACCTATGTCCTCGATCTCCGCTCGGAGCTGAAGACTCTGCCCGTGGTTTCGCTCGTGGGTGGCGCCGGCACCGTCTTCTACGAGCCGAACGGCGTCATGGCCATCGTCGGCGGCGCCTATACCGGCAGCGTATGGAGTCCCTCGGGCGCAGGCAGCTATAACAACATGCTCAATCGCGACTTGGAGCGGCCCGTCTCCGCGGAGTGGTTCTCTCAGGGCGATGATGACGGGTTCCAGCTCGATTGCGGTCTTCGCGTTCATGGCAGCCCGTGGATTCGGCCCCGCTATGTCCGGCAGAACGGTTTCTGGTCGGGGGACGGCAAGATCAGCCTGCGGCTGTACTTCCGGGGCGAGTACGGACAGAGCCGGCTCGAATACCCGCTGATCCCGGTGTCCGAGGTCGAGCGGTTCGCGACGGTCGTCCTGCGGGCCGGTCACAACGACCGCACCAATCCCTTCATCAAGGACGAGCTCCTGCGCCGGTTGCACAGGGACATGGGCCAGGTCGCCTGTATGGGCACGTTCGCCAATCTCTTCATCAATGGCGAATACAAGGGTTTTTACAACCCCACCGAGCAAGTCAAGGAGGAGACCTGCCAGGAATGGTTCGACAGCGACAAGCCCTGGGACGTCATGACGATGAATGGCATCCGCGACGGCGATTCCGTGTCGTTTGACACGATGGTCAAGTATGCCCAGGGCCACAACCTCGCCGACCCCTATTACTACGCCGAGTTGTGCAAGAAGCTCGACATGGTCTCCTTCATCGACTACCTCATCATCCGCTTGTGGCCCAACGATTGGGACTGGCCGCAGAACAACTGGTCGGCCGCCTGCGAGCGTTCCGCGACGGGCCAATGGAAGTTCTTCGTATGGGATGCCGAGGGCACCTTTGAGTCAGGCCAGTTGCAGCTCGACCGGTTCAACGAACTCAACACCCAGGGCAACGCCAATGGGTATCTCTATCAGGCCCTCAAGGCGAACCCGGATTTCCGGCTGCTCTTCGCAGACCGCATCTACAAGCACTTCTACAACGGCGGCGCCCTGACCGATCAGAACATCCAGCAACGGCTCTACGAGCTGCGCGATGAGCTGCGGAGCGTCATTCCCAGCATGAACACCTATATCCTCGACGGCTGGACGCCGAGCCGCCGGCCCATCTTCCTGGATGCCTGTGTGCGGGTAGGCATGTACACGTCCGCTGGTCCCGGCTTCGCCATCAACGGCGTTCCCCTGTACGGCGGTCAGGCTTCCCGTGGAGATCGGCTGGCCGTGATTCCCACCGCTAGCAGGGGTGCGATCTACTACACCCTGGACGGGACGGACCCGGCCCAGTCCGGCCTGCAACTGGGGCCGACCGTCACCCAACTGGTGGCCAGGGATTCGCCCAAACGCATCCTGGTCCCGACGGGGCCGCTGGCGAGCGACTGGCGAAGTGCGGGGGCCTTCGATGACTCGTCCTGGCAGGCGTCGTCAGGACTCCCCGGTGGCGTCGGTTTCGGCCGGGGCTCCGGCTACGAATCCTACATCGGCACCTACGTGAGCAGCCGGATGTACAAGATCAACGGCTCATGCTACATCCGCATTCCCTTCCGGTTCGACGGCGACAAAGGCGCATTGGATACCCTGGTCCTGAAAATGCAGTATGACGATGGCTTTGTCGCCTACCTCAATGGCGCCGAAGTCGCGCGGCGGAATTTCGAGGGCGATCCGGCCTGGGACTCCACGGCCACGGCCAGCCACGACAACGCGGCGGCCATTGTCTTCGAGCCCATCGACATCTCCGACCAGATCGGCACGTTGCAGCAGGGCGACAATGTCCTGGCGATCCAGGGCCTTAATGCCTCTGCGAACGACAGTGACTTCCTGATCGGTGTGGAGCTTACGGCCAGCCAGGTGCACGTCAGCGACAGCCCCACCGGACCGCAGGTGTACATGAGTCCCATCGCCTTGACGCGGACCACCCTGGTCAAGGCTCGCACCCAGAGCGGCAACACGTGGAGTGCTCTGGCCGAGGCGACGTTTGCCGTCGGGCCGGTGAAGGACAACCTCCGCGTCAGCGAGATCATGTACCACCCGGCGGACACGGGCAAGCCCGGCGACCCCAATGCCGAGTACATCGAGCTGACCAACATCGGTGCCGAGCCTCTCGACCTCAACTTCGTCAAGTTCACGAAGGGTATCCACTTCACCTTTCCGGGCGTGCAACTGGCCCCGCAGGCTTTCTGTGTTGTGGTCAAGGATCGAGCCGCGTTCGAGGCCCGGTATGGTCCGGGGCTGCCGGTGGCGGGCCAATACACGGGGAGCCTGAATGACGGTGGCGAGCGGATCGAATTGCAGGATGCCGCCGGTGCCGTCATCCACAGTTTCGCCTATCAAGACAACTGGTCCCGCACCACCGATGGCTTGGGCTACTCTCTGACGGTCCGGTATCCGGCCTCCTCGCCGGGAAGCTCCTGGAGCACTCCGGCCGCATGGCGTGCCAGCGCGATGCCTGGCGGCTCGCCGGGGTCGGACGACAGCGGCGCGATCCCGCCGGCCGGCGCGGTGGTCATCAATGAGCTGATGGCCAGCGCCCTTGGCGGCGGTCCCGACTGGGTCGAGCTGTGCAATACGACCGGCCAAGCCATCGACGTCGGCGGCTGGTTCCTCAGCGATGAGGCGGACAAGCCGGCCAAGTACGAGATCGCCAAAGGCACCAGCATCCTGCCCCATGGCTACCTCGTGCTCACGGAAGACCGGCATTTCGGCAATCTCCGCGATTCTGGCTGTCGCGAGCCCTTCGGCCTGAGCCGGACCGGTGAAACCGCCTACCTATGCTCCGGCGACAAGGGACAGATCACCGGCTACCGGGAGCAGGCCAAGTTCGGCGTGTCGGAGCCCGGCGTGACGTTCGGCCGATACGTGGACGGCGCCGCCGGTGTGCATTTCGTGCCGCTGCGCGCGGCGACGCCCGGAGCGGCCAATGCCGATCCGGCGGTGGGTCCGGTCATCATTAGCGAGATCATGTACCATGCGGACAACCTGGGCGACGTCGAATATATCGAGTTGCAGAATGTCAGCGCCGCCGAGGTCACGCTGTACGACGTTGCCAAGGACACCCCATGGCGCTTCGGCGACAGCCAAGGCGAGGGAGGCATCGAACTGCTGTTTCCGAAGGACCCGCCGGTGACTCTGTCGTCCCGTGGCTATCTATTGCTGGTCAAGGATCGCACCCTCTTCGAGAGCCGGTTCGGTGTCTTCCCTTCCGTGCAGATTCTCGAATGGGGTGTGGGCAGTCTGAACAACGCGGGCGCGACGATCGAGCTGAGCCGGCCGGGCGACCTCGACAACGGCCTCCGCACCTGGATCGCCGTAGACCGCGTAACCTACAGCGACGGTTCGCACCATGACAATTTCCCCGCCGGCCTGGATCCTTGGCCGGTCCAAGCCGATGGCCAGGGCCAGACGCTGACCCGCATCAGTTCGGACCGCTGGGGCGACGATCCGCTGAACTGGCAGGCGGCCATCCCGTCACCCGCCATCGCCAAACAACGCCCCAATCGTTGACGCACGCGCGCTGTCCTCAATACTGATTGGCCATTTTGCCCATGTTGCCTGGATTGGGCAGCGGCACCAAACTACCAGAGATCGCCAATGCCGCCTTTGTTCGCGGGCCTTCGACACGGATCGATGGGCCGCACAGTATTTGGATAGTTTTCGCTTCGGACTTCCAATTTCCTGTAACGGCGGTATACTGTGGCACCACCTGTATGGTGATGACGCTTGTTACACCAGCAAAACGGATCAGCACCGGCAATTGGGTGCAATGTGTTGGAGTCGGGAGGCGTCTACCATGACAGGTGGCCTCGCGCCGACGTACGGGTGTGGCTTGGAATCAACCCTCGGTATACGCAACTTGGATGGAAAGGGTTTCCAAGCGTGCAAGCCCCTGCTTGGGACCCCCGAGCCGCGTCCGAGCCGGCGGGTGATGAACCCCGCCGGAAAGTCGGCGCGACCGGTCGCCCAGGGAGCTTGGGATCCCTGGCAAACTTGGGCTTCTGGGGACCCGAAGGCCCACCGGATGTGGGATACTGACGGATTTGTGGGACCCCGGTCGCGACCAGTCGCGGCTGGGAGGGGTTTCCGACGCGACCGACCGCGTCGGAGATTCCGAGTCGTGTTCGATTTCAGTCATATTCAATGGAACGGGGTTGTTCTGTGCAGCCAAGTCAACGAGTCTGTCGTTGGGACTTCCAATGCGGTCCAGTGCGTTTGGGAGCCCTGTCCGGAAGTGGTGTACGGTTCTTTGTCGCTGTTTCATTGTTCGGCGGCCTGATTCTGGCGGGTTGTCGCAGCCCGGAGCAGTTTAGGGAAAAAGCTGACAAGGTAGCCGACAAAATCATCGCGCAGAAACAGGAGGAGGCCGTGGGGAAAACGGAGCCGCTCGAGATCGAGCGGCCGAGTGACATCCTGCGGCGTCGGCTCATCGCGGACCAGAATCTGCCCGTCTCCAGTGCGGCCTCGCTGGGTACGGATGAGCTCAAGCCGATTCCCCATTGGCCCAAGGATACGTACCCCCCCGAAACCCATTCCCCGGATGCGAACATCCCGGTCGAGCCGAACGAAACCCTGAAGCTCTCGCTGGTCGACGTCCTCCAGATCGCGGCTCACAACAGTCCGGACTACCAAACGCAGAAGGAGCAGGTCTTCAGCACGGCCTTGTCGCTCGATTCTCAGCGTCATCGTTTTCAAAACATCTTTTCGGCCGGGACGGACAGCCAGGTCAACATGACTACCGGCGGGGCCACGCGCACCACGACCACCAACGGCGCATCGGCGGGGGTGGACCGGCTCTTGAAGAACGGCGCCGCGATCAGTGCGGCGTTGACGGTCGACCTTTTGAACCTGCTGACGCAGGGGGGGGCGTCTTCTCTGGGGCTGGGCGCCGACACCTCGGTGTCGATCCCGTTGCTCCGGGGCGCCGGACGGCACATCGTCACCGAGCCTCTGACCCAAGCCGAACGCAGCGTGGTCTATGCCTTATGGAATTTCGAGCGGTACAAACGGACTTTCGCCGTCAACGTCACCACGAACTATCTGTCCGTGCTTGGCCAAATGGACTCGCTCAAGAACAGCGAAAACAACTACAAGTCCGCTATTGTATCCTCGCGGATCTCCCGCCGGCAAGGCGACGCGGGCCGCCTGACGCCAATCCAAGTGGACTTGGCGGTTCAGCGAGAATTGCAGTCCCGCAGCGGCTGGATTTCCGCGCAGCAGCAGTTGGAGAACCGTCTGGATTCGTTCAAGGTCCTGGTCGGATTGCCGGCGGATGCCCTGATCAAGTTGGATCCGTGTGACCTGGAGCCGTTGCGGGAACGCGGCAATAAGTACGTTGAGACTATGAAAACGGCGTACAAGGCCGTCGCGGCCGAGACGGCCGTTTCAGCCGATGCCCCCGCGGAACTGATCTGGCCGAGCAAGGAGGATGCCGGGCCGTACGAAGTCGACGAGTTGGTTGCAATCAAGGTGGCTCTGGAGAACCGGCTGGACCTGCGGGTGGCCAACGGTCGGGTCTACGATGTTCAGAGGCAGGTCATCGTCGCGGCTGATAACCTCCGGGCGGGCTTGAACCTGGGGGGCCGGGCTCGATTTGGCGGCAGTCCCGGCGCGGCCACGGCCCGCGACGTCGGACTGGATCTCCGGGATGGAACGTACTCCGCTTCGCTCGGCCTGGATCTGCCCATCGACAGGACCAGTCAGCGAAATGCGTATCGCACGAGCCTCATCAGCCTGGAGGATTCCACCAGGAGAGTCCAATCCCTCGAAGATCAGATCAAGACGGCCATTCGTACGGAACTGCGGACGCTCCTGCAATCGCGGGAGAGCCTCAAGATTTCGGCCCAGTCGGTGGTGATTGCGGAGAACAGCTACAAGAACGCCATGATGCTCTTGGAGGCGGGGCGAGTCCAGATCCGCGACCTGTTGGATGCTCAGGACGCACTCCTACGGGCCCAGAACGATTTGACTTCGGCCATCATCAATTACCGTACGGCGGAGTTGCAGCTCCAGCGTGATCTGGAGCTGCTCACGATAACCAGAGAGGGATTATTGCAGGAATTTTCACCAGAGGAAATAAGACATGGCAACTAACAGCACACATCGGGCTAACGGTGGCATGAAGAAGAGACCGTACAAGATTATCGGCACGGCTGTCCTTGTCACGGCTATCGCCCTGGTCGTCATCTGGTTCAAGGTCGTCCGGGGCGGGGAGGACACCGCGAGCAGCGTGGCGACGTTCGTCGCCAAGCGAGGACCGCTGACGATCAGTGTCCTGGAGGCCGGCGCGCTCAAGGCCAAAGACCCGGAGATCATCCGCAACAATCTGGAGGGAAGGGCGACAGTCATCTCGATCATTCCCGAGGGCACCCGCGTCAACCAGGGGGACCTGCTCGTCGAATTGGACGTCAGCACGCTGGTAGACAGCCGGGTCGACCAGGTGATCCGGGTGAACAACGCCGAGGCGGCCCGGATCGATGCCAACGAGACGCGGGCCATTACGATCAGCCAGGGGAAAAGTGACATGGACTTGGCCAGGTTGAAGCATGAGTTCGCGAAACAGGACCTGGAGAAATACCGGGGAAAGAACGGAGAATACTCCAACCTTCTCGCTTCCGCCGAGGGCAAGATCGCGTTGAATAACGAGGAGCTCAAGAAGGCCCAGGACTACTATGACTGGTCCAAGAAGCTCTATGACGAGAAGTATCTCTCCGAGACCCAGCGCCAGGCGGACGAGCTGGCGATGAAACGTGCCGCCCTGAACCTCAAGGTAGCGAGCAACGACGCCAATCTCTTGAGGCAGTACACCTACAACCGCCAGATCGCCCAGCTCACGAGCGACGTCAACCAGGCGGGGATGGCCCTGGAGCGGGCCCGAGCCAAGGCCCGGGCCAATATCGCCCAGGCCGATGCCGGATTGGCGGCCAGAGTGCAGGAGTACGGGCGCCAGAAGGACAAATTGGATAAGATCACCGATCAGATCGGCAAGGCCATGATCTACGCT
>Ga0315286_10005971_pt1 | contig 11806 bp, 9 predicted proteins | sample YL17G10_0_MG_FD_205038 | JGI IMG/M metagenome (GOLD analysis project Ga0315286, IMG submission 205038) | Sediment microbial communities from Yellowstone Lake, YNP, Wyoming, USA - YL17G10_0 | ecosystem: Environmental > Aquatic > Freshwater > Lake > Sediment | place: USA: Wyoming | collected... | reverse complement strand
CCGGAGTTGGTGAAGTGGGTCGGCGGGTTCATCGCCTCGATCGTGGCGAGCCTCAACCTCGGCCAGGGCCTGGCCGACGGCCTTTCCGACGGCCGCACGAGCGCCCAGGGCCAGGATCGCTGACGCGCGACGCGCGAAGCCGGTTGCGTTGTTGCGTGGCGCGAAACAACCGGGCGAGCGCAGGGGCGTGGGTGAGGGCCGGGAAGCAGGGCGGGACGGTCTTGAGAGGGCCGGAAGGCGTCGATGGGGTGTTCGAGGCGCCGCGGGCGCGCACCACCAGCGCCGAACGGCGAGGCCGGAGCGTCGGGCCGCCGGTCAGCCGGCGAGTTTTTCACGCAGGGCTTCTTGCACCGCCCCCAGGTGCATCTTGCCGAGCGTTCCTTCGCGTCGGGGGGCGCTCGCCAGGAGCGTCGCCAGGCCGGCGTGGATCACCATCACCGCCCCCAGGAAGCCGAAGAAGCGTGCCGCCCCGGCGAGGTTGCCGTCGTCGGCCCCCCAGAACACCTTCAGCCGGGCGTTGACCCGCTCGACGGCCGTGCGGCCCTTGTACAGCCGCTCGAACTGCTTGGTGGCCCGCGGGATTGGCGGGAACCGCCTCAGGTCGATCTCCTGCCTGACACGCACCGTCTTGCCGTATTTCTTGCCGGCGTTGCACCGGTCGTGGTTCGGGCACCGCCAGCCCTCATGCATGGCCGGACACCGATATTTCAAGGTCCCCCGCCTCGGCTCGTGGCCGATGAACGCCATCCGATGCCGCACCGGCGGGTCGCTCGTCTTGTCGTAGCAATGCACCGTGCCCGCCTCGTCGTACACGATGTTCGACCGCCCGTCGTGGCCCGGCAGCAGACGCTCCGGCTCCTCCTTCCACAGCGACCGGTTCTGGGCGCCCCGTCCGGCGCGTCGCCACAGGGGCTGACGGCGGGGAAACCCTTCCGCCGACCCGTCGCAAACGCCCATCCTCCACAGACTTCCGAACAGAGCAACCGCCTTCTCCGCCGCCGAATCGCGTTGACTTTGGGCGGCGAAGCCAGTAGACCTAGACGGGGGGGCTGAGTCCGCCTCTCGGCCCAGGTGTAGGCCGGGGCGAAGCCCCGGCATGCTCCTCACGCATCTCTTTTCGGAGGGCTTGCCATGCCAGCTTCCTATTCCCGCCGCCAGTTTCTGAAAACCGCTTCCGCCGCAGGGGCCGCCATCGCCCTGAGCGCCGCCAGCTATTCCCGCGTCGTCGGCGCGAACGACCGGATCTCGCTCGGCCTCATCGGCTGCGGCGACCGCGGGTGCAACGCCCACATGACGGGCATCCACCCGTTCGACAAGCAGGAGAACGTGGAGTTCACCGCCGTGGCCGACCCGTGGCGCCTTGCCCGCGAGCGTGCCGCCGCACGGGCGCAGGAGTGGTACGGGCGGCCCGCGCGGCCGTTCGTGTCGTACCGCGACCTCCTGGCCCTCAAGGATGTCGATGCCGTCATGATTGCCTCGTGCGACCACCTGCACACCACGCACCTCGAAGCCGCCGCCAAGGCCGGCAAGGATGCCTACTGCGAAAAGCCGCTCGCGATGGAGCTCGACAAGCTGAAGGCCGCGTGCGACGCCGTCAAGGCGGCCGGCCGCATCGTCCAGGTCGGCACCCAGCTCCGCAGCCTCCCGAGCTTCACCGGCTGCCGCGACCTGTACAAGACCGGCATCCTCGGCAAGGTCAGCCGCATCGAGCAGAACCGCAACGGCGACCGCCCGTACTGGTATGCGTACCTCAAGGACGCCAAGGAGGCCGACGTCGACTGGCGCGAGTTCCTGGCCGACCGGCCCGTGCGGCCGTTCAGCGCCGACCAGTTCACCGGCTGGTACGGCTACCGCGACTTTTCCGACGGGCCGGTGCCCGGCTTCGGCAGCCACTACATCGACCTGGTGCACTACATCACCGGCGCCAAGTTCCCGGCGAGCGCCGTCTGCCACGGCGGCGTCTCGACATGGAAAGACGAGCATAAGTTCACCTGCCCGGACAACGTCCAGGCCGCGTGGTGGTACCCGGAAGGCTTCGTGGTCACGTATTCCACGAACTTCGGCAACTCCGGCGGCAACAGCTTCAAGATCTTCGGCGACCAGGGCACGCTCGACATGGTCAACTGGAACGCCCCGGTCCTCTCGGCCGAAGGAGGGAGCAAGGGCAAGGGCCTCATCCGCGGCAAGCAGCCCGTCCAGGACGTGCCCCGGCCCGACCACTTTCTCAACTGGCTCCAGTGCCTCCGCACGCGCCAGACCCCGCACGCCCCGATCGACGCCGGCTACCAGCACGCCGTGGCGGTCATCATGGCGATGCGGGCCTACGACACCGGCCGCCGCCAGGTCTACGACGCCGAGAAGCGCGAGTTCCGCGACGGGTGAAAAGGTAGGGTGCGCGGCCCGTATGCGTTTAGCGTTGTCATTCCGAGCGAGCACAGCGAGTCGAGGAATCTCGCTGTGGTCGTTGCCGTTCGGACATTCGCACGGCGAGCCCCCTCGACTCGCTGCGCTCGCTCGGGGTGACAGCAAAGAAGGGCCACGCTGAATACGTACGGTTGCTTGTCAACCTGTGGCACATGAAAAGAGGCGTCGCATGACGAGGTCAGATGCTCTCTCGCGCCGGGCGTTCCTGGCCCGCACGCTCGGGGCCGGCGCGGCGGGCCTCGTGGCCTGCCACGTCGGCGCCCCCATCGCCGCGTCGGCCGAGGAGCCTCGGATGAACCCCGCCTGGCAGATCGGCTGCTACACCCGCCCCTGGGCCCAGCAGGATTACCGCGTGGCGCTCGACGCCATCGCCGAGGCGGGCTACAAGTACGCCGGCCTCATGACCGCCAAGGCCAAGGGAGGCCTGGTCATCTCGGTTGCCACCCCGCTCGAGGAGGCGCAGCAGGTGGGCGAGGAGGCGAAGAAGCGCCGCCTCGGCATCCCGTCGGTCTACGGCGGCGACATCCCCGTCGCGAAGTCGCTCGAGGCGGGCATCGAGGGCCTGCGCAAACTCATCGACAACTGTGCCGCCGTCGGCGCCGGCAACCTGCTCATGGGCGGCACCGGCGACGCCAAGCTTGAGGAGACCTACTACAAGGCGATCGCCGAGTGCTGCGACTACGCGGCCTCGAAGAAGCTGGCCTTGAGCGTCAAGCCCCACGGCGGCCTGAACTCCACCGGCCCGCAGTGCCGCCGGATCATCGAGCGGGTCGGCCACAGGAACTTCGGCCTGTGGTACGATCCCGGCAACATCTTCTACTACTCCGACGGCCGGCTCGACCCGGTCGCCGACGCCGCCACGGTCGACGGCCTGGTGGTCGGCATGTCGGTCAAGGATTACCTGCCTCCGAAGAACGTGGACGTGACGCCGGGGACGGGCAAGGTGGATTTCCGCGCGGTGATGGCCCGCCTCAAGAAGGGCGGCTTCGCGGGCGGCCCGCTCGTCGTCGAGACCCTCGCGCCGGGCGACCTCGCGAAGACCCTCGACGAGGCCCGCAAGGCTTTGAAGTTTGTGCAAGAGGTCGTGGCACAAGCCGGCACTTGATCGCCATACAACGGCACGTCTGGCGCCGGTCATTCTTGTCGCACAGCCCCTTCCGGGGCTGCGGCAGGCGAGCATCTGCCAAGCTGAACATAGGGAAGCTGGCCCCCACGGTTTGCGTGAACTGAGAGGACCCCGACAATGAAAGGTCCGCTGATGCAGGCCGCCTCGGCCGCGATTCTTGCGGCGGGGGCGCTCGCCATGCCCGGCGACGCCGTTGCCGCCGACCTCGCCGCCGGCGTCGCCGCGGTCGACATCACCCCGCCGGTCGGGTACCGCATGGCGGGGTACTTCAACGAGCGGCTGAGCACGGGCGTCCACGACCCGCTCCACGCCAAGGCGCTCGTCCTGCGGCAGGGCAGCGAGCGCGCGGCCCTGGTCTTCTGCGATCTTGTGGGCATTCCGCTCGAGGTCTCTTCGCAGGCCCGCCGGCAGGCGGCCGAGAAGACCGGCATCCCCGCGTCGAACATCCTCGTGGCCGCCACGCACAGCCACACCGGCCCGCTCTACTTCGACGCCCTGCGCAAGTATCTCCATGACAGCGCTGTCAAGGATCGCGGCAGCGACCCGCGCGAAACGGCGGACTATGCCGCGCTGCTCGTGGCCCGGATCGTCCAGGCCATCGCCCAGGCCGACGCGGCCGCCCGGCCGGTCACGCTGGGCCTCGCCGAGGCGGAGCAATCGCAGCTCTCGTTCAACCGGCGGTTCCACATGAAAGACGGCTCGGTGCGGTTCAACCCCGGCCCGCTGAACCCCGATATCGTCCGGCCCGCCGGGCCGATCGACCCGCAAGTCCGCACGATCCTCGTCCGCCGCGCCGACGACAATCGGCCCTTCGCGGCCCTGATGAGCTTTGCCCTCCACCTCGACACCACCGGCGGCACCGAGTACTCCGCCGATTACCCGTTCTATGTCGAGAAGGAGCTGCGCGAGACGTTCGGCCCCCGGTTCGTGCTCCTCTTCGGCACGGGTGCCTGCGGCGACCTGAACCACATCGACGTCACCCGCAAGGACCGCGCGAAGCCGAGCGAGATCGGCCCGAAGCTCGCGGCGGCCGCCGTCCTTCCGGCCACGAAGGCGATCGCGCCGCCGCAGCTGGGCGTGCGGAGCGAGATCGTCCGCGTGCCGCTCCAGCGGTATACGCCGGAGCAACTGGCCAAGGCCCGCGAGGACATTGCGAAGGTCGGCGCCGGCAAGCTGCCGTTCCTCGGCGAGGTGGAGGCCTACAAGATCCTCTCGCTCGAGCTTCGCGGCGGCGAGGCGGCGCCGCTGGAGGTCCAGGCGTTTCGCCTCTCGAAGGACGTGGCTCTCGTGGGCCTGCCGGGCGAGGTCTTCGTGGAGTTGGGGCTGGCGATCAAGCGGGCCTCGCCCTTTCCGACCACGCTCGTGGTCGAGCTGTGCAACGATTCGCCGGAGTACGTGCCGACGAAGCAGGCCTTTGCCGAAGGGAGCTACGAAATCACGAACTCCCGCATCGCCCCCGGCGGCGGCGAGATGCTCGTCGACGCGGCGGTAAGACTGCTCAAGGAACTCGCCGAACGGCGCGAGTGAGCAGGGGATTCCTCGGCGCGGAGGTACGTGTTTGGCGTGTTGCTCCGGATAGCCGGGTGGCATGCCCACGCCGCTGTTCGCGTGGGCATGCACGCCGGACATCGGCGAACATGCCCAGGCAAAGGCGGCCTGGGCATGCCACCCTGCAAGTGAACGTCCGCACTCTGAACAGGTACGGCGCGGAAGATCCGCCGCGCACGAAATTGTGGGTATGCCAATGAGGGAGATGCCATGACGATGGCAAAGGGAATCGCTCGATGGGGGCTGGCGGCGGTCGTGGCCTTGGCGGCGCTCGCGGTCGGAATGGGCGGGTGCGAGTCGAAGGAGACGCCGAAGGGGCAGGGGGGCAAGAAGAAGATCGCCGGCATCGTGTTCCAGGAGGACCAGTACATGCGGCTGGTCCTCTTCGGCATGCGCGAGGCGGCCGCCAAGGCCGGCGTCGAACTCCTCGAGGGCAACTCGAACAACCGGCCCGAGAAGGAGATCGAGCTCATCAACACCTACGTGGCGCGCGGCGTCGACGCCATCTGCGTGGCGCCGATCAGCAAGAAAGGGTCGGTGACGGCCCTGAAGCTCGCCCACGAGAAGGGCATCGCCATCATTGCCCAGAGCACGCCCGTCGAGGGCGACCTGGCGGCCTCGCACATCGAGTGCGACGCCGGCGACCTGGGCGTCCAGACCGGCAAGGCCGCGCGAAAATATATCCAGGAGAAGCTCGGCGGCAAGGCCAAGGTGGCGATCATCGCCTTCAAGTCGCAGGTGCCGGAGCAGAGCGACGCCCGCACCAACGGTTTCAAGGGCCAGCTCGCCGACCTGCCCGGCGTGGAGTTCGTGGCCGAGCAAGACGCGTGGCTGCCGGAGCTCGGCCTCAAGCGGGTCGGCGACATCCTGACGGCCCACCCCCAGATCAACGTCATCTGGTCGGCGAACGAGGGCGGCACGATCGGCTCGGTCCTGGCCGTCAAGAACGCCGGCAAGGCGGGGCAGGTGGTGGTCTTCGGCACCGACTCCAGCGACCAGCTTATCACCTTCCTTCAGTCGAGCGACAACGTCCTCCAGGCGATCACGAGCCAGCGGCCGGTGGAGGTGGGGCGGATGGCGGTCGAGGCGGCCCTCAAGGTCCTGGCGGGCCAGCCGGTGGAGAAGAAGGTGCTCCTGAAGGGCATCCTCCTCTCGCGCGACGATCCCGAAGGCGTGCGGGACTTTGAGAAACAGTTCAAGGAATGGACAAGCAAGGGAACGTCGTGACGGCCCACGGCCTCCAGACCGTCGACCTGGGCAAGGAGTACCCGGGCACCGTGGCCCTGGACGGGGTCTCGGTGGCGTTTGAGGGGGGCCAGGTGCACGCCCTCATCGGCAAGAACGGGGCGGGCAAGAGCACGCTGGTGAAGATCTTCGCGGGGGCGGTGCCGCCGACGCGCGGGCGGATTCTCGTCGACGGCCGCGACGTGGTCCTCCGCTCCCCTGCCGACGCCTTCGCCAAGGGCATCGCCACCGTGTACCAGGAGCTCAGCCTGGTGCCCGAGCTGACGGTGGCGGAGAACATTCTCCTGGGCCGCCTGCCGCGCCAAGCCGGCCTCGGCGGCTGGATCATCGACTGGCCGGAGGTCTTCGCCCGCGCGCGGGCGGTGCTCGCAAACCTCCAGGTCGACCTCGACGTGCGTCGGCCGGCCGCCGAGCTCGGCGTGGCGGAGCAGCAGATCGTCGAGATCGCGAAGGCGATGTCGTTCGACCCCTCGGTGCTCATGCTCGACGAGCCGACCTCCGCCCTCGCCCAAGCCGAGACGAGCCACCTCTTCGCCCTGCTGCGGAACCTGGCCGCGCGGGGCGTGGCCATCCTCTACATCACGCACCGCCTCCAGGAGCTTCGCCGGATCGCCGACACGGTGACGGTGCTGCGCGACGGCCGGCACGTGGGCACCATCGCCATCGCCGACGCCACGCCGCAGCGCCTCGTGGAGATGATGTTCGGCGAGGTGGTGCAGAAGGAGCGGCCGTCGGACCTGGAGGCCGGCGACCGGCCCGTCCTGGAGGTCCGCCGCCTCGGCCGCCGGGGCAGCTTCCACGACGTGAGTTTCACGCTGCGCGGCGGCGAGATCCTGGGGATCGCGGGGATGCTGGGCTCCGGGCGGACGGAACTGCTGCGGGCCCTCTTCGGGGCGGACCCGTACGACACGGGCGAAATACTGATCGAAGGGCGGCCCGTCCGCGCCGCGAGCCCCGAACGGATGAAACACCTGGGCGTGGCCTTCACGCCCGAGAACCGCCAGGCCCAGGCGCTGGTGCAGATGCTGAGCACCCGCGCGAACGTCTGCCTGGCCAGCCTCGACCGCATCGCGCGGCGCGGGTTCCTGACGCGGGCGAGGGAGCGGACGGTCGTCGGCCGGCTGGTCGAGCGGCTGGCCATTCTGGCGCCCGACATCGAGCAGCCGGTCTCGTCGTTGAGCGGCGGCAACCAGCAGAAAGTGGTCGTGGCCAAGTGGCTGAACACCGACCCGCGGGTCATCCTGTTCGACGAGCCGACGCGCGGCATCGACGTGCAGGCCAAGCAGCAGATCTTCCAGATCATGTGGGACCTCGGGCGGCAGGGCATCAGTTGCCTCTTCGTCTCGAGCGAGCTCGAGGAGTTGCTGGAGGTGTGCCACCGGATCCTGATTATGAAGAAGGGGACGATCGTCGGCGAAGTGCGGCCGGAAGGCGTGGCCGTCGATGAGCTTCTTGCGCGGTGCATGGAGGTGTAGCAATCCCTGCCATGGTGAGCTCGACGCTCGAAAACGTGCGGCGCGGCCTGAGGCGATCGATCATGGCGATCGTCCTGCTGGTGCTCTGCGCCGCGCTGGCGGTGCGGGCCGAGGGATTCTTCACGGTCGAGAACCTCTTGAACGTCGTGCGGAATGTCTCGATGCAGGGCGTCATTGCGTTCGGCATGACGATGGTCATCATCTCGGGCGAGATCGACCTCTCGGTCGGCTCGGCCGTGGCCTTCTCGGGATGCCTGGCGGCGTGGGTGACGGGCTTCCTGGCGGGGCCGGCGGTGGGCTTGCCGATGCCGTGGGCCATCCTCGCGGCCGTCCTCGCGAGCCTGGGGGCGGGGCTGGCCGTCGGCAGCTTCACGGGGTTCCTGCGGGTCCGCTTCCGCGTGCCGACGTTCATCACCACGTTGGCCTGGATGACCATGCTCAAGGGCGCCGCCGAACTGATCACCAACGGCTTCCCGCTCATGCCGTTCCCCGCCTGGTACAGCTTCATGGGGGCAGGGCGCCTCTGGGGCGTCCCGGCGCCCGCGATCATCTTCTTCGCGACCTTCGTGGTGATCCAGGTGCTGATGGGTTACACCTCGTTCGGCCGAGCGATCTACGCCGTGGGCGGCAACGCCGAGGCGGCTCGCCTCAGCGGCATCAACGTGGGCCGCGTGAAGGTCCTGGTGATGGGCCTCGTGGCCGGGCTGGCGGCGATGAGCGGCCTCATGCTGTCGTCGCAGATCATGCAGGGCACGGCGGGCACCGCCAAGGGATGGGAGCTCGACGTCATCGCGGCCGTCATTATCGGCGGCACGAGCCTGATGGGCGGCTCCGGCACCGTCTGGGGGACGCTCATCGGCATCGTCTTCATGGGCGTGCTGGCCAACGGCATGACGCTCTTAAACATCAGCGAGTACTGGCAGCACGTGGTCCAGGGCGCGCTGATCCTGGCGGCCGTGCTCATCAACGTCGCGCCGTCGCGGAAGCGCTGACCGCCGTGGCCAAGCGAGTTCGTATTCTGCAAGGCGTAGTCAAGAGGCGGGCCCCTCGGCCTCCTGTTCGGGTGCGGCGAAACGGGTGTGCCAAGAGTTTCTGGCAAACAGGAAAGCGACGTCATTCCGAGCGAGCGAAGCGAGTCGAGGAATCTCGCTGTGGCCGCTGCTGTCCAGTGTAGGGTGGGTGCTGAGCACCCAACGCCGTTTCACGGGGCGTCGCCCCAACGCCCGTCCAGTCAGTCGCACGGCGAGACCCCTCGACTTCGCTCGGGGTGACAGCAGAAGAGGCCCTGCCCGAAACTCTTGGCACACCCGGCGAAACCCCGACGCCCAAATCGCTCAATTGGCCCCAATCGCCAGGTCGATAAAGCTGGGGTCGGGCCGCGGAGTTCTGGCGCACGGCGCCACGCCTCGGCGAGGCGCATTCTCACGGGCCGCCGGTTGATCCCTGCCTGCGGCTGCCGTGGCCTGATCTCCATTTGTTTGAAGGATAGACGCTTGAGCCAGGCTGGGCCAATCGACGACCTCGGCGACTTTGCGGCCGTAGCGAAGCCCGCGCCCGGAGGCACGCTGAAAGAGTACGTCGCCTACGAGCACGCGGCGGGCCTGCGCGCCTTCCTCGCGCCCGACGAGACCCATGTGTGGATCCAGGAGGCGCGCGGCGTTCTCGGGTGTTTTCCCCTGGAGTACGGGGGGCCGCTCGACGCCCGCTTCATGCGCCACGTCCTGAGACAGCCCGGCATCTGGATGTTGACGTACCTGGTCGCGGGGACCGAATCCCAGCCGGCCAATTGCGTCGACTACGTCTGCCGGCGGCCGAACTATCACCTGGAGTCTCTGTCTCCGCGGGCGAGGCGCGACATCCGGCGAGGCCTGAGGAGTTTCCAGGTCCGCCTCTGCACGTGGGACGAAGTGGCCGAGCACGGATACCCGGCGCAGGCCGATACGCGGGCCCGGCACGGTCGCCCGCCGCCCCCTCCCGACGACGTCCGTACGTTCGTTGAGCGGCGGCGCCCCTTCCCGCATTTCGAGGTGTGGGGGGCGTGGGACGGCGACGCGCTGGCCGCCTGGATGAGCGTGGCCAAGGTGGACAACTGGGCACTCATCGAGAAGGCTCCGTCGCGCACGGCGGCGCGGCGGAATTGCCCCAACAACGCGCTTCTCTATGCGGCCACGCGCCACCTGCTCGTCGCGGAGGGGCGGGCCTTTGTCTCCAACGGCCGGAGCAGCACACTGCTGGGGGTCCGCAACCGGCCGCTGCACAGGTTCAAGGCCCGCATGGGCTACGAGCCGGTTCCCCGGCGCCGGGCGTTTGCGCTCCACTGGCTGCTGGGGCTCGTGATGAAGCCGCGCGCGGCCGCGCCGGCGTGGGAAGCGCTGGCGGAGCTCCTGCCGCGGGTCCCGGCGCTGCGCAAGGCGGCGGCCCTGGCGCGCCTGGTCTCCGGCCGCGAGGGGGCGCCGCTGGCGTGGACCAAGACGCCGAAACCCTGACCGTCGGGCCTTCACACCCTTTCCGCGAGAACCCGGACGATGCGCTGCGCGGCATGGCCGTCCCACAGGGGCGGGACTCTCGCCTGGCGCGGCGAACCGCTCATCACTTCGCGATAGGCCGCCAGGATCTTGCCGGTATCCGTCCCCACCAGCCGGTTTGAGCCGACCTCGGCCGTGATCGGCCGCTCCGTGCTGTCGCGCAGGGTCAGGCAGGGAACGCCCAGCACGGTCGTCTCTTCCTGGATGCCGCCGGAATCGGTCAGCACGAGCCGGGCCGAGGCCATCAACTTCAGGAAGTCGAGGTACCCGGCGGGGTCGATGAGGCGAAGGTTCTTCATGGCGGCTGCTCGCCCGGCACCGGCGCCTTCGAGGTTCTTGCGCGTCCGCGGGTGGACGGGGAAGATGATCGGCAGGTGGCGCTGGATGACCTCCAGCGCCTCCAGGATGCGGCCCCAGCGGACCGGGTCGTCGACGTTGGCCGGGCGGTGGAGCGTGAGCACGGCATAGCCGCCGGGGGCGATGCCCAGGTCGTCGAGGATCCGCGAGGCCTCCGCCTTGGCCCGGTGCGCCAGGAGCGTGTCGATCATCACGTTGCCCACGAGGAAAATCTTCTCTGCCGCCACGCCTTCCCGGCCGAGGTTCTCCACGCCGCTCGGCTCGGTGCAGAACAAGAGGTCGCTGATGGCGTCGGTCACCAGGCGGTTGATCTCTTCCGGCATCGTGCGGTCGAAACTGCGCAGGCCGGCCTCGACGTGCACCAGCTTCACGCCCAGTTTCACGGCCACCAGGCCGCAGGCGATCGTGCTGTTGACGTCGCCGACGACCAGGACGGCGTCGGGCTTGTGCTCCACGACGACCGGCTCAAAGGCCATCATGATGGCGGCCGTCTGGGCGGCGTGCGAGGCCGAGCCGACGCCCAGGTTGATGTCCGGCTCCGGGATGCCGAGTTGGCGGAAAAACAGGTCGCTCATCCGCTCGTCGTAGTGCTGGCCGGTGTGGACCAGGAGCGGCTCGATGGCCGGGTACGCCCCGTAGGCCGCCATCAGAGGGGCGATCTTCATGAAGTTCGGCCTGGCGCCGACAATGTTGACGATCTTCACCCGCGATCGATCCTTTCGGTCTCCCTATGGTATCGACGGTTGACCGTGGGTTTGTTCCGCAAAAACGTCTCATTGAGCAGTTCGCGCGCCACGTGACGTGCCGGCCGCGCGGCCTTACTGCCACAACGCCACTGTGCGCGGCGGGTCTCCTGACCCGCCGCGAACGTGTCTGAAAGCCGGCAAGACGCATTGTCTGCGCGGTGGATCAGGAGACCCACCGCGCACGGGGCCATGTGGCGTTGTGGTCCCACTTGTGGCAAGAGGCGTGACTTCTGTAAAATCAACGCGGACGGAATTGCCGGGAGCGACAGGAAGGCGACCGCGATCCGGACGTACGTGTTCAGCGTGGGTGGCATGGCCACGCGCCGTTGCGTGGCCATGTTCCTCCGAGCTTCAGAGCTC
>Ga0315286_10005969_pt1 | contig 11807 bp, 9 predicted proteins | sample YL17G10_0_MG_FD_205038 | JGI IMG/M metagenome (GOLD analysis project Ga0315286, IMG submission 205038) | Sediment microbial communities from Yellowstone Lake, YNP, Wyoming, USA - YL17G10_0 | ecosystem: Environmental > Aquatic > Freshwater > Lake > Sediment | place: USA: Wyoming | collected... | reverse complement strand
ATCCATAAGGTAACTATAAATGATTTAGTTACTGTAGAATACATTACACTTGAATTTACCAAAAAAACTGTACTAGAATATCATCAATTTCCGTTTTGGGCAGATTTTCATATGGGCGGAATGCCCTTTTTTGCTCATCCGCAAACTTTCCCATTGTATTTTAGCACCCTTTTGTTCATCATTATTCCTAAAATTAATATAATGTTTTTTCTGAATTCACTGATTATCCTTACTACATTTATAGCAGGATTATTTATGTATTTTTTAATAATGAAACTTAAAGGAGATGAAAATTTAGCATTTTTAGGGGCCATTATGTTTATGGGGAGCGGTATTATTCAAACATATTCTTATGTATGGATTTATAGAGCAAATACCATAATTTGGTTGCCGCTCATATTCCTTTTCTTATATAAATCATTTAAGGAAAAAGAACTAATTAGGAATTCTATAATAACATCGATGTTTCTATTTTTCTCATTTCTAAGCGCCGGAACAGATGTATTTCTTTATTTAATAGTGCTTTTTGCCGTTTTCTTTGTAGTGTTTAGTGTTGGGAAAAACGTCTTTGGAAGGGTCACAAAACTCATCATAATATATACGATTATTCTAGTTCTATTTTTGGCATTGGCCTCTATAAAGCTGTTGCCCTTGCTAGAATTTAATGAATCTTCAAGTAAAAATATAAATTTTAATTATGAAGATTATGTCGGGCACCACATAGATAGTTTTAAAACATTAATGGACCAAATATTCATATCTGGTTATACAAAAATAGGGATAGTTGTATTTTTATTGGCTTCTATATCTCTTTTAAACATTAAAAAAAGAATAAATTTGTTTTTTGTAATTCTTGCAGTCGTGATATTGCTTATAGCCTCGGGTACTTCTATAAATTATTTTCTTTGGAAGTATATTCCTGGATTCGGGAAAATGCACCATGTAGACAGGGCATTGTTCTTGTTTAATTTTTCCATGGCATTTTTAGCTGTTGACGGTGCGGCTATATTGTTTTCAAAAATAAAAAAGAAGAATTATCAGATAATTTACATCGCCATCATAGTTTTACTTGTAATAGAATTGGCTATATTGGGATCGAAAAATGTGTATGTCCCCAAAAACTTTGAAAAGCAAATGGATTCAAATGAATTATGGAAATATATTTCTGAGGATAAAGACATATTTAGAATACAAAATATAAACACAAATACTATAGGCGGGAGGGCTTCAGATTATGCGCTTTATTATAATCAGCAGATATTATACGGGCAAACAGCGTTATGGATACCTGAATATTTTAATGTTTATCTGGGGATTACTCATTCTTCCCCTGCAAAATTTTACGGCATGCTAAATACAAAGTATATTTACTCTGAAAATGAGATAAATGTGAGTGGTTTAAAGTTTATAAAGAAGTTCAATAAATGTGAAATTTGTGACGAAGATTACCCTGCCGACAGAGGTATTAGCGGGCCATATTTGTATTTGAATGAGTTATATCTTCCAAGAGCTTATTTGGCTAATTATAGCATTTTAGTAGTTGGCAATAAGGATTCAATTGTTCAAGCTATGTACTGGATACTACTTAATCCCCGCCTGGATGCTTCAAATACGGTTGTAATTGCAAAGGAAGGAACCATTGATCAGTTTGATTTAGAAACTTTAAAGAAATATACTGTGGTGTTTCTAACGCAGGACTCAATATCTCAAAATTCCGGATACCTGTTAAAATCTTATTTGGATAGCGGGGGCATTTTATTACCTAATATATTAAATGGGAGCACAAATATCTCAGCTGAAGAAATTGAAAATTTACTGTATTCTTTTAAAGGGGATTATGAAAATGTGGAAGAAACATCATATGCTTATTATTCCCCAAATAAACAAATTTTGAACATATCGGGAAAGAAAGGCTTTGTTGTCATTAGCGAAAAATATTTCATGTTTGAGGGGTGGAAGGCAAAATTAGATGGAAAAGCTGCTGATATTTGGAGGGCAAATGGAATTAATAGTGCGGTATATGTTGATGGGAGTGAATACAAATTAGAATTATACTATAGTTCAAAAATATTTTTGATGGGATTGTTTATTACTGGAATTGCAGCATTGTTTATTGTCAGTTATTTCAGTTATGAATATTTGAAAAATATAAATATGAAGAAAAAAAGCACTTAAAATCAAATTTATATAATTTTTTTAATTAATTGTGTTTATAATAACTTATTTATATAAGTTACCATAATATAGAGAAGGGTGGTATTTATAAAGTTAGAAATCAATAGATTTTCAGAAATTTTATTTCTAATAATAATTTTTATAATCTTTTTATGGTTTGGTTTAGGCAATTTATGGGTCCACAAGATTTCACACGAATATCCTATAGGATATCTAGCTTCTGATGCCTTCCAGCACCAAACTAGAGCCGAAAGCATAAAGGATGCAGGAAATTACAGAAATGAGGCATTTTATATTGCTAAAGGCTTTCGCGACGTCATTGGGTTTTACCCTCCCGCATTGTACCATGCAGGGGATATGTTTTCAATTTTAAGCGGTCTGGAGATTTACGATGGTGTATTTTTATTCTTATTCTTATTCACAATTTTAGGGATACTCGTTATGTATTTTATAATAAAAAGTTTTAATAAAAATGTAGCAATTTTGGCAATGCCTCTGACAATTTTTATTTTTACAACAAATACGCTAATAGCATTCACATGGGGGCACTGGCCTGCTGTATTGGGCAATGTGTTTCTAATTGGGGCCTTGTGGAGTATGCTTAAGTTGGATTCTAAATGGGGTTTTGTTATTTTTGGAATATTCACGGCAGGTGTTATGATGACGCACACCTCGGAAACAGTATTTCTTTTCTTATTTTTGTTCTTGTATTTGGCAGCAAAATTATTATTGAAAAAATTCAACTTAAAGGAAATGATAGAAATTATTAAGGGAACTGTTTTGGCTGTTGTAATTTCTTTTTATTATCTAATTATTTTCAGATTTACATGGATGGTGGCACAGCCGTATAGCTTTAGCGTATCACCTACATGGGTGGGGAATCCTGGTTTTTATTTGGCTAAACTGGGGAATTTCGAGCTTTTTAATACGGTTAGCGGAGATCATTTCCCGCTGTCATTTCTAATTTTTATCTTAATTGGACTAGTGGTAGCAGCATTATCATTTATTAAAACCACAAGCATAGTTCCAGCGATGGGGATTGGGATGCTAATATTGGGGTTCACAAACTATCTCGGATTTGATTGGAGAGCTTTCCAGCTCAGATTTTTCTGGCCGGTTTATCTGTCTGTTTTATTTGGAATTGGCCTATATTATTTGATTAAATTTGTAATTAAGAAATTCAATATTCTTATATCTTTATCAATTTCATTGCTAATTTTGATTTTAATAGTTTTAAATTCAAATTTTCTTCCTGCTAATGCAAGCATGATGGATACTTATCGCTGGGATGCATTAATGTGGCTCAGTAAAAATAGTGAAGAAAATGCAAGGCTTTATTTTTTATATGGAGATATATATTCTCAGGACGCGTTATTGAGAAACTCTAAGAGGGAGCATTATCTTATAGGCACTGAAGACTATTTTGAAGCATCGAGTAACAACACAATCAAAAGATATTATGTAACTAAGCTTCCTGGAGATGGGGGGACTCTGTTGCCATATAGAAAAGGTATTTTTTCTTTTGGGTATTATGCAAAAGACTACAATTATGAATATTTTTATGGCCCCAGAGACCTGTGCGGCTTTAATTATTATATTTTTGATAAATACATTTCGGACAGGGCGAATAATAGGTATGTTGAGAATGCATATAATTTGGCAATAAGGAAAAAGATGATGGATAATGGAATGCAGGAAGTTCATAGCAATCAAATTGTCAGCATATTAAAAAATCCAAGGCCTGGAGAGGATTGCCTTGGAGCGTAAAATTGAATTAATAAAGAAGGATTTATTGCATTTTGCTTTGTCATTTGCAATAGTATTTGTAATTTTAAAAATAGTTTTCTATAGCGAATCCCTATTTATTGTCATAAGAACTGTTTTTTCATTATTCTGGCTTTTTGCCATTCCAGGAATTCTTCTTTCTTATTTAATATTTAATAAATTGGAATTTGTAGAGCGCTTTGTTATTGGAATGCTTCTGGGTGTAATCTTAACAGGAATACCCGCCTACTATTTGGGATTAGTGGGCATTCCAATACAAAAGAGTATTTTTATTTTACCTGCCGTGTACATTTTAGTCTTCCTTGGACTTATGTTTTTCCTCAAAGAGAAATAATTTTTTATTTTTTAAGATGTTAAATATCAAAGCTATTGCTGTCAAAAATATGACTATTGACAGAAATGTTAGTCTTATTGAATTTGTTAAAAATGACAGCCAATAAACTGAAGAAGATATTATGCTTATCGATATAAAGAATGAAAAAATAATTTTTTCTATATCTTCCAAATCAAATAAATTCAGCATTAGATAACTGGGTAGTGCGAAAATCGATAGCGTAAGAATAAATCTTGCTCCTGTAAATTTAAACAAAAAGGTGTATACCAGTAACAATACTACTGAACCTAAAATTATTTGCCAATTTTTTGAAAAATTATTATTGGGCAAGTTTATACACCTTTATATAGTTCTTATCGTACAATACTGTTGCATTTTGCATATACATATCAGTCTCTTTTTGCGCCTCAATGACACCTTGCTGACCATACACTGCGTAAATATCTGAGAGATCAAGGATCATATGTGTTGAATTTGTCACGTCCTGAGAACTCCAGTCCATGTGCCTCAATGATAATACTTGAATCCATTTCTTCTTGGTGTAGAAGGTGGGAAAATTATTCTGAAAGATAGGCAGTGCAGTTGTAAAATCATTTCTAAACATATATACGTCGGCATTGTTTGGAAGATTGCTGCGCATCCATTCTGACGCCTCATACTGGGACTGTGTTATTCTGGCTATATCTGGATATGCATTTTTTAAGGTGTTATAGCTATTACCTACAATCGTAAAAATAAATATAAGAACAATCAACAATGCAAGAGCATATTTTAACATAAATTTAATTTCTTTTGAAATTTTAAATAATGAAATAATATTTGGAACTGCAATTATGGCGCCAATCACAATTAATGGATAAATTATATGGGCCTCTATCTCAATTAATCTCTCTGCCCTGCTAAACGAAAGAATTGAAAAATGCATTAAGAGGTAAAAAGAGAGCAGCATTGATAAAAGCAACAGATCTTGGTTCTTTCTTCTTAAAATTAGATAGACTGCCCCAAAAATAATAAATGGAATAAGCAAAATAGAATAAATTTTAGCTGAAGACCAATACTCTGGATTGTGAAAACCGACAGGTTGTAGCGCCCCGTACCAGCTAAAGAAAATGCCCAAACCATAACTGCTTCTGGCATCTTCGGCTTTGCCTAATCCAGCGCTATAAACAGAGGACTTTCCGAGGGGGAATTGCAGAAAACTCACTGTTAATATTAATAACAAGATTATGGCAATTGTGATGTGCTTTATGTTAATAAAAATTATTTTTTCTTTAACAATAAAAATCAATGAGAAGATTGCCAGTGGAAGGACTGAAACAATAATTGCCTGAGGGTGTATAAAAAATTGAGCTGCTATTAAAAGGATTGCCGTGTATAAATAAATTTGCTTGGGGTTCTTTTCTTTGAATGATTCTAAATACCTGTATATTGAATAAATGACCAGAGGTGCTATTGCAAAAGATAAAACTTGAGGATGCTGCCCGGCTAAAAACCACATTATGTCCCTTAACGAAAAAATCAAAAAGAATCCTGAAATTAAAGCTGGCAGAAATCCGTATAGATACCTAATCAGAAGGTAGGTTGTTACTGCAATTAACGAGCCTGCAAATGCAAAAAACAGGAATATTGGAACTACTCTTGCGCCTGAAAATAATTGGATAATTGCTTCTGTTATGTGATATTGAGGCGGATACCACAATTTTCCTCCATTTAAAATTCCATATCCATTTGTAACGCCCTTTATAGTGCCGTTAATATAATAAGGCAGTAAATAAATGGGCTTGTCATTCTGCCCCATGTAATCCCCTAAAGTAAAATGGGTGCTGGAGTCCACATCCCCATAAGGATATTGATTTTGTTGGAATGGCAATGTCCATACGAAAGCGGATATTGCCATTAAGAGAAAAATAGCCAATGCATCTTTCATTTGAAAATTACTCATAACTTTGATAAAATGGCAATTGTTTAAATATATTTTTAAATCTTGCTTTGATTCTAAGAGATATGAAAACAATTGTAATGATTGCGACTTATAATGAAAGAGAAAACATTGAAAAATTAATAATAGAAATATTAAAATTTCCAAAGATAGAAATTCTTGTTATCGACGATAACAGTCCTGATGGAACCTGGAAAATAGTAAAAAGATTTATGCGATACAATAGGAAACTTAAACTTTTATTAAGGAAAAAGGATAGAGGCAGGGGATTGGCTGGCATAGCAGGTTATAAATACTGCCTTAAGCACGGTGCAGACTATATTATAGAAATGGATGCTGATTTCTCACATAACCCCAAGTACATTCCAGATTTTCTTAAAGCTATTAAAAAGGCGGATATTGTTTTGGGATCTCGATTGACAAAAGGAGGTTCTGACAATGATAGAGGAATAATAAGAAGAACTGTGACTAAGATGGCAAATTTATATGTTAGAATGATGTTAGGGCTAAAGCTGAGCGACTGCAATTCTGGTTATAGGTGCTTTAGAAGAAAAGTGCTCGAAGAGCTAAATCCTGACAGCTTGATTTCCGAAGGACCTGACATTGTGCAGGAGGTTTTATTCAAAGCGCATCTTAAGGGGTTTAAAATAGTGGAAATACCAATTAAATTCATAGACAGAAGGCTGGGCAAATCTAAGTTAAACATCAGGGCTTTATTTAAAGGCTATGTTATAGTTTTGAGACTAAAAATTGATAATATTTTGGGGAGATCATAATGCTAATTAGTAAAATAATTTGCAGTTTGGGTAAATTCTTATTTATATTTAAAAAGAGGAGGACTCCACCATCTCCTAAAAAAATACTGGTTATTCGTTCTGGTGCGATTGGAGATGTTTTAATGAGCACTCCACTATTAACTGCAATAAAAAGAAAATATCCAAAAGCTGAAGTGTGCTATATGGTTGGAAAATGGTCTTCACAATCATTAAAAAACAATCCTAATGTAAATAAAATTATAGAATTTGAAGACGAAACTATTTATAAGAAAAATTTGATTGAAGTTTTAAAATTAATTGAAAAAATAAGAAAAGAAGGGTTTGATTTGTGCTTTGTTCTTGATAAAAGCTGGCTTTGGGGATTATTTGCATGGATGTGCAGCATAAAATTTAGAATAGGATTTGACAGAAAGGGGGAAGGTTTTGCTTATAATATCTCAGTTCCCTTTGAAGGCATTAAGTACGAATTAGAACATAATTTGGATTTGGCAAGAAAAATTGGAATGAAAGTAGTTGATAAAAAGATGAGAATTTATTATGATAAAAAAGACTTGACGAATGCTGAAAATTTTCTAAGAAATAATAAAATAAAGAATAGAGCCTTAATTGGAATTGCGCCAGGAGGTGCAGTTAACCCTGGCCAAAATTTTCTAGAAAAAAAATGGCCAGAGAAAAAATACATAGAATTAATTAAAAAGATATTGAAAATGCGAAAGAATTACTGTATTGTACTTTTTGGAGGATTATCTGATAAAAGCTTATTGGAATATTTAAAAAACAAAATAAACTCCAAAAAAATTATTATTGCCCCGCTGAGTTGTATACAAATAACTTATTTGTTAATGAATAAATGCAAAGTTATAATAACACACGATTCTGGGGCAATGCACATAGCTGGCGCAACAAATAGTAAGATTATAGCATTATTTGGGCCCACTCCCTCAAAGAGATTTGCCCCCAGAAATTCGATAGTTTTAGAAGTTAAATCAAAGGAATGCCCTTGCTACAATATTTATGGAAATTATGATAAAATTTGCAAAGAAGATTGCATGAAAAATATTGGGATTGACAGAGTATTTGCCAAACTAAATTATACCCTAAAAAGATAACATGATAAAATATCAGGTAAACTGGAAATACAAACCCTTCCTATTTATAATAGATATGATAGGAAATATCGTGTTTTTCTATAAAAAGTTATTCAAAAAAAGATTCAAAAAAGAAGATATTAAAAAGATATTAATTATAAGAGTGGATGAAATTGGGGATGTTGTTGTAACAACTCCATTAATTTCAACTTTGAAGAAGGAATTTCCAAAATCAAAACTATCTGTTCTAGTTAAGGAATCTACTGCGGAACTACTGAAATATAATCCTAGTATCGATGAGGTATATGTGACAAAATCATGGTTTAAAGAAAAGATTAGTTTGGGAGAATTCATGGAATTAATAAAAAAATTTAGAAAAGAAGATTTTGACATGGTGTTTGACCCTCACGCTGATCCTAGAAATATAATATTGGCTTATTTTTGTGGAAAAATTAAGATTGGCTTCGACATAAGGGGTTTTGGTTTTCTGTTAGATTTTGTTGCTCCATACAAATCACAGCACATCTCGGAAACAATACTTGATTTGGCCAGAACAATTGGGATAAAAAAAATGGATAAAAAAATAAGGGTTTATTTTTCAAAAAAAGATGAGAAAAAAGTGAATGATTTATTTAAGAAAAATAAAATTAATAGAAACAAATTATTAATTTGCATAAATCCTGGCACCGGGAGAAAGAACAAGAAATGGCCCTTGAAAAATTGGCAGAGTTTAACTGAGCTATTAATTAAAAAGTATAATTGCCAAATTATTTTTACTGGGAATATGAAAGAAAATGAATTGGTAAGTGACATTATTGGCAGAAACAAAAGCTGTTATAATTTTTCAGGAAAAACAAATTTATTGGAATTATCTGCTTTGATAAAAAAATGTGATTTGTTTATTTCTCCTGACACCGGTTCACTTCACATAGCCAGGGCCCTGAATGTTCCACTAATTGGGCTATTTGGTCCTATTGACCCAAAAATTTGGGGGTATAGCCTTGAAAAATATCGTTCAATTTATAAAAAACTAGATTGTAGTTTTTGTAATATGCCTTTGTGTAAAAGAACACGTGGAAAAAATGAATGCATGTCAGGTATATCTGTTGCTGATGTTTTTAAAGAAATTTGTAGGTTAATAAAATGATGCTTAGCATAATTATCCCGGTTTATAATGAAAAAAATACAATTCTAAAAGTTATTAAGGAAGTTGAAAAAGTTAAATTGCCAAATAAATTAAAAAAAGAGATTATCATTGTTGATGATTGTTCTATAGATGGAACTAGGGAAATATTAAGAAAAATAAAAAATTTTAAGATATTATATCATAATAAAAATAAAGGAAAGGGCTCTGCAATAAGAACTGGATTAGGATACGCTGTGGGAGATATCATTCTGATACAGGATGCTGATTTGGAGTATGATCCAAAGGAATATCCCAAGCTGTTAAAACCGATTCTCTTAAATAAGGCATATGTTGTTTATGGGTCCAGGCTTATGAATGGAAAGTTATCATTGCTCGGAAAAAATAAAACATTTTTGCCGACTCACTTCATTGGGAATAAGTTTCTTTCATTTGTCACTTCAATTCTATATTTTCACAATGTGAGCGACATGGAAACATGCTATAAAGTCTTTAAGAAAAATATTGTAAAGGATATGCAGTTGAAGGCAACCAGATTTGATTTTGAACCTGAAATTACTGCAAAAATATTGAAAAAAGGGTATAGAATATTGGAAGTGCCAATTAAATTCAAACCCCGCTCATTTATGGAAGGGAAAAAAATAAATTTTATTGACGGCATAAAAGCAGTGTATTATTTGATAAAGTATAGATTTGTTGATTGAGTTACAAAAAATAATTTCAATGCACGCAGATTGTGTTGTCCATGAATGCAAATCCAATTATTACAATAAGGAAACATTATTTTTTGTTAATAGCGTTAATTATCTCTGTCTTTCTTATTTTCTCAAATTTGGACGACAGAGTATTTTGGGGGGATGAAGCCCAATCCGCACAAGTATCCAAGACTATTTTGGAATATGGTATTCCCACATTCTATGATGGTAAAAATTTGATAGTTGATCACCCCTTTGATTTAGACTTGAATTATTATATAAGCGACAAGCTAATTAATTATGAAGAGAGAAAATCCAGATATAGCCTTGTTGACTATATTTGGAAGTGGCAGCCCTGGGTGCAGAATTATCTAATAGCTAGTTCCTTCATGATATTTGGAATTAATACATTTGCTGCTAGATTTCCCTTTGCGATTGCAGGGCTATTAACAATTGTGATAACCTATTTTTTAATACTAAAATTATTCAAGAATAGAGAACTAGCCAATGTTGCAGTTCTATTACTGGTAACATTCGTTCCATTTTATCTTTATACCAGACAGGCAAGATATTATTCGCTGGCTATGCTATTTTCCGTACTCGTAATATATTCCTATTTGAAATTAGTAAATAATGAAAAGTACTCAAAGATTTTATTCATTCTGTCAAATGTTCTGCTATTTTATTCCTTCTATATTTCTTTCTTTGGAATTTATTTCGCCTTAATAATTCATATGTTTGCTTTTAATAGAAAGGGAAAATCGATCAAGAAATTCATACTGTGCTCCTTGTGGATATTCATTTTTACTTTCCCATGGTTTCTATATGCCAATTTAGCCTCAAAAGGCTATAGTTTCCAATTCTATCATTTCATATTTGGGTTCTTATATTTAATGTCATATGTATTTTTTTACTTTTTTCCGACTATTTTTCTAATATTTATACCAGGCCTAATCTTATATAAAAGAAATAATCAATTATTTGTGAATTCGGATCATGCATTGCTTATATTGATTATATTCTTTTCGATAATTTCCGCCATTATCGGACCCTGGGAATTGCCGTCATTCAGGTATATTTCCTTTCTGATACCTTTATTCATAGCTGAAATTGCATCCATATTCATGGCTTTAAAAAAATATTCAAAATATTTGTTCGTGGTAGTATTGCTATTATTCGTTACCACAAATTGGCTGCTAATATTTCCTTTTAAATTCTTTGAAAATTTGGGTTTAAATTATGTAGCCAAAAACAGTGATGCACATTATTACATCAAGGAAAACATGGAAATAAGATATAATTTATTCAATTATTTATACGAAATTACGCATAAATATAGAGGACCAAACGAATTGATTACACTTTTTCTAAGAAAAAATTCAAATGATAATGAGACATTCATTAGTAATTCAGATTCTTTAGTTTATTCATTTTACACAAATATGAAATTTGAGAATGATATAAATAAATACCCCGATTGGATCATTTTGAGAAAACCTTATTTACTATGGGGAGGTCCAAATGGAGAAGGGAATTTCTTATTCAATTTGACATTTGCGAATTATAGTAAAATTATAATAAATAGCACTGATTATATATATCTCTTAGATTCACCAGAACCTAGAAAACACAGGTTTAGAACAAATGATATGACGAATATATTGGATAGATATGAAATATCCCCAATCATCATCTATCATAAAAATGAATAGGTTGAATAATTGCCATTATTTTTTTCTTTTATATTTTAGGTAAATATCTTGCATAAACGTAAAAAATTTTGGTTCAAATGGCAAAACAAAAAATAGATATTTAATCCTAAGATAAGCCAAATGTGAAAATATTTTTCTTGTTCCTGTTAAAATAAAGGA
>Ga0315286_10005968_pt1 | contig 11808 bp, 9 predicted proteins | sample YL17G10_0_MG_FD_205038 | JGI IMG/M metagenome (GOLD analysis project Ga0315286, IMG submission 205038) | Sediment microbial communities from Yellowstone Lake, YNP, Wyoming, USA - YL17G10_0 | ecosystem: Environmental > Aquatic > Freshwater > Lake > Sediment | place: USA: Wyoming | collected... | reverse complement strand
GACCATGGGGATACGGGTCTTTGTGGTAATGGTAACCGGCTCAATCTCGATCTTCTTGCCAAAGTGTTTGGAGAGATTTTCTGCAAGGAGCTGGGCCATGTCCACGGAGAAACCTATCTGCTTTCCCACCTTCGGGTCTATGAAAGCAAAGGGGATAGAATCCTCCCTGAAACCTATTTTGATCTTTCCGGTCTTCTCGATCTGATCCATGGTCTGGTCAGCCAGGGTTGGTCCGGCAATGAAACAAACCATCCAAATAACCGCTAAAACTGTTAAAAAAAACTTTTTCATCGTCTTCCTCCTTTCTTATCTAATGATAATAACTTGGTTTGGGGTGAATTGGATCTATCAAAACGGAAGTTGAATGTCAAGAGCAAAAGGACCCTTGAGGATTACCGTTTCAAATCAAGCATGCTTCCCTAAAATGGCCGGTTGTGAATTTCAGGAAGTAAGTCACTTTTCGAAAGAACGCAAAAATCGTTGCGATGAACCACAAACGAGGGCCGCTTCCCGGCGTTTGAACTTCCCTATCACGCGGTTTCTCAAATCCGCGGAAGAGCCCCTTCACAGAGGGATATTGTTGTGCTTCTTCGGGAGTCTCGTTTCCGCCTTGTCCTTAAGCGCCTCAAGGAGGACGGCGATCCTCCGTCGTGTCTCTTTCGGCCGGATGATCTCGTCGATGGTCCCGAGGCTCGCGGCGAAGTAGGGGGTGTTGAACTGTTCCTCGTAGGAGCGGACCAGCTCGGCCTGCCGGGCGGCCGGATCGGGCGCTTCGGCGATACGCTCCTCCAGAACAAGTCTGCATTTCATACCCACCCTGACCGCGGCTGCCAGCGTCAGACGGCAGTGATTGGACTGCACAGCCCCGCCTGTAATCAGGGTGTCCGCACCCTGTGTTAGAGCCTCGGCAACGAGAAATTCCAGTTTTCGCGTTTTATTGCCGCCGGCGGTCAGACCGAAGAGATCGTCCCTTTTCATATAGAGGGTGGGACCGCTCAACATGGCGGAAAGCCTGGAGAGTTTTTCAATAGGGGTTTGACCTTGGGTGTAGCGCCTGCGCGGAAATCTTGCCAGATTCATAACATAGATTCCTTAGTGTGTGCACGTCTAACAGACTTTTCGTGCCCTGTCAACACCTTTTGCTGGCAAGGCTCCTTTCCGTATCGTTGCATCGTCGGAAAAGCAAGTTCTTATCAAAAACTTTGCCAGTATGGATGTCGGGTTTTGGACAAAATATATGACAAAATATATATTGACATTTTTTTCAGGCCCGTTTATACGGGCAATGAAACATTATTCTCAGATTATAAAGAACCAGAAACTATTTTTTCAGTGCGCTCTTTTCAATATCCGCCGGGACAAGTTATGAGAGATTATATTTATGTCTTTCTGGCCGCACCAGAAAGTCGAAAATCTTTTCACCAGGCGTGTTTGATTAACCACTTAACTTAAAGGAGGAAAGTCATGCGAAAAGTATTATTTTTTTCCCTTCTGGTTCTCGCCGCGGCAATGGCATCCATGCCGGCGGCAATGGCCGCCGAAGGCGGCAAAACCATCGTGTTCGCCTTGGGCGCGGAGCCGGTCACACTGGATCCGCCCAACCAGACCGACAATCCGTCCGAGATGGTTGTCCGCAGCATTCACGACAACCTGGTCGATTTTAACGAGAAGAGTGAAATTGTGCCCATGCTGGCCAAGTCGTGGGACGTTTCCCGGAACGGCTTGACCTACACGTTCCATTTGAACAAAGGAATCAAATTTCACGACGGCACCCCCTGTAACGCTGACGCGGTGGCGTATAACATTCGACGCAACACCAACCCTGACAAGCGAACCTTAAGGACTGCCCTTTACGAGCCCTTCATCAAAGAAGTCAAAGTGCTTGACGAAAACACCGTTCAGTTGAGCATGAAAGCGCCCTTCGGCGCCCTGCTGCATCACTTTGCCCACGGCGCCGGCGGCATTGTCAGCCCGGCTGCCCTGGAAAAATACGGCGACAAGATCGGTCTGAACCCGGTCGGCACCGGCCCGTTCAAGTTTGTTGAATGGGTTCCCGGCGACCGGGTTGTTCTTGCGCGCAACGACGCTTATTGGAAATTCAAGCCCAAAGTCGAAAAGATCGTCTTCAAGGCGGTGCCCGAGGCGGCCAGCCGGGTGATCATGCTCGAGACCGGCGAGGCCGATGTGGTTTACCCGATTCCCATCAATGAAGTGGAACGCCTTAACAAGAGCAAGACAGCTAAAGTTATAACCAGCGATACGGCACGAGTGATGTATGTTGGAATGAATACCCAGAAAAAGCCCTTCAATGATGTTCGGGTGCGTCAGGCCATTAATTATGCAGTTGACAAGGAGTCCATCTGCAAGAACATCCTCTACGGCCAGGCCAAGCCTTCAAAATCCGTCGTCGGCAGCCTGGTGTGGGGCTATGCGCCTGTCGGCGGCTACGCGTACAACCCGGACAAGGCCAAGAAGCTCCTGGCCGAGGCCGGCTATCCCGACGGTTTTGAGACAAGCCTCTGGACGTCTGACGGCCGCTACCCCATGGACGCCCAGATCTCTGAGGCAGTCGTGGGCATGCTTAGAAAGGTCGGCATCAAAGCGACGCTGCGAAAATTTGAGTGGGCCGCTTACCAAAGCACTACCCGCAAGAAGCCTGAGGAATCTACCCACGAAATGTTTTTCTTGGGCTGGGCGCCGTCCACCGGCGACGCGGATTGGGGTATCCGGCCGCTTTTCTACACCAAATCGTGGGTTCCCACCGGCGACAACCGCGCTTACTACTCAAATCCTGAGGTAGATAAGGGCATTGAGGCGGGAATGACCACCGCTGATCCGGCCAAGCGAAAAGCGATCTACGCAAAAGTCCAGAAGATGATCGTCGATGATACCCCCTGGGTGATACTCCATGACATGACCACCTCGGTCGGCATCAGCAACAAGATCAAAAACGTAATTCTCTGGCCCATCGAATTGGTTATCCTTCGGGAGGCTTATTTCGAGTAACCCCCATAGAGTCTGTCAGGTAAACCCGGTTCCTTCCATCTGTATCGGAGGGAACCGGATTATAAGGCGCCGGTGTCGATCGGCCGGTAAACAAAAACACCTATTGGAATGAAACGAATCCGATGCTTCAATTAATCGCCCGTCGCTTGATTTTCTTGATCCCCATCATTATCGGCGTCACCTTTATTTCCTTTTCCATTTTGCGTCTGACACCCGGGGATCCGGCCCAGGTGCTGCTCGGCGAGAATGCAACCGAAGATGACATCCGGGCAATCCGCCAGAAGTTCGGTCTCGACAAACCCTTTTTTGTCCAATACGCGATTTACATTGCCAACGTTTTTCAAGGGAACCTGGGCACAAGCATCCGGACCCAGCGGACCGTGCTCACCGAAGTGATGAGCAGGTATCCGGCCACGCTTGAGCTTGCCGGAACGGCGGTGATCATCGCCTCCTTGATCGGTCTGATCGCCGGCATTATCGCTGCCAGCAATCAGAATTCGATTTTCGACTATGGGAGCATGGTCGTTTCGCTTTTCGGGATCTCCATGCCCATTTTCTGGCTGGGTCTGATGCTCATGCTCATTTTTTCTGTTATCCTGGGCTGGCTGCCGGCCGTGGGCCGCGGCACCCTGGCGCATCTTATTTTGCCGGCTGTTTCTTTGGGGGCCAACTCAGCGGCCATCATCGCCCGGATGACCCGCTCGAGCATGCTCGAGGTGATCCGCCAGGACTACATCCAGACCGCCCGGGCCAAGGGTCTGGCCGAGCGAGTGGTCCTCTACAAGCATGCGGTGAGAAACGCGCTTATCCCGGTGATTACGGTCGTGGGCATCCAGTTTGGCTATCTGCTTTCCGGGGCGGTTCTAACCGAGACGGTATTTGCCTGGCCGGGCGTGGGCAGGCTGATGATTCAGTCGATTTACATGCGCGACTATCCGGTGGTCCAGGGCGCCATTCTTCTGGTGGCGATCAATTTCACCCTGGTCAACCTTTTCGTGGACGTTCTTTACGGGTATATCAATCCCAAAATCAGGGTAGAGTGAGAGACCAATGAGCGAAGAGATAAAGGCGGCCAAAGGTGAGAGCCTTTTCAAACTGTCGAGCCGGCGCTTCTTGCGTAACAAGGGTGCGGTGGCCGGCGGGATCATCGTCATGATTTTTATCTTGACCGCTATTTTCTCACCCTTTATAGCCCCCCATGATCCCCTTGAATCCAACCTGGAAGACGCTTTAAAAGGGCACAGCCGAAAATATCTTCTGGGTACGGACGAACAGGGGCGGGATCTTTTTAGCCGGATCATTTACGGAGGCCGCATGTCGCTGGCCATCGGCGTTGTGGCCGTGTCCATCGCCATTGTTTTGGGCGCTGTTTTCGGTGTGACGGCAGGTTATGTGGGCGGGCGGATGGACAACTGGATCATGCGGCTGATGGATATCCTGATGGCCTTTCCCGGGATTCTTTTGGCCATGGCCATTGTCAGCGCTTTGGGGCCGAGCACCTTCAACCTGATGGTGTCCATCGGCGTCTACTCGATCCCGACCTTTGCCCGGGTGATCCGCAGTTCGGTTTTAAACATCAAGGAGATGGAGTATATTGAAGCGGCCAGGGCGGCGGGCCAGCACGAATTTAAAATCATCCTGAATCATGTTCTGCCCAATTGCATCGGTCCGTTTTTTGTTTTGGGCACGTTACGGGTGGCCACAGCCATTCTGGTGGGAGCGGGTTTGAGTTTTCTGGGTCTTGGTCCTCAACCCCCTACGCCGGAATGGGGCGCGATGCTTTCTTCGGGGCGCGTCTATCTCAGGAGCGCCTGGTGGGTTGCGACCTATCCGGGATTTGCCATTATGTTTGTGGTGATCGGGTTCAACCTTCTGGGCGACGGCGCGCGCGACGCCCTTGATCCGCGGCTGAGAACTTGAAACGGTTTGCCGCCAAGAAAAAGGAGCCTGCATGTTTACGTTGATTCAAAAGGCCGATGTCTTTGCGCCGCAACACATCGGCCAACGCGACGTGTTGATCGCTGATGAGAAAATCGCCATGATCGCCGAGCAGATCGAACTTCCCCGTGGCTGGCCGATCGAGATGGTCAACGCCGAGGGCCGATTGCTCACTCCCGGTTTGATCGATCTGCATGTTCACCTTATCGGGGGCGGTGGAGAGGGGGGACCGGCGACCCGCGTTCCGGAGATAAGGTTGAGCGACATTACCATGGCCGGTGTGACCACCGTCCTTGGGGTTCTGGGCACCGACGACGTCACCCGCCATCCGGAAAGTCTTTTGGCAAAGACCCAGGGACTGGAGCAAGAAGGGATAACCGCTTTTTGCATGGCCGGGTCTTACCGTTTTCCGCCGGCAGCCACTGTCACCGGATCATTGCGCAAAGACATTGCCCTTATTCCCCAGGTCATCGGCGTCGGCGAGATCGCCATTTCCGACCACCGCTCGGCCCAGCCGACCTTTGAGGATTTTGCCAGGATCTGCGCCGAAGCCCGGGTCGGTGGGATGATCGGCGGCAAAGCCGGACTGGTGCAGATTCACATGGGAGAAGGCGCGTCGCGCTTTAATTACCTTTTCAGGCTGATCAAGGAGACGGAGATCCCCATCGGGCAGATCATGCCGACCCATGTGAGCCGGGATGAAGCGCTATTTAAAGAGGCGATCACGTTCTGCTTGATGGGCGGCAACGTGGATATCACCGTTTCAGGCAAACGTCTCAGTTGGCACATGAGCGGGGGCGAAGCCCTGAAAAAGATGCTTTCGGCCGGCGTCTCCATCGACAGGGTTACTTTCAGTTCCGATTCCAACGGCTCCATGCCCGTGTTCGACGAAAAGGGTCAATACAAAGGCATGGCCATGAGCGAAATCACAAATTTGCCGGCGGAGTTAAGGCGACTGATCCTCGATGACGGCTTTGATGCGGCCGACGTTCTTCAAGCCTTTACGCTTAACCCGGCCCGACGTCTGAAGATGGATCATCGCAAAGGGTTGATTCGGGAGGGCTGGGACGCCGATCTGGTTTTGTTCAATCCTGATTGGACCATCGATCAGGTTTTTGCCCGCGGCCGGCTGATGGTGTCCGGCGGCCGGGCGGTGGTCAAAGGTTTGTTCGAGCAAGTGGAGGAGCCGGCCAATGAACGGGGATAAGAAATGACGGCGCCGTTTATCCAACTCAAAAATCTCAGGACCACCTTCCGCACCGAAACCGGAGTGATCCGGGCCGTAGACGGCGTTGATTTTTCTATTTTTCCGCAAAAAACGCTCGGAGTGGTCGGCGAAAGCGGCTGCGGAAAATCGGTGACCGCTTTGTCCATCATGGGTCTTGTTCCCAAGCCGGCCGGCCGGATCGAGGCCGGCCAGATTCTTTTTCGACACAACGAAAAGATAATAGACCTTACCAAGCTCGATTCAAACGGTCGGATTTACCGGTCGATCCGCGGCAACAACATTGCCATGATCTTTCAGGAACCGATGACCTCGCTCAACCCGGTCTTTACCATCGGCGATCAGATCATGGAGGCGATCATCCTTCACCAGAAACTGAACAAACGCCAGGCCAGAGCCAAGACCGTTGAGATGCTTTCCGCGGTGGGCATTCCCTTGCCCGCGCAGCGGGTCGATGAATATCCCCATCAACTGTCGGGCGGCATGCGCCAGCGGGCGATGATCGCAATGGCCCTCTCCTGCCGGCCGGCCCTGCTTATTGCCGACGAACCCACAACCGCTCTGGACGTGACCATCCAAGCCCAGGTGCTGGAACTGATGAACGAACTGCGGATTGCGTACAAGACGTCGATCATGTTCATCACGCACGATTTGGGCGTAATAGCCGCCATGGCGGATGACGTGGTGGTGATGTACCTGGGCCGGATCGTGGAGGCGGGTGACGTGCGCCGCATATTTCACCACCCGCACCATCCTTACACGCGCGGACTGATGAACTCCATCCCCACCGTGGGGGCGAGCAAGGAAGTGCGCCTGGTTCCTATCAAGGGGGTGGTGCCTGATCTGCGCCGTATTCCGCCCGGCTGCGGCTTTGAGCCACGCTGCCCGGAGGCAATGGATATCTGCAAGCGCGAACACCCGCCCTTGATCACGGTGGTCGAGGGACACAAGGCCTCCTGCTGGCTTTATCATAGCGCAAACATGAAAGAGGGCGCCGATGCCGAATAAACCAATCCTTCTTGAGGTCAAGGGGCTTCGCAAACATTTTCCGATCAAGAAGGGCTTTTTCAGAAAGACCGTCAGCCATGTCAAGGCGGTGGACGACGTTGATTTATTCATCCGCGAGGGTGAAACCCTCGGTCTGGTAGGCGAAAGCGGCTGCGGCAAGACGACGGTCGGCCGAACCATTCTGCGCTTGATTGAGCCGACGGCCGGTCGGGTCGTTTTCAGCAGTAAGCGGCTGTCATCAACGGGGAAAACAGAGAAGATCGACATCACCGCTGCATCCGGAACCCGGCTCAAGGCCTTGCGCCGGGAGATGCAGATCATCTTTCAGGACCCTTATTCGTCTTTGGACCCGCGCATGTGCATTGGTCGGATTGTTGGCGAGGGTTTAAACGCCGCCCACGGCATGACCGATAGCGACGAGAGAGAGGAGCGCATTCGCGAGATGATGCAGGCCGTTGGGCTGAAGCCGGAGCATATCCTGCGTTATCCCCATGAATTTTCAGGCGGTCAGCGCCAGCGGATCGGCATTGCCAGGGCGCTGGCTCCGGGACCGCGATTGGTTGTGGCCGACGAGCCGGTCTCGGCCCTGGACGTGTCCATCAGGGCCCAGGTGACCAACCTGCTTTTGGATTTGCAATCCCGTTTCGGTCTTACTTACCTTTTCATCGGCCATGATCTTTCGGTGGTCAAGTATATGAGCGACCGTGTGGCGGTGATGTACCTGGGCCGGATCGTCGAACTGGCCCCGGCCAAGGAGCTTTTCGCCAATCCCCGGCACCCCTATACCGAGGCCCTGATGTCTGCCGTTCCGGTGCCGGATCCGGACTTCAAGAGAAAACGGATTATTTTGGAGGGTGACGTGCCCAGCCCGGTCAATCCGCCGTCCGGGTGCTATTTCCATCCCCGCTGCCGTTTTGCTGAAGCCCTCTGCCGAAACGAAGCACCCCTTTACCGTGACGTGGGGGATGAACATTTCGTCACCTGCCATCTGGCTGAAAAACTTTTCCTGCAACCGGTGGTTTGGCATCGCTGAGGAGTCAGGCAGGGTAACACTAAAGATATAATAAAACAGGATTTATTTTTGCCATGATAAATAAGATCAGCGATCTGCGAAAGCGCATTGAGAAGCATATTCCCCGTCTGACGGCATCGCAAAAACTGGTTGCCAACTACATAATCGAAAGGCCTGAAAAATTCGTTTTGAGTTCGATCCGTGAGTTGGAAGAAGAGTTGCATATCAGCAAATCCACCATAGTCAGGCTCGCCCAGCGGATTGGCTATACCGGTTTTCATCAATTGAAGGGGGATTTTCTGCAAAACGTCCGCAAAGATTTGGATCCCATCAATCAACTCAAGATTCTGCTGTCCGATCCAACCGAAAAAAACAACCATCTTCATTCGATTGCAGATGAGTCCGTAAAGAATATCAACACCACTTTACAGCTGATCGATGAAATGCAGTTTCAAGAAGCGATCAAATTGCTCAAATCCGCAAACCACGTGTATACTGCCGGGGTGAACCTTTCCAGCTACTTGGCAGGTATTGCCTCCTATCTGCTAAACCGCGTATCGATTCCAACCACCGCCATGCACCATAGAAGCATGGCTTTTGATGAGCAAGTGATCCATCTATCTAAAAATGATGTCGTCTTTGCCTTCTCCTTTTTGCCATATTCTCCGGAAACGATTCAAGCCACGCGATATGCCCATGAGAGAAACATCAAAGTTATTTCCGTTGGGGATAAGCCGACCAGTGAAATCGTGCCTTACAGCGACGTATTTTTTCAGGTCGCCGTCAAGAGCATGACCATTTCAAATTCAATCATGTCCGCATTGGTATTGGTCTATGCGCTTATATCCCAGATCAGCTACGATTTGAGACATAAAACCATAGAAACAATTGAATCGATTGAGCAAATAAGAAAACAACGCCTGAAGAAGCGGCAGAAATAGAATCGGCAACCCATGGGGTGCTTTTTTCAAAGGAGGATGACCATCATGAAAAACCCTCGGCGCGTAGAGCACGATCTGCTGGGAGACCGCGCAGTCCCTGGGGAAGCCTATTATGGTGTGCATACACTGCGCGCGCTGGAGAACTTTCCGATTTCCGGCATGCCGATCTCGATCTATCCCGATCTGGTGAATGCGCTCGCCAGCATCAAGCAGGCTTCGTCGTTCGCCAACAACGAGTTGGGGCTGCTTGACGACCAGAAAGCGCATGCCATCGGCGAGGCATGCGAGGCGATCCGCAGAGGCGATCTTCTGGAGGAATTCGTGGTCGATGTGTTCCAGGGCGGAGCCGGCACATCGACCAACATGAACGCCAACGAAGTCATCGCCAATCGCGCGCTCGAACTGATGGGACACAGGAAAGGCGAATACCGGTACCTGCACCCGGTAGAGCATGTCAATATGAGTCAGAGCACCAATGACGTTTATCCTACCGCCATAAAAGTTGCTCTGCATTTTGGCATCAAGCGTCTGACTGTCGCAATGGCCGAGCTGCAAACGACGTTCGCTGCAAAAGCGGCCGAGTTCGCCGACGTGCTCAAGATGGGGCGCACCCAGCTGCAGGATGCGGTGCCGATGACGCTGGGACAGGAGTTTTCGACCTACGCCGTGATGCTCGAAGAGGATATCCAGCGGCTGAATGAGGCTTGCCTGCTGATACACGAGATCAACCTTGGCGCTACCGCTATCGGCACCGGCATCAATGCCCACCCTGATTACACGGCGTTGGTATGCCGGAAGCTGGCCGATATCACCGGCGTTCCGGTCGTCACTGCCGGCAACTTGGTCGAGGCCACCCAGGATTGCGGGGCCTTTGTGCAGCTCTCCGGGGTACTAAAACGTGTCGCGGTCAAGCTCTCCAAGATATGCAATGATTTGCGGCTGCTCTCCTCGGGTCCGCGCGCAGGATTAAACGAAATCAACCTGCCGGCGATGCAGGCGGGCTCATCGATCATGCCGGGCAAGGTCAATCCGGTAATTCCGGAAGTAATGAACCAGATCGCGTTTGAAGTGATCGGCAACGATGTTACGGTTAGCTTTGCTGCTGAGGCCGGGCAGCTGCAGCTCAACGCTTTCGAGCCGATCATCGCCCACAGCCTCTTCAAAAGTCTGGAGCACTTGCGCAATGGTTGCCGCACGCTATCCGGGCGCTGCGTAAAAGGCATCACCGCCAATCGCGAGCACCTCAGGAAGATGGTTGAACAGTCGATCGGCATTGTTACCGCGCTGAATCCCTATATTGGCTATACCAACGCGACGCAGGTAGCACAGGAAGCGCTGGCGAGTGGTAAAAGCGTCTACGATCTGGTGCTTGAGAAAAAACTGCTCAGCAAGGCGCAGCTCGATGATATCCTTCGGCCCGAAGTGCTGACGCAGCCGCGCTACATACCGCCTGCCCGCTGATTTATTCGGAAACGCTTTGTTAGTGGTGCAAGTTCCGCGCACACACAACCCCGATGCCGGCCCTGGTTCACGCCACCGCAGTCAGATTCAGCGCACGATGCTTTTCAAGGTAATTGCGCTCCAACTGTGAAGGAAAAACCGTATCCTCTATACTGTTGCCTTAGTGCTCATCCAACAACCCTCTCACCCTCCGTGCCAGCTCCTTCATCGAAAACGGTTTTGGGATGAAATTGACACCCTAATCCAAGACAGCGTGGTGGGCGATCACGTTGGCCGTGTAGCCGGACATAAACAGGCATTTCAGGTTCGGACAAATAGACAGCAGCCGTTCGGCCAAGTCACGCATGGAACCGGATTTTCATCTAATTTTCGGTTTTCGATCACCGATTTTGGGCATTCACTGCAGTCTCCACAGCCAGAAAGAAAGGGTTGCCATCGAGAGCAGGGTGGAAACCATGATGTCCGATGACATCACGCTCTTGTCGGCCCCGAGCTTGCTGGAAAGCAGGTAAGAAGAGAACGCGGTCGGGCAGGACAGGATGATGATCCCCACCTTGAAATCAAGACCTTTGACCCCAGCCTCCGTAAAAAGAAACCAGCCCAGCAGGACTACCAGGAAAAGCTTGATCACGCAGGCGACGGCGGTCGCCTTGTAATCCTTCTTGATTTTTTCGAAAGAGAGATTGCCTCCCATCGCGATCAGGGCCAGGGGCAGCGCCAGGTCGGAGAGGAAGTGGAGGACGTTGACGGTGAAGGTCGGGAACGGGATCCGGAAGTAGGAAAGCAGCAGGCCGACCATGCAGGAGAGGATCACCGGGTTGGTCACCAAAGCATTCCGCAGGTCGATGATCGACTTCCAATCCATGGTCCCCTTCAGCGGCCAGGTCAGGGCCAGCACGGCCAGGATGTTGATCATCGGGCTCATGAAGCCGATCAGCACGCTCCCCCGCTGCAACCCCTCCTCGCCGTAGGCCGCCAGCAGGATCGGCAGGCCGATATAGGTCATATTGCCCCAAAAGGAGCCTTGGGTAAAAGAGCCCACCTCCCGGGGGGGCAGGCGCAGAAGCCGGGCCACCCCGTAGGCGCCCATCATACAGACGATGATCGTCAGGTAGCAAGTCAGGATCAGGCGGGGGTTGAAGTTCAAGTCGAAGGAGGAGGTGCCGATCTTCCAGATGAGCAGCGACGGAACCGCCACAAAATAAGCCATGTGGCTG
>Ga0315286_10005966_pt1 | contig 11809 bp, 9 predicted proteins | sample YL17G10_0_MG_FD_205038 | JGI IMG/M metagenome (GOLD analysis project Ga0315286, IMG submission 205038) | Sediment microbial communities from Yellowstone Lake, YNP, Wyoming, USA - YL17G10_0 | ecosystem: Environmental > Aquatic > Freshwater > Lake > Sediment | place: USA: Wyoming | collected... | reverse complement strand
CCAAACCCCGATTTTTAAATCGGGGTAAAAAGCGCCGCTCAGTATTAACCCTGAGCATACCCCGGGCTTCAGCCCGGGGAGTCAAATGGGTTGATTTTCTTCGGGGCTTTTCGTAAAATGCCCCTGCGGTCGGGTTCGATATTTTTTCCCATGAGAAAGAATAGATCGGCGCTCGTGTTTTTCGTGTTTTTATCCATCGCTTCGGCTTTTATCCTCCGCTGTTCGGCCTCGGCCCGGCCCAAAATAAAGATCCTGACCACGGTCTTTCCCCTGATGGAATTCGCCCGGGAAGTCGCGGGAAAGAGGGGCGATGTCGGTCTCTTTCTTCCTCCCGGCGCCGAAGTCCACACTTGGCAACCCCGGTTCAGCGACATGGAAAAGCTCGCCCGGGGCGATGTTTTCATCTATGTCGGCCAGGGATTGGAGCCCTGGGCGGCGGGCGTTCTCCGCAGCGTCCGCCGGCCGGGCCTGAAGGTTCTCGAGATCAGCCGCGGCCTTCCACTTCTGCCCGGCGGTCAAGAAGGGCTGTCCCACGGTCGCGAATCCGAAAGCCTCGACCCTCACCTTTGGCTCGATTTCCAGATTGATGAAATCCTCATCGGCCGGATCCAAAGCCTGCTGACCGAGATCGAACCGGACCAGGCCGATGTCTTCGCCCAAGGAGCTTCGGCCTACAAGGAGAAGCTCAAGAGGCTGGACGGAGACTACCGGAAGGCGTTCGAACGGTGCGAGCTCAACGCTTTTATTTTCAGCGGCCATGCCGCTTTCGCTTATTTGGCGCGCCGCTATCATCTCCGTCAAATTTCCGCCTACGGGCTGAGTCCCGATTCGACTCCAACCCCGAAAGACCTGGCCCGGATCATCGCCATGGCGGGCCAACTCCGCATCCCCACGATTTTTTATGAAACCGGCGCAGGTCCAAAACTCGCTCGGCAGATCGCCTCCTCGATCGGGGCGGATATTCTTCCCCTGAATCCCGGCCATACGCTCACCAAAAGCGAATGGGACTCCGGGACGACGTTCCTGGACGTGATGCGCATGAATCTGGAGAACCTTCGCCATGGACTCCATTGCCGATAGGCCGGATACTGTGGTCGAGGTTGACCGCGTCACATTCGACTACGGCGGCCCGGCCATCCTTCTCGATGTCAGCCTGTCGATAAGAGCTGGGGACTTTCTTGCCGTCATCGGGCCGAACGGCTCCGGAAAAACGACGCTTTTGAAGCTCATCCTCGGGCTCCTCAAGCTCCGCCGGGGACGGATTCGTATCTTCGGCGCGGACCTCGAGGCCTTTCATGATTGGGAGAAGCTCGGTTACATTCCCCAGAAGGCGACTCATTTCGACCCGCTTTTTCCGGCTTCGGTCAAAGAGGTCGTGGCGATGGCCGTCCGCCGGCCGCGGAAAATCGGCGCCCCGCGCAAGGAGGAAGAGTCGGCCATCCGTCAGGCCCTGGCCACTGTCGGCATGGAATCCCTGCAAAATCGGCGAATCGGCCGGTTGTCGGGCGGCCAACAACAACGCGTGTTCATCGCCCGGGCTATCGTCAACCGACCGCAGATCTTGTTTCTTGATGAACCGACGACCGGGGTCGATGCCGAAACCCAGGAACACTTTTACGCTCTTCTCGGAAAGTTGAACAAAGAGATCCCGATGACCATTGTCCTGGTCACGCATGACATCGGCATCGTCGACCGGCACGTGAGCCGCGTGGCCTGTCTCAATCAAAGCCTGGTTTACCACGGCAGCCATGCCGATTTTTGCCGGTCCGAGGCCATGCGGGACATGTTGGCCGGGGGACATCTTATCTCGCACCGTCACTGAGGGACGAGGTTGGAGACATGAGCGCCTTCTTCGAATACGCCTTTCTTCAGAGGGCCCTGGCCGCGGGGACGTTTATCGCCATGTCCTGCGCCGTCCTCGGCGTTTTTCTCCTGCTCCGCAAAGACGCCATGATCGGGCACGGGCTGTCGCATATCACTTTCGCCGGAGTGGCCCTCGGTTTCGTCCTGAAGCTTATGCCCCTTCCGGTCGCCCTGGTTTTTTCGGTGGTCGCTTCCTTGGGCATCATGAAGCTCAAAGAAAGCGCGGGACTCCATGGCGATGCGGCCGTGGCCATCATCAGCAGCGTCGGCATGGCTATGGGCATCGTTCTCGCCACGCTCGCCGGGAATTTTAACGTCGCCCTCCTCAATTATCTTTTCGGCGAAATCCTGGCGATCGAGCCGGCCGAAGTCGCCTTGTCCGTCGGTCTCGCGGGCGTCGTGCTTTTAGTGGTTTGGCGGAATTACAGGACATTCATGTATATGACATTTGACCGGGATTCGGCTCGCGTCTCGGGAATTCCCGTCAGGCGGCTCGACACGTGGATCACCATCCTTGCCGCCATCACCATCGTCCTGGGCATGAAAGTCGTCGGCATTCTTCTCGTTTCGGCGCTGCTCGTGATCCCCGCCGCGGCCGGTCTGCAGTTGGCCTCGAACTTCAAAACGGCGATTGTCTTTTCCGCCGCCGTCGCCGTGGTCGCCGTGATCGCCGGTCTCGTCGCCGCTTTTGTCCTTGACCTGCCGGCGTCGGGGACGATCATCCTCGCCGCGTTTGGTCTTTTCGGGCTTGCCTTCGCCCTGAGGAAAAGACGGGCTTAGGGGCGGGAGGAGTTATTTGACCAGGACGACGACCTTGTTTTTTCCTTCCTGTTTTGCCCGATACAGCGCTTCATCGGCCTGAGTGAGAAAATCGTCCGCGGTCATTCCGCTTTGGGACGATGAATACACGCCGATGCTGATCGTGAACTGACAGACCTTGTCTCTTTGGGCGCCCATCCGAAACGGATATCGGGCGACTTCCTGGCGAAGCCGCTCAGCCGCGGCCGCGGCATCCAGACAGGCGGTTTGGGGAAGGATGATCACGAATTCTTCGCCGCCGAAACGGCCGGCGATATCCGATGACCGGACCATGTCCTGAAGAAAATCGGCGAACGCCTTGAGGGTCCGGTCGCCGACCACGTGGCCGTATTTATCGTTGATCGACTTGAAATCGTCGAGGTCGATGAGAATCAAACTGAGCGGGACTTTGTAGCGTTCCGAACGGCTGATTTCCTCCTGGATCCGGGCTTTCATATAAGTTTGATTATAAATCCCGGTCAAACCGTCTTTAATGGCCAGGGAGGCGAGCTTTTGACTGGCCGCCAACCCGCTGAGCGAGAAAAGGAGGATGATCAGCAATCCCAGGCTTACGACCGTGCGTTCGTAGGGCCGGAACCCCAGGAAGCTCCAGTAATCGGGAATGAGATCCCCCAGGGAGACATAGATGAGATATCCGGTGACAAGGATGATGATCGCCCACAGTCGCTTTTTCAAGCCGCCGGTGACCAGAGGAAGCTTTGAAACCATGATCGGTCCTCGCGTTATCCTAAAGTTTCTCGAATTCGCTGCCGATAAAGGCATCGATCCGGCAGGCCAAGGTTTGAATCGCTTTCCGCAACGCCGTCGCCCGCCTTTTGATTTTTTCTTTGAAGGCCTGGTCTTTGAGACCGGGCAGATTGATGCGGATATTATAATAGGCACCCTCGGCGGCGGTTCGGGCGGCGAGGGCGGCAACGCCGGCGTCGCTCAGGGAATTCCGGTTTCCCTTATGGGCGGCCTTCTTAGCGAGTTTCATAAGCTCGGCGCTGATCTCAAGAACGCGGAAAGGAACGAGGGTGGCTTCCCGCGTCGCCGTTTGAATGGCCGCCGCGCGCTCTTTTCTTTGATCTTCCGTCGTCAGGGGGGCGCGGAAGGCTTCCATGACCTTATTGAACGCTTCCGCATCCTCATCAACGAGGGCGAGCATGTCATCCTTGAGCTGCTGAGCACGGACGGAGGTTTTTTTCATCTCTTCGAAGGTTTTTTCATACCCCTTTTTTCCGACGGTGAGATTCGCCACCATCGCCGACAGGGCCGCCGACAGGGCGCCGCAGAGGGCGGACGCGCTCCCGCCGCCGGGCGCGGGCGAATCCATGGAAAGCTCGTTGGCAAACTCCCTGAGGCTCTTCTTGGCCAACAGCCGTCCCGGATCGAGGAACTGATATTCGATGATCTTCTTGTTCGGATCGAAAGGGGCGACGTCGCTCAAGCCGAGGGAAAGGGCGGCGATCCGGATGAGCTCCTCTTCCGGCACGCCGGGGCTTTTGCCCTGTTTTTCGAGGTAATGGCGGCCGGCGGCGAGAAGGGCTTCCTTGGGGATCAACCCTACGAGTTCGCTCCCCGTGACCCGCAGGCCGAGTTTTTCCGCCTCCCGGCCGACCTCATCGAAGACCCGCTGGATCGGCGTGATTCTGTAATTCGTGAAATTGATCGAAATCTGAGCGATGCCGTAATCTTCGATATACCATCCGACGGCCTTGACGTGCGGAAATCGCCCCGGAACTTTGGCCGCATTCCCGGACGCGTCGCGGACGATGTTTCCCTCGGGGTCGCGCTGGGTCCGGCCGCTCTCCCGGATATTCAGGGCGATTTCGCCGGCCAGCTTCCGGTCACGGGTGTTGAGATTGATGTTATAGGCAATCAGAAACTCCCGCGCTCCGATGACGGTTGCTCCGGATCTGGCATTGAAGACGGCTCCTCCGCAATCGGGGATCCAGGCGGGGTCCTTCAGTTTCTCGGGAAGTCCTTCGTATTCACCGGCCCGAATATGGGCCAGATTCCTGCGCTCGGGCTTAAGCGCCGCCTCCTCGTAAAAATAGACCGGAATATCAAGTTCGCCGGCGACGCGCCGGCCGAGGTCGTGGGCCATGGTCACGCAATCGGCCATGGTCACGCCCGAAACGGGAACAAACGGACAGACATCCGTCGCTCCGATGCGGCTGTGCGCGCCTTTGTGGGTGCGCATGTCGATGACTTCGGCGGCTTTCTTGATCGCCATGAAGGCCGCGTCTAAAGCGGCTTCGGGAGTTCCGATAAACGTCACGACCGTCCGGTTGGTCGAATCGCCCGGATCGACGTCGAGAAGCTTGACTCCGGCGATCGTTTCGATTTCGCGGGTGATGGCCTGGATCTTATTTTTGTCGCGGCCTTCGCTGAAATTCGGGACGCATTCCACGAGCTTCATCGGCGGCTCCTTTCCTGTTCACGGTGGTGAGGAACTGACCCTTGTTGTCGAACACTTCGATTGAATCGATCTCGGCGAGCTGATCGGCGAGGCGGTTTTTATCGCCGGCGACGACGATGAGAAAAGGCCGAAAAAGATATTTCTTCGCCGCCGCGACAGCCCGTTCGGCGTTGACGAGCGAGACCCGTTCATAGTAGGTGTCCCAGGATTCGTCGCCGGCGCCGCGGGCTTTGATATCGGCGATTTTGAGGGAAAAATCCTCGAATGACTCGATCTCCAGGGGAAAATGGCCGATGAGATAGGCTTTGGCCTGTTCGATTTCTTCCGAAGAGAGGCTGGCCATTCCCTCGATTTCCTTCTTGATTTCCTGGATCGAAGCGGCCGCGACTTCGGGTCGGACGTTGGCCCGGATGATGAACGCTCCGCCCGCGGCCCAGACAGCCGTTTCGCTGAAAGCGAATTTGGCGAAGGCCTTGGATTCTCTCAGGTTCATGAAGAGGCGCGAGTTGAGTGTTCCTCCGAGAACTTGGTTTAAAACCTTCAAGTCGAAATATTCCGGAATACCGGGGAGGGGATAGGACGTTCCCATATAGATGACGCTCTCTTGGGTTTGGGGAACATCAACGAGGCAGAGCCGCGGCTTCTCCGGGGCAAAGGCCAGCGGGACCAGGTTGGCGGAAATCTCCTGGGGCTGCCATAAATTCAGGTAGGTCGAGACTTTCCTGACGGCCGTTCTCAGGTTCAAACTGCCGGTCAAGATCATATGGGCGTTGTTCGGGCGGTAGGTGCGACCGAAAAAGTCCTGGAGGTCCTTAAGATTCCAGGTCCTGATCGCCTCGCGCGTGAACGAACCCTTGGCGTAGGGATGATGATCGAACAGGAGGCGGTTGAGATGACGTTGGCCGACGAATTCCGGATCCTTGTCTTTTTCGGACAGGTCATATGTGACCCTCAGCCTGGCCGAAGCGATTTCCCTTTCGGAGAAGTTCGACTGAAGAAGCATCTCGCCGACCATTTGGAGAGCCTGGTCGAGATATTCTTCAAGAAAATGGAAGCTCACGAGCACATAATCAGGATTCACCGAAACGGAAAACGTTCCTCCTACGGAATCGACAATCTCCTGGAATTCGGACGCCGAATGGATGAGGGAGCCACGGCCGAGCATCTGCGCGGCAAAAATCGCCATTCCCGGGGATCGTTCCGGGGAAAAGCTCATCCCGGCAAAAACAACGAGCTGCAGGCTGATGAACGGAATGTCGTCGCGATAGACGACGGAAACGCTCAATCGGTTGGACAGCACCGCGGTCTCGATCGGGGGCAGTTTCAACTGCTGTAAAGGTTCGGGCGACGGGGGATTCCGGCGGAAGGGTTCTCGCTGAGCGTAGAGCAGGGTGGCCCAGAGCACCGCGGCCAAGCTCAGGAAAATCCGGATTCTTGTCATTTCGTCCAGACGTTCACGATAATGGAATTCTCGGTTTTAAAATAACGATTGAGGAGGGTCACGATCTCTCTAGGCGTAACGGCCAAATAGCGTTGAAGCTCCAGGGGCAGATCGTCGAAATGGTCCATGGTCAAGTAGGATTCGGCCAAGAAAATCGCTCTTTCCCTCGTCGACGAGATCCGCCAGAGATAGTCTTTCTTGAAAAGGTTCTTGAATCGTCTCAGCTCGGACTCGGACATGTAGGCGATTTTGAGCTTTTCGAGCTCGGAAAAAATCGCGCTTTGACACTGCTCGGCCATCGCCGGCGTATTCACCGTGGCGAAAATCTTGTACACGGCTTGATTGCCGCGGATTTCGATGTCGCCCGAGGCGGGGCTCAGCAACGGCGAGCGGATGTTTTCCAGTCTTCGGGTCAAACGTGAGCTCCGGCCGCGGAAGAGGATATAATCGATCAGGCGCAAAGCGTAGAACTCGTCGGAGGAAGGCGGGCTGAGGCGAAACCCCAGATGGAAGGCCGGAGCCGAGGCCAAATCATCCACGAGCGTCTTGACGATGCGTTCTTTTTTCGGGGGAGACGGCGGCGGCTGTAAAGCCGGATGGAAGCCATTGCCCCGGGAAGGGATGGTCTCAAAATAGCGGGCGATCAGGTCTCTGGCTCTCTGGCGGTCAAAAGAACCGGCGAGACAGAGGACGGCGTTATTAGGAACATAATAGGTTGCGTAGAAATTTTTCGCTTCTTCGAAGGTCAGGTTGCGGATGTCATCTTCCGTCCCGAGGAGCGAATGGGCGCGGGAGAAATCGAAGAAGAGAAGCTGATCGAAGGCCAGGAAGCTGTCATGATAGGGGATGGTCAGCCGCCGCAGGGGAAGGTCCTCGAGCAAGGAATTCCGAGCATCTTCAAAAGCCCGTTCCGTCAGCTCCAGGGATTTCATCCGGTCGGACTCGAGCCAGAGAACAAGGCCGAGCTGGTTGGATGGCACGGTCTCATAGAACAAGGTCCTATCTTCCGAAGCGGAGGCGTTCAGTTCGCCGCCTTTGCGCCAGATGTAGTTATTGTGTTGGCGCGGCGGGACGTTGGCCGAGCCGCGGAACATCAGATCCTCCATGAGGTAGGCCAGCCCTGTTTTCCCGGGAGATTCATGGATGGATCCGGCATTATAGGCGACGGCAACCGAAACAACCGGAAAGGAGAAGTCTTCGGAGAGAATAACCTCCAGCCCATTCTTCAGTTTGTAATGAGAAAGAGAGAGCGAAGCGCCGTTTTGATCTTGGGCTGCCGGAGCCAAACCGATCATCAAGGCCAGACTGAAAGTCACGGCTATTCGTGTTTTTGAATGCATACCCTTCTCGCGGCTTCGAGCCGCCCGTCCGTGTCTACCATACCACAACCGTCCGCCTGGAAAAAGCCCTTCGCGCCATCCTTTCAGGGAAGCGTTGCGGAGGAGAACTGGATAAAAGAGAAGCATTCGGGAATATGCGAATCATAGACTCCGTGCCGATTCAGAGCCCAGCCGGGGTCAGGCCGAACCCGGATTCCGCCGGCGCGCAGGGATTCGAATCGGGAAAAGTCCATCCGCCAAACATCCCCGTCTTGAGGAGGCAGGCGGCGTCCCTGGGCGAGGACCTCCATCCCTTTCCAGGGAAAGGCCAGTTCCACGGTCCATCCCCGGTCGACGTCCCGGTCATCGTTCAATGTGCCGTCGATGTGGACCGCCGTAACCAGGCCGGGAAAATCCCAATCCATGAAGGCCCACCGTTTTCCGCGCGGATGTTTGCCGTAGCGGCTCCCGTCCTGAAAACCTCCCAGAACGTCCACGTTGCGACGTCTCAAGTCGAATTCCGGACGGCGGGCATAGTCCTCTTTTTGGTACGCATCCTGCCAGATGTAGAAGACCTCGTAAATCGTCCCAAGGGCGTTGATCTGAAATTCGTAATAACAATCCGGGCCGGCGATGAAGATCTCGACATCGTTCTCGGTCCAGATGAATGAATCGCGTTTGGTGAGGCTGGCCCGGACATCCGGTTCCTCGATCCAGAAAGCAACATAAAAATTTTCATCGTCCCAGAGAGCGGCGATGCGCGTCTCGAGGAGGGCCGGCGCGCCGCTCACCAGGTCGACAAACCTCGCCGATTTGGGCGTATTGCGCCAGGCCGGATCTTCGCAACGTCCATCGATGATCGGCGGTCGATCCGTCTTATGGCAGAGATAGCGGACCAAATCGCCTTCGGAACAGCCGTATCCGGGTTTCATGGATTTTTCGTCTGCGATGTTCCGGCCGCTCTCCGGACGGCCTCAAAAACGCGGAGGAAATTGCCGCCGAGGATTTTCCGGGTATCGCCTTCCGTGTATCCGCGGGCGGCTAATTCCGCGGTGATACGCGAAAGCTGCCCGACGTTTTCCAATCCGACCGGAGTCGCGGAAATCCCGTCGTAATCGGAACCGAGCCCGACATGATCCGCGCTTCCGGTCACCTTCACCACATGGTCGATATGGTCGACGAGTTTCTTAACGCCGACAGGCGGAAGCGTCTTCTGCAGCTCGGCCAGCTTGACCTTGAACTCGGCATCGAAGGCCTGTCTTCTTTCCGGCTCAGCCCTCAGGATTTCGCGATAATCGCCCGGCAGGCCGAGCTTCTGCGCGACTTGGGCAAGGAGTTCGTTCTGCTTCTTTTCGATCTCGGAATTGAGAAAGCCCGGAGAGAAGTTGATCCCGACGACGCCGCCGTTTTTGGCCAAGGCGCGGAGCATATCATCGCTCAGGTTCCGGTGGTGGGGGGAGAGCGCCCGGGCGCAGGAATGGGAGGCGACGACGGGCGCGGCCGAAACGCGCATGACGTCCCAAAACGTTTCGTCGTGGGCATGAGAAAGGTCGATGATCATGCCCAAGCGATTCATCTCCTTGACGACTTTTTCGCCGAGCTTGGTCAGGCCGCCCAACTCGGGCAGGGCATCCCCGGAAGCATCGGCCCAGTCCGTCCGGCTCCAATGGGTGAGCGTCATCAGCCGGACGCCGGCGCGGAAGAAGGCATCGAGCAGCGCGAGATCGTTTTCGATGGCGTATCCGCCTTCGATACCGATGAGAATCCCCGTCTTCCCGGTATTCCGGATTCCCTGGAATTCCGCGGGAGCCTTCACGACTTCGAGATCCTCGGAGTTTTCTGCGACAAGGCGATACACGGCTTCAATCTGGTTGAGGGCTTTCTTGGCGGCCTGGGTCTTCTCGGCTTCATTCAGCGGAGCCGCGACATAGCAGGCGAAAACTTCGAGGTCGACCGCCCCCCGCTTCAGCTTGGGAATATCGATGTGTCCGTAAGGCAGGTCGCGGCGAAGGTCTTCGCCGTTCATATAGCGGCTGATCGTATCGCAATGGAAGTCGACCACGGCCGAATCTTTGTGGACGAGCTCCGCCCGGAATTTCGGGTCGAGGAGATTGGCCCGGTTGTTCGCCAGCTGCATCAGGATATCGTAATGGTATTGGGCCGCGAGACGCAAGAGTTCCGGGTCGATGAGCTCGGGCCGGTCTCCGGGATAGTGGTACTCCGGATGTTCGTCGTCGAGCTTTCGGGCGGCGACGTATTCCGCGGCTTTCCTGTATTCGGGCGTTCCGGCCCTTCTTCCTTTAAGGTCGTCCGAGGCCAGAAAAGCGACGTGGGCGTAAGCCGACCGGCCATCGGGCTTGATGTCCTTGCCCGGCTTTTTCTGGGGGAGCAAGACGGCCGCCAGCGCTAGAAAGAGACAGAAAAAGAGCAGATGAATCTTTTTCATGAGACGATTCCTTCGTCAAGGCCGAATGTCGGAGAGAAGAAAGTCATGCGAAGTTTCTCACTTTATTAGATCTCCGGGCCATTTGCAAGCTGACCGCCGAACAGCTTTCGGGGGCGCGCATCCCTGTCCCCGGCGATATGACGAGACGGAGTTCCCGTGGCGGACGCGCTAACCCATGGGCCAGGGTTGCCTAGGACAATTAATCAACCCATTTGACTCCCCGGGCTGAAGCCCGGGGTATGCTCAGGGTTAATACTGAGCGGCGCTTTTTACCCCAATTTAAAAATCGGGGTTTGGCGCCGTCGAACGTATCAAAACCATGCGACGGTCAGAATTGCGGGAAATTGCAAGATCAAGATCAAGATATTGAAAAGGCTTTTGGATTGTGATATTTTAGGCCTCACTTTTTGCCCCCGGGAAGGGACGGACAAACATCCTCCGGGAAGACGGACGTTTTCAGCCGAGGGACCGCTTCGACGCTTCGGAGCGGGAAACCGGATCAAGATCAAAGGAGTCAACATGGTGGACCACGACGTCAAGGATCTCAAGCTCGCCGAAAGAGGAAAGCGGCGGATGGAGTGGGCGGGCCGGTTCATGCCCGTCCTGAACTCGATCAAGGCGAAATTCGCTAAAGAACGGCCACTCAAGGGCGTCCGCCTCTCGGCCTGCCTCCATGTCACGACGGAGACCGGAAATCTCATGGAAACGCTCAAGATCGGCGGCGCCGACATCCGCCTCGCGGCGTCCAACCCGCTGAGCACCCAGGACGACCTGGCTGCGGCTCTGGTCAAATGCAGCGGCGTTCCCGTATTCGCGATCAAGGGCGAAAATCATAAAACCTACTACGAGCATATCCACAGCGCGCTCGACCATAAACCCCACATCACCATGGACGACGGCGCCGACCTGGTCAACACGATTCACACCAAACGGAAAGAACTGCTTCCGGGCGTCATCGGCGGCACGGAGGAAACCACGACCGGGGTCATCCGCTTGAAATCGATGGCCGGGAACGGCGTTCTTCTTTATCCGATCATCGCCGTCAACGACGCCATGACCAAACACCTGTTCGACAACCGCTACGGAACGGGGCAGAGCACCATCGACGGGATTCTCCGGGCGACGAACGTCCTGCTTGCCGGTTCGATCTTCGTCGTCGCCGGCTATGGATGGTGCGGCCGGGGCGTGGCCTTGCGCGCTCACGGAGGAGGAGCCCGGGTCATCATCACCGAAATCGATCCGCTCCGGGCCTTGGAAGCGGTCATGGACGGGTACGAGGTCATGCCCATGAACGAGGCGGCGAAGATCGGCGATATTTTCGTGACCTTGACCGGAGACAAGACGATCATCGGGCGTCCTCATGTCCTGAAGATGAAGGACGGCGCGATCATCGCCAACGCCGGCCATTTCAACGTCGAAATCGACATTCCGGCCCTGGAAAAACTGGCTCGAAGCAAAAGGCGCGTCCGCGATTTTGTCGATGAGTACGTACTGCCGGACAGCCGGCGTGTTTTTCT
>Ga0315286_10005964_pt1 | contig 11810 bp, 16 predicted proteins | sample YL17G10_0_MG_FD_205038 | JGI IMG/M metagenome (GOLD analysis project Ga0315286, IMG submission 205038) | Sediment microbial communities from Yellowstone Lake, YNP, Wyoming, USA - YL17G10_0 | ecosystem: Environmental > Aquatic > Freshwater > Lake > Sediment | place: USA: Wyoming | collected... | reverse complement strand
TGCTGGACAAAAACAAGCCTGCTGATGTTGGGACTTTCAATCAACCCGTCCATTGTCTTAGCCATGATTACTGAAGAATCAGCGATGCTTGGCACAGAAGGATAGCCAAGATAATTGACATACATAACATCCTGACCGCCTTCTCGCATTACCTCATAATAATATATTTTGGTTCCCTGTTTAAAGATCATTTTTTCCTCTTTTTTGGCATTTTAGTCAGTTTCACTATTGAAGGAAAGTTTATTAAAATACCTTTCGCATAATATAGCAAGAAGAGGTAAAAGAGGATGGCAGCGCAAGAGGAAGATGCAGCGAATTCTATAGCAGCCCTATTGACTGATTTCAGCACAAAAATAAAGGATCTTGAAGAAAGGCACAATATGCTCAAAGAAAAAGTAATGCTTATCAGCCAGTCATTTCTGAAGGATGGAGACAGAATAAGCAAGGAATTTGCGCTTGTAAAAAGCGACATGAGAGACGTTAAGATGGATATGGACAGGATGAAGGACGGAATTCAGCACATTATAACTGAAAGTTCTGATTTCGCAAGAAAAGAGGAGCTTTCGACCTTAGAGAGATATATGAAAATCTGGGAGCCTTTGAAGTTCGTCAAAGAAGAGGATGTCAAAAGAATGATTGATGAGGCATTAACCGAGAAAAAGAAAACATTATAAATATTCAATTTCTAGTATAATCAAGAAAAGAGGAACATGGCGTTATTTGAAGATATTCTGAAGATGGTCAAGACTGGCATGTCTGATTCTGATATAGTCAGGAATCTGACTCAAAGGGGTTATACTTCTATGCAAATCAGCGACGCCATAAATCAAGCTAAAATAAAACAGTCTGTTTCTGAACAGCCTGCTGGAATGGCCCCCTCAATAATGGAGGAAGAAGTTCCAAGCCCAACAAATGTGCCTTCTCCAAAAGTCCCTAGCCCAATGCAGATGCCTATGCAAATGCCCCAGCAACAACAGGAAGGTTATGGCTATTATCCTTATCAATATCCTACTTCCAATGAACAAGCTCAGCCAAAGATGGAAAATGAAGCGATTGAAGAGATTGCTGAAGAGATAGTCAATGAAAAATGGCAAGAAGTAAAGGGAAAGATTTCAGACGTCATTGAATGGAAAAATTATGCTGAAAAAAGAATTATCTCTGTCGAAGAAAGAATAAAGAGGATGGAAAGCGCCTTTGACAGATTGCAGATTGCTCTTCTTGGAAAAGTTCAGGAATACGGTCAGAACATAAGAGATTTAGGTTCTGAGATGAATTCAATGCAAGGCGCATTTTCAAAAGTCCTCTCGCCATTGGTTGACAATGTCAAAGAGCTCGGCAGAATAACGGATGGTATGAAATCAAAATCAAAAACAGTTTCTAAATAATTTCTTACTTAGTCAAAACCCATGAAGCTACTGCGGCAATTACAAGAAGAATCATTGCCCCGATTACAGCTGGGCTAAAAAAGAAATGTTTTGTCTGAGCCTGTTGTGTAGTTAAGGTTGCTTCTGATCCGCCAGGCAAATATGATGTGACCAGTGGACCGAAAACATTTACTGCTGAAATAACAAAAATTATCAGAAGAACTAATATCAGGACAATTGAGATTGCTGGGCTTTTTACAACTTCATCTAGCTTTCCATGAACAAAGGTCAGCAGCATCAAAATAAAGAATAATGTGACTATGAAAACTGCAATCCATGGCGTTGAAACCATCGTGAACTGTGTAGCTGATGGAGAAACTACAAACATTATTGCAATCACTAAACTCAGGAAAATATGCCAGAAATTGCTTATGGCAAGGATTTTTGTCTTAGCCAACAAAGCATAGCTTACGATAAAAACAAGAAGGAATGCAAGCAGCGGCATCAAATATCCTAAAGAAGAAACATCAGCCATGGCCTTATTCCCCTTCAAGCTTTCCTACGAAATCCTTAGCAACATCTGAAAGTTTTGTTTTGCCTGAAGAAACAACTGTCCCGACTATAATCAAGACAAATAATAAGAGAATTATCCAACTGGCATTTGCTGCCCACCATTCTGATGTAAATATTCCGAATGCGTAAATCCCGTAATAACGCTGATATTCATCCGCGGCTCTGCTGAACATCCATATGAAAACTACAAATCCAAGTATTGTCAAGATAAATCTCCATGAATGATTGTCTTTGCTTCCCATCATCATCGCAGTAAGAATAATCACTGCAATAAGTATTGCAATTCCGAGAGCAACCTGTGCGAATAAAATTTTGAAGAATGAAGTGATATAAATATTTTGCATTGCCAAGAATGAGACGACCAGCGCCACAATGGTGTTTACTGATTTCTTGTCATTGCCGAATATTTTTGTCCTGTCAAGGACAGCATAAACGACTGTAAAGACTAGAAGCAATGGGAGAAGAATGTCAAACACTCCGATTTGTTCCCACTGTGCTATTGTTTCCTGAAAGCTAAAAAATCCGTAATAAGGGTATACCATTTTCCTCTTTTATAAAATTATGTTGATTTTGGTTTTACGTCTGGGCCAGAAAGGACTACTGCAATGACTGCAATAACTGAACCAACTAAAATAATTGTCTGTAGAGCCTGGGATGCCCAAACCTGTCCAGTGACCATATTAAAGATGCCTGTTGCCCATAAAACTGAAGCGAGCAATGCTAATCCTAAAACAATTGCAAAGAATCTCTTCCATGGATCGCTTAAAAATCCTTTTTCATTTGTTCCGCCCACAAAACCATACATCAACATGAAAGCTAAAATAATGACCATAATAACCGCAACAATAGGGATTATCTTAATAATAACATCAACTGCCCCAAAAGCACTTGGCAGGGCAACTGTTGCCAGTGCAAAAACCATTCCGACTATGGCGTTTATGTCTTTTTTCTCTCCAAGAATCTTTGTTCTCTCAAGAATAGCATAAATAATCACGAAAACAAGCAAAAATGGAAGAATTACATTTGTAAAGAATTCTGAGCTAAGTATTCCTGCTTGACCTGCCATGTTTCAATTATGTTTACTCTGCGACTTCTTCAGCTTCTTCTTTGGCTGGAATTGCGGACTTGTTTATGACAACAACATCGCCGACTGCTTTGACAAACTGGTGTGGAACAATTATTCCCTTTGCTCCGCCCAAGAAAGGTGTCAATGCGCTGTCTCTTGCAATTTTTATTCTCCAGCCGTCTACTCTGTTATCCATCAAGGTGACTTCTTCAATTTCTCCGAAGTAGTCTCCTCCGTCAGTAAACACTTTCAAACCAATCATTTCCTTAAGTTTCTTGATTTTCAGCATTTTTTTACCTCGTTTTATTTAAAACTAATCAGAAGATAGTTTATATATTTTTCTCTGATTAAACATGATGAAAACCATACATATACTTGATAACATGGTTCTAATCTGTCCTAAAATCTCCTAGATTTTTCAGCATAAACTTTATAAGAATATGCTCATTATTTGAAGTATGTCCTTTTTTTCAAAAAATGAAGTTTTTGCCATTGCAGTAGCTTCATTAATGATAGGCTATCTGCTTGCATTCAAGCAGTTCAGCTGGATTTCATGGCTTTCTTTCACAGGAATAGGTGCGTTGATTGTGCTTGTACATCATCTTGGGCAGAAAATATCTGCCTACAGCCTTGACTGTTCAACGGAGACCGAGTTATGGTCAATGAAAAGATTCATGTGGTTCTTTGGTGGAAAATTTAAAAAATCTTTTCCAACGTGGCTTTTCGTTCCATTAATCATAGTATGGCTAAGCTTTGGAGCAATAAAATGGCTTGCCGTAACTTCATTTAATATAATTCCTCTGCCTTCAAGGATAAAGTTCAGGTGGAGAGAATTGACTGAATGGCATATCGCATTGATTGCAACAGGCGGATTGCTCTTTAATATTCTTGCTGCAATAATTGCAAGAGCATTTGGCTTCAACACATTTGCCTTATACAATCTAACTTTCGTCCTATTCAACCTTATCCCTATTGGGGGACTAGACGGATCAAAAATATTTTTTGGGTCAATACTCCTATGGGTTTTCATGGTTGCTTTCTCCCTGATTCTGCTTCTTTTGATTCAGGCGGCAAGCATGCCTTTCATAATAATAACTTCTATAGTCCTAGCGATATTTACAGTAGTCATATTCTATTATTTCTATGAAGCGAGCTAAGAAATCATCCGCCTGATGCGAAGCTGAATATTGCTTTTTGTATAAGAACAATTGCCAGAACAATGATTAAGAATTTAGGCAATGTAATTATCAATGACGCAACTAGGAGCATGGCAATTATCAAGTCAATAATGCTTGCAAAATCTCCAAGAAAAACAAGACCTTTTATTCCAAGATAAATTGCTGCCCCAATAATGAGGGCTTTAACCGTAATCCCAAGGAGCAAAAGCCCGAGAGTTGCTGCTGACAGCAAATCCAGTATTCCAAGTATTATTAGCAACATTTAATTATATACTCCGCACAATTTATAAAAGTAACCTGTTCATCGCCAAAAAATTGCATAGCAATTTTAGGGCCCTAAAAGCATCGGCTTTTTTGGTGCTCAGGATCAAGGTATAGCAACTTAATGATCAGAAAAATAGCTTACCCACACTCGCTCAACCCAAGATGTTATTTACACCAAGAGACTATCAGCAGAAGATTTTTGAATCAGCCAAGGAAAAGAACACTTTAGTTGTCATTCCTACGGGCATGGGCAAGACAATGATTGCATTGATGCTTTCAATGCACAGGATAGAGAAATTTCCAAAACAGAAAATACTTCTTCTTGCACCAACAAGACCTCTTGTTCAGCAGCATTTTGAATACTTCAAGTCAAATCTTCCTGAACTTTACGCTGAGATTGAGTTGTTTACTGGAAAAGTTGATTCTGGGAAAAGACATAAACTCTGGCAGAATGCAAATATCATCTTCTCAACCCCCCAATGCATTGCAAACGATCTGAAAAGAAAGAGAATAAGCCTTGAAGATGTTTCATTGCTTATTGAAGATGAATGCCATCGTTGCCTGAAAAATTATGCTTATACTTATGTGGCCAAGGAATATCAAAATCAGTCATCCAATCCCCTTATTCTTGGAATGACTGCCTCTCCGGGTTCAGATCAGAAAATAATAAATGAAATCTGCGAAAATCTGAACATAAAAAATGTTGAGGTGAGGAGCAGGGAGAGCGTTGATGTCAAACCATATATCCAAGATTTGAAAATAGATGTTCTGAAAATAGATTTGCCTGATGAATTAAAAATGATAATAAAGAATATAGAAGAAATCTATGAAAAGAAAGTTGATGAGCTAAAGAATAGAAGACTTCTTTTTGGAAATGCCAATAAAAGAACTTTGCTTGAACTGCAGGGAAGACTTGGCAGATTAGTTTCTTCGGGGGCAAAACATTTCAATAACCTCCGAGGCCTTTCAATCTGCAGTCAGGCGATAAAACTGCAGCATTTGCTAGAATTATTAGAAACACAGACAATATCTGCGGCTTATAACTATATGAGAAAACTTCTTGCGCAGGCTGAAGAGAATCAAAGCAAAGCAGTAAAAGAGATTGTCAAGCAGAATGGCTTTGTGCATTCTTATTTTTCAATAAGCAAAATGATTAATTCACAGGAACATCCAAAAATTGCAAAGTTAAGGGAGATTATCGAGGATGAAATCAAAAGCAATCCTGCTGCAAAGGTTATTGTCTTTTCCCAATACAGGGACACTGGAATAGTCATAACAAATGAACTGAACAAAATTTATGGCATCAAAGCAAAGAACTTTGTAGGCCAAAAAATCCAAAAGTATGTGGATTTTAGAGCCCAAAAAATCGAAGATTTTTCTGGGCAAAATATAACCAAAACTTCTGGCCTCAGCCAGAAGGATCAGCAACGAGTTCTTGCGGAATTCAGAGAAGGATTAGTGAATGTTATTGTAGCAACATCAATTGGTGAAGAAGGATTGGACATTCCGGAAGTCAATTGCGTAATTTTCTATGAGCCAATTCCATCTGCAATCAGAAAAATCCAAAGACAGGGAAGAACAGCAAGATTAATGCCTGGCAAAATGATAACTTTGATAGCAGCAGACACAAGAGATGAAGCCTATCATTATGCTTCAATCAACAGAGAAAAGAAGATGTATAGGGTTCTTGAGGGAATGAAGAAAAATTTTGGTATAAAAGATAATACCCCTAAGACTAAACTAAAAACACTTAATGATTTCTAAATTTCTCCTATCCAATTCTTGACATTAAAAGTATTAAATCCTGATTCAGTTTTTACATAAACATTTTTTAATTTAGCGTTGATGATGTCTCTTTTACATAAAAAACAAGGTTCATATGGCGCTAATTTTCCCGTCTTTGCATCTTCCCCGTACAGATATAATTCTCCTTCAGAAATATTTACCCCGCTAGTTGCAGCATTGATAATCGCATTCATTTCAGCATGGACGCTTCTGCAAAGCTCATATCTCTCGCCTGAAGGAACTTTTTGCTCTTCTCTTATACATTTCTCTAGGTCTATGCAGTTCTTTGCTCCCCTTGGGGCACCGCAATAGCCCATGCTGACAACAACATCATCTTTAATGATAATTGCTCCGAACCTTCTCCTCAAGCATGTTGCCCTTTGGGAATTCACTTTAGCAAGTTCAAAATAATAATCTGTTTTAGATATCCTTCCCATGAAAAAAGCATAGAAAATAGGTTAAAAAGGATTAGTGAAGTTTATTAAATATAATCTATAATATACTAAAAATGAACAAACCGAGAATAATTGCAGACATTCATGAGAAAAACTCTTTAGTAATCGCTGAACTTATTGAGCTGGGGGTAGATGTTGAAATAAAATCCCTTAAGCTTGCAGACTATCTTGTAAGCAATGAAATTGCTGTTGAAAGAAAGACCATAAATGACTTTGTCTCAAGCATGATTAATAAAAGACTAATCCAGCAGATCAGTGATATGAAAGCCAATTATAAATATCCGCTATTAATCATTGAAAAAGAAGATCATCAAGAATATTGCAAGCCGTCAATGCATTCAAATATCCATGAAAATGCAATTCGTGGAATGCTGTTGACTGTTACAACTGATTTCGGGATTCCAACAATAATGACTGAAGGCTATCAGGACACTGCAAAATATCTCATGCTTCTTGCAAAACGGCAGCTTCAGCCTGATCGCGAGATATCATTGGTTGCAAAAAGAAGAGCTTTCTCGCTGAAAGAGCAGCAGCAGATAATTCTTGAGTCATTTCCAGGCATTGGCCCCGCTCTTGCAAAGGCCATGCTCAAGCATTTTCATTCAATCAAAGGAATAATCGAAGCTTCTGAAGAAGAATTGAAGAAAGTTCCTAAATTGGGGAAAAAAGCTGAGTCAATAAGAAAGATTATTGAAGCTCACTACTGAAAATATCTTCATAAACCGGCCCGTTAGGCGTTAAAGTTGACTTCTTTAATTTCAAATTATCGACGGTAAAATCGATTTCTGGGAATTTTACCTCGCCCAACTGTTCAATGAACGTCTTCTTATCCTCCAATGTTTTAATTCTTGCTAAGGTAATATGACTTTCAAAACCCTTGTCCTTGATAAATCCAATTTTTTCAAGAGCTAAGTCAATGGTATCCTTTATTTCTAAAAATTTTTGTTTTGGCTCTAATCCGGCCCATGCAACTCGGACAAATGATGGAGAAAATACCCCTAACTCAGAAATTTTTGCCTTGAACTTACTTAATTTTGTCTTCTTCAAAATCTCTTTGACCTTTTCAATCTGAGAATCATCAATTTCCCCAAAGAATTTTACTGTAAGATGAAGAATATGGGGATCAACAAGGATCATTTTTACATCATCAGAAGGAATTTTATTTTGAATAGCCCTGAGCTGTTTCTTGACATCATCAGGCAAATCAATTGCAATAAAACATCTTGTCATCTTATTTAGTTAATTATTTTTCTGGCACTAATGCAATGAAAGAATAATCTTTGATATTGGCTAATTTCTTGACATCCTCTAATTTGACTTCATTTATCTTATCTTCATAGTTGTAATACTCTTTTGCATTGCCGTTTAATTCTTCATCAAGCAAATGCAATGCAACCCTCTCGCTTTTCTCATCATTCAATTGATGCTGGCCGATTAATTCTTCCTTGGCCTGATCAAAATCCTTCTGTTCAAGATCTTTCATCCCATTTATCTCTTTCAAAATCAATTCCTTGGCTTCTCCTACCTTTCTTTTATCTGTGCCTGAATAAACAACCATTGCACCATAATTCTTTCCCTGCTCAACATCACTGCTTATAGCATAGGCCAATCCTCTTTTTTCCCTAACTTCCTGGAATAATCTAGATGACATGCCTACCCCAAGGATGGTATTAAAGATTTCAGCAGAATATCTTTCCTTTGAAGACTTTGAAGGCATTGGAATCCCTAAGCATAAATGTGCCTGGTCAATATTTTTCCTTTTTTCTATAATTTTGTCAAAACTTCCGAGAGCGGGTTTGATTTCTGAGCCCTGAATTTGTTTTTGTATCTGCTTCTTGAAAAAATCGTGTTTGGAAAGGTTCCATATTTTGTCTACATTTGTATCTCCGACGATGGAAATGATGATATTTGAGGGATTATAATTTACATTATGATATTTTGTCAAAGTTTGCTTGGTTATTTTTTTTATTATAGCCTCTGTTCCTAACGGAGAAAGGCCAAAAGGCTTTGCAAACATCAATTCTTTTATCTTCAGCATAACATAATGTCTCGGATTATCATGATACATCTTAATTTCCTCCATTATGGCCTTTTTTTCCATATCCATATCCTTCTTTGCCATCAGAGGATTCATCATTATGTCTCCAAGGATGTCTAATCCAAGGTCAAAATGCTTTGATCTCAATTTAACCCAGAAAGCAGTCATCTCTTCAGCAGTAAATGCATTCAATTCTCCACCGACTTTTTCTATTGTAGATGAAATTTGATGCGCATCTCTTGTTTTTGTTGCTTTAAAGACCGCATGCTCAATATAATGTGCAAGCCCCTTCAGCTTAACTGCCTCATGTCCTGAGCCGAACCTTGTAGCTGCAAAAATGCTCACAACTGGCTGATTTCTCTTTTCAAATATCAAAGTCAGGCCGTTCGGCAGCACTTGCCTGTAGAATTTGTCTGCATTTTGAGAGATCATGATAAAAACCCCCGGTTTTTAGCATGCTGAAAATCTTTGATTTGCTTCATAGGTATAAAATGTAATCATTGTTTTTAAAAAAGCCTCATTACTTCAAGGTAACAAAAAGCAATATTTATATAGAAGTTAGCAGATATAATATTGGGTAAAAACAGAGATCTAAGGATTCGGAAAGGACGGCCAAAACGACAACAGCTACTTTCCCTAACAAAGAGATAAATGAAACTGACTTCGCAGATCTCACAGATTATATTTCTATAGAATTGTCCATCCGTTGCGGCCAGCGAACTGGAACAGTTTATACCTATTCTCATAAGGATCATTTGAAGAACAGCCTTCTTGAGAACTATAAAAAAGAGTTAACTGATTTAATTGAAAAAAAGAAATATTATGATTCTGTACTATGCTCCTCAGATACTGGTCCGACCATAGCTATTGCAAACATGATTGAAGACGGAGAATATGCAGAGTTTGTAAAAAAATTCAATCATGGAGATATTCAGCTTACTGGATTAGAACATGTGCTTAAAGTAAGAGAGAGCTTCAAGGGAGAAAAACGTATCCATTATCTTATGCCCAAAAGCGATGAAATGAGATTCCAGATGTCTGAACAGATGGGGGTTGTGCAATTTGCACTATATCAAAAAGTGTTAGCTGAAAGAAAGAGAATATGCAATCCAAACCTGGAAAGGCTGGATTTCATCTTAAAAAATGACCGGGAATTTCCAAAAATGTTCAGAGATGAAATTTTAGAAAAAACCAGGGTAAACAAACTGGAAGGATATTATAGAGAATATGCAAATTGTGTCATTTACGAAAACTTGTTTGACAAAATCCTTGAAAAGTTTTGCATAAATCTAGAGGATGTGGAAACGGCAGATAGTTTATCGAGACTTGCTTATTATTCTCACCAGATAGCTTGATTATTGCATCTTTTTGTATAAAAAAAATTATCAAATTTTTAGTATGCTCAAAAATATCACATTTTTGACATAAAAATTTAAATATTGATTCTACAATTAAATTTCATGGGAATGACTTCCGGTGGATGCCGTGATTTGAGAAGTTTGCAGGAAAATGATAAAGTTGCCGATGCATTCTCCAAACTGGTTTCTGGAGGAAAATACGGTTACAAAACTGTAATTGAAAAGAAGGTTGTTGAAAAAAGATGTGGCGGATGCCATGGCAAGCTGGAAGGTAATGAGAAGTTCTGCCCTAACTGCGGACAGAAGACTGAATGGCAGATTGCGGCTGAAAAGCCAGTTGTATTATTATCCCAGGAAGAACTTGAAAAGCTTTTCAAGGAAAAGAAGGAAACGGAATCTGAAATTCTTGCTTACATGAGGGATGCACTAAAAATTCCCGACATGACTGCATTTGAGATAATCAATAAATGGAGAAAGGAGATGCAGGCTCCCCCTCAAGAGACGAAAATTGACCTAAGTCAGTTCAAAGGCTGATTCCTGTCTACTGGGAATTCAATCTGCAGATTTTTGGCCCATGAACAATACTTCATGAGAGTTTTTGCATAAACCTCTTTTGGAAGATGCAGCTTGCAGTTATCCCCATATTCCTTTTTTAATTCTTCTAATTTTTTCGGAGAAAAATTTGTCTTGTTAACCAGATTGCTTGGAGCAATGAAGCAATTTGGATCCTTTAGAGCTTGCCGGCCCATCATGAACCCAAGAATGTTCTTTTTATTGGGAATATTCTGGATTAGCTTAACAAAGTCTTCATAACTATTTATTCCGCCATTGACTATCAGCGGAATCTTATACTCTGACAATCTTTTCAAAAAAGAATAATTGTATGGAGTATACGAGGGATCCTTTGCATGCTTAAAATGAACAACTATATGGCTGAAGTTAGGATTTTTTATTTTCTCAATCTCTGAAAAGAACTGGAAGATTCTTCCTTGCTTTAAATCATTCTCATCCAAGCCAAGCCTCACTTTGACACTTACCTTAAATTTATCTTGATTTAATAAGACCCGCAGCAGGCCAGCCACTTTCTGTGCTTTCTGAATTAATGCAGGTCCTTGTCCAAGCCTAATTAAATTATAAGACGGGCAGCTGCAATTCAGCTGTATCCCATAAACATTGTATTTTTCTGGATTTTCTTTCTTTTCTCTAATCAATCTTTCAACAAACTTTTGACATTCTGATTCAGTGGCTGTTGCAATCTGCACCCATTGCCTTTGGCCAGGAATTGGGAACAAATCAACTTCTTTCCAATTCTTTTTATGAAGTATATAATTCAGGGATAAAACGCCAGTATACGAATCAGTCGCTCCTTGAAAGAGCTTTCTGAATGCCCAGCAGCTTATATTCTCCATTGAGGCAAGATGCAATTCCATGATTTTTTCAGCGAGTATACCTATAAAAACATATCAATTCAGCGATCAGAGAAACAGCTAAATTGAATTGATATGCTACTGAATTGATCATTGAATTGATATATGCAAAAGATTTTAACTGCTCGATTTTTGGATAATACATGACTACAAATCCGGGCTATGAATATATGGAGGCAGAAAAGAAATATCTTGCTGCCAAAACAATAGATGAAAAAATAAGATGCTTAGAAGAGGTCATAAGGACTGCCCCCAAGCACAAATCTTCTGAAAAGCTACTGGCCAATCTGAAGACAAGGATG
>Ga0315286_10005963_pt1 | contig 11810 bp, 8 predicted proteins | sample YL17G10_0_MG_FD_205038 | JGI IMG/M metagenome (GOLD analysis project Ga0315286, IMG submission 205038) | Sediment microbial communities from Yellowstone Lake, YNP, Wyoming, USA - YL17G10_0 | ecosystem: Environmental > Aquatic > Freshwater > Lake > Sediment | place: USA: Wyoming | collected... | reverse complement strand
CCTTCAGCGCCTTCATCTCCTCCCGGAGCTTGCGCTCATCGACGGACGGGGCCTTCTTGATCTTGATCCCGCTCTGCTCGAACGGCGCGACGAATATCCGGCTCGTCCTGATACCCTCGCCGGCCTCGAGCTCGTAGCTCTTCTTGACTCCCCTGCGCAGAACGTCGAGCGAGACCATATCTCCTTTCTCGAGCTCCACGAGCGCGCCGGTGATATCGCTGGAAGCTCCGACGGCGGCGCCGTTCACGCTCACGATCACGTCTCCGCCCTTGATTCCCGCTTTGGCCGCGGGGCTTTCCGGCTCGACGCTGAAGACGAGAGCACCCTCCCCCTTCTTGGCGTTGAAATACGGAGCGAGGTCTTCGTTGAGGTCCACGAGGGCCATTCCGAGATGCCCTCTCGTCATCGATTGCAGGTACACTTTGTTGGCCGACGTGTAGGCATCACCCATTATTGTGCTTATATCCTCGACGGAATAGGCGCCGAGCTCATCCTTGGCCGATGGAAGGGGAGCGCGACGGTCGAGCATCACGAAGAGCTTCTTCTCTTTCCCCTCCCGGTAGATGACCATCGCGATCTTCTCTCCCGCTTTCCGCTCTCTGACGATCTTTCCGAGATGCGCCGGATCCTCCACCTTGACCCCGTTGAAGAGATAACAGATATCGCCTCCCTCGACGCCGGCCTTCTCGGCGGGACCGCCCGGCGCGACACTCGATATCACGACACCCGTTTCATGGGGATAACCGACCTTTTCCTTCATGCCGGCCGTGAGCTCGTCCATGAAGATCCCCAGATAGGTGCAGCAGTCCTTCTTCTCCGTCTCGGCGCCGCTCATGGTGACGCTGATGCCGCCCGGCGCATCCTGGGCGCGCGCGGATACCGCGGCCAGGCTGAACACGAATGCGCATGCCGCGACCGGGACCATAACACCGGAAAGAATTCTTTTCTTCATCTCGCGGGACACATGATGCGCCCCCTCACCTCCTTGATATACCCCTTTCCTTCATGGCTGCCCTTGTTCAGTTATATTCCGGGAGAGCCCCGAAGTTTCATATTTTTGGGGATCGCCGCCCGAGGACCGACCGGTACACGGAGAGGATCCGCTCCCCCCAGAGGTCCACGTTGTATCTCTCGAGCACTCGCACGCGCGCCTTGCGGCCGAGCTCCTTCCTTTCATCTTCTTGCGCGACAAGCCGTTGCAGTATATCGACGAGCGCGTCTTCGTCTCCGCGAGGCGCGGCGACACCCGCGCCCTCGATTGCCTCTCCCACGTCTCCGACGTCGCTCGCGACGCACGCGACGCCCGAGGACATCGCTTCGAGCAGCGCCATCGGCAGGCCCTCGTTCCACGAGGGAAGCAGGAATACATCGAGCAAGGGATAGAGCGATTCCAGATCGTCCCTTCTGCCGGGGAGCGAGAAGATTCGATCGATTCCGAGCTCCCGTCCGAGACGCTCGTACGCGGAACGCTCCTCTCCCTCGCCGAAGATCGCGAATCGAAGCTCCGGAGCGCCGGGGCTGGACGAGCGCGCCGACACGAGCCTCGAGGCGGCGCGCAGCATGAGCGGATAGTTCTTGACCGGCTTCAGCCCCCCGGCGGACCCGACGAGAACGAACGGACGCTTCACCGCTTCGGGATAGAGCTCCGCGGCGAGCGCCCCTCTGCCCTTTTCCCGATCCGCTTCCGCGAGCGGTCGAAACCGCCCGGGATCGACGGCGTTGGGTATCAGAGCGACCTTTGCCGGCGGAAAGCCCTTCCGGATCGCCTCCTCGGCGGCCCCCCTGCTCACGGCGATGCATGCGTCGAAACGCGGCGCGATAACGCGCGCCGCGAGCGCGCGCCAGCCTCGGAATTCGAGGCCGGCGCTGTGCCGGGTGGCGACGAGCGGCGCGGGCGCCACGATCGCCGCGAAGGCCGCGGCGACCTCGGCGTGGAACAGGTGCGCATGAACGATCTGAGGCTTGAAGATGTCCGCGATCCTCCGGATTCCCGCGACGGTCCGCGGCGCCGGCAGAAACCGGAGCGACCTCAGCGGAAGCCGAAAGAGCTGAATCTCCTCGTCGATGAAGAAGCGCTCGAGCCCTTCCTCGGCCGGCGACAGGGTGCAAACCGCGACCTCGTGGCCCGCCGAGCGAAGATACCGGCACAGGTTGAGCAGATGGCGCTCCGCTCCGCCGGTTTGAAGGGAGCTCGTGAAGAAAAGGATGCGGTAGTGATCCATGAATGGGGACGATCAGGTGATACGTTCGAGCTTCTCGACGCCCTTATGCTTCCCCGCGTACGAAAGCTCCTTCTTCCCTTCGATGACGCGGAGCCTCGGCGCGAAGCCGGCGTCCTCGTCCGTATCGCGCGTGGTCTCCGCCTTCTCCCACGAGGAGAGGCGATTCCCGCCGATGTAGGTTACGATGGCCGCGAAGGAGGCCGCGTTCACCATCACGAAGTAGAAGGGTATGAAGAGAATCCTCGACTGCACGCCCCCGCGCCTCAGCAGAGCGCCGACGATGGCGAGAACGTAGAACGCGTTCTGAAGAACGAACAGCGCGCGGAAGACCGGATTCGACAGGAGCAGGATGTTCGCCGCGTACAGCACGGGCATGAGGGGCCCCACGCACCACCGGAGGAGCTTGCGCGAGATGAACTGATAGATGCGGAAAGCGCCGCCGAAATTCCCCCTGAGAGCCCTGAAGCCCGTCAGCCCCCTCACGATGATTCTCCGCTTCCGCGAGAACTCCTCGCGGAAGAAGAAGGCGGACTTCTCGTAGGCGATCGCGCTTCCCTCGTAGACGACGCCGAACCCGCGCGCGGCGACCTCCGCCGGGATCTGAAAATCGTTTGCGACATCCTTGGCGAGCGGGAAGAAAAGCTCCCTGCGAACGGCGAAGATCGTTCCCGTTCCGACGAGGACCGATCTGATCCTGCTCTCGAGCCCGTTGAGAAAGGATTCGTAACGCCAGTAGAGGCTCTCCCCTTGCCCGACGTACGAATGATTGCTCATGTACACGAGCTTGCCCACAACGCAGCCGATATCCTCGTCCGCCAGGTTCCGGACGAGCATCCGGATCGCGTCTTCGCGATAGAAGGCGTTCGCGTCGGAGAACACGAGGATCTCCGCCTCGAGCCCGAGGATCGCCCGGTTGAGCGTCGCGCTCTTGCCCTCCCGGCGGTCGAAGGCCTTGAGAACGACGCCGTGATTCTCGTATTCCCGCACGATTTCATTGGTCCCGTCGACGGAGCCGTCGCTCGCGACAACGATCTTGAGCCTGTCTTTCGGATAATCGAGGGCGAGGCTGTTTTCGATCTTCTCGCGGATGATGCGCTCTTCGTTATGGGCGGAGATGATGAGTATCACGCGGGGATTATACGATTCGTCGAGCAGGATCCGCCGGCGGCGAAAGAGGTTGAGAACGCAGAGCACGAAGGGGTAGCCGGCGTACGCATAGACCACCACGCCAAGGATGGATATAACTATAATCCCAGCAGCTAGTTCCACGTTAGTCCCTCCGAACGAAGCTACCTATTAATACCATACCCCCGAGAATGGTCAACGTCTTTTTGGCGGGAGGGCAAAAAAACTCGCTGACCGTTTTCTCATGGCTCAACCCCGGAACACCGCTCAAATCACCAGAAAAGAGAAAACAGTAGCGATTTTTCGATAGGACTCCTTCTACAGAAAGTATAACGGCTTGAGCGTGATCAGTCAAGCGCAAAGCCCTGAGCGATCAAGGCCCGGCCGGCGGAACGTACTTCGTGACGCCCCCGTATTGAGTCCCGATCCAGATCGTCCCGTTCCGGTCCTCGCACAGGGAGCGTATGTAATCGTCCGACAGGCCGTTCGAGGTGCCGAGCCTCGACCATTCGCCGTTTCTCCAGACGAGGATCCCGCCGCCCGCCGTGCCGAGCAATACATCGCCTTTCGCGGCGCCGAGCACGGCGGTCGCCCGCGCGCCTTTCAGCGGCCTCGGCAACTCGAGGAATCGCCAGCCCGCCGCTCCGAGACGGTACACGCCGTCGCTCGAGCCGACGAGACAGCCGCCCCCCTTGTCGAATCCAAGACAGTATTCGCCCCCCGGCGACCAGACGCCCGACCCGGGCGCGGCATCGCCCATGAAACGTATCGCGGGATCCAACTGGCGGAGCGTATCGGCCGCCCGCGTCGTATCGGCCGCGTTGCTCTCGCGGCGCGGGAGCTCCATCCGTGCCCAGACTCCCTGGGTCCGGTGCGCGACTTCCCCTGTCCTCGTCACAACCCACGGGTTCCCGGCCGGATCGAGGGCGAGATCCTCGACGGCGCCTGCGGGGAGGTTGCTCTCCTTGCCCAGGACGCTCCATGTGCCCTCGGCATACACCACGATTTCCCCGTCGAAGGTCGCGAACCAGACGGTCCCCGAGGGATCCCTGGCGACGCGCGTGAAATACTCCGTCGAGAGCCCGCTCTTCCTGTCGAACACCTCCCAGGCTCGGCCTGTATAATGAAGAATGCCGAACCGGGTCGTGCCCCATAATTCCCCGGCCTCGGCCGCGCAGATATCGGTTATCTCTCCCGCGTACGATGCGGGGGCCGCGGCCATCTTCACGAAAGCGTCCCGGGCGGCGTAGATGTCCGACCCCGCGGCGAGCCATACCGCGCCGCCGCAGAGATGGATACGCGAAACGCGGCTTTCGGCAAAGGCCTGAGGAACGGCGAGCTCCTTCACGTCGTTCCCGAACATGACGAGCACCTTCCCGTCATCCGTCCCCGCGTAGCAAACGCCATCGACGTCGTGGCGGATCGAAAGAAAACGACGCATTTTCGACGCCGGCCCGTTCGCGGCGCTCGCCGTCCATTCCGACCCGTCGAATACCGATATCCCCGAAGCGCCGGCCGCCCAGACACGCCCGGTCGAATCGAGGCTGAACGCGTTCACTTCCGCGCCCGGCGGCCCCCCCGCCGTGCCGAACGATCGCACCCTGCCGAAGCTGTATATCGCGACTCCCTGTCCGGCTATCGCCAGGAACAGATTCCCCTCCTCGTCGAAGAGCGCGTCCCGAACGGAGCCGATCGGCAGGCGGCTGCCGTACCGAAGCGATCGCCACCCGAGAGAGTCGGCGCGCACGAGACCGCTCGCCGTCCCGAAGAAGACGGTGCTCGCGTTCTCCTCCGCGATCGACAGAACTCTCTCGTCGAGCAGTGAATCCTGCGCGGTCAGAACGGTGATGGCGTCGTCGATAACGTATCCGCAGCCGTTCCCGTAGCCGCCGATCCAGAACCTCGTCTCGCCCGGGATCATGCATCTGACGCGGGCGAAGAGCGGAAGCGATTCCTTCGGGTACCATTTCCACGCGCCGTTCGAACGCACGCTTATCCCGTGATCGCCTCCGACCCAGAGCGCGCCGCGGTCGTCGACCGCGATCGCTCTGACCGAGACGGACAGGGGACCGCTCACCGGGACGATCGCGTCGTCCTTTGTCCGGCAGGCGAAGAGTCCGCCCTCCGTTCCGATCCAGAGGGTGTCGTCCATCACGGCCAGCGCGCGCACCTCTTTCGCCGAACAGAGAACGGAAAATCTTCCCGGGAGGGCGCGCGTCCATTTTCTCTCGAGGGAAGGAAGCGAATGCCGCTGCCCGGACCGCAGCCACGTATTCCGCGCGGCGGCGGCCGGACTGGCATGCGACGACGATGAAAGCACCACGACGGCGCCGAGGACCAGCACCCTGATCGCCCGCGCGGGCGCATCGATCCCGATATTCATACCCATGCGCAAACCTCAGCTTCGAAATCGGCCACAATCGATCCAAACGCATCTGGAATGTAAGACAAGCGGGGATTTTATTCAAGCGGAGAGGAGTCCGGCGCGAGGCGCTCCGGGCAGGGCACGTGCACGAGCTCGTTCAGCCAGGCGGACAGATCGCCGCCTCCGAGGGCGACCGCGGAACGAAGGAACGAGGATTCGTCCGCGACGGCGGCGCCGCCGGTATTTCCACACATATGCTTGAGAACTTCGATGAGCGCGACCTTCCCTCCCGTTTCGGCGCGGAGACGCGCATCGATCGCTTCCGCGGCGAGAAACCCGCCGTCGTACAGGAGATTGACCATATCCTTGTCGCGCATGTCGCTGTTCGCCGCGTCTCCGATCGACACCCGTGCCGCGTAGGGATTCTCCCGATACCGCTCGCCGATCGCCCGGCGGTGAACCTCGTATTGCCCGTCCGAGATCACCCGCGCGTCGCGCAGCACCTGATACGCGTAGTAGTTCGTCACCCCTTCGGTGAACCAGAGAAACTCGGTGCCGGTCGGCCCGAGCGCCTCGCCGTTCCAGTTGTGAAAGAACTCATGCGCGATGATCGCCATCGGCGTATCCATGAGCTCGCTCCGATCGAGCCGCCGGTCGAGGAGGAGAATCATGCTCCCGCCGTAGTGAATCCCGTAGTAATCGAAGCGGTCGCCTCCCATAACCGGATTCTCGTCGCACACGAAGAGGTACCGCGGGCGGGGGGACGCGCCGAAGAGAGCTATCTCCTCGGCGACGATCCTGCACACGACGTCGAAGAACTCCTCGTCCGTGAACGACCACGAGTCGGCGATGGCGAGCGAGATCTCGGTCCCGGCGACGGTCCGCTCGAGGCTCCGGAAATCGCCGGAAACCGCCAGGGTGAACGGAAGCTCGGCGCAGTCGGATACGATGACCCTGTTTCGAACGTGCGGCGACGAGGCGGAGAGACGCCCTCCGGGGAGCATGGCGACGTCGACGAGAACGCCGTCCGCGACGTTCAGCTCGGGGACGAGGAACACGTCCCGCCCGAGCAGCCGGGATCGATCGTCGCCGACGCATGTCATCATATCGCGGACATCGGCCGAGTACCGGTCCTCGATCGTGAGAACGACGTCGTAATCGATCGTGAAATCGCGCCCGCCGTTCTCGACGAGCCAGCGCCCGTCCCCGGCGCGCACGGCGAGAGGCCTCCCCTGCCGATCCGCCGCCCTGAACCCGATCGGATCGAGCATTTTGCCCTTCGGGCCCGCGAAGGCCCTGAACGGCGCCGTGTCCGCCGTGATCCCGAAAATCGCGCCGCGCACGTGAACAACCTTGAGATGCGCGTCGGCAAGAGCGATGCTGTAGAGCAGAAAGGGCTCTCCCCCTCCGCTTCGATATTCGAGATACGAACAGCTCCCGAACCCGCTCGCCGCTATGGCGGCGCCGAGCGCCAGTGCGACGAGCATTCTGCTTCGCATCGCGCGGGTCATCGTGTTCGCCTGCTTCCTCCGCAAAATGAGCCGGCCGGGCGTCGTTGGGGATACAACACCGGCCGTTGCAAGGGATATTCCAGATATATGCCTGCCGGAAATGAAAGAGGGTCAGAACCGCAGTTTCCTCCGCAGCCACCCCACATCGCTTCGCACGGTCGCATGCAGCTCGGTGAACGCGCGCATCTCGTCGCTCGATTTCTCCCTTTCCCGCATCCAGTCCCACCACAGCACCGCCGCGACGATCCAGACGAACCCGACGGCGGTCATGAAGAGCACGATGAGCCACTTGGGCCTTCCTGAAGGTTTTTCGGGAAGGTTGGGCTCATCCACGACCTGCACGACCGGCGTCGTGCGGGCCTTGTCCATGTTGGCCTCCTCGTAGCGCTCGAGCAGATACGCGTACACGCGCTCGTTGACCTCGAGATCGCGCTCCATTCTCGCATGGACCTGGACGAGGGCGGGCATGCGGTCGAGGGGGATGAACACGGCGCCGGCGCTGTCTCCGTTCATTATACTCTCGAGCTGCCGCATCAGGCCTTCGTACTCGGCGTTCTTCCGCTTGAACTCGAGGGAGTTCGCATACGAGTACTCCTTGATGAGATCGCGCTCGATCCCGGCCTGCACGGCCTTGATCTTGAGTTCGGCGGCGACGCCGATCGCGCCGCGCACCTGCTCGTCGAAATCGACGATGTTGTGCTTGCCCTGAAACGCGGCGATCTCGCGCCTCGCCGCGCCGAGCCGATCGCGATAGATCGCGAGCTGCGCCGACATGAACTTCCGCGTTTGCTCGGCGCGCGAATACTGGAGAAAACGGCTGAGCGAATCGAGCCCCGTGATATACGCGTCGGCGATTCTCAAGGCGTACGCGGGGTCCTTGTCCCTGACGCTCAGATGGATGAGCCCGGTCCCGGTCACCGACGTGCTCGTCCGCGCGCTCAGCGCGCGAAGCGCTTCGTCGAGGCTTTCGGTTTTGAAGTGCTCCCTCAGCGAAAGCGAATCGATGATCATCTCGCGGAGGCGCCGGCTTCCGATGATATCGCCGAGGATCGTGGCCGAGGTCGAACCCGCGCTCGAGGGAGCGACGATCGAGGGGAGATTGAGCTTCGTCATCCACGCGGAAAGAACCCCTTCGCCCCCCTCCTCGACCGGAGGAAGGAGAAGCGCCCGCGATTCATACATGTTCCCCGAAACGAGAACGAAGACGAACGCCGCGAGGAAGCTCGCGAAGGTAACCCACGCGATGATCGCGCGTCTTCGGACAAGGCGGCTCAACAACAGAAAGAACATCGATCGCTCCTCCGTGCGCGTGCTCCACGAACGCGCCGAGTGTATCCGTCGCGAACACCGAATACAAGAGAATTTGGAATCGCCCCGTGATGAATCGCCCGCTTCATCGAGTCTCGAGGAGCGTCTCGAGACGTTCCGCCGCGAAGCGGAGGTGCGGGATCACGATCGAGCCGCCGACGACGAGAGCGATGTTGAACGCCTCGTAGAACTCCTCCCGCGTCACCCCCTCCTCCCGGCACCGGATGAGATGATACGAGACGCATTCGTCGCAGCGCAGCGCCATCGACGCGACGAGGCCGAGGAGCTCCTTCGTTTTCGCGGGAAGCGCGCCCGCCTCGTACGCCTGCTCGTCGAGCGCGAAAAACCTCTTGATCCCGAGGGGGGCGCCCGCGAGGACGATCTCGTTGAGCCGCGTGCGCTCCTCGTCGAATCTCTTTTGCCAATTCTCGGTCATGCCTCTCGACACCAGCCTTTCCGTCGATCCGCGGCCGCAGCGGGGACGGGGCCAAGCCCGGTCACCGAGCCTTGATACGGGCGTACTTCTTCTTGCCGGCGCGCAGCATCAACGCCCCGTCCCTGAGCTCGCCGGCGGTGATCATCTCTTCCGCGGCGTCGAGACGGCGCCCGTTGACGTATCCTCCGCCCTGCGCGATGAGCCGCCGGGCCTCCCCGCGCGTTTTGGCGAGCCCCGCGTCGGCGAAAAGGACGAAGGCGGGAACGCCCTCCTCGAAGCGGCCGCGTTCGATCTCGACGGTCGGCACGGAGCTTTCGTCGACGCCCCCCTCACCCGAGAAAAGCGCCCGGGACGCCTCGCGCGCCTTGAGCGCTTCGTCCTCCCCGTGATTCAACTTCGTCGCCTCGACGGCCAGGATTTCCTTGGCCTCGCGGAGATCCTCCCCCGCGAGCGACGAGAGCCTGCGCACCTCGTCCATGGGAAGGAAGGTGAAGAGAGCGAGGAACCGGCCGACGTCGCGGTCGTCGGCGTTGATCCAGTACTGGTAGTATTCGTACGGGGAAGTCCTCTTCGCATCGAGCCAGACCGCGCCCTTCTCCGTTTTTCCCATCTTCGCCCCCGTCGCCGTCGTGAGGAGCGGAAAGGTGAGCGCCTCCGCCTCCCCGCGCTCGACGCGCCGGATCAGATCGGCGCCGGCGAGGATGTTGCCCCATTGATCGTTTCCGCCCATCTGGAGCGTGCACCCGTGGCGCCGGTAGAGCTCGAGGTAATCGTACGCCTGGAGCAGCATGTAGTTGAACTCTATGAAATTGAGCCCCGCCTCGAGCCGCATCCGGCACGACTCCGCGGTGAGCATCTTGTTGACGCTGAAATGCCGCCCGATGTCCCGCAGGAACTCGATATAGTTGAGCGGGCGGAGCCAGTCGGCGTTGTTGACCATGAGCGCCGTGCCGCCGGAGAAATCGAGGAAATGCGCGAGCTGGCGCTTGAGGCCCTCGGCGTTCGCGTCGATCTCCTCCTTCGAAACGAGCTGCCTGAGCTCGGTCTTCCCGCTCGGATCGCCGATCATCGCGGTCCCTCCCCCGACGACCGCGAGAACGCGGTGGCCGTGCCGCTGCATGTGGGCGAGCGCCATGATCGGAACGAGACTCCCCGCGTGGAAGCTCGCCGAGGTCGGATCGAAGCCGATGTAGCAGGTGACGCTCTTCCCGAGCATCGCGCGGACCTTCTCCTCGTCGGAAACCTGTTCGACGAATCCACGCTCCTTCAGCACGTCGTAAACGCTGAACACGGGAGCTCCTTTCCTGCACGATGGTGCGAGCCTTCGATGCTCAGATTGCATGAGCCCCGCTCCGGCTGTCAAGAGACAATGCTGAATCGCTCGCGAGCCGCCGCCGGCGACCTTTCGCCCCACGGATGAACAATTGACACGGCGCTTTCCTGTGCTACAATACCCGCACTCGCCGGGAAAGGGGGCAGATGCAGACGCTTGAAATGCTCTTTCAGAAATGGAGCGACGCCCTGTGGGGTCCTCCGATGATCGTCCTTCTCCTCGGAACCCATATCTTCCTCACGATCCGGCTTCGCTTTATCCAAAGATACATCGGCAAGGCGATAAAGCTCTCCTTCAGCCGCGCTCACGAAGGAGAGGGGGACGTGAGCCCGTTCGGCGCGCTCACGACGGCGCTCGCCGCGACGATCGGCACGGGCAACATCGTCGGCGTCGCGACGGCGGTCGCCGCGGGCGGACCCGGCGCCGTGTTCTGGGTGTGGCTCACCGGCGTCTTCGGCATCGCGACGAAATACGCAGAAGCGGTCCTCTCGGTGAAATACCGCATCACGACGAAGAGCGGGCTCATGGCGGGGGGACCCATGTACGTCCTCGAGCGCGGGATGAAGCAGCGCTGGCTCGGCGTCATTTTCGCCGGCCTCATGTGCGTCACCGCGCTCGTCATCGGCGACATGGTCCAGGCGAACTCGATTTCGACGATGGTCTACGAGACGTTCCACGTTCCGGTCTGGATCACCGGGCTCGTCATCATGATCCTCGTCGCCGTCGTGATCCTCGGCGGCATCAAGTCGATCGCCGCCTGGTGCGAAAAGCTCGTTCCCGTGATGGCGGTCGGCTATATCGGGGGATGCGCCGCGATCCTCATCATCAACGCGGGGGAAATGCCGGAGACGTTCCGGCTCATCTGGTCGGGAGCGTGGAACGGCCATGCCGCGGTGGGGGGATTCCTCGGAGCGGGAATGCGCGAGGCGATGCGCTACGGCATCGCCCGGGGCCTCTTCTCGAACGAATCGGGCCTCGGCAGCGCGCCGATTCTCGCCGCAGCCGCCCAGACGAAGAACCCGATCCGCCAGGCGCTCATCTCCTCGACGGGCACCTTCTGGGACACCGTCGTCGTCTGCGCCATGACGGGGCTCGTGCTCGTCAATTCGGGGGAATGGATCAACGGGCTCCACGGAGCGGCACTGACGAAGGCGGCGTTCTCCGACATCCCCGTGATCGGCCCGGCCATCCTCACCTTCGGGCTCCTCACCTTCGTCTTCTCGACGCTCCTCGGTTGGTCGTATTACGGCGAGAAGGCGAGCGAATATCTCTTCGGAACCCGCGCCGTCAAACCGTACCGATGGCTCTGGGTGGCCTGCGTCATGCTCGGCTCGGTCGTCTCGATCCGCATGGTGTGGTCGTTCGCCGACATCACGAACGGGCTCATGGCGATCCCGAATCTCGTCTCGCTCATCGTGCTCTCGGGAGTGATCGTGAAGGAGACGCGCACGTACCTCTGGAACGGAAATATCGAGGGAATAGGGAAATGACGGCGCCGACATTCCCGCTC
>Ga0315286_10005962_pt1 | contig 11810 bp, 8 predicted proteins | sample YL17G10_0_MG_FD_205038 | JGI IMG/M metagenome (GOLD analysis project Ga0315286, IMG submission 205038) | Sediment microbial communities from Yellowstone Lake, YNP, Wyoming, USA - YL17G10_0 | ecosystem: Environmental > Aquatic > Freshwater > Lake > Sediment | place: USA: Wyoming | collected... | reverse complement strand
GGCCCACGCGCGGCTTGAACCCGAGCTCGTCCCGTGCCCGCGCCGTATCCGCCCAGGTATCGGTCACGTCTCCCTTCGCACGGTCGACGAACCGCGTTTCGAGCCGGCCGCCCAGTTCCCGCCCGAGAATGTCGAGAACGTCGAGGAGCGCCGCGCGGCTCCCTCCTCCGATATTGAATACCGTCAGCGGCCCGTCGTATCGAGAGGCGCGGAGATTGGCCTCGACGGCGTCCGCCACGTAGGTGAAATCGCGCGTTTGCCGGCCGTCGCCGTACACTTCGATCGGATGCCCCGCGAACGACGCGGTTATGAAGCGGCTGAAGGCCATGTCGGGCCTCTGGCGCGGCCCGTAGACGGTGAAATACCGGAGAGCCCGGTAGGTGATCCCGTAATTGAGGCGGTAGAGCTCGCAGAGATGCTCTCCCGCGAGCTTCGTCGCACCGTAGGGACTCAGGGGGACCGTCGGGTGATCCTCGCGCATGGGGAGCGTGCGCGTCTCGCCGTACACGGAGCTCGAGCTCGAGTGGATGAGCGGAACCGAGGGATTCTCCTTGAGCGCCTCGAGGAGGCGCTGCGTCGCGACGACGTTCGATTCGATGTAGCTCGAGAATTCTTTCCCCCAGCTCTTTCGCACGCCCGCCTGGGCCGCGAGATGAAACACGCACCGGGCGCCGTCGATGAGCCGCGCGACGTCGCAGGTCGCGAGATTCTCCTCGGCGAGCGTGAACCCCGGTCTCCCGGCGCAGGACGCGAGATGAAGCCGCTTTCTTTCCGGGCTGTAGTAATCGGTGAAGGCGTCCACGGCGAGGACCTCGAAACCCTCGTCGAGCAGGCGCTCGCAGAGATGGGAACCGATGAATCCGGCGGCTCCCGTGACGACGGCCTTTCCTGTCATTTCACGGTCTCCTCTCCCGCTCGGCCGCCCCCGGGCTTGATCCCGAATTCATCCTCGAGCAATTTGTCCGCCCCGGCGAAGATGCCCTGCATCTCCTGATCTTCAGGATGCCGGTCGAGCCACTGCCGGATGTAATCCTTCGCCCCCGCGCCGTTGCCGAGGCGCGCGGCGATACGAAAACCGTCGAAGTAGAGCTGCCGGAACTCCGGCGCGTAGCGGATCCCGTCGTCCACGCTCTTCAGCGCGATGGAATGCTGCTCCTTGAACTCGTAGATGCGCGCGAGCCGGGACCAGTATTCCCCCTCGCCGGGATCCCCCCGGATCGCCTGGACGTAATGATCGATCGCCTTCTGGTCCATTTCGTTCATCATGTAGTAGGTGCCGAGAAGCACGTTCGCCGCCTTGAGGGTCGGATCGAAGCGGAGCGCGATCTCCATCCGGCGGATCGCGTCGTCGAAATCCTTCGCTATCGCCTTTTCCTGGGCGAGCTGGGCCATGGCGACGGCGAAGTTGATGAACATACCCTTTGTTTCCTCGTCCTTGTAGATGGAATCATCGATCTGCCAGTCCTTCGTGAGTATGCCGCGGAACCGGTAGATCTCGTCGAAGTTCCTCTGGAGCGCGAATTCGCTCATCAGGTTGTCCCCTTCGCGGGGAACGAGCCGCCGAACCATCCCCTCCATCTCGAGGTGGCGCCCGTAGGGCTTCCAGGTGTCGAGCGGAACGGTCGTCGCGAAATAGACCGGCCGCCTCCAGTCCGCCTCCCGAATGATGTGCTGAACCATAAGATCGTGCTTCCAGGCGATGCCGCCCCCCTTGAGCGGGACCGGCTCCATGCGCCCGATCTCCTCGTCGGTGAGTCGGATGGGAAGCTTCGGATCCCGATCCCTGAGCTGCTCGATATACCAGTCCGTCCTGAGGAGGCTCAGATTGACGACCGAGACGTCGGTCCGGAAACGCTCCACGTTCTGGATGTACCAGAGCGGGTACGTGTCGTTGTCGCCGTTCGTGAATATGATGGCGTTCGGCTCGAGCCCGACGAGGAGGTTGAAGGCGTAATCGCGCGCGACGTAAAAATGCGATCGATCGTGCGTGAACCAGTTATGACGTGCCGGGAGAACCGACAGAAACAGGCAGAGCGCCCCGATCGGCACGGCGCGCGCCGCCGCCTTCCCCTTGCCTTCCGCCCACTGCGCCGCCATCACGAGAACCGAGGTCACACCGATGCCGATGAAGATCGCGAAGAAGTAGAATGCGGCGCCGTAGAAATAGTCCCGTTCGCGGACTTCCGTGCTCGAGAAATTGAGGAACAGGATGAGCCCGACGGAGTTCACGAAGAGGTTCGTGAAATTGAGCACCCAGAGCTTGCGCTCCCGCTTGTAGTTCGCCGCGATCCCGCAGAAACCGAGCGCGATCGGAATCGCCGTCAGAGCGGCGCCCAGATTCATGGGGCCGAGGAACGCGTCGCCCGCCATCCGGAACTGGTTCCCGAAGTACCTCCCGAAATGCCCGATCTGCCAGATGAGCGACGCCTTCCGCTCGAAGACGTTGATCGGCGGATACTGCTCCCGGCGCAGGTGCGCGTACATCGCCTTCCACGTCTCGGGATCCACCATATCGATTGCCGGGTCGAGGTGCGACCTGATGTACATGTACAGGTGCACCGAGATCCCCAGCGCGAGAAGCCCCGCCGCCGCGAGCGCGAAGCGCCCGTTCCTCGCCGTGCTCCACGCGACCAGCGCGGCGAACACGAGGAGCCCCGCGATCGTCACGCCGGAATGCCGGTGCATCGTCATATCCGCCAGGATCACCGCGAAACCGAACGTGTATATGACGATCTCCGCGTTCCTGAACGCCTTCTCCTTCACGAGGAGAAAGAGCAGGAAGATGCCCCCGTACACAAGCACCGTCCCCAGGTGAAATCCGATGCCCAGGGCGAGGAGATAGATGATGAGATAGACGAGACCTCGCGAGTGGCCGCGCTCGACGCGCCCCTCATCGGGGCGCGTCTCCGGAAGCGCCGCCTCCGCGCCTTTCCGTTCCGCGCGGCCCGCCGGGTTCCGGTACCACACGAGCGCGAGATACGTGCAGAGCCCCATCACGAACGCGTTGAGCGCGTACACCTCCGCCTCCGTCGAATCCCGCCAGAACGTGTCGCTGAAGGTGAGATACATCGATCCCGCGAACGGACCGGCGTAGGTCATGAATCGTCCGAGCCCCCCCTTGAGCGAGGGATACATGAAGCGCAGCGTCGTCACCGCGATCAGATACCCCATGAGAACGGCGAGCGAACCGCACAGCACGGAGAAGAAGTTCACCCGCGCCGCCGCGCCGAACGGCAGCGGCAGTATCGAAAACACCCTCCCCGCGAGCGTAAACAGGGGTGTGCCCGGCGAGTGCGGTATCCCGAGAATATACGCCGTCGCGATGAACTCGCCGCTGTCCCAGAACACGAGCGTCGGCGCCATCGTCAGCGTGAACACGGCGAGCGGTATCAAGAAAACCGCGAACGCGATCAGCCTGTGCAGCGTTTGTTCCGACAATCCGTTTGTACCTCTTTCGAACGTACGCGCGATTATTTCTTGACCGCGCCGGAAGACGCGTCGTAATCCGCCCGGAGCACGCTGTCGATGTCCTCGAAGGCGGCCCTCATCTCGCGATCGTCGGGATGCTTCTCGAGCCATCGCTCGATGTATCCCTTCGCGACGTCGACCATCCCCATCCGCGCCGCGTAGCGGAAGCCGTCGATGTAGAACTGCCGGTTGTCCGGCATGCGCGCGAGGGCTTCGTCGATCGTCCGAATTGCCAACTCCGGCTCGCTCTCGGAGTATATCCACGCGAGCCTCAGCGCGTATTCGGGCTCGGCGGGGTCGAGCTGCATCATCTTCCGGTAATGCTCGATCGCCGCGGCGCGATCGTTGTTGAGAAAGTAGTACGTCCCGAGCATGACGTTCGCCGGCTTGAGATACGGGGCGAAATTAAGCGCAACTTCCATCCACCGCACCGCGCCGGCATAGTCTTTCTCTCTGCCGCAGGCATTCGAGAGCTCGGCGGCCGCGACACCATAGTTGTTGAGAGTTATATTGAGATCCTTTTCCTTGTAGATCTCGGCGTTGACTCGACTGTCCTCCGCGAGAATTCCGCGGAACCTGAAGAGATCGCCGAAACATCTCTGTATCATGAAGGCGTTGAGCATGTGGTTCCCCTGGCGGGGAACGAGCCGCATCACGAGCCCCTGCGTTTCGAGGTACTGTTCGTACGGTTTCCATTTCGACGCCGCGACGCTCGTCGCGAAATAGATGGGGCGTTTCCATTCGGCCATCTGGATGATGTGCTGAACCATGATATCGTCGTTGTACGCGACTCCACCGTCCTTCAGCCCGATCGGATGCATCCGTTCGATCTCGGCGTCGGTGAGCGTTATCGGAACCTTCGGCTCCCGGTCTCTCATCTGTTTCACGTACCAGGGCGTGTTGAGGAGGGTGAGCACGATGACCCGCACGTCGGTCCGGTACCGCTCGACGCTCTGGATGTACCAGAGCGGATAGGTATCGTTGTCGCCGCCGGTGAAGACGATCGCGTCCGGCTCGAGGCCCGCAAGCATGTTGCGCGCGTAATCCTGCGCTAGATAAAACTGCGATCTGTCGTGCGTGATCCAGTTGTGGCGGGCCGGCAGAATGGAGAAAAGAACGCACAGCACCCCCACCGGGACGACGTACGACGCCGGATCCTTCCCCTTGCTCTTGAAATACTCGGCGGCGTACACGAGGAGCGAGGTCACCCCGATGCCGATGAAGATCGCGAAAAAGAAGAAGGCGCCGGCGTAGAAGTAATCGCGGTCGCGCACTTCGTTGGCGCTGAAATTCAGATAGATGATGAGGCCGAGCGAGTTGACGAGAAGGTTCGTGAAGTTGAGCGCCCAGAGCTTGCGTTCGCGCACGAAGTTCGCCGCGATGCCGTAGAGCCCGAGGGCGACCGGTATCGCCGTCGCGGCGGCTCCGATGTTGAAGATCCCGAGGCGCACGTCGCCGAACATGCGGAACTGCTCCCGGAAATAGCCCCCGAAATACTGGAACTGCCACAGGAGCGGCGCCTTTCGCACGAAAATGTTGCTCGGCGGGTACTGTTCGCGGCGCAGATGATAATGCATCGCCTTCCACGTCTCGGGATCGACCATGTCGATGCCCGGATCGAGATGCGAGCGAATATACATGTAGAGATGCACGGAGATTCCGAGCGCGAGGAGCCCCGCCGCCGCGAGCGCGAAGCGCCCTTTCTTCGCCGTGCTCCACGCGATGAGCGCCGCGAAGATGAGAAGCCCCGCGATGGTCGCCCCGGACGATTTGTACAGGGTCATATCCGCCAGAAGCACGGCGAATCCGAAGGTGTAGATGATGAGCTCCGCATTGCTGAACGCCTTTTCCCTGACGAGGAGGAAGAGCAGGAAGATCCCCCCGTACACGAGCACGGTTCCGAGATGAAAACTGATGCCCAGGGCGAGGAGATAGACGATCAGATATACGAGACCCCGCGAATGACCGCGTTCCCGGCGCTCCTCTTCGTCTAATCGCTCCCTGCCCCCCGCGTCCGCGGCGGGCCGCTGCGCGTGCCCCGAGGGATTCTGGTACCATTGAAGCGCGAGCCACGTGCACAGCCCCATCACGAAGAGGTTGAGCGCGTACACCTCCGTCTCCGTCGAATCGAGCCAATGCGTGTAGGAAAAGGCGAGGAACAGGGACCCCGTGAACGGGCCCGCGTACGTCATGAACCGGCCGAGCCCCCCCTTGAGCGAGGGAAACATGAACCGCAGCGTCGTCACCGCGATCAGATAGCACATGAGAACGGCGAGCGAGCCGCACACCACGGAAAAGAAATTGATCCTTCCCGCCGCCTCCATCGGCAGCGGCAGCATCGCGAACACCCTCCCCACGAGCGTGAACAGCGGCGTCCCCGGCGAGTGCGGGATCCCCAGGATATACGCCGTCGCGAGAAATTCGCCGCTGTCCCAGAACACGAGCGTCGGCGCCATCGTGAGCGTATACACGACGAGGGGAATGAGGAATATCACGAGGGCGAGTATCCGGTTGATCGTCGTATCAGACATCGGCGTGTACCTCTTGTGGTTCGATTCCGCGCTTGCGACCGAAGCTCCGCTGCGCAAAGAAGAAGCCTCCCAGCAAGCTTACCATAACCATGATCGCATAGGTAATAAGTTCCATGAGGAGCGCCTGCTCCTTCGAGAAGCCGATCTGCGTGAAAAGGAGTATCCCCGCGCCCTCCCGCACGCCGAGCCCATTGATCGATATGGGCAGGATCATGATGAGGCTGAGGAGCGGGACGAACACGAAGAACTGGATGAAATGCAGGTTCGTCACGGCGATCCCGAGCGACTGGGCGACGAGGACATGCGTCACGACGCGAAGGAACTGCACGGCCATGGCGAGCAGGGTGAGTCGGACGAGCAGCATGCGGAGGCGCCGGTACTCCCCGAGGTGGCGGAATATCGCATCGAAGCGTCCCCCGAGCCCCCAGATCGTTATCTTCCCGAAGAGACGCCGCACGCCGCGCGAGAGGCGCTTGTTCATGATGAGCGCGAGCACCGGCGCGACGCATCCGGCGAATATGACGATATAGAGGTACAGATTGTAGAGCCCTTCACCTGCGAGAAGAATGAAGGAGGCGGCGAGCGCCAGTATGCAGAGCCCCGCGATTCCGATGACGCGATCGAGCATCGTGACGGCGAAGACCTGGTGCGGATCGTTGCCCACGCGGGTCACGTCGTAGATCTTCATCACGTCCCCGCCGACGCCCGCGGGCAGGAAATTGTTGAAGAACATCCCCACAAAATAGACCTTGAACGTCTTCGCAAAGGGAAGCGCGATGCCGCCGGCCTTGAGGAGAAGATGCCACTGATACGCCCCCAGGCCGACGCTGAGGAAGAAGATGACGACCGCGATGACGAGCTGCACGGGGCTCACGCAAGAGAGATCGGCGAGCAGGTTTTCCGGGGAGAGTTTGTAGAACAGGAACGCGATGAGCCCCACGCTGACCGCTATCTTGACGAGCTGTACGAGAATTCTCTTTCCGCTCACCGGAATACCTTTCCTCTATCGGCCCGCGATGCGTTCGAGCACGGCGAGCGTTTCGCGGGCGCAGCGCTCCCACGTCAGCTCCTTGACCCGTTCGAGAGCGCTTGCGCTCATGCGATTCCAGAGCGCGCGATCGCCGAGGATCGCGAGGGATTTCGATGCGAACGCGCCGTCGTCCCCGTAGGGAACCAGATATCCGGTCTCCCCGTCGCGGACCGAATCCCTGAGGCCGGGCCGGTCGCTCGCGACGACGGGCAGCCCGCACGCGTTCGCCTCGACGACGGTGAGCCCCCACCCTTCCTTGGGGCTCGGATTGACGAGAAGATGCGCGCGGTTCAGATACTCCACGAGCGCGTCGCCGCGCATGAAGCCGGCGAATCGCACCGACTCCCCGAGCCCGAGACGCGACGCCTCCCGCTCGAGCGCCGGCCGGTGCGGCCCATCGCCGATGATCACGAGCTTCGCCGCGGGGAGCCCCTCCCGCACCTTCAGCATCGCCCGGAGAACGATCTCGACGCTCTTGTACTTGCGCAGGCGCCCGAGATGCACGATCGTCGGCTCGGCGAAGCGCTCGAGCGCGAGATTGCGGTAGCGGTCGTGATCGAGCCCGCAGAGGACGACGTCGATCCGTTCCGGATCGATCCGGCGCGCCACGAGGTCCTCCTTCGTGCTCGGGCTGATCACCATGAAACGGCTCTTCCGGTACACGAGGGGAATGAATCTCTCCATGCACACGACGTATGCGGCGACGAGCGCGTTCGCCTCGCGGAAAACGGTCGTGCCGAAGAGGTGCGGGATGACGGGGACGACGGGAAGGGCCGTCACGAGCGGCATGAAAAACGGGAGCTTGTTGATGTCCTCGAGCACGACGTCGTACGTCTGGTGCCTGAGATGGCGGCTCGCGAAAAGCGGCAGAACGAAGTTCGCGTCGTACCAGTGTCCCCGTCGCAGCACGCGAATGCCGTCGATCGTCTCCTCGCGCGCGCAGCCGGGCCAACCGGCCGCGATGAGCGTGACGCCGTGCCCCCAGCGCGAAAGGCGCGAGAGGATCTCGTGGAGATGCACCTCCGCCCCGCCCGCCTCGGGATTTCTGATATCGCGCCAGTTCACGGCGAGAATCCGCATCGTTTATTCCCTGCGGGCGGAGCCGAATCCGGCTCCCCGCTTTATTCCTTCCGCGCGATCGTGCCGATGACGACCGTCGTATAGAGCGCGACGCGCCTTTTCAGGAACGCCTCGCGAGCGCCCCCGAACGCGCTTCCGAGAACGGTGAAAAAACGAGGGTACATCGGGAGCGTGACGCCGAGCCGGACGAGCCCCCGCCTGAGCATCCGGTACCATATCGGCGGATTAAACCATTCACCGTAGCTCGAGACAACCGAAAACGAATGCCGCCGGAGCATTCCCTCGAGCTCGGCGACCGAGTATTCCCGCTCCCACCCGGCGAACCAGAGGCGGAGCGCGATGAGAAGGTGCTTGATCGCGGTGTAGTAGTGCCATCGCTGCGGCACGTCGACGAGCAGGTATCCCCCCGGCTTCAGCACCCGCGCGTTCTCGGCGATGAGATCGTCGGGATTGCGGAAATGCTCGAGGAGCCCCTGGTGAAACACGACGTCGAAGGTGCCGTCCGCGAAGGGAAGCGCGAAGGCGTCCCCGCAGCACGCGGAGAGCGAGCCGATCCCGGACGCCTGCGCCTTGATGAGCCGCAGGCTCGGGAGACTGTAGTCGAGCGAGACGACCCGGGCCCCGCGCCCGGCGAGCATGAGACCGTCGCGTCCCGAACCCGCGCCGACCTCGAGCACCCGCGCGCCCTCGACGGGGACGGCGCGCGCGATGCGCTCCGCGACCCTTCCCTCGTTGGAGTAAACGTCATCCACGTCGGGCGCGCGTTCCCAGAAACTGTCCCAGTGCTTCTTTTCCGATTTCGGCTTGATGACCATCGCTCCTCTTCTCAGGTCCCGCTCAGCAGCCGTTCGCCGAGGAACCGCGGCAATCCCGCGCTGAATATATCCTGCGCTTCCGCGGCCACGTCATATTCACACCGGAAAAAGGTGATGGTTCCCTCGTCCGTGTCGAATACGCAGCACGCGGCCCGCGGGTCCCCGTCGCGGGGCTGGCCGACGCTCCCCGGGTTCACGATATACCGGTCTCCCGGCTCGAGGCCGATCGGCGCCCCCTCGATGATCGAGCACTCCCCCTTGTTGAACGAATAGAGCGCGGGAACGTGCGTGTGCCCGACGAAACAGAACGTAAAATCACGCGTCCGGAACGCCGTATCGGCGTCCATTTCGCAGAAGATGTACGGCCATTCCTCGGGATGGGCGGGGGACGAATGAACGGCGCAGTAATTCCTCCCCTCGTGCAGCATCGTGAATCTCCGCCGCAACGCGTCGAGGTATTTCCGTTCGATCATTCGCTCGGACCACCCGATCGCCTCGGCGGCGAACGCGTTCAGATCGCCGCGCTCATGCCTGTCGAGAAGCGCCGCGTCATGGTTTCCGAGAATGAGACGCGCGCGGGGCATATTGACGAGCATGTCGATGCAGCCGTCGGGATGCGCCCCGTAGCCCACGCAATCGCCGAGGAAGAGAAACTCGCGCGCGCGCTGAGCGCGATAGACGCCGAGCACGGCCTGCAGGGCCCGCGCGTTCCCGTGCACGTCGGAGCACGCGAAGACCTTCAACGCGTCCGGACCTCCCGCGCGAGCCGATCGAGCACGCCGTTCACGAACCTCCCCGCGTCCGCCGAGCTGAACTTCTGCGCGATTTCGATCGCTTCGTTCATAATGACGTTCGACGGGACCTCGGGGCAGTGAAGGAGCTCCGAAAGCGCGATGCGCAGGATCGTCCGGTCGACGACCGAAACGCGCTCGAGCGTCCAGTTCTCGAGCCTATCCCTGATCAGGGAATCGAGGTTCGCCTTCTCGTCCATGACGTTCGTCACGAGCCGCTCGGCATATTCGACGACCTCGTCCGACGGCTTCCGCCTCTCGACGTTGTCGTCGAACGCAGCTTTCCAGTCCGTTCCGGACACCTCCTGGGCGTAGAGCGTCTGGAGCGCGATTTCCCGGGCCTTCCGCCTGCGGCTCATTCGATCACCGGCTTTCTACTTCTTCATTTCCTTCCAAAGGTTCGCCATCTCGAGCGCCGAGAGAGCCGCCTGCCAGCCCTTGTTCCCCGCCTTGCTCCCCGCGCGCTCGAGCGCCTGCTCCTGGGTATCGGCGGCGATGACGCCGAAGGTGACCGGCCTCCCTGCCTCCAGCGCGACGCTCGATACGTCGCGGACGACCTGGTTCGCGAGGATATCGAAGTGCGCCGTCTCTCCGCGGATGAGCGCTCCGAGACATATCACGGCGTCGACGTTCGTGCCGACGGCCTTCTTCGCGACCTGGGGGATCTCGAACGAGCCGGGAACCCAGTACACGTGGATATCCTTCTCCGCCACGTCGTGGCGAACGAGACAGTCAATGGCGCCCGAGAGGAGATGCCCGCTCACGAGCTCGTTGAAGCGCCCGATCACGATCGCGAAACTCCTGCCGGCACCGGTCAGATGCCCCGCTTTTTCACGTACCATCGCTCTCTCCTTTCCGCGCGGCGGAGGCGCCGCTCTTCGTCGTTTCGTCGTCGCCGAGGGTCGTAAAGATATGGCCGAGCTTGTCGCGCTTGGCTTTGAGGTAATGGAGATTCCGCCTGTTCGGCGGTATCTCGATGGGAACCCGCTCGACGATCTCGAGCCCGTATGCGCGGAGCCCGATGATCTTGCGCGGGTTGTTCGTCAGCAGCCGGATCTTGCGGAGGCCGAGGTCCGCCAGTATCTGCGCGCCGATGCCGTAATCGCGGAGATCGGCGGGGAACCCGAGCTCGACGTTCGCCTCGACCGTATCCCTGCCCGAATCCTGGAGCGCGTACGCGCGCACCTTGTTGACGAGGCCGATCCCGCGGCCCTCCTGCTGGATGTAGAGAAAAACGCCGGTACCCGTCTTCGCGATCGTTTCGAGCGCCGTCGAGAGCTGGTCGCCGCAATCGCAGCGGAGCGAGCCGAAAACGTCCCCCGTGACGCACTGGGAATGCACGCGCACGAGCGTCGGATCCTCCTCCTTGAACTCGCCCATCACCAGCGCGATGCTCGCCGATCCGTCGATCGTCCCCTCGAACGCGACGAGCTTGAACTCGCCGAACCGGGTCGGAAGGCTCGCCTCGGCGACGCGGCGCACGAGCTTCTCCATGCGGCGGCGGTACTCGATGAGGTCGCAGATCGTGATGATCCTGAGATCGTGCTTCTTCGCCATGACGACGAGCTCGGGGATGCGCGCCATCGAGCCGTCCTCCGCCATGATCTCGCACAACACGCCGGCGCTCTTGAGCCCCGCGAGCCGCGTGAGATCGACGGCCGCTTCCGTGTGCCCCGCGCGGCGGAGCACCCCTCCCCGCGCCGCCCTGAGCGGAAAGATATGCCCCGGCCGGGCGAGATCCTGCGGGCGCGTCTCCGGATCGATGAGGGCGAGAATCGTGACGGCGCGGTCCTGGGCGCTGATGCCCGTCGTCGTCCCGTGAACCGCGTCGACGGAGACCGTGAACGGCGTGCCCATCTTCGCGGTGTTATCCTGGACCATGAAACCGAGGCGAAGCTCTTCGGCGCGCTCCTCCTCGAGCGCGACGCATATGAGCCCGCGGGCGTGCCGCGCGATGAAGTTGATGCTCTCGGGGGTCACGAACTCCGCGGCCATGATGATGTCCCCCTCGTTCTCGCGATCCTCGTCGTCCACGACGATGAGCATCCTCCCCCGTTTTATTTCTTCGAGCGCGTCTTCGATGCGGCTGAATACG
>Ga0315286_10005961_pt1 | contig 11811 bp, 12 predicted proteins | sample YL17G10_0_MG_FD_205038 | JGI IMG/M metagenome (GOLD analysis project Ga0315286, IMG submission 205038) | Sediment microbial communities from Yellowstone Lake, YNP, Wyoming, USA - YL17G10_0 | ecosystem: Environmental > Aquatic > Freshwater > Lake > Sediment | place: USA: Wyoming | collected... | reverse complement strand
TATAAATGTTACGCTTTAGGATATTGGTGATATGAGTGTGGGTTTAAACAAACTGATTGCGAAATTACATTCGTATGGATGTCAAGAATCCTTAGATTCTTGAGCATGCTCAGAAATCGTCTTCTTATTCCTGCTGAAGCAGGGAGATTGCGAATGGCGATTTCTGACATTTCAAAAGAATTAAATAACCAAGCAATTATATTTTTTCTTGTGATAGATACTGTAAAATTTGACATTCTTGACATCCTGACAAAATCAAGAGCATTTCTTGAATTTAAAGAATCTGCAAAACTTCGCGAGCTGAGCAATCACACAATTCATGATGCCAGCATTTTTCAGGATGAGGATGCAATAAGTATGGCAGTAGTGATGTATGCCCTCTCAAAGATTATGGAACGAGGCACAATAGACATGCACAGCTTTGGCGAGTTGCTTGCCGAAGCAAAAAATCATCTCGAGCTGGACAAGATTTCTGATTACAAAAACACAATAAAAAAGCTCTTTGATAAAATTTCCAGGACAGACTCTAAATTCAAGCTATATGTGGAAGAGGTCCTAACGCAGTCCCAGATAAAAAAGGGATCAAAATTATATGAGCACGGAATCTCCCTTGAGCAGGCTTCCTATCTTTTGGGAATAACCCAGTGGGAATTGATGCATTACATAGGGCAGACGAGCATAATGGAAGAGTTTGAGAGCACGGGGATAAGGAAAAGATTGTCAATTGCGCGGGAGCTGTTCAAATGAAAACCATGGTTTTCGATGCAGGGCCTATAATAAGTTTGGTAATGAACAATCTGCTCTGGATTCTTGAGCCTTTGCAGAAGAAATTTGGAGGATATTTCTACATCACCGAGGCGGTGAAAAAAGAAATTACGGATATTCCCCTGCAGTCAAAGAAATTCAAGTTTGAGGCGCTGCAGGTTCAGCAATATTTGAGCAATGGCGTTATTAATGTAATTCCAGATTACAAAATTGAGGCGCACACTAAAAGGCTCATCGAGGCTGCAAATCATTCCTTTGTTGCGCACAACCATTTCATCCAAATAGTCCATAATGGGGAAATCTCAGTCTTGGCAGCATCGTGTTTTTTAGAGGCGGATGCAACTGTAATGGATGAAAGGACAAGCAGGGAGCTGGTTGAGAGGCCCAATATCCTTGCGGACGTATTATCCAAGAAACTGCACACCCCTGTAAAAATAAACAAAACCAATTTGAATTTGTTCAAGGAAAATCTCTCTGCAATTAAGATAATAAGGTCTTTTGAATTGGCTACCATAGCTTTTGAGTCCGGACTGCTCGATAAATATCTGGAGCAGGATGAGGAAAAATCAGTGCCCCACCTAAGGAAAACACTTCTTGAAGGCGTTCTGTGGGGAATAAAGCTAAATGGCTGCGCAGTCGCCCGATCAGAGATTGATGAAATTATAAGTGTGGAGGAAAGGGAAAAAAGAATTTGACGATTACTTTTTTACTATTTTTTCCTTATTTTAGAAACAAAAAATCCCTCTGTATCATTATCCTGGGGCCATAATCTCAAACAATCCTTGATTCTTTCATCATATTTCTTATCTTCAAATTCCAGAATTGGCTCAGAAGATTTCACATTTAACTTTATTTTTTCCAATTGCGCATTTTCAAACTTATTTAATAAAAAATCAATAACTTCCTCGTTTTCTTCAGGCTCCAAAGAGCAGGTTGAATAAACTAATGTTCCATTTTCTTGTAAAGCATTAAATCCAGTTTCAATCAAGGATTTCTGGGTATGCGATAATCTCTTTATCATGCCGGGATTCCAGATTTGCACAGTTTTCAAGCTTCTCCTTATGTTTCCTGTTCCAGAGCATGGTGCATCAATCAAAATTTTGTCAAATTGATATTTTGAAAATCTCTGCCCGACACTAATTGTTGTGATTGCATTCATGACGCCGCATCTCTGCAAATTCATTGCCAGTGCTTTGATTCTGTCTGCCTTTATATCATTGGCAACTAAAACTCCACGATTTTGCATCATGGCAGCTATTTGCGTTGTCTTGCTACCTGGCGCAGCGCACATGTCAAGAACGACATCACCTTGTCTTGGCTCTAAAACCAATGCAGGAATCATGGAAGCAGCTTCCTGAACATAGATGTAGCCAAGCGTGTGCTCAACTGTATTCCCGATATCTCTTCTCTCGCTTTCAATCCAGAATCCTTCTCCAGTCCAGGGAATATTCTCAAGTTTCCAGTTTTTTTCCAGCCTTTTTTTGATTTCATCAACATCAGCCTTCAAAGTATTGACTCTTAAGCTTCTTCTTAAAAAAGAAAAAGAGTATTTTATGAATTCATCGTATCTAGAACCCAGAATATTTTTATATCTTTCAACGAATTTATCCTTTAATTTTATTTCATCTGACTTTGGAATTTGCTTTAGCATTTGCCTGAGGAATTAAGTCTGGATATATAATTTATTCCAATTTGTGAAAAACTTTTTAAATAAAAACCTAATTTTCAAGTGGTAACAAAATATTGGGGGGAGAAAATGACTGACAAAATGGCAGATTCTGTTACCTTGGGAGAAACTGTGCGAGGACATATGTATATAATTACAGGTCTTAGTGTGGATGGGACGAATTTGAGCGGCATTCCAGTTTATATAGAGAGTACTGAACCTTATACCCTAAGGGTTCTAGACCCACATAAAGATGATTTTTTCAAGCAATACGAAATAATAGAAAGATCCTCGCTGGATGTTAAATGTCAGCATTTAGGGGAAATGCCTGATGGGCAGTGGCATACTATTCAATCCCAGCCTTCTGACAGACAGAAAAAAATATTAACTGACTTACTTCATAGTTTTAAAGGGCAAGAACATCATGGATGGTTTCGTCGTTAGGTTTTGTTGAAGAGCATAAACTCTTAAATAATCCTACTCAAATAAACCCCATCGTCTCTGTAATTTAATTTTTTTCTGTAATATTCTTTAGCGCCTATCCCGGAAATAACTAAAATCTTATTGCAATCAAATTCCTCTTTTGCAATTCTTTCTGCTTCTTCCATTAATCTTTTTCCAAAGCCATGGTGCTGAATAATTCCTTCTTCCCCAATTGCAGCTGCCTTCCCAAAAACATGCAATTCGCGTATTCCTGCCGAATTTTTCGTGATTTCTTTTCTAAAGGGCTTGTAAGGAATTCTTAGTCTGGAGTAGCCGACAAGAATGTCATTTTTCATGTCGTCAAACGAGATGAAGTATTCTATTCCGTGGCTTGCCTCATATTTTTCAACATTCAGTTTGACAGAATTAAAATCAATTTCTCTTGCTCTTGGTTCCCTGCATCTTATGCAATTGCATTTGATATTTTTTTCTTTCATCTTTTTGCCAATGTACTGCCTTAAATTTGTTTTATCAACGCCTGCAGAAGTAATATTCGTGGGAATGTCGCGCTGTATTCTCATTATCCTGCAATATTTTGGGACAAATTTTTTTATTTCACTAATTAGTTCTGCGGCCTTATCGGAATCCATTGGATTAAACGCCCCTTTTTTCCAAATCTCATATAATTTTGTCCCAGGCATTACCATGCACGGATATATTTTGATTGCATCGGGCTTAAAATCAGGATTAGAGAATACTTCTTTAAAATAATTCAAATCTTTTTCAAAATCTGAGCCAGGCAGGCCGGGCATCATGTGATAGCCGACTTTCAAAAAAGAATCCTTCAACAGCTGTGTTGCCTTAATCGAATCTTCTACACTATGCCCTCGCTTTATTTTTTTCAAAATATCATCGTAAATCGTCTGAACTCCTAATTCAACCCGCGTTACGCCTAATTTAAGCATTTCATTTATGTGCTTTTTCCTGCAAAAATCAGGCCTTGTCTCAACGCACAAAGCAACGCATCTTATTTTTGAGGTTTCATTCTTTTTTTGTTCTATTTCTAACTTACTTTTTTCTTTTAGTTTCAATAAATTGTTTTGTATTCTCTTGGTTCTCTCCTCATTTTTAACATTTCCTGGCAGCTCAAAGAAATCGGTAAATTTTTCAGAATCAAATTTTCCATTTTTGAAAAATAAATCTGAGAAATCATTCTGAGCCTTGAAAGCATCGCATACAAAATTTTCCTGATATCTTAAGGGAAAAGAGGGAAAAGTACCTCCCATGACAATCATTTCTATTTTTCCACTAAGTTTGTTCATTGCAGAATACTGCTCCAACCTGTTCATAACCTGAAGATACGCATCATACTTATTTCTCCTGGCCCTCATTGAAGCAGGCTCATGCCCGGTGTAGCTTTGAGGCACATCGCCAAAATAGCTTTCAACGCCTCCAGGACAGTAAATGCATTTCCCGTGAGGGCATTTGAACGGTTTTGTCATTATGGCAACAACATTTACGCCAGAGATATTTCTCGTTGGCTTAATTGTCAGTATGTTAGAAAATTTGCTATCTTTTATTCTGGCTGATAATTCTATATTTGAAGGGATTTTTTTCAAGTCGTGTTTTTTTGAAAAAAGAAATTTAATCTTATTAAGCTCTTGCTGGGTTTTAGGTTTTTTAATCTCAATTTCCCCAGTTAATTCCTTTAGCAAATCTTTATCCATGAAGCTGGACAGCAACTGAGCTTTATTAAAGTTTTTGGGGAAGCAGGGTGGTAATAACCAGAATGGCTGATATCGCTGTAAGAACAATAACTCCAATTATCGCGAATAGATTCATTATAAAAGAATTAGCATACTCTTTCATTATTTTCTTATTGTTTATCAATAGAAGCATGAGCACAATCACAACAGGGAGCAATACTCCATTGATGACTTGCGAAATTATGAATATAGGTATCAAGGAAATATTTGGAATCAATAAAATTACAGCCCCAATTATCAGTGAAAAGGCCATAATCCCGTAAAATTGGGGAGCCTCGTCCAAGCTTTTGTTTATTCCTGACTCAAGCCCTAGTCCTTCACAAATGAAATATGCAGTTGATATGGGCAGTATGCACGCCCCTAAAAATGCGGCAAAGAACAAACCTAGGGCAAATAAGCCGGACGCATAAGTCCCGGCAAGGGGCTGTAATGCAACTGCAACTTCCTCAAGATTATTCACATCGATTCTTCCGTGTATAGTAGATGCGGTTGCCACTATTACAAAAAACATGACAATTCCAGTCATGATGCTGCCCATGATAACATCGAGTCTCGCAAAGTTAAGGTGCTCTATTTTCAGTCCCTTCTCAACAATAGCGCCCTGCAAATAAAATTGCATCCATGGAGATAGCGAAGTTCCTATGAGAGCCACAAGAAATGCGAAATATACTGGTTCAAATTTAATTTCAGGAATTACCACTGAAGCCCCTACAGCATTCCAATCCGGCTTTGCCAAAAAGCCCGAAATTATATAAGCCAGATAAAAAACTATCAAGATCAGAAAAACCTTTTCGAGTGTTGTGTATTTCAGTCTTTTTATCAGCATCCAGGCAAGAAAGGCACACACAGGTATAAATGCGAATGCAGGAATGCCCAAAATTTTTCCAACTACCGCAATTCCCGCGAACTCGGCTATTGTTGTCATCAGATTTGCTATATAGAGCCCTATCATTATCAGGAAAGTGAGCTTGACTCCGAAATTTTCCCTGATTAAATCGGCGAGTCCCTTTCCTGAGACAATTCCAATGCGCGCAGTCATATCTTGGACTAAAATCATAAGAAGGGTAATTGGAATTACAGTCCACAGCATAACATACCCGAATTTTGCGCCTGCAAGCGAATAGGTTGCTATTCCGGATGCGTCGTTATCGACATTTGCGGTTATGATGCCAGGGCCGACAACTGCCAGAAACAGAAGTATTGTTTTCCAGCTGAAAAATTTAATTTTCATTTTGCCGCGCTTTTGGATTTTCTTCTCTTTCTTATCTTTTTGTAGCTTATCTTTCGCCAGGAGCGCGGCACAACATTAGCAAGGACATCGTCCATAGTGATAATTCCAATTAAATGATCAAACTTGTCAACAACAGGAAGAACCATTAAATTATATTTTACAATGAGTTTAGCTGCTTCCTCTTTTGGGTCCTTGTCCAAAACTTTTATTACCCGATTGTTCATAAATTCAGCAATCTTCCGCGAAGGATGGGATGTAACAAGCTCCCTCATGGACAGAACTCCGACTAATTTGCTTTCCTTATTCACAACATAAATGTAATAAGCATGCTCTGCTTTGGGCATTAGTTCCCTTAGTGTGCTGATTGTCTGCTCGGCAGTGTAGTCTTCAGGGACAGCTATGAATTCAGGAGTCATAATTCTTCCCGCGCTCCCCGCAGAATAGCCCAACACTTCATATATCTTTGCCGAAAATTCAGGGTTAGTCAATTTAAGAATTTCACTTGCCCTTTCATCAGGCATCAGGCTCAATAGATCAGCCGCCTCGTCAAATGACATCTTTTCAAGCACTGCGGCAATTCTCAGCGTTTTTATATTGTCAAAGACGGATTTTCTGATATCGGGCTCTGATTCTACCAATGTTCGCGCAGCAGTCTGATCGTCCAGGCTGCCGATAACAGTGGCTCTTTCTTTCGGGGAAAGCTCCTCAAGCAAATCAGCTATGTCCGCAGGATGAAGCTTTGCAATTTTGTGCCTTGAGACTTTCAATTTAAGGTCCTTGTCGGCCTGGAGAGGCTCCACGAACTCCCATGGTATTATGTTTGGGTTTCCCTTAACAAAGGGAATATCTACGCCCAGTCTTCTGATGAAACCCCTTATTCCTGCATCAACACTCACTACAGAGAATTTATCGTATACCTTGGCCATTATTATGTCGTTGACTCGGATTACTTTCAAACCATCCACATCTATAAGCTGCTTGTCTAAGATATGCTCTGCCAGAAGAATGTCATTCGGATTTATTTTTTCGGGCACAAGGATATTTTTTTTAACGTGCAAATAAACGTTCTTGTTGAGGCTGTCAACAAGCTTCCAGGGAATCTTGACTTTATCGCCATTCGCCTTGTAAACTATGGCAGTAACCTCGGCGAACTTTTCCCCGTCTATAATCACCACATCTTCCAATTTGCCAACATACAGGTTCTCAACATCTACAATTGACTTGCCTTTCAATGCGCTGAAATGAATTATCATTTTTTGCCGTCTAAATTATCTCTTTTCTGATAGCTTTCAAAATATAAATAGTTTGCGATTTACGAGCGTAGCGAGTAAGTCGTAAACTTCCCGTAGGATAGTTTGTGATTTGAGAATTTGATATAAATAAGAGTTTAAATCTGAAATATCTTGCTGTAATAGCCCCTCCGGCGTGTCAGAGATGCATAGCATCTCTGAGCATGCTCAGAGACCTCTGGTCTCTGACAATTGAGGAGTAATTATTTATTATTTTTATAACCTTAACACATTACTAATTACTTATTTTTACCCTTCTTTTACAAATCTCCTGATTATTTCCCAGCCAGTCTGTCGGACTATGTAAGAAACTACGCAGAATATGCCGATTAAAGCCCAGTCCATGATAGTCAAAGGCGCCAGTTTGAACAGGGTGTTAATTGGCGTATAAATCAATATTAACTGAAGCGCAAGTGATAGGGCAATTGAAGCGTAAAGCCACCTGTTTGAAAAGAATTTGGTGTGGAACTGTCCTCTAATGGCAGAAATTGCAACGACTAATTCAAGCAGGATAAGCAAAGTCATGGCTAGGGTCCTTGCCCTCGCAACATCGGGAAGCTCATAGTTGAACAGCAATAAAACACCTATTGTGTCAATGACTCCTATCAAAAGTATATTTAGCACAAGATCATTTGACAATATCTTTTCCCGGGGATTCCTTGGCTTTCTTTTCATAATGCTAGGGTCAGGAGGATCTATACCTAAAGCAATTGCAGGAATTCCGTCAGTAACAAGGTTTATCCACAAAATTTGGACTGCAATGAGAGGAATTATTATTTTTCCAGAACTATCGCTAAATCCTATCAATATTGCCACAAAAAGTACAAGCACCTCGGCAAGATTACAGGACATGAGAAAGAACACAAATTTCTTTATGTTGTCATAAATATTTCTGCCTTCCTCAACTGCATTGACAATGCTTGCAAAATTGTCATCAGTCAGAATCATCGCAGAAGCCTCTTTTGCCACATCGGTTCCGGCAATACCCATCGCAACCCCAATATCCGCTGATTTCAGGGCAGGCGCATCATTAACCCCGTCTCCGGTCATTGCAACAATGTGCCCCTTTTTTTTCAAAGCCCTGACAATTTTCATTTTATGCTCTGGATTGACCCTTGCATAAACGCCAATGTTTTCAACTTCCCTATCCAGATTTATATTGTCAAGCTCAGAGCCGTCAACTGCCCTGCCTTCAATCCCCAGCTCCCGTGCAATAGCAATTGCAGTTCCCTTGTAATCGCCTGTAATCATTATTACCTTTATGCCGGCTGTTTTGCATTTGTTTATCGCCTCCTTTACTTCTGGCCTTGGAGGGTCAATCATTCCCTGAAGCCCCACAAAAATCAGGTCTTTTTCAGCTTCATCAAGCTTGTGGACTTTTGTCACGTCCTGATATGCAAATGCCAGAACTCTTAGGGCATCCTTGGAAAAGTTGTCATTCATCTTCAAAATAAGTTCTCTGTCTTTTTCAGTTATCTTTCTAACCTTTCCGTCAATCTGAATATACTCGCAAAGCTTCAGGACAATATCAGGAGCTCCCTTTGTGTATGCAAGTTTTTTCTCGCCATCTTTGTGGACAGTGGTCATGCGCTTTCTGGCGCTGTCAAAAAGAATCTCATGAACTCTAGGGTGTTTCTTATTAAGAGCTTCCTCGTCCAATCCTGCTTTTCTTGCAACAGTAATCAGGCATCCTTCTGTGGGGTCTCCATAAACCTGCCAGCTGTCTTTTTCCTTGACCAGCTTTGAATTATTGCACAAAACGCCAATCTTGAAGATTAAGTCGCCGGCATTTTCAGATATTCGCCCCTCGGGATTATAGCCTGTTCCTGAAACCTCAATTATCTTGTTATTGACAAAAATCTTCCTGACGGTCATTTCATTTTTCGTGAGTGTACCTGTCTTGTCAGTGCAGATTACTGTGGTGCTCCCCAGAGTCTCAACACTTGGCAGTTTTTTCATGAGGGCATTCCTTTTTATCATTCGCTCGACACCCAATGCGAGAGAAATCGTTACAACAGCAGGAAGTCCTTCAGGGATTGCAGCCACAGCCAGAGACACTGCAATGAGGAATGTGTCAAGAAGCTCCCCTCCCCTGATTACTCCAAGGATGAATACAACAGCGCAGATTAATAGCACCATCATGCCAATCAGTTTGCCAAGAACCTCAAGCTTTTTTTGCAGAGGTGGAATTTCTTCCTTTGCCTCCTGGATCATGTGTGCGATTTTGCCTATTTCTGTGCCCATGCCAGTGGCGCTAACAATAGCCGTTCCCTTGCCATTTACAATTATAGTTCCGGAATAAACCATGTTTTTTCTGTCGCCAAGCGGTTTTTTCTCCTCAACAATGCTTATTTCCTTTCTCACGGGCAGGGATTCCCCTGTTAAAGCCCCCTCCTGCGTCTGAAGGGAGATTATGCTGATTAATCTTGCATCTGCCGGAACCTTTTCCCCCACATCCAGCAGAATCAAATCGCCAGGTACAAGCTCGGTTGAGTCTATCTTTAACTGTTTCCCGTCCCTCATCACAGTTGCCTTTAGGCTTGCCAGTTTTTTTAAAGCCTCTATGGATTTTTCAGCCCTGTATTCCTGGACATAGCCCAAAACAGAGTTCATGAATAAAATGAAGAAGATGATTATTGCATCAAAATATTCCTTTAGAAAGAGGGAAACAATTGTAGCTGCAATAAGGATATATATCAGGAAATTATTGAACTGCCTCAGAAAAATCTTAAGCCTTGATGTCTTTTTTCCCCTTTTTATTTCATTTGGGCCATATTTTTGAAGCCTGTCAAGCGCCTCCCTTGAAGATAAGCCCCCTTCAGTGGACTTCAAAACAGAGTAAACCTCTTTTAATGGCACGGAATATATTGCTTTGTCCATGTTATATCTCTTTTTCCTATATGAACATTTCAAAACATTTATAAAATTATTTCTTTTTCGCTGGTTTAATGAAAACACAGCTTTGGGCGGTTTTACTGGTGGCTTTCTGCACTTTGCTGACTTCAGCTGGGCAGTTGTTCTATAAACTGGCTGCAGATTCGCTTGTATTCACGCCTATGGGGATAATAACGAACTATTATCTGTGGATAGGAGGGATAATTTACGGCACTTCAGCATTGCTTTTCATTGTAGCGCTTCGAGGAGGAGATTTGTCTGTTCTTTATCCAGTTGTTGCGCTGAGTTTTATTTGGGTAATTTTACTGTCACGGTTCTTTCTGCATGAGTCCATTCCTGGCTTGAAGATAGGCGGGATTGTCTTTATCCTTGGAGGCATATGGCTTATTGGCATAGGGAGTAACAGAAAATGAAAACCAGCATCTGGGCAATCATTGTGACGCTGATAGGCTCATTTATAGGTGCTTATGGAGCGATTCTTTTGAAAAAGTCCGCTTCTGAAATATCCTTCACAAAATTAAAATTCAACAGGGATTTAATAATAGGAGTGGCGATATACGGGCTTTCCACAATAATGTTCATCATTGCGCTGAGATTCGGGGAGCTATCAATTTTATATCCTGTCGTAGCAACAACATATGCATGGATTGCCTTGTTTTCAATATACTTTCTTAAAGAGCACATGAATTCATGGAAATGGGCAGGGATTTTTGCAATTTTAATAGGGGTGACGCTAATTGGAATCGCAGCTTCCTAAGAAAGTGGTTATATCTCTGGGAGGCTCAACAATTGTGCCTGAGGAAATTGACATAGACTTCTTGAAGGAATTCAGAAAGCTGATTTTAAAATATGTAAAAAAGGGCATGACCTTTGTTTTGATTTCCGGAGGAGGAAGATCTGCGCGTCATTACCAGCACGCTGCCTCCAAAATAGCAAGACTTAATGCGGAGGATTTGGACTGGATAGGGGTTCATTCAACACGACTTAATGCCCAGCTTTTAAGGACAATTTTTAGGGATATAGCTTATCAAAGGGTGATAAAAGACCCCACAAAGCCAATAGAAACAAAGAAAAAAATTATTATTGCTGCAGGCTGGAAACCCGGCTTCAGCACCGATTATGATGCAGTCCTGCTGGCAAAAAATTTAGGTGTCGATACGGTTGTGAACATGTCAAATGTTCCCTATGTTTATGACAAGAATCCAAAAAAATTCAAGAATGCCAAGCCCCTGAAAGAGCTGAGCTGGGTTGACTATATCAAAATGGTTGGCATGGAATGGAGGCCTGGAAGAAATGTTCCCTTTGATCCAATTGCGAGCACAGAGGCTCATAAGTCAGAGATTAAGGTTATTGTAATGGGCAATGACCTGAAGAATTTTGAGAATTTCTTATTGGGCAGGAAGTTTGAGGGGACTGTAATAAGCTAGACTATCTTGTCGCTTGTCCAGTCATGGAACAAAGAGCAGATAATTACATATACGATGATAAAAACCGGGATTAGGAACATCCCCCCAACTAATATCTTGAACTCTAACGCGGTTCTGCCTGTAAATGCCAGGCTGTTTCCAAAATTATTGAGAATATATGTTTCTATTACAACCACAAGCGCTATGCTTAATAGCAACTTTTCCTTTGTCGGCTGTAAAAATTTGTTCAGCTTCATTCTACACTCTTTTTTATCCAGTCCAAGTAATCCTTGTGCCCTTTTTTAATTTCATAGCCCACTATGCATGGCACATCATAGGAGTGCGTTTTAAGCACCTCTTTCCTTATTCT
>Ga0315286_10005959_pt1 | contig 11813 bp, 11 predicted proteins | sample YL17G10_0_MG_FD_205038 | JGI IMG/M metagenome (GOLD analysis project Ga0315286, IMG submission 205038) | Sediment microbial communities from Yellowstone Lake, YNP, Wyoming, USA - YL17G10_0 | ecosystem: Environmental > Aquatic > Freshwater > Lake > Sediment | place: USA: Wyoming | collected... | reverse complement strand
AATTTTTGTACTATCTTTAGCAAGTTCACCACAAGCGCATAGATCTTCAGGAAGACCACATGTATTACAAATTACCGCCATACGTTCTAAATTATTCCGATTTTACGCACTATTAAGCCTTGTTTGAGATATGAGTGAAATTGAAAAATAATTGTATTTTTTAAAGAGAAATACTAACTTAACACATGTCAAAAGATCTTACAAAAAAGGCAGCAGAAATGTTATTGAATGGAGCAACTTTGCTAAGTGAGCCATGTCCATATTGTTCAGGGGTAAGAGTAATGAAAGCAGGTCATGCATTATGCACCAGTTGTGGTAGAGAGCCTGAAAAAAAAGAGATCCCGATCGAAGCTAAGAGACAAACAGAAAAAACAGAACTAGAGATCACATTGGAAAAAAAATTATCCGAATTATCTAAAGAATTAGAACAGGAAACCAATCATGAAAAGCAACAAGAGATACTAAGATCAATTAATTCCCTCATAGAAACCATGGAAAAGATAAAGTACAAACAATAAAGTATTTATGTCAAAATTCAAGCTTTGAAAAACAACAATGAGCAGTAAAAAGAAAGGGGCTCCACTACCAGCATCAAGTGGTGGTCTCATGCGATTCTTTGAGGATGAGACTAAAGGATTCAAAGTTGATCCAAAAATTGTGATTTCAATCCCAATTAGCTTAATTGTGGTTTCATGGTTAGTGGATATATTTTTAGTTCCGTGAGAGTACATGGAAAAATCTTCAGATGATGTTTCAAATATACACAATAGATTTTCCCTTACATTAATCAATCCGGCATCACATTACTTTTCTCTTGTAGGATCATTAGTAATTGCAGCAGTAATTACAGCTACAGTTTATTTTGGATATCTTGATTCAGATGAGATTTGGTTTAGGATTCCAGCTGTAATTGGAATATTGGCATTAACTCAGTTAATAGATACACATTTCACCAGAAAAAAAGAGTATTCAAAATCGTTACACGCGTCTCTTTTTGGAAATATGTTGTGGATTGCAATATTACTAATGGGGTTACTTGCAAGTGTGGTGCTAGCAAAAGAAACATCATTGTTCTTTGTAACGTATGGAATGTTTCTATTTGCTAGTTTTAGAATTGGCATTTTCACTACAACACTAGGTGCAAGTATTAGAAAAGCATGGGCCATATGCATGGTGCAACCACTTGCCATGTTCTTAGTAATGATTCCTTATGACATGTGGAGTTCGATGTTGACAAATCCAATGGCAATAGGATTTGGAGCAGTGTTTTTGATAATTGCCAGTGTTTGGTCTGTATTAACAGATAGAGCTGGAAGACCAGGTATGGAAAGCACACATAAAACAATACAAGCATACTTGGCATCACAATGCAATGATTTTACAGAAGCTGAAGAGATCATCGAACAGCGTTCATACAAAACTAAAGTTTCTACATCTCAAATAAGACTACGTTCATCAAATGGATACACAGAATTTAGGATGGTATTACCTGAGATTCATCCAGGTCCATATCATCCAGTTGGAGGAAGTAATATACCATATTTGATTTACAAAAATCTAGATTCCTCAGCAATGATTATGCATAGTATTTCAGATCACTCGTTAAATCTTCCATCAAAAAATGAGGTTGAAAATTATTTGAAAAATCTAGACAAAAGCATAGTCAAAGAAGAGGGACTTGTATGCACAGAACCAGTAACTGTTCAAATTAATAAAGCCAGAGTCACAGGATTACTCTTTGGAAATAATCCTCTATTGTTTCTCTCGTTATCGCCACACGGTATGGAAGATATTCCAAACTATATGAAAAAAGAAATCGAACAGTATGCCAAAAATAGAAACTATGTCAGAATATTGATTGTCGATTGTCATAATGCAATGGGTGCGGAAATTTCAAAAGAAGATGGAGAAGATATGCTAAAAGCAGCAAAATCTTGTCTAGATTCTTTAATGACAAAGGATAGTTACCCCATAGAATTTGGCTATGCAAATTCAGATAGTATGGATGTATGGACTGAGGATTTAGGAATGGGTGGTTTGGGAATAGTGTGCCTAAAAATTAATGATAAAAAATTCTTTCTTGGTTGGGCAGATGCAAATAATATGGAAAATGGAGTAAGAGAGAAAATTGTGGAGAATTTTACAAAAAGTGGATATCAGTTATTAGAAATTTGTACTTCTGATACACACTATGCTCCAGTTAAAGCCAGAAACAGAAATGGGTACTATCAATTAGGATTAATCACAGGCGCAGAAAAAATATCCAAGTGGTTTTTGGAAATTGCAAATAATGCAGAATCAAAAACAACATCAGCAAAATTTGAAATTTTGGAAAATGAGGCAGATGTAAAAATTATGGGTGAGGGAATATACGAGGATTATTCTAAAGCACTGGATAATTCCCTAAAAATTACAAAGGGATTCATGATTGGAAGTGTCACATTATTCATAATTACTTTGTTCCTATAGGTAAACAAATATCAACTATTTATTATTGAGTTTTGAAAAACAATTCAATAGAGGTAATTTACGTTCAAAACTCAATATTTTCTTGTAAAATAATTTTTGTTTTTATTTCTTCTTTGACTGAATTTCATCATAGTGATTATCGCAAACATTAATCATTTTATCATCTAAATTGATTTGTTTGCTTGCCTTTTTACCACATTCAATAAAGTAATGGCAGTAAATAATTCTATTAGAATTTAGTATCACTTCAGTCAAGAGATCTACTGATCTTTTTGGTTCTTCAGGATCGTATAAAGACACTACAAATCATACATTGTAATGTTATTTAGTTATTGAGATCAAATCAAAGCAACCTCGATACTACATGAGTCAGGCATTGTTTTGAGATAATTATGCAGGAACGGATAACTTTTGCATATAGTCATAATGTATTCTCAAAAAATCCATAATCTTTCTATCTTCATTTCTGTCAATTGGAGCTCCATTTGCAAGTATGCTTAGATATTTTAAATTCGAATCTAAACTATGAAGCGACGTTTTAATTCCCCCTTCATACCCTACTCTCAAATATTCTATGATTTTATCTTCTGTCTGTAAGATCTCCTTTTCCAGACCCTTAATGTCTTCATGAACACTTCTTCTCATTGTTCCCTTGAGTACATACTAAGAAATAATCTTAATTATATGATTTCTTTAAATTCGTTAAAAATAATTCAAATTTTTGTACAAAATAAAAGTCCAACATTAGTAATTATAATCACTTGAATATTTTTTAATGTTTTTAACGTTTGTTTACTTTTTTTAAAAAAATATGACGAATATTCAATATTATGAGAGATGGACTTATCTTTCTAGATGAATATATTATTTTATGAGTGTTAGTGTGTATCTAATAAAAAAGATAGGACAGGATGATGAAAACATAATACGAGCACTGGAGATGTTACTGATAGATAGAAGACAAGAGTTTCGTGAATTATCTGAGGTGCTTTTAAGAACACCGAAATCTAATGTGCAATTAGTCAATTCTGAGCAATTCATATTGAATTTCTGTTTGGATGTAAATGAGGCATTCAAGACTTGGTCTGGAGAAATGGATTTGTTAATAGATTCTCCCCAAAGAGCATTAGTCATTCTACGACAGCTCTCACGAGATAAAACTAAGATGAACCAATTGGTGCATCTTTTGAATCTCTCATACACACTTGCAGAGGAATTCAAAGAAATTTATAAACGACTAAAATAATTTCCTTTTTTTATATGCGATAAAACTAAACACTTTCTGTCTTCCTAAACAAATTGGCACTAAATTCTATTATCATGATAAAGCCATTTCGTCTATGTTCATATGTTTGATTTTTACTAATGTGTCTATTTTGTTCCAATAGTGTTCATTTGATCAAGGTTACCATAAAATTCATCTATAAATGATGAAAATTGGAAAATTGGAACTATCGGAACTCTATCTATAAAATCAATCTTATCATGATATAAAGTCACAATTACAGGTATCGCTATTGCACCTGGAGTTTTTAGAATGTAATGTTTTGTCCTTGCAATCTGTTTTTTCACTGCAGTAGATAACGTGGAAGAACTGTAACGTTTCCAATGTTTACAATCAATTAACATAGCAATGCCTAATCGTATACCAATAACATCAATTTCCATTCGAGGTTTGGTGAGAATTAGATTTTTTATAATTGCAAAGTTTTTAGAGTATAAAATTTCAGCAGCTAGCCCCTCAAAATCTTTCCAGTTGAGCATAATTGAAATTTCATCCAGCGGGCCACCATTTTTTATTAGTTGAATCGCAGCTTTCAGTTTATCACCATCTTCAAAATAATACTTGTTTTCTTGTTTTGTTCCAATTTCAGTTTTAATATAGCCATCTAGAATTTTTTGTGATTCAACAGTATTTATTTTTGTAATTGCAGTAAAATCCTCAACAGAAATACCACCAGAAATAACCCCATTTAGTCCAGATAGCATATTTTGATTAAATGTCATATTATTTTTCTTTAGTAATTAAGATGATATAGGTTTTAGGAGATATTATCAAGAGGTTATTATGAAATAAGTTTTATTACAACCAAACTAAATAACGATTATGAGATTATTGCTAGTATTCATACTAGCTCTTGTAGTCGTATTTTTAATCCATAATGATTCATTTGCAGAAAAGAACACATTTTTTGATTCTGTAAAGTTTATTCAGTATTTGGATGAAAACACTGCACTTGAAGAAGTAAGAAATGGAAATTTAGATATTTATTACAATAGAATTTCCTCAGACAGGTTAGAAAATCATAAATCACGAGAAGGATTAGAGGTGTTTGATTCAACTGGAGGATCTTACAGCATACTAGTGAATCCAGCAGAATCAAAGGAATTCAACCCATTTTCAATTAAAGATGTAAGATTTGCGTTAAACTATCTAATAGATAGAAAAATGATTGTTGATGAATTGATGGGTGGTTACGGTGCACCCATGATCTCTTACTATAGTCCTTCAGACCCAGAATACATCACAGTATTAGAACAATTAGAGACATTCAATTTCAGATACGACCCAATATTGGCAGAAGAAATCATTTCAAACGCACTAAAAGAAAAAGGAGCAATAAAATCAAATGGTCAATGGGAAATTAATTACAAGCCAATTGAAATCACAGTTTTTATCAGAACTGATGATCCTGTAAGAAAATCCATTGGTGAGATTTTAGCTTCTGAATTAGAAAAAATAGGGTTCACAGTAAAAAAAGATTTTGGAGATTTGAACAAGGCTTTTGTCATTGTGTACGGCTCAGACCCTGCAGAAATGAAATGGAATCTATACACAGAGGGCTGGGGTAGATCTGCATTTGTAAAATATGATTCAGTTGGATTATCTCAAATGTATTCTCCATGGTTTTCAAATATGCCTGGATTCAATAATCCTTCATATTGGAATTACAAAAATGAATACCTAGATACCGTAACTCAAAAAATTTATAGTGGTGATTTTCAGTCAGAAGATCAAAGAGCATCTTTGATTCAAGATGCAGTTGCAGAGGGAATTGATCAATCAGTTAGAATTTTTCTAGCAAGTAAAATTGATCAGTATGTAGCAAATGAGAAAATGGAGGGAATAGTTAATGATTTTGGAGCTGGGGTTCCAAGTAGATTCACACCAATTAATTCTAGAAGTGATGATAAAGAACTAGTCATCGGGGTTAAGGAGATCTATCAGGGAGCATGGAATCCAGTAATGGGGTTAAGTGATACATACAGCAGACAAATCTGGGGGATAATTTCAGATCCTATTACTTTCAAACATCCATTCACAGGAAAAACATTTCCAGTCAGAGCAGATTGGGATGTAGAGACCGCAGGACCCAATGGAAAATTAAATTTACCAGATGATGCAATAATATGGGATCCAGTGAAACAACAGTGGAAAAAAGTGCCACCTGGAACTCAAGCAACAAGTAAAGTCAGATTTAATTTTAAATTTAGCAATTGGCATAATGGTCAAAAAATGGATATGAAGGATATTTTATATTCATTGTATTTTACAATGGAATGGGGAACACAAACAGATGAAAATGATAAGACATTTGATGTAGAATTTACACCCATAGCTTCACAGACGGTTCAAACTATAATTGGAATCAAACCTGTTGATGAGGATACAATTGATGTTTATGTGAATTATTGGCACTTTGATGAAGCTGAAATTGCGGATTGGGCAGCAATATGGAGTTCAACACCATGGGAAATTTCAGCTGCGATGGAACAATCTGTAATAGATGGAAAAGCATCATTTTCCAGATCCGGTGCAACTAATAAAAATATCAGTTGGATTTCTTTAATAATTCCAAATGATGCTAAAATGATTCAAAGTTATCTGAATGAGTTTAATGGAAAAAAATACATTCCAAAATCACTAGAATCATTTGAAACAAATTTTAATTATTTTGATAGTAGGTATACTGCGTCATCAGATTGGATTAAAGTACATAATCATGCAGTGATTAGCAATGGTCCATTTTATCTTAATACATATTCACCTGAATCAAGAAGTATAATTGTCAACGCTTTTGATGATGAAACATATCCTTTCAAGTTAGGACACTGGTCAGAATTTGAAAAAACAGAATTTCCAAAAATAATAAATGTGAATTTACCAAACATCATTCAAAAAGGAACAGATTTAGAGATAAACGTAGAAACATCACAGACAGATTCAATCCTTTATTTTCTGACAGACGGTAATAGAAATTCAACATTATCAGAATTAATCAATGTAGATAAAAATTTCACCATGATTAAGATTCCGGGAGAAAAAACAGAGGGATTAGATACGGGTGCAAAAGATTTAAAAATATTTGCCATTTCCAATTCAGTGTTAAAACCAGATTACTATTCTACGAGTTTCTTAGTAGTGAAAAACAAAGTAGTGCTACCTGAAATAGATCAAAACAATATAGAATTTAATAAAAATAATTCTTTTGAATGGATATGGTTAATCGTACCCATATCAATTATAGTAATAACTGCAATATACATTAAGAAAAGAAGACATCGTTAACTAATAGGACAAGCCATATTCTTTTAGAATAACATCAATTTGATCTTCAGATTCTAATTTAGAATATTCATCCAAAAGGTTTTGATTTAATTCGTAAAAAGTATGCCCCCACTTGAATTTATCAAGTATTGCAAGTGCCTCATCTCTAAAACCTAAAATAAATAATGATGCTGATAGTGCTTCTGCAGTAGTAAGTTTATTGAGTTTTGCATAATTAACGGGATTGCCAGCTAATAGAGGAGGTAATTTTCTTTTGATGCCACTGAATTTTTTGGAAAATGCCTGGTCTACAAGATTCCAAGAGCAATCAATTCCAACTATAGAATTTATCAAAGATTTGTCTTTAGGTAAAAGAGTTTTTTCAGAAAAAGGATCTAAGACAAGTCCTTTATTTCCTATTTTTTTGATATTTTTTGCAATTCCAAATTTAACCATTTTTGCCGCGGTGCATTTTTTTGGATCATCCTGGTAAAACATCAAAACCTGAAGATTCATCTGTTTAGTTATGAAATGAATGGTATTTTGAACTTACTCTAGTATTTTGTAGTTAATTTTATAGTAGAATCTAGATGCTTGATCATCTTTGATTACATCTACATTCCAATTTACATTAGGCAGAAATTCTGAAGATGATTCTGGAAGGATGTCAAATTTCTCAAGGTATACGTCAGGACCACTGTATCTAATTTTTAGATTAATTCCATCTACTGAAACAACTTGATAGATTTGTCCTGGTTCTCTAGTAGAATTTTTTACAAGACAATTTTCCTCAGGACCAATAACACATATTCCAGATTCAGAACTAACTCTGAGATTTACACTTGATTGATCAACTTTTGCAGTAAGTAATGAACCAGAAAGCACACGTGGCAATACCTGATTACCATCTATGGTTTTTCCGTTTGTAATAATAGATATTTTATCTTCCAAGATTCTGTTGACTTTTTCAATAATAGTTAAAGGTGATTTTTCAGATTCTGAGACAATAGGTCTCTCTACTACATTGAACATCAAAGATTTAGTTTCAAAACCAGCATCCACAGTAATTTCGTATGCACCCAAACTTGAGGGAGAGACAGGTATTTGAAATTGGTGTGAAAATGAACCAGAAGAACTAGGTCTAATAGTAGTAACAGGGCCTAAATGTGTACCGCAGTAAAATGAACCACATGTTATTTCACCATCTTTTTTCTGAATTACACTAACATCAAATTTTTCAAGATAAATTAGCTTGTTTGGTTTTCCAGATATAGTTACCAGATCACCCGGATAATATTCAGATTTATCAGTAGCAAGTAAAAGAGATAACTTTTCATCAGATCTAAAAGAGAAATCATTTGCAACAGTGAATGTAGATTCAGTTTGTTTGCCTGAATACAATGCTTTTACTTTGTATTGGCCTTCAATGAAAATAGTTGGTGGTAATTCAAATAAGCTCTGGAAATTTCCACCCTGATCAGGATAAACAGATGCTTCATGGATTTGTTTAAAGGGAGTTTTACCGTCAATAATTTTTATTGTAACTCTTTCTGGAATTACCAACCCCTCAGAACCTTGTTCTCTTTTAATGATATTACCAATAACTTTTAATTTTTCCCCAGCTTTGTATAGAGATTTTTCAGTCGAGACATATAGTGGAACTAGAGATAAAGAATCATTTTTAGGATCAGAAGAAACTTTGAAGAAAATGTCTTTGCCAGCAGAAGCAGTAGAGACATGAATTTTGTAAATTCCGTAATTGGTTTTAGATATAGACCTATCATCTGATTTTATAGCCAAAGGTTTTTCAGTGATAGGGGCAATCCAAGACCAAGAAAATCGCTGGGCATCAACACTAGCACCAGAATCAGTTGTGCTACCATCAGGTGTTGTAAGAGAAACTTTTACAGAGTTATCACCAGTGGGAGGAAGTAATCCAGTCAAAAGAACAGTTTCGCCTAAACCATAAACTTGTTTATTCAAAGTAAGTAATGCACCATCACTTAGTTTCAAAGGATCTATAATTCCAATGGTGATGATTTTTGTTAGTCCTTGGTATTCTGCTTTAATTACATAAGTTCCTTCGGTGAAAGCATTTTGTATTATACTTGTTTGAACAGAAAATCTTCCAGAAGATTCAGGTACTGCAGTAAATTCGTATGCTACTGGCACACCATTATTTGCTCTTGTTTTAGCATGTGGTGGTAGAGCAATGATTTCTAATGGACTTCCATCTTCATGAGATATTGAAATGGTTACAGGGTTAGTTTGAAAGCTTGCACTAGTAACAGGGTTTGCAATAAAACCATTAATGGTCATAACACCACCTAAATCATAAATTATCTTATCTGTTGAAAGCGATAGAGGATCAGTACTTACAACATATTCGCTAGCATTTGTGACTGCATGAATAATTTTTGATATAGTTCCAACATCTTTTGAAACAGTGATTTTGTAATCGCCCAATCTAATATCACTGTCTGGAATTTTGAAAGAATATGTAAAAGAACCATCACCGGATATTTTTACTACATCTAAAATTTTAAATCCAGAATTTCCTCCACCAAGTGCAGTTGTGGCAAGTGCTGCATTTCTAGTCTGAAGAACTTCTAAATCCATATAGTTTACCCACACGTTATTTAATCGACCAGTAATTGTTACAGTTTCGCCTAAACCATATGCATCTTTATCTGTCCACAGCGATATTGGCTTTTCTTCCTTGATGTCTTTGATAACTTCAAATGATGCAATTATGGATTTATCAAAATACACACCAGTTATCAGATATTTTCCATAAACAGGATTCACGATATCAAGAAACACACTTGTAGAAAATTTTCCATTTGTAGGATACAAACTGCCTGTAGAAATTATTTTTCCAGTTGGATTCTTTATATTAAATTTCAAGCCTTCAAATTGGATTACTTTGGTAGTAAAACCTGTTATTGACAAAGTATCACCTGGAAGATACTGGGATTTATTAGTAGTAAGACTAAGAGTGCCATTTTCTTTGATATTATCTGCAATAATTTCATCACCTACTGAGAAACTAGTTTGAGATGTTGCACCACCATAACTAACTGAAACAGAGTAGACGCCGTTGTTAATTCCAAGAACTTGTTGAAGATTCAAAGTAGTCTTATAATTCAAATTAAGATCAGGATAAAGTGAAATTGTTTTATCATAATTAGGACCAGATATTTTTACTAGTATTTCATCAGCATGGTAGTATGGTTTTTCAATGAATATTTGTTTTGAGACATTTCCTTGAATAGTTGCTGTGTCACCGAATAGATATGATGATTTATTTGACGATATAGATACTGAAATACCTTCTTTTACTTCTGCTATAATCAACTTTCCATTTGAAGACCCGACTGTAGAAATTGCAAATTTCCAATCATAGATATTATCCAAGTCATATCCATCAGATGTTCTTTGCCAAGAAGTACCATCATTTTTTAGGTCAGACAATAAAGGAGTCCTATCTACAACTACACCATTATTGTCTTTTAGTTCAGCTAATTCGTTAGTATCAGTAAACCATGAACTTTGATATGAAAATGTCAAAAACTTCCCAGGTTCAATAAAAGTACCAGTTGGTATAATCATTGTTTTTTTCAATATTGTAGTTGATGCGATTTTCCAACCACCAATATCAATTTTAGAATCTGTGGGATTATAGAGTTCAACCCATTCCGCGATAGATTTGGCATCATCGCCTGGAGGATTAATATCAATTTCATTAATTACAACATGATCAGTAGATTGAGCATTTGCTGTAACAATTAACCCACTAAGAAGCAAAATAGAAAATAAAATAATGATGTTCTTCATTGTGTTTTCCTACATTGGATGCCTGAAAGTCTCATTTTAGAATGGGATTGAGGAAAAGTTGAGCTAGTTGTTAAAGTTGACCTCAATTGTCTGACTTTTAGGAGCATTTTTGTATAAAATTTATAGATTTTATGATATTTAGGGACTACGTATAATTTGTAAGGCGATATTCTAGACTTTTCAAGATTTCAAAATAACACTAAAAAGTCAGATATTTTGATTATTAATTGATAGATAATCCCGCACAGCTAAAAATTGGTCTGCCTCTAAATTCTGATTGCCATTTTTGATGCATTTTGTACGCCATCAAGGCATCATCAAAATAAGTTACAAAATCATTTTGATTTCACATTTACTATATTTCCAGGTCTGCAAAACATCTCCCTTTCCATCATTTATATCAGTCATGACATTGAATAATTCTGGTTTTGCTCCTGGGTTCACATATCTGCTTGGCAATTCATAGTACCGAGATTTGTCTTTGCTTGGAACTAATGTCACAAAATTAATTAAGATGAGGATAATATGTAAAGAAATAGAAAAAAATTAGCATCGAGATTATGATTTTATAGTTTTAATGTATCAATAGAAGTTATTCATTTACAGTATCACAATTTGGGCACTTTTGATTAGATATTTTAGAACCACAATCAGCACAGATACCTTCACCCATCTCTTTTTGGATAGATTTTTTTCTATTTCCTACATAGAATTTTATTCCAAAATAGATAACAATTGCAATTAAAGCAGCATATATTGGTGCCATGAATGGAATCAATCCAATCATAAAAAGTAAAAGACCTACGATCAAAATAATATCGCGTTTTTCAAAATTCAACAAAATTAAAACCAACAAGAATTCATAAAAACATGCCGGAGCTCAGAGATATTAATTTTATTTCATATCAAAGTCATTACTCTAACTCTTCCTCATTGCTCGGCAATAAAATTAAGACGT
>Ga0315286_10005958_pt1 | contig 11814 bp, 10 predicted proteins | sample YL17G10_0_MG_FD_205038 | JGI IMG/M metagenome (GOLD analysis project Ga0315286, IMG submission 205038) | Sediment microbial communities from Yellowstone Lake, YNP, Wyoming, USA - YL17G10_0 | ecosystem: Environmental > Aquatic > Freshwater > Lake > Sediment | place: USA: Wyoming | collected... | reverse complement strand
TGTGGTAAGCGCTTGATTGGCATCTACCATCAGGCCGATGCCGTCGCCGATGGCTTTGCGCACGGTCTTCACGCGGGCGACATCCTCGGCGAGAGTCGGGTAGCCGACCTTGATCTTCACCGCCGGGAAGCCCTGCTCGACGGCCTTGGCGCAGATGCGCTGCACCTCGTCATCGGGGTAGTTGAGCCAGCCAACCATGGCGTAGGCGGGAAGGCGGTCGTGCACCGCGCCCCAGAGCTTCCAGCATGGAACGCCGTGGGCCTTGCCGAGGCAGTCCCAGAGGGCGGTGTCTAGCGCGGCGATGCCCCACATCGCCAGGCCGAAGGAGCCGGCGTACTCGGTCTCGCGCAGCATCGCCTCATGGGTGGCGCGCACCATCGCGACGTCACTGCCGACGACGAGGGGCTTGAGGACATGCTCGATGAGGGCGGCGAGCGCGTCGGGTCCGCCAGCGATACGACCGAAGTACATCTCGCCTTCGCCGGACACGCCTCCATCGGTGTGGACCGTGACCTTCACCGTGCCGGTGCCAGGCAAGATCTGAAGCGCGTCGCGGACCGCGTTCGGGTTCGGTGCGCGGCGGTTGGCGGCGATCTCGACGTCGGTCACTTTCATCGGGCGTCCTCCACAGATTGCTGCTCTCGGCTACGGCGCTGACGGGAGGCAGTCCTTCCCGGAGAGGGAATCTGTACGCCGCTCCGAAGTGGAGGTGCACCGCTACGGATACCTTGGAGATAACGATGATGCAGGTTCCGGACCGCATGAAGTCGTTTCTGCACGATCGCTTCGGGATGTTCATCCACTGGGGGCTGTATGCGACGCTGGCGCGCCACGAGTGGGTGAAGCACAACGAGCAGATCTCGAACGAGGACTATGAGAGGTACTTCCAGCTCTTCGACCCCGACCTCTACAACCCCGAGCAGTGGGCTGACCTCGCGGCAGAGGCGGGGATGAAGTACATGGTGATCACGAGCAAGCACCATGAGGGGTTCTGCCTGTGGGATTCGAAGCTCACCGACTACAAGGCGACCAACACGCCGGCCGGGCGCGATCTACTGCGACCGATGCTGGATGCGTTCCGCGCACGCGGGCTGAAGGTGGGGCTCTACCACTCGCTCATTGACTGGCACCATCCCGACTATCTTATTGACGACCTCCATCCGCTGCGCAACCACCCGGATCGGGAGAAGCTGAACCAGGGACGTGATCCGAAGAGATACGCGCAGTACCTGCACGGCCAGGTGCGGGAGCTGCTGACCGATTACGGGCGCATTGACGTGCTGTTCTATGACTTCAGCTACCCGAAGCGCGATGAGCAGGGCAAGCCGCGCCCGTGGCTGGGCAAGGGCCGGGAGGAGTGGGAGAGCGAGAAGCTGCTGGCGCTGACGCGGGAGCTTCAGCCGCAGATCGTGGTGGACGACCGGCTGGACCTGATCGAGCAGGGGGGCTGGGACTACCGGACGCCGGAGCAGTACGTTCCCAAAGATGGTGTGACGATGAACGGCAAGCCGGTGCCGTGGGAGGCGTGCCACACCTTCTCGGGATCGTGGGGCTATCACCGGGATGAGGGGACATGGAAGAGCGTCGAGCAGCTCGTCCAGATGCTCATTGACCACGTGAGCAAGGGCGGCAACACGCTTCTTAACGTTGGCCCGACCGCGCGGGGCGAGTTCGACTATCGCGCGATCGAGCGGCTGAAGGGCATGGGTGAGTGGATGCGGCGGCACAGCCGTTCGATATACGGCTGCGGGCCGGCGCCAGCCGGGTTCGAGGCCCCGAGGGACTGTCGTCTCACCTACAACGCCGACACGCGCAAACTCTACGTCCATGTCTTCGCCTGGCCGATCCAGCACCTTCACATGGAGGGGTTCGGCGGCAAGGTCGCATACGCGCAACTGCTGAACGACGGCTCTGAGCTGAGAACGCTGGAAGGCGGGCCGGGCGGACACGTGGTCGGGCCGGTGGAGCTGGGAGAGCAGTCGAAGCTGCTGACCCTCCAGTTGCCCGTCCACAAACCACCGGTGACGGTGCCAGTGGTGGAGCTGTACCTGAAGTAGAGGGCGTGGGGCGCGTCCGGTCGAACCAGAGGACACAATGAAGCCTGATCGGGCCATGGTGGTAGGGCAGGAGCTTGCTCCTGCCCAGCGCGTTGCCGTTGACCTCGCGGCGGCGACGGCGTTCGCGGCGCTGACGGCGATCGGGGCGCGGGTGCAGTTTCATCTGCCATTCACTCCAGTACCAGTGACCGGGCAGGTGTTCTGCGTGCTGCTGGCGGGGGCGGCGCTCGGCCCGCGGTTGGGATTCGTGAGCATGGTCGAGTACCTGGCCGCGGGCGCGGCCGGGCTGCCGGTGTTCGCGTACGGGGGTGGACCGGCGGCGCTGCTTGGGCCGACCGGGGGGTATCTGGTCGCGTTTCCGCTGGCCGCTGCCTTAGTGGGGGCGGTGGGTCGCCCAGGGCGCACCGCCGTGCGCCCCTACACGATGCTCGCATGTCTCTGCGGCATCGCGGTAATCCATGTGTTGGGCGCGGGGTGGTACGCGGTCTGGTCTCTCGCCGCGACGGGAGTCGCGACGCTGCCGGCGGTGTTGGCGCAGTCGGTGTTGCCATTCGTGGGGGTGGATGTGGTGAAGGCGGGGGCGGCCGCGGCCGTTGCACCGGGCGTGAGGCGGAAGCTCTCGATGAGCTAGCTCGGGCGGGAGCCGGGGCAGGAATGTGCCTGAGGCACACAAGTGCCCCTCCCACAGACGTCGTTCGCTTGTTGGCCGGTGGGAAATCCAGTAGAATCCTTCACTGAACTCGATTGAGTGAGAGCGCGTCTCCATGAAACGATTGCTGCCTTACGGACTGCTGCTGCTCCTGAGCGCCGTCCCCAGTTGGTCGGCCGCCCCGGCTGCCGAGCAGGCGCCGAAGCCCCTTCCCGCGGCGGAGGCCGAGCAGCGGGTGGCGGAGTCGCGCGACTTCCTCACCGACATGCTCTGGATGAAGACGGAGGACTACTGGCACGTCGGCAAGTGGGATGAGGCGATCAGACTGTGCCGGCAGATCGTGCAGGTTGATCCGCATTTCGTCGAGGCATACACGGGCGCGGCCTATCTGCTCTACAGCATGGACAAGGACGACGCAGCGATCGAGCTGTTCCGCGCGGGCATGGCGGCGAACCCGAGGAACTACGACCTGCCACACGAGTTTGGTATGTACTACAACTACCGGCACAAGTGGGACCTGGCAGCGGAGCAGTTCGAGAAGGCAGTGGCGCTGGGCGCGCCGCGCGCCATGCAGCACATGCTGCCGAATGTGCTCGAGCGCGCAGGGCGATTAGAGGAAGCGCTTGCTCAGTGGCAGCGCATCCTGAAGCAGTATCCCGACGATCCGATCGCCAAGCGGCGAATCGAGCAACTGAAGGCCCGGATCGGCAAAGGGGCGCATCAGCGCACGGAGCGCGAGCATCTGTGGCTGGGCTGAGCATCGGCGCGGGTGAGCGATGAGACACGTTGCGGTGCTGGGCGCCGGGCCGGGTGGCTATGTCGCGGCCATCCGCGCGCGTCAGTTGGGCGCGGAGGTGACGCTGGTGGAGATGGATGCGCTCGGCGGCACTTGCCTGAACCGCGGCTGCATCCCAAGCAAGGCCTTGCTGAGATCGGCCGAGCTGGCAATGCTCAGCCGGCGGCTGGACGAGTTCGGGATCGAAGCGGAGTTCAAGGGCGTCAACTGGCCGCGGGTGATGGCGCGGAAGAACGAGGTGGTGGGTCAGGTCGTCAAGGGCGTCGAGTACCTGATGAAGCGGCACGCCATCCGGGTCGTCAAGGGCAGAGGGCGGCTGGCCGATGCCAAGACGATCGTCGTGGAGAAAACCGAGGGCGAGGAGAGCATCTCTGCCGACGCAGTGATCGTTGCGACGGGCTCGGTTCCGGCGCGCCTGCCGCTGCCGGGCTTCGACGGGCCGGGCGCGCTCACCAGCAACGAGATGCTTAGCATTCAGGCGGTGCCCGAGAGCCTGGTGGTTGTGGGCGCCGGCTACGTGGGCGTCGAGTTTGCCGATGTGTTCAACGCGATGGGCTCGAAGGTGACGATCATCGAAATGCTTCCGCAGATCGTTCCCACCGAGGACCCGGAGGTGGCGGCCGAGCTAGCCCGGGTATTCCGGCGCCGGCGCATCGAGATGCACACCGATGCTCGGGTGAGCGAGTTGGTAACGCGCAATGGCAAGCAGGTCGTGCGGTATACTGAGGGCGGCGCCGAGCGTGAGGCAGAGGCTGATGTCGTGCTTTCGGCGGTCGGGCGTTGGCCCAACACGGAGGGGATCGGGCTGAAGGAGATCGGCGTTGAGATGGACCGCCGCGCCATCAGGGTCAACGCGAAGATGGAGACGAACGTCCCCGGCGTCTATGCCTGCGGCGACGCTATCGGCGGCATCATGCTCGCTCACGTCGCCTCTTCGGAGGGCAAGGTTGCGGCCGCGAACGCGATGGGACAGAGCGTCGAGATGAACTACACTGCGATCCCGTCGGTGACGTTCACCCATCCCGAGATTGGCTCGACCGGCCTGACCGAAGCGAAGGCGCGCGAGCGCGGATACGAGGTCAAGGTCGGCAGGTTCTTCTTCAGAGGCGCGGGGAAGGCCGTCGCCGAGGGATCGCGCGAAGGGCTGGTCAAGATCGTCGCAGACGCGAAGACGGGAGCGGTTCTGGGCGGGCAGATCTGCGGGCCGCATGCCACCGAGCTGATCCACGAACTCGTGTTGGCGGTTCAGACGGGTGTCACCGCGGAGCAGGTCGCCGAGATGGTGCATGCTCATCCGACGCTGACGGAGCCGATCATGGAAGCGGCCGAGGACGTGGATGGCAGGGCCATTCACAAGTAACGGGAGGAGTAGGGCAATGGACGAGATCCTGCAATTGCTGAGCGAAGACGCCCGCCTGACCTGTAAGCAAATCGCGGAGCGGATCGGACGGCCCGAGGCCGAGGTTCAGGAGATCGTCGCCAAGCTGGAGAAAGAGAAGATCATCCGGCGCTACAAGACGGTCATAGACTGGGAGCGAGCTGGAGTCGAGCACGTCTTCGGCTTCATTGAGGTGAGATGCGCGCCCCAGCGAGGCGTCGGGTTCGATGCGGTGGCCGAGCGGATCATCGAGTTCCCGGAGGTTCACTCCCTCTACCTGATGTCGGGTGCCTATGATTTCCTGGTCGTCGTCCAGGGAAAGACTATGCGCGAGATCGCCTACTTCGTCGCCGAGAAGCTTGCGCCGCTGGATCACGTCGTCGGCACCGCTACCCATTTCGTCCTCAGGCCCTACAAGGTTGACGGGGACATCATGGTGGACCGGGCCGAGGTCAAGCGCCTCCCGGTGACACCTTGACGCGTCCTCCCGGACGTCGCATGCACGCCGAGCGGAGATAGAAGTTGGCACAGACCAGACCTCGCGTGTCACGACTCGTCGATGCCTTGCCCCCCTCGGGCATCCGCCGGTTCTTCGAGCTGGTGGAGAAGATGCCGGAGGCGATCTCGCTCGGCATCGGCGAGCCCGACTTCGTCACTCCGTGGCGGGTGAGGGAGGCTGGCATATACTCGCTCGAGCGAGGCCATACGCACTACACCCCCAACCGCGGCATCCGGCCGCTGCTCGAGGAGCTCGCCCGCTATCTCGAGCGACGCTTCGGCGTGAGCTACGACCCCGAGACCGAGCTGATGATCACCGTCGGCGGGAGCGAGGCGATTGACATCGCGCTGCGCGCCGTCCTCCAGCCGGGCGACGGCGTGCTTATTCCCCAACCATGCTTCGTCTCATATCTGCCATGCGCTGTCCTTGCAGGCGGGCACGCGATCGCTGTCCGCACCTCGGTCGAGCATGACTTCCAGGTGCAGGTCGAGGACCTGGCGCAGGCCTGCGACGAGAGCAGTCGCGTGCTCCTCATCTCCTATCCGAGCAATCCGACGGGCGCGACCATGCCTCGCGGGAACATGGAAGCGCTGATCCGGTTTGCGGCCGAGCGCGATCTGCTGCTGATCTCCGATGAGGTATACGCCGAGCTCACCTACGATGGCGCTCATGTCTCGGCGGCAGCCGTCCCCGGCGGGAGAGAGCGCACGGTTCTGGTCGGAGGGTTCTCGAAGGCCTGGGCGATGACCGGGTGGCGGCTGGGGTTCGCGGCGGGGCCCGCGGACATTATTGAGGCGATGGTGAAAGTGCACAGCTACGCGCTGATGTGCTCGCCGACTACCGCGCAGGAGGCGGCGATCGAGGCGCTTCGCGCTTGCGACGATGACGTCGCGCAAATGCGCCGCGAGTACAACCAGCGGCGGCGCGTTATCGTGAGCAGGCTAAACGCGATGGGCCTGACGTGCTTCGAGCCTAAGGGAGCGTTCTACGCGTTCCCATCCATCGCCAACACCGGTTTCACCTCCGAGGAGTTCGCGCAGCGGCTACTTGAAGAGGAGAAGGTCGCGGTGGTGCCGGGCACCGCCTTCGGTGAGTGCGGCGAGGGGTTCGTCCGCTGTTCCTACGCCACCTCCATGGCCCTTATCGAGGAGGCGATGGCGCGCATGGCATCGTTCGTCGCGCGGGTCGCCGGCTGAGAGCGGTGGAGATCATCGTCGCCGAGAGCGCGGGCTTCTGTTTCGGTGTCAAGCGCGCCTTGGATCTCGTGACGCGGGCGGCCGACGATGGTTCCCGGCCGGTTCATACCCTCGGCGCGCTCATCCATAATCCCCAGGAGATCGCGCGGCTCGAGGAGCGAGGTGTCCACCAGGCGAGCGCGCTCGACGAGGTTTCCAGCGGCGCCATCGTGCTTTCTGCCCACGGGGTTGACCCTGAGGTCGAGGAGGCCGCCGGGGCGCGGGGCCTCGAAGTTATAGACGCCACCTGCCCCTTCGTCAAGCGAGCGCACGAGAACATCCTTGCACTCTCGCGGGAAGGCTACTCCATCGTCATCCTGGGGGATAGGGGACATCGTGAGGTGGAAGGTCTGGCAGCCCGCGCTGGCGGCAAAGCGGAGATCGTTTCCTCCGCCGAGGAAGCCGAGCGGCTGCCGTTCCGCCAGCGATGCGGCCTGGTGGTGCAGACAACCCAACGGCCGGAGGCGCTGCGCGAGGTGGCCGGCGTGCTCGCGGAGCGCTGCCGCGAGCTGCGCGTCTTCAACACCATCTGCGAGGCTACCGTCAAGCGTCAGGAGAGCGCGCGCGAGCTGGCCGAGAAGGTGGATGCGATGATCGTCGTCGGGGGGAGGAACAGCGCCAACACCCAGCGCCTGGCCGAGATCTGCGCCGCGACCGGAACGCCCACGCATCACGTCGAGACCGCCGGCGAGCTTCGGGCCGACTGGGTGCGCGGGGTGCAGCGGGTGGGTGTCACGGCCGGGGCCTCCACGCCCGCTTGGATCGTTGACGAGGTGGTGCAACGCCTGCGCGAGCTCGAGGGCGGGACCCCGGGGCCGTGAAGCGATCCATTGCCAAGCACGCAGGCGCCCCGAGCGCAGCCAGGGGGCGACCCATGCCGGCCGAGGTGCAATCGGTAGCCGCAGGCAGCCCCGCCGCGCGCGCAGGGATAGCCGCAGGCGACAGCATCGCGGCAGTGAACAGTCGTGCGCCCCGCGACTACATCGAGTACCGATACCTGATCGCAGAACCACAGGTGAAGCTGCTGGTCCAGACCGGTCGTGCCCGCCGCCGCATCGCAATCCGCAAGGCCGTTGACGAGGACCTCGGCATCCGGTTCACCCAGGATGTTTTCGACGGGGTGATAACCTGCGGGAATCGCTGTCAGTTCTGCTTCGTCAGACAGCTTCCGCGAGGTCTGCGCCCGGCGCTCTACGTCAAGGACGACGACTACCGGCTGTCGTTCCTGCATGGGAACTTCATCACCCTCACGAACCTGATGCAGGCCGACCGCACTCGCATCGCGCGCTTCCATCTCTCTCCCCTCTATGTCTCCGTTCACGCCACCGAGCCAGATGTCCGCCGCCGGGTCTTCGGCCGCACAACCGTTGACCCGCTCGCGGAAATGCGCCGGCTGGGCGCAAAGGGCATCCGGTTTCATGTGCAGATTGTAGTGTGTCCCGGCCTGAACGACGGCGCACATGTGGCGCGAACGGTTGACGACCTGGCCGCCTTGCATCCAGCTATCGCCTCCATCGGCGTGGTTCCGATGGGGCTGACAAAGCACGCCTCAAGCGCGCTTCGGCCCGCGTCCAAAGCAATGGCCCGCGGCGTGATCGAGGCCGTAGGCGGATGGCAGAGGGGGTTCAGGAGGACGCTGGGGACGAGGCTCGTCTTCGCCGCCGATGAGATGTATCTGTTGGCGGGGCTGCCGTTCCCGAGTCGCGCCCACTACGAAGGCTTCCCGCAGTTGGGAAACGGCATCGGCTGCGCCCGCCTCTTCGCGGACCGGGTCGGGCGCCTCAAGCCGCCAAGACTGCGGCATCCTGTGTCGGTATGCCTTGTCACCGGCGAGATGGCCGCGCCGCTCGTCGCCCAACTCGCCGCCAGGCTGATGAACAGGTACGTCGAACCCAGAGTGTGCGTTGTCCGGAACCGCTTGTTCGGTCGCACCGTGACGACAGCAGGGCTTCTTGCCGGGCATGACATTGCCCGGGCGCTCGGCGGGCAGGTTGAGTCGAACCTCGTCATCGTGCCTGGCGCCGCGATCAGAGAAGGAGAAGGGTTCATAGACGGCATGACGCTGGAGCAGCTCTCAGCTCGGATCGGCCGGCCGGTGATCGCCGCCTCCACACCTGCGGAGGTCACCGCCGCGCTGCGCCGCTTCGACCGCCGCAGGAGGCAACGATGACCCGAGCTCGCGATCGCGGCGTCGTCGCCATCGTCGGCCGGCCGAATGTCGGCAAGTCCACCCTCTTCAACCGCCTCGCCGGGCGCCGCCTCGCGATCGAGGAGCCGACGCCTGGGATCACACGCGATCGCATCTACGCGGACTGCGAGTGGATGGGCAAGCGCTTCACCCTGATAGACACCGGCGGCCTCCAGACCGCGCGCGGCAACCTCCAGGAGGAGGTGCGTCGGCAGATCGAATTCGCCATCGAGGAAGCCGACGTGATCATCTTCCTGGTTGATGGCAAAGAAGGGCCTGCCGGGTTCGACGACGACATCGCCGACCTGCTCCGTCGCACCGGCAAGCCGGTCGTGGTGGCGGCGAACAAGATAGATAGCAAGAAGCGGGAAGACGGCGTCCCGGACTTCTACCGGCTCGGAATCGGCGAAGTGGTCGGGGTCTCCGCCGCTCACGGCCTGTTCATAGACGATCTCTTGGATCGGGTCACCGAGCACCTGCCCGAGACGGAGGCGGAAGCCGAGGACGAGGATGTCATCCGCATCGCCATCGTCGGCCGCCCCAACGCGGGGAAGTCATCGCTGCTGAACGCGATGCTGGGGGAGCAGCGCGCGATCGTCGACGCGGCCCCCGGCACTACCCGAGACTCGGTGGACACCGAGCACGAGTGGCGCGGCCGCAAGCTCATCCTCATAGACACCGCCGGCATCAGGCGGAAGAGCCGCGTGACCGAGCCGTTCGAGTACTACGGTGTGCTGCGGGCATTCGGCGCGGTAGAGCGCTGCGATGTGGCGCTCACACTCATCGACGCGGTGGCCGGGTTGACCGATCAGGACAAGCGGATCGCCGGCCGCGCCCACGAGGAGGGCAAGGGGCAGGTGCTTGTCGTGAGCAAATGGGATCTGCGCGCCCCGGAGGCAGCCGACGAGAAGGCCGAGCGAATGCTCATGTCCGACTTCGCTCGCGAGATACAGGCATGGCTGCCCGAGGTGAAGTACGCGCCGGTTACATTCACCTCCGCGCTCCAGCATCGTGGCGTCGAGGCGCTGATGGACACCGCGGTGGAGGTTGCAGAGCAGCACGCCTACCGCTTCCAGACAGCCGAGCTGAACCGCATGATCGAAGAGGCAACCTGGGAGCATCCCCTCTCGCGCAAAGGCAAGCAGCTTAAGATCTACTACGCCACCCAAGTTGGCACGCGTCCCCCAACGCTCGTGTTCTTCGTCAACGACCCCGAGCTGATGCACTTCTCACATCTGGCCTATCTGGAGAATCAGATCAGGAAGCGCGTGGCGCTGCAGGGAACGCCGCTCAAGGTGCTGGTGCGGAAAGCCACGGGCCAGGATCGCCGGCGGAGGGGGAGGTGATGGGCATCGCCGTACTGCTGCTTTGCTCGTACCTACTCGGCAGCATCCCCTTCGGGATGATCGTCGGACGCGCTCGGGGGGTGGACATCCGCCAGCACGGGAGCGGCAACATCGGGGCGACAAATGTGCTGCGAGTGCTGGGCCCGGGACCGGCGGCATTGGTGTTCGCGGGCGATGTCACCAAGGGACTGGTACCGGTGCTGGTTGGGGGAGCGCTTCTCCGGAGCTGGGCCGTTCCCCGGGCCGACCTGTGGGTGCTCGCAGTGGCGCTCGCCCCCATTCTGGGGCACACCTTCTCGGTCTTCCTGCGTTTCCGCGGCGGGCGCGCGGTGGCGACAACACTGGGCGCGCTGCTGGGCATGTCGTGGCCGGCGGGCGTGATCGGGCTCTGCATCTGGATCGTGGTGGTCGGCCTCACCCGTTACATCTCGTTGGCGTCAATCATCGCCTCCCCCTCTGTTCCGGTCTATCTCGCGCTCTCCGGGACCCGCCCGGCCTGGTGTATCTTCTGGGCCGCGATCGCGGCGCTCATCATCGCCAGGCATATCCCCAACATCAGGCGGCTGCTGGAGGGAACTGAGCCGAGGATCGGGGAGGGGGTGGAGGTCAGCCGCAGATGAACGCCGATGAAAGCGGATAGCGCCCCTACCGGAACGACGCACGGAAAGGGGCAGGGGACACGCCCCTCCCCTACGAAAGCTCAGCCAACGATGGCCAGGATTGAAGAGCAGAGCCCAATCGCCATCATCGGTGCCGGTAGCTGGGGCACTGCTTTGAGCATCGCCTTCGGCTCCGCGGGAAAGCCGGTCCGCCTCTGGGCGAGGCGGCCAGGGCTGGCCGCGGCGATGGCCGCCGACCGGCGAAACCCCGAGTACCTCTCCTCCTTCGAGCTGCCTTCGACGGTGACAACCACCGCCGACCTCACGGCAGCGGTGATGGGCGCTGACATCGTCCTTCTTGCCGCGCCCTCACGGGGAATCCGAGCGATCTGCGAGCAGCTCGCGCCGCTGCTCTCCCCCCAGCAGGGCGTCGTCAGCGCGGCGAAGGGCCTCGAGCCTGGCACCGGCAGACGGCTGTCGGAGGTGCTGGCGGAGTCCCTCCCCAGAGGATCGGCGGTGGCGGTGCTCTCCGGGCCGAATCTGGCCCCCGAGGTGGCCGCCGGCGGCGCGACGGTGACTGTCATTGCCTCTGACTCGCGTGAGCTTGCTGCCCGGGCGCAGAGGGCGCTCAGCACGCCGCGGCTGCGCGTCTACACGAATCCGGATGTGCTCGGGGTGGAGTTGGGCGGGGTGCTCAAGAACGTCATCGCCATCGGCGCCGGCGTTAGCGACGGGCTCGGATTCGGCGATAACACCAAGGCGGCGCTGATGACGCGCGGGCTCGCCGAGATGACGCGCCTGGGGGTGGCGCTTGGCGCTCGCCCCGATACCTTCCGCGGGCTCTCTGGAATGGGCGATCTGGTGGCAACATGCGCTGGCCGGAAGAGCCGCAACCACTACGTCGGCTACGAGCTTGCCCGCGGGCGCGGCCTCGCAGACATCCTGAGCGAGATGGCTCCGCAGATCCCGGAGGGCGTGGAAACGACGCGGGCTGCCCTCCGTCTGGCAGCATCCGTGCAAGTCGAAATGCCCATCACCGCGGCGGTGCATGCGGTGCTATTCGAGGG